>Ga0070741_10000784_pt1 | contig 106971 bp, 105 predicted proteins | sample Coa_R1_4_FD_66440 | JGI IMG/M metagenome (GOLD analysis project Ga0070741, IMG submission 66440) | Surface soil microbial communities from Centralia Pennsylvania, which are recovering from an underground coalmine fire - Coalmine... | ecosystem: Environmental > Terrestrial > Soil >...
TTCGACGGCAAGCTGATCTGGCAGGGCCCGGTCGGCGAGATCGACCGGTCGGGCAACGCCCATGTCGAGCAGTTCATCCATGGCCGCGCCGATGGTCCGATCAAGATGCAGGTGCGCAAGCTGTGACTGGCGCCGGCGAGCCCACGCTCGAGCAGGCCCGCCGCTGGTTCGCCGAGGAACTGCGCGCCATCGCCCACCTGTCAGACGAGGGAGTGGTCGCAGCCTTTGCCGCTGTGCCGCGCGAGCGCTTCGCCGGGCCGGGGCCGTGGCGCATCTTCCACATGAACGACGGTTACTGGAGCACGCCCGACGCCGACCCTCGGCGGCTCTACCACAACATCCTGATCGGCCTCGACGAAAAGCGCGGCATCAACATCGGGGAGCCGCTGCTTTGGGCGCGCCTGTTCGATCGCCTCGGCGTCAAGGATGGAGCGCGCGTGCTGCAGTTGGGCGCGGGCTCGGGCTACTACACCGCCATCCTCGCGGAGCTGGTCGGGCCCAAGGGCAGTGTGGAAGGCATCGAAATCGAGGCGCCCCTGGCCGAAGCGGCGTCGCGCAACCTGAAGGCTTGGCCCGCGGCGCGCGTTCGATTGGGCGACGCGAGCAAACCGCTGACAGGCACCTGGGATATCATCGTAGCCTTCGCGGGCGCCACGGCGCCGCAGAGCTGGTGGCTCGACGGCTTAGCCGATGGCGGGCGGCTGCTTCTCCCCATGACGGCCGGCCAGCAATGGGGCGGCTTCATGCTGCGGGTCGAGCGGCGCGGCAAGCGCCTCGAGGCGCGCTCGCTCGGCCGGGTTGGCTTCTATCCCCTTGCCGGGGCGCGCGATGCGGAAGGCGAAGCAGCCCTCGGCCGCGCCCTCATGGACTTTGCCGGTCAGCAGGCCTTGCGTTACCTGCGCCGCGATTCGCACGATCGAGACGACTCCTGCTGGCTGCACGGCGATGGCTGGTGCCTCAGCAAGCGTGAGCTCCACTGATATGGCTCGCCCGCTGAAGCGCTTCGTCTGCCAGTCGTGCGGCGCCGTCACCAGCAAATGGTCGGGCCGCTGCGAGAGCTGCGGCGAGTGGAACACGATCGTCGAGGAGGCGGCGCCGGCACCCGGCCCCGCCGGCGGCGGTCTGGCACGCGGCGGCAAGGGCAGGACCCTCGAATTCGCGGGCCTCACCGGTTCGACGCCGCAGCCGCCTCGCTACAGGAGCGGTATTGCCGAATTCGACCGCGTGTGCGGCGGCGGACTGGTGGTGGGCTCCGCACTGCTGATCGGCGGCGATCCGGGCATCGGCAAGTCGACGCTGCTCCTGCAGGTGGCGGCGGCGCTCGCCAAGCAGCACACGGCCTGTGCCTACATCTCGGGCGAAGAAGCGCTCGACCAGGTGCGCTTGCGCGCCGAACGTCTCGGCCTGGGCAACGCGCCGGTGCAGCTCACGGCAGCGACATCGGTGCGCGACATCGTGGCGACCCTGGAACGCGCCGATGCCCCCAAGGTGGCGGTGATCGATTCCATCCAGACGATGTGGCTCGACACGGTCGACAGCACGCCGGGCACGGTCACGCAGGTACGCGCCTCGGCGCAGGCGCTGGTCGAGCTCGCCAAGCGCCGGGGCATTGCCGTGCTGCTGGTCGGCCACGTCACCAAGGACGGCGCCATCGCGGGGCCTCGCGTGCTCGAACACATGGTCGACACCGTGCTCTATTTCGAAGGCGAGCGCGGCCACCAGTTCCGCATCCTGCGCACGGTCAAGAACCGCTTCGGCCCGACCGACGAGATCGGCGTGTTCGAGATGAGCGACCGCGGCCTGGCCGACGTGGCCAATCCCTCGGCGCTGTTCCTCGCCGAGCGGCGCGGCCAGGTCTCCGGCGCCTGCGTGTTCGCCGGCATCGAGGGCACGCGGCCGGTGCTGGTCGAGATCCAGGCGCTGGTGGCGCCCTCCTCCTTCGCCACGCCGCGCCATGCTGTGGTCGGCTGGGATTCCAATCGTCTCGCCATGGTGCTGGCCGTGCTCGAGGCGCGCTGCGGCTTCTCGGTCGGCGCCAATGACGTTTATCTCAACGTGGCCGGCGGATTGCGCATCGGCGAGCCGGCGGCCGACCTGGCCGTCGCCGCTGCGGTGGTGTCCTCGCTCGCCGACGAGCCGGTGCCGCCCGACATGGTGGTGTTCGGCGAGATCGGCCTGGGCGGCGAGGTGCGTCCTGTCGGTCAGCGCGAGGCGCGGCTGCGTGAAGCGGCCAAGCTCGGCTTCCGCTCTGCGCTGGTGCCGCGCACGCGCGCGGCTTCAGGCACTGTGCCGCGGCTCGCCGAGGGCATCGTTGTTGACGAAGTCGAGCATCTGTCGGACCTTGTCGCCCGCTTCCAGCCGGCCGATCGGCCGGCGAAGCGGCCGCGGCGCGAAGGCACGGAGCGTTCAAGGTAGGATGGAGCAGCTCGGAATCACCGTTTTCGATGTCGCCGTCATCGCCGTGGCCATCTTCGGTGCGCTGATCGGCATGTCGAGCGGCTTCGCCCACGCCGTGCTGTTCATCGCCTCGTGGATCGGCGCCGGCTGGATCTCCTGGCGCTTCGCCAAGGTGGTGCAACCCGAGATCGAGCAGCTGGTGGGCGGCAGCACCGAGCTTGCCTATTTCATGTCGCTGCTGGTGGTGTTCGTCGCCGCCTTGATCGTGCTGGTGATGCTGACCAACGCCTTCTCGCGCTCGGTGCGGGCGAGCCCGCTCGCCAAGCCCGACCGCATCCTGGGCGCGGGTTTCGGCGCACTGTGCGCCTGGGTCGCGATGGGCACGACCTTCCTGTTTTACACCTATCTCGGGCCCAAGACGCTGCCGCCGCCGGTCGAGGGCGGGGCGACCTTTCCCCTGATCAAGGACATGGCCAATTTCGTCGAGCCTTACCTTCCGCCGGGCTTCCGCGCCCGCATGCAGAAGCCCGGAACCATCGATCCCAGCACGATCCAGGTGCCTTCGCCGGCCGACGTGCAAAAAGCCCTGCCGGACGCCAAACCGCCGCAGTGAGATATCCTTGATGCATGGCGGACAGCACCCAGATATAACCCCGCCGTGCCAACCCCCTCGCGCCCGCCTTTCGAGAGAGAGGCCGACCTCGACAAATTCCACGAGGAATGCGCGCTGTTCGGCATCTACGGGACCAACGACGCCGCCGCGCATACCGCGCTGGGTCTGCATGCCCTGCAACACCGCGGTCAGGAGGCCTCGGGCATCGTCACCTTCGACGGCAGCCATTTCCACAATCACCGCGCCGCGGGCCTGGTGGGCGACATCTTCGGCGAACAGGCGGTCATCGCCAAGCTCAAGGGCTACAGCGCGATCGGCCACAACCGCTACGCCACGACCGGCGGCTCGTCGGACCGCAACATCCAGCCGATCTTCGCCGACTACGATTTCGGCGGCCTGGCGCTCTGCCACAACGGCAACCTGACCAACGCCTACCTGCTCCGCAAGGAGCTGGTGCGCATGGGCTGCCTGTTCCAGTCGACCACCGACACCGAGGTGATCAACCACCTGATCGCCCGCTCCAACTATTCGACCGTCGTCGACCGCCTGATCGATGCCCTCGGCAGGGTCAAGGGCGCCTACTCGCTGCTGCTGCTTTCCAACGAAGCGCTGCTCGGCGTGCGCGATCCGATGGGCGTGCGGCCGCTCTGCATCGGCCGCTTCGAGGACGCCTGGATCATCACCTCGGAGAGCTGCGCGCTCGACATCATCGGCGCGCGCTTCGTGCGCGACGTCGAGCCGGGCGAGATCGTCATCGTCGACGGCGCCGGCCTGCGCTCGATCAAGCCGTGGACCAGGCAGCCGCGCCGCTTCTGCGTCTTCGAGCACATCTACTTCGCGCGCCCCGACAGCAAGATCGAGGGTGTCGGCGTCTACGAAGCGCGCAAGAAGATCGGCGTCGAGCTCGCCAGGGAAAGCCCGGTCGCGGCCGACGTCGTCGTCCCGGTGCCCGACTCGGGCGTGCCGGCGGCGATCGGCTATGCCCAGCAATCGGGCCTGCCGTTCGAGCTGGGCATCATCCGCAACCACTATGTCGGCCGCACCTTCATCGAGCCGGCCGATCACATCCGCCATCTCGGCGTGCGCCTGAAGCACAACGCCAACCGCGCCCTGATCGAAGGCAAGAGAGTGATCCTGGTCGACGATTCGATCGTGCGCGGCACGACATCCATGAAGATCGTCGAGATGGTGCGCCAGGCGGGCGCCCGCGAAGTGCACATGCGCATCGCCGCGCCGCCGACGACCGATCCCTGTTTCTACGGCATCGACACGCCCGAGCGCGACAAGCTGCTGGCCTCGCACTACGACGTGGCCGGCATGGCCAAATTCATCAAGGTCGACTCGCTCGCCTTCGTCTCGATCGACGGCCTCTACCGCGCCATGGGCCTGCCCGGACGCGACGCCAAAGCGCCGGGTTTCTGCGACGCCTGCTTCACCGGCGACTATCCGATCCCGCTCGACGACCAGTTGGGTCACGAGGATCGCCAGCTCTCTTTCCTCGCCGAACCGGCTTAAGCTTGGTGCGCCTGAAGGACCGCATCGCGCTGATCACCGGCGCCTCGCGCGGGCTGGGTGCGGCCGCTGCCCTGGCCTTCGCCCGCGAGGGCGCGCATTGCGTTCTGGTGGCCCGCACGGTGGGCGGACTCGAGGAAGTCGACGACAGGATCAAGGCGACGACAACCGGCAGCGCCACGCTGGTGCCGCTCGACATCACCGACGGCCCGGGCATCGATCGGCTAGGCGCCGCGCTCTACGAGCGCTTCGGCAGACTCGACGTGCTGGTGGGCAATGCCGGGTTGCTCGGCACGCTCTCGCCGATGGGCCATATCGATCCGGAGGTGTTCGAGCGCGTGCTGGCGGTGAACGTCACCGCCAACTGGCGCCTGATCCGCTCGATGGATCCGCTGCTGCAGCGCTCCGACGCCGGCCGTGCGATCTTCGTCACCTCGGGCGCCGGCCGCCGCGTGCTGCCCTACTGGGGCGCCTACGCCACGAGCAAGGCGGCGCTCGACATGCTGGCCGGCATCTACGCCGCCGAGGTCGAGCACACCAAAGTGCGCGTGAACCTCTTCAACCCCGGCCCGATGCGCACCGGCATGCGCAAGCAGGCATTCCCGGGCGAGAATCCGGAGAGCCTGCGGACGCCTGATGCACTGTGCGAAGGATTGATCCAACTCGCGCTGCCCTCTTGCACCTTGAACGGCCAGTGGGTGGCGGGCGACGCCGGTGGATCGGCGCAAGCGCCCTCCATCAATTAAGGCTTGGCATCCGTTCGTCAGTCGGCTGGTCAGAAATCCATTGCCAAAATCCTGCAACATGCAACCATCCCTCCCGGATGGGGTGGCAGGGTTGAATGTTTGTCCATGAGAATGCGCGCCGGCAGATAATTCCATCTGCATGAAGCGCCGCGAGCTTTTGTCCGGAGCGGCCGCGTTGTCCGCCTGCGCCGCCGCTCCCGCTCGGCTGACGGCGCAAACTCCTTCCGATCAGCAACTGTTCGACAGCTTCGGTCCGGAGTTCGCCTGGGGCGCGTCGACATCGAGCTTCCAGATCGAAGGCGCGGCGGCGATCGACGGCCGCGGTCCGTCGATCTGGGACACCTTCGCCCATACACCTGGCTTTATCCGTTCGGGTGACACCGCCGACGTCGCGGCCGATCACTATCATCGCTATCCCGAAGACATTGCGTTGATCGCCAATGCAGGCTTCAACAGCTACCGCTTCTCCGTAGCCTGGCCGCGCATCCTGCCCGCCGGCCATGGCCAGCTGAACCCGGCCGGCCTCGATTTCTACGACCGCGTGGTCGACCTGCTGTGCCAGCACGGCATCCAGCCCTGGGCATGCCTCTACCACTGGGACCTGCCGCAAGCGCTGCAGGACGCGGGCGGCTGGGTCAATCGCGAGACCGCCAAATGGTTCGCCGAGTATGCCGAGGTCGTGGCGCGTCGTCTGTCCGACCGCGTCACGCACTGGGCGATGTTCAACGAGGCCACCGTCCATGCGCTGCTGGGCTATGGCTACGGCTACCACGCCCCGGGGGTCAAAGGCCGCGCCAATTTCGCGGCGGCCATGCACCACCAGAACCTCGCTCAAGGTCTTGCGCTACAATCCCTGCGCGCGCTCCGCGGCGGCAAGATCCGTCTCGGCACGGTGGCATGCATCGAACCCGTGCAGGCAGTCACCGCCAGCAGCGAAGATTGTGCGGCCGCGTCCTATTTCTCCGAACTCTGGAACGGCACCACGACCGGCCCGCTGTTCAAGGGCCAGTATCCGGCACAGCTCGACGATCTGTTCGGCCCGTGCCTGAAGGCTCACGACCTCGCGACCATCCGCCAGCCCACCGACTTCCTCGGCCTCAACTACTATAACCAGCTTCACATCAAGCATGACGAGACCAACCCGTTCGGCGCGGGCTTCGGTCCGCCGCCGGCCGCCAACAAGCTGACCGCGATGGGCTGGGCGATCGAGCCCAACGGCCTTTACAAGCAGCTCATCGATCTCAAGACCGGGTTCGGCAACCCGGCCGTCTACATCGCCGAAAACGGCGCCGCCTACGACGATTCGGTTGGCCCCGACGGTGCCGTGCACGATCCGAGCCGCATCGGCTACATCCGCGCTCATCTTGTCGCCGCGCAGAAGGCCAAGCGCGAGGGCGCCAACCTGCAGGGCTATTTCGTGTGGTCGCTGCTCGACAATTTCGAATGGACCGAGGGCATGGGAAAGCGCTTCGGCATTGTGCATGTCGACTTCAAGACGCTGAAGCGCACGCCCAAGGATTCCTGGCACTGGTTCGCCCGCCATCTCCGGCGCTGAGATCCCGACGAGGCTGATCATGAGCGACAAACCCGTCATCCGCGTGTTCATCTCCTCACCCGGCGACGTCGACGAAGAACGGCGGCGAGCCGCGCTCGTTCTGCGCCGGCTCAAGCACGACTACGCGCGCTTCTTCGACATCTCTCCGGTATTGTGGGAATACGAGCCCATGCTCGCGTCCGGCGGCTCGTTCCAGGACGTCATCATGGAACCCGCGGCCACCGACATCGTGGTCGTCATCCTGTGGTCCCGGCTGGGCACGCATTTGCCCGCGAGAACGGACCTCCGCCACTACAAGGGCCTCGATGGCCGCAGTCCCGTAACCGGCACGGAGTGGGAATTCGAGAATGCGCTCGCTGCCGCGCGCGATCGCATGGCCCGTGCCGAGCCGCCCTCGCCGCACATCCTGGTCTACAAGAAATCGGCCGAGAGCGTGGCGCGCGGCAGCACGGCGAGCGAACTGCAGGCCGCGGCCAGGCAGATGGCGGCGCTCGAGACCTTCTGGTCGCGCCATTTCGAGAATCCCGAGGGCGAGTTGCTGCTGGCCTACAAGGGCTTCAAGTCGGAGGACCAGTTCGAGCACCTTTTCGAAGCCAACATGCGCTCGCTGCTCGACGCACGAGTCGGTGGCAAGGAAACCAATTCGATCGTCTGGCCGGGCGATCCGTATCGCGGCCTCGAAGCCTTCGAGTTCGACCATTCGCGCATCTTTTTTGGCCGCAACAAGGCCGTGCACGATGTAGTGAGCAGCCTCGCCAGGCGAGCCGAGAGCGGCAAGGCCTTCCTTCTGGTGGCGGGCGCCAGCGGCTGCGGCAAATCTTCATTGGTCAAGGCGGGCGTGCTGCCGAGCCTCTTCGAACCGGGCGTCATCCAGAATGTCGGCGTCTGGCGGCGCTGCATATTCCGCCTGTCCGGCGAAGGATCGATCATCGACCGCCTCGCCGACGCGCTGTACGGCGACACGGCCCTGCCCGAGCTCGAGACGATTGGCGTCGAGCGCGGTCAGCTCGCACGCGAGCTGGCCGCCGGCGACATCTCGTCCATGAAGCTGGCGCTGGCCGAAGCCTGCCGCACGGCCGCGACGAATCCGAACGGCCACATCAAGATGGGCCGCCTCGTCATCGTCATCGACCAGTTCGAAGAGCTGTTCACCGATCCCAACGTCTCGGACGACGAGCGCAAGGCCGTCGCCAACCTGTTGGGCCGTCTGGCGGCCAGCACGTCGATCTGGACCATCGCCACCATGCGGTCGGATTTCTTCGGCAAGCTCTCGACCATCGACCTGCTGCGCGATCTCAGCGCCGCAGACGGGTTATACCATCTTGCGCCGCCGCGGCCGGAGGAGATCGACGCGATCATCGCCCTGCCCGCCGAGGCGTCCGGCCTCGTCTTCGAGCGCGACCCGGTCACCGGCATCGGCCTCGAACAGGAGCTGCGCGAAGCGGCGTCCTCCCATCCGCATGCGTTGCCGCTGCTGGAATTCACGCTCGACGAGCTCTACCGGCGCGACATCGTCGACGGCAAGGGGCGGCAGTTCCGCATCAAGACATACCGCGAAGATCTCAAGGGGATCGAAGGCGCCATTTCGGCGCGCGCCGACATTCTTTGGAGCGCGCTCAGCGCCAGCGACCGCGCGATCCTGAACCGCATCCTGACCGCGCTGGTGACGGTGGACGATGACGGACTGCCGATCGGCAAGCCCGCGGCGCAGTCGTTCCTGGCACAAACCCCTGCAGACGCCAAGGTGCTCGACAAGTTCGTCGATGCCCGCCTGCTGGTCGTCTTCGGTCCGTCGGCGACACCAATGGTCGCCGTCGCGCACGAGGCGCTGATCACCCACTGGCCGCGCTTCTCCGCCCTCATCGGTCATGACCGTCGCTTCATCGAGGACCGCGACCGGCTGTCGGCGCAAGCCGACCTGTGGCACAGGACGCCGGACAAGTCGCGGCTGCTTCCTTCCGGTCTGGCGCTCGAGGAGGGCAAGAGCCTGCTCCAACGCCGCAACGAGCTCGAGCCGGTCACCGCCAATTTCATCGACGCCTCGATTGCTGCCGAACAGGCCGCCCATCGCCGTCGCTTGTGGATCGCCGGTGGCGTGACTGGCAGCGCTGTCGTCGTGGCCTGCGTCTTTGCCTGGCTCGCCTACCTTGCCGACCGCAACGCGAACCGCGCCCAGCACAATTTCGAGGCGGCGACCGCGGCGCTTTCCACGCTGGTCGAGTTCGTGCCGGAGAAAGTCCGGCCTGTCGCACCGCTCGGCGTTTCGCGGGAGCTGCTCGAGCGGGCCGACAATGCCATCCAGCGCCTGCCCGGCGACGAGGGCAATTCCCCGATGATGCGGCGCTACAAGGCGGACATATACCTCGCTCTTGGAACGCTGAGCTTCGATCTCAGCAAATACAACGCCGCGCGCGACTACGCAGCGAAGGTACAGCAGCTCTTCGGCAGTACTCTCGACATGGAGGCCAGAATCCGCGTTGCCCAGAGCCAGGATTTGATGGGCAAGGCCTGGCATGAGGCGACGGAAGGCGATCTCATGACGAAGGACGACGGCAGAGCCGCCATCGCCTACCGCAAAGCCCTGGCCGAATTCGAAGCTGCCCTGCAGGCGGTCGCGCCGGGCGACGAGCGTGCGCCGCGGTGGGCACTGCTGGTCGCCCAGGTGCATGAGGACTATGGCGAGCTGCTGCTCAATCAACTCAGCGAACCGGACGTCAACAAGCGCGTCGCGGCGGCAAAGGCGCAGTTCGCCGCCGCCCTTTCGATACGCAAGAACTCGCCCTTCGCGGCCGACCCATCCGTTCAGCAGGCTATCGCCTGGACGTTGAACAAGATGGCGGACGCCGAGCTCGCTGCCGGGAACAAGTCGCAAGCATTGCTGCGATACCGTGAAGCGCGGGAGATCCTGGCCAGGCTGGACTGGGTATCGAGCATGATCTGGCAGCACCACCTCGAGATGCTCGACAACAATATCGGGCTGCAACTCAAGGCGCAGGAAGACTGGAGGGGCGCCAGCGACGCCTTCGCGGATGCGGTCGAAAAGGCAAGAGGCCTGGTTGCGCGCATCGGCGACGATCCGGAAGAAAAGTCGGTCCTGGCGTGGAGCTATGACAACGCCGGCGACGCGTTCGCGCGCTGGGCGCGCAGCGAGCGCAAGCCTGACCATCTCAAGGAAGCCGGGGACATGTTCCAGAAGGCGAGTGAATTGCGCGATCAACTGAAAGGGAAGAAGAAGCAGTGGGCGAACGACTTCAAGTTCACCAATGCCAACATCACGGCGCTGGAAGCGCTGAAGCTCGAGTTCGACAACAAGTATGAAGATGCCGCCGCTCGATATGTCGAAGCCGCCGAGAAGATGGGGCAAATGGAATTCATCAACGGCCGGGACGAATTCGACCTGCATGCCGTCGAGTTGCGCGAATGGGCGGGCTTCGCCTATCTCAGTGCCAAGAAGCCCGAAGAGGCCCGGAAACAGTGGGAGGTAGGATTGAAGATCGCGGGCTCGAACTCATCCGACCAGTTCCGCATCTTGAATGGGCGTCTGACCAATCATCTCAACGACCTTCCCAAGTAGGCAAACCGTCAGCGCTTGCGCGCCTTGCCGGCGAACGGGTTCTTGGGCTTGCGCAGGGTGAAGCGGATCGGCACGCCCGGCATGGCGAAATCGTCGCGCAGGCGGTTCACGAGGAAGCGCAAATAGTCGTCGCCGAGCTCCTCGGGCTGGCTCACCGACATCACGAAGGTCGGCGGCCTGATCTTGATCTGCGTAATGAATCTCAGCCGGATGCGGCGGCCCTTGGCGAGGGGCGGCGGATGCAGCGTCTCCATCTCGCGCAGCCACCTGTTGAGCTTCGGCGTCTTGATCCGCTTGTTCCAGACGTCGTAGGTCTTGAACACAGCCGGCATCAGCTTGTCGACGCCGCGGCCGCCCAATGCGGATAGGCCGACGATCGGCACGTCCTTCACCTGCGCGAACGAGGCTTCGAGGCGGTCGCCCAGCTTGCGCCAGGCCTTGCTGGCGGCCGAGCGGTCGTCGGCCAGCAGGTCAGTCTTGTTGACGGCGATCACCAGCGCACGGCCCTCCTCGATCACCCAGCCGGCGACGGCGAGATCCTGCTTCTCGGCCATCTGTGTGGCATCAAGCACGACGATGGCGACATCGGCCAGCCGGATGGCGTCGAGCGTGTCGGCCACGGACGCTGCCTCTAGGCGCGCCTCGATCTTGCTTTTGCGGCGCATGCCCGCGGTGTCGACCAGCCGGATCTTGCGGCCCTTCCACTCCCACTCCACGCGAATGGCATCGCGCGTGATGCCGGCCTCGGGCCCGGTCAGCACCCTCTCCTCGCCGACCAGCCGGTTGAGCAAGGTCGACTTGCCGACATTTGGCCGTCCGACGATCGCGAGCAGAAGCGGCCGGTCGGGAACCACGTCCGCTTCTTCGCCCTCCACCTCGTCTTCTTCTTCCTCTTCCTCGATCGGCTCGATATGGCGTGCCAGCGCCGAATGGAGATCCGACAGGCCCTCGCCATGCTCCGCCGAGACCGGGATCGGCTCGCCCAGCCCCAGGGCATGCGCCTCGCCGAGACCGGTCTGCCCGGCGCGGCCCTCGCACTTGTTGGCCACCACGATCACCTTGGCCGAGCGCTTGCGCAGCCAGCCGGCGAAGGCTTCGTCGAGCGGCAGGATTCCGGCCCGGGCGTCGATCAGGAACAGGACCACGTCGGCAGTGTCGATGGCGCGCTCGGTGAAGCGGCGCATGCGCGCCTCGAGCGCTTCGCCGCCCGCAGTCTCCCAGCCCGCCGTGTCGAGCAAGGTGAAGGCAAGATCGCCCAGCTGCGCCGGCGCCTCGCGCACGTCGCGCGTCACGCCCGGCGTGTCGTCGACGATGGCCCGACGGCGGCCGACCAGGCGGTTGAACAAGGTCGATTTGCCGACGTTGGGGCGGCCGACGATTGCGACCCTTGGTGCGACCCGCGGGAGCTTTCTTTCCTCAGCGGAAGGCAACGAGCCTGCCCGTGTCGGTCAGGACGTAGATCGTGCGGTTGGCGATCACCGGGCTCAGCCGCACCGGCGCATGCATCTCGACCTTGCCCAGGATCTCGCCGGTGTAGGGTGAGATTGCCAGCAGATCGCCGGTCGAACCGGCCACCAGCAGGCGGTCGGACGCGAGCACCGGACCGGCCCACAGGATGGGCTTGCGGCGCTTCTCGTCCTGATACTGCGTGAGCGGCGTCACCCACTTCACCTTGCCCGTCGTGCGCTCGATGGCCGCGACATCGGCGGTGCCAGTGACGACGAACACCCACTGGCCGGCAACCCACGGCGTCTGGTTGCCGCCGATGTTGCGCTCCCACAGGCGCTGGCCCGAATTGAGCTCGATTGCCGTGAGCTGCCCCGCCGTGCCCATGGCGAGCACCAGGCCGCGGTCGATCACCGGCCGGCCATGGATATCGGAGAGATTGCCGAAGGCTCGCAACTCGCCGCGCTGGCCAACCAGGGTCTCGTTCCAGACCGGCCGCCCATTGTCGAGGCGCAGGCTCACGAGCTCGCCCGAGGTGAACGGCGAGACCACGAAGTTGCCCGAGCCAGCCGGACTCGAGCCGCCGACATAACCTACGGTCTCCTGCACCGCCGTGTAGTTCCACAGGTCGCGGCCGTCGACGGCCGCCATGGCATGCAGCTTGTTGTCGATCGAGACCGAGAAGACGCGGTCGCCGAACACCAGCGGCGCGCCACGGATCGGCGCGCTTACGACCGAGCTCCACACTTCCTTGCCGGTGTTGGGATCGAGGCAAAACACTTCGGCAAAGCCCGTGGTGACGAACAGCTTGCCGCCGTACCAGGCGAGGCCGCCGCCGAACTCATCGGTGTCGCGCGCCTTCTCGGGCGCGAGCGTCACGCTCCACAGCTTCTGGCCGGTCTCGGCGTTGTAGGCCGACACCGTGCTTTCGGCGTCCTTGGCGAACACCTTGCCGTCGGCCACCACCGGCGGAGTGGTCAAAATGCGCCGCGAAGTCGAGCCGGCGCCCACGTCGGCGCTCCAGATCATCTGCGGTGCGTCGCCCACCTGCAGATGCTGCATGGCGTAGTTGGCAAAGCCGCCGGACTCCGGCCATGAATCGTTGGTCGCGGGCGGCGGCAGGGTCACCTGCAGGCTGGCCGCGTCCTTGTCGGGCTCGAGCTCCTTGCGATCGGCGAACACGGCGATGCGCTCGCCGGGCAGCGGGATCTTCTTCTTGTCGAAGAGATCGCAACCGGCGAGAGACGTCGCCAACAGGCAGGCAGCGAGCAGGACGCGCGGAAAGGAGGCCATCGCCTACTTGGTCCCTTCGCCCGGGCCCAGCAGGTTGAGCATTGCCTGCGCGCGCTGCTGTGAACCCTGCGGCGCGCCGACATCACGCGAAAGCTCGGTCCAGATCTCGCGTGCCTTCTTGGTGTCGCCCTTGCGTTGGGCGGCGAGCGCCTGCAGCTCGCGCACGCTGACGCGATAGGCACGCTCGGGGGCCGTCAGCGGCTCGAGGTTGGCGATGACTTGCTCGCCATTCGGCGCGTCGACGCTCTTGTAGGCGGCAATCACCTGGGCCAGATCGGCGAATTGCGGCGGTAGCTTGGGCGCCAGCGCCTGCAGCGCCTTCACCTGGTCCTCCGTCTTGTCGAGGAGCTGGGCGGCGGCCAGCGCTGCCAGCCAATTGTATGGCTCAGGCGCGTCCTTGGCCTGCTTCTCGAGGTCGGCGCGGGCGGCGGCGTTGTCCTGGCCGATCTTGCCAATGGCAGCGGTGAAGGCCATGCCGGCGACACCGCGCTGGCCGTCCTCGTACTTGCGCCATTGCATGAACGCCACGGTAACGGCGATCAGCAGCACGAAGGCCACGATGAGCGGGGTGCCCCAACGCTTCCACCACGCCTTCATCTCGTCTTGGCGGACGGCCTCATCGACTTCATGAAAGGCCTGATCTGACACGCGGGCGCTCCCGGAAAAGGACGGAATTTCAACGGCTTCAGGCGCGGTTCATAGCCGCCAACGTCGGGTTTGGCAAACCGTGAACGTTCTGCAACAATTCGCCGACCAGCATGAGCGAGACCGCAGCCTCAATAGGCAATCTCTACCGTCTGGCCGACCAGCGGGCGCGCCGACGGATCGTCTCATTTACCCGTGGCGAACTGAGCCGCCTGCTCAATCTCTACAGCATGCGTGTGGCTTCCGGAGAATGGCGCGACTACGCCATCGATTTCCGGCCCGGCATGGCGATCTTCTCGATCTTCCGCCACACCGCCGAGCAGCCCTTGTTCGCCATCGCAAAAATGCCGGGCGGCAAGGACGGGCCGTATATGGTCTACAACGGCCCGCGCAAATTGGCGCAAAGCGACAATCTCGACGACGCACTGAGCGTCTTCGACCGTAAGCTGCGCCTGCTGCTGAGCTGAGAGGCCAGCAGTAATAGCTCTCAGCTAGTCCTTTTTGGCAGTGGCAGCGCCCACGCCGGCGCCGACCGCGCCGCCAACCAGCGCCGGGGCCAACAACGGCCAGCCCGCGATCGCACCGACGGCGAGGCCCGTGCCGGCGCCGATGCCGGCTCCGGTCAAGGAACGCTCCTGCCAGGTATCGCCACAGGCGGACAGCGACAGGGCAAGCGGCAGCGCCAGAATGGCGAGAATCTTGGTCTTCATGATCTAACCCCGAGGAGGAGAGGCAGTATCCGAATTATCGTTATTGGAGCAGATTCGGCGAATTAATATAGAACGTCAAGAATATGTTTTAATTCATTGTTTTAACTAAATAATATTGTGGTCACTTTATGGCTTTAGCGTACGCATCAGGACTGAAGCCGACCAGCAGGCGGCCGCCAGGCAACTCGACCACCGGCCGCTTGATCATCGACGGCTGGGCCAGCATCAGTGCCATGGCCTTGCGCTCGGAAAGCCCCTGTTTGTCCTTGTCCGGCAGCTTGCGGAAAGTCGTGCCCGCTCGATTGAGCAACGTCTCCCAGCCGACTTGCCTTGCCCACCCTTCGAGCCGCGAACGTTCGATGCCAGACACTTTGTAGTCGTGGAAGGTGTAGGCGGTTCCCATGGCATCGAGCCAGGCCCGGGCTTTCTTCATCGTGTCGCAGTTCCTGATGCCGTAAACGATCATTGTTTTGCCTCCCTCCACCCTGGCAATCCCGCAACTCTATACGAAAGGCGCGCGTTCTCAGCCTTGCCCAACGAGCAGACAAGGAGGAGTACGTCATGAAAATCCTTACTGTTGCCGCCCTCTCCGCAGCAGTCGCCATGGCCGGCATCGGTGGCGCCCGTGCGGCCGATCTCAGCGTGACCTTCGATCCGGGCACCGTGGCCTACGGCTACACGGACGGTTACTGGAGCACGGACCATCATTGGCACAAGTGGGAGAAGCCGGAATATGTCGAGATGTACCGGCATCATCCCGGCGCCCGCTACTACGAGTATCGCCACGACCGCGACCGCGACATGGGCTGGCGCGGTGACGTGGTGATCCACCACTAAGGTCTGAGCAGTTCCGCAAATTGCGGGCTGACAAAAGGAGACGCCGGCGGGTCTTTCGGGCTCGCCGGCGTCGTCCTTTGTGTGCCTATGCCGCCTGCCGCGTCCGCCACGCCGACGGCGGGACCCCCACGATCTTCTTGAAGGCGCGGCTGAAAGCTGCCTCCGAGCCGTAGCCGACCTCGGCCGCGACGCTCGCGATGTTGTTGCCGGTGTTCAGCAGGCCGGATGCAAGCTGCATGCGCCAGTTCGCGAGATACTGCATCGGCGGAAGCCCGACCATCCCGTTGAATCGCTCGGCCAGCACCGAGCGCGAGGTGCCCGCCTCACGCGCCAGCTCCTCGATCGTCCAATCCCGCGCCGGGCGGGAATGCAGGAGCGACAGCGCTTTGCCGACCAGCGGATCGCGCAGGCCGGCAAGCCAGCCGATCTGCCCCGGCGGCAGGGTCTCGATGTAGCGGCGCAGGGTCTCGATGAACATCAACTCCGAGAGCTTGGCCAGCATGCTTTCCGCACCGGCCCGCCGTGATGACGACTCGGCGCGGGCGAGGGTGATGAAGTGGCCGAGCCACGACGGCCCGTTCACCAGCCACGACGAGGTGATGACGGGCGGCAGATTGTCGAGCAGCGGATTGAACGGCCGCGCATCGCAGGCGAGGAAGCCGCACACCAGCTTCACCGTCGGCGCCCCGCTCGTGCCGAGAATCTTGACGAAGGGCAGCTGGCCCGCCGCGATGGCGTCGACGTCGGCCTGAGTTACCGGCTCCGCGCGCATGCCGGCCGCGCTCGACATGACGTGGGCGTCGCCGCGCGTGAACACGACGATGTCGCCTTCGACCAAATGGATGGCTTCGCCGCCGATCACCGAGGCCCAGCACTCGCCCTCGGTGACGACGTGATAGGAAATCAGGTGACCGCCGCCCGGCAGGATCTTGGGCAGCACCTGCTCGCGCGTCGGCTGCTCGGCGACCCACGGGGCGCACGCCACCACATCGAAGAAAGTCGCGCCGGTGAGGCGGACGGTCTTCAGCACATCGGACAAGGCATCGGCCGCCATCTTCATCCCCGCTCAATGATTCCGACGCCGTATCAAGCGGCGCGGACGGCCGATCATTCGCCCAGCGAACGCCCGGCCCTACATGGGCGGCGTCGCGATACCCCATCGCGACCTTATCGCCAAAGGAGAAAATCTATGGACCTTTACGCCATTCGCCGCCCGAGCGCCTGGACCTCGCCAGCCGAGCTGCAGGCCGCTGCCGCCAAGTCAGGCAAGATCGGCACCGAGCAGATGTCCGATCGGGTGCACTGGATCCGCAGCTACGTCGTCAAGGAAGCTGACGGCAAGCTGGGCACCATCTGCATCTACGAGGCGCGCGATCAGGAGTCGATCCGCGAACATGCACGCCGCGTCGGCATGCCGGGCGACCAGATCGTGCCGGTGGTCGACACCGTGGTGATCAATCCCGACCCCGCCAAGAAGGCGGCCTGAGCCGGGCCAGGAAAAGCGCCGCGATGATGAACCTCTCATTGTCGGATTTCGTCGCCGCACACCTGGTGCTCAGTCTGATCGGACTGAGCGCCGGCGGCGGCGTGATGCTCGGCATGCTGGGTGGACGCACTCCGCCGCGGCTCACGGCGCTTTTCCTGCTCTCGACCCTTCTCGCTGACGTGGCGGGCCTGCTCTTCCCGCTCGTCGGCGGGAGGCACTCGTTCGATCCGGCTCCTATCACCAGCCTCATGTCCCTGCTGGCGTTGGTCCCCACGATTTCGGCGCGCTTTCGCTTCAAGCTCGCGGGGCCGTGGAGTCGAATCTACGTCGCAGGCGCTACCCTGCTGCTCTGGCTCAATGCCTCGATCGCCATTCGTCAGGCCTTCGTCGCGATCGCCTACCTGCGGCCGCTCTCGGACTCCGCGGTGCCGCACGTGGCACAGTTCGCGGTGTCGGCCGCGCTCGTCCTGCTGGGTTTGCTGGCGGCGGAGCAGATGGATGACAGGACCGGCGGCCGCCACCAGCCTCGATTGTGATCGCACAATCGGCAGATCAACCTCGATCTCCACAGCGGTCACAAATTGGGCACAGGCCGCTCATCGCGATGCGTGAAACGGTCGGGCAGAATGCCCGAGGGAGACCGAGTCATTCCGTATGCGACTATCCGGCAGGCGATCATCGATCGCCAATCGCTGACGGCGATCTACGACAACTACGTCCGCCACTTCAGTCCACATATTTTAGGCCGCGACCGATCGCTCGAGCCGGCCGTCGTTGCCTTTCAGTACGGCGGTGGCCGAATGGGCGGGCTTCCCAATGCCGGGGAATGGTGTTTCTTCCATGTGAGCGGCTTGAAGGATCTCAGCCAGAACCGCGATCCATGGATGCCCGGTCGAGCTGTCGGCAAGCCCAAGGACCTCATCGTGGATATCGACGTGTCAGCGTGACGTAACCTCGCCGACGCTGGAGGCGTTGGAAAACAATAGTAGCGTCGGTTCCGAGGGCATCATGACTGCTGAGAGCCTGCAGGCACAAGCCAAGCGCCAGGCGGCTGCGCGTGCGCGGCGACTTGCGCTCGACCTGTTCGGCGAAGATCGCGCCCGTGCACTGGAGTTCGCCCTTGAGCTGGAGGCGGAAGCCGATGCGCTCGAGCAGGGTGCGGACCGGCAGCACCACGCACTCGACCAATCGAGCCCCGGCCAGTCGAGCCAGGATCCGGACAAGCCGAAAGCGTGAGACGCCTGCGGCAACGCGCAGCCGCAACCACCGTTTATGCTTTATGCAAACCCGGTTTCTCGTCCTTGTGGTCGCGCTTGGCACGGCCGGTTGCGCCACCACCCAACACCGCGTGTCGGCGGCCCCGCCGGCGACGCCTACATCGACGACGACGGCGACCGCCGCCGCGCCTCCAGTTCGCTCGCAGCCGCTCGCCCAAGAGCAGGGTACGAAGTTCTACACTCCGACCGAGTCGGCCCAGCCCTTGCCACAGCCCAATTCCGATGTGGCGACCGGCGGCTCGGTGCAATCGGTTCAGCCGGTGCAGCCGCTCTACCAGTCGAATGTGCAATCGCAAGGCACATATGCAGGCACCCCGTCGCAGGGCACGTACACAGGCGGCTCGTCGCAAGGCTATGCGCGCAGCGGCCTCAACTCCGACCCTGGCAATCCCAGCGGTGCCCCTGGTTCAGGCTCGATAGGGACCTCGAACAGTCGCTACTGAGCAGGGTTGCCATCACGCCGGCATCAGCGGCAGGTCGGTGTCGTGCGGCTTGGCGCCGGCCTGCGTCAGCATGCAATGGACCTGTCCGCGGTGATGGGTCTGATGGTTGAAGATGTGCGCCACCAGGAACCACCGCGGTTCGGTGATCTGGCGCTGAGCGGCCTGCGCAAAATACGTCATGTCGCCCGCCAGCACCGCCGGATCGAGTGCATCGGCCCACTCGACGATATCCTCATCGAGCTCTGCGCGCGCCTTCTTCAAGAGTTGCCAGTCGCCGATCAGCGACGGTGACTGCGCCAGCGGCACTTCGGGCATCGGCCAATCGGCGAAGCGGCTCATCCAGGCGCGGTCGCCCCACAGCAGGTGGGACAGCGTCTTGTGGATCGAGCCGAAGAAGGCGCCGCGCTCGCGTCGCCGCTCCTCGTCGGACAGGCCATCGGCCGCACCGTAGAGGTTCTGGTTCTGCCAGCGATTGTAGCGCGCCATGCGCTGCACGTAGTCGACGCCGATCATGGAGGCTCCTTGTCACACGAGCCTCTCCTGCCCCGCTTCCGATGACAACCGAGCTGCGCTTGCCTCGGCCATGAGGCGCGCTTGGGCTGCGGGCTAACCCCGCTGCAGGTGCATGTCCATCAAATTGCCCGGCACCATCATGTTGGCGTTGAGGTGATACATGATCCACAGCGAGCCTGCGATCACGACACCGACGACGAACACGCCGAACGCAAGCGCCAGCGCATTGTTGGTATTGTCGGGCCCGGTGGTGATGTGCAGGAAGAAGGCGAGATGCACGCCCATCTGCCCGACCGCCAAAGCGGCCAGCGCCATGGGCACGCCGGCCACGTAGATCAAGCTGGTGCCGCTCGCCACCCAGAACGAGCCGATCGTCAGGCCGACCGCCAAGGCGAAGCCGATCAGGTAGATCAGCACGGCGCCGCGGACGTCGTACGTCCCTTCTTCCTGGTCGCCCGGTGCGGTGTCGTGGCCGGCGAGCTCGGCCGGATCGTGATGCAGGCTCATGTGCGTGTCCTCAGGGACTGGTCCCCAGCAAGTAAACGTTGGTGAAGATTCCCACCCAGATGATGTCGAGGGCGTGCCAGAACAGCGCGAAACAGAGGCCGCGACGCATGATGTCGGGCCGGAACCCCTTGAACCAGAATTGCGCCATCATGGTGCCGAGCCACAGTCCGCCCAGCGTGACGTGCGCGCCATGCAGGCCGACCAGCGAGAAGAACGCGGACAAGAAGGCGCTGCGGTCCGGCCCGGCGTTTTCCGCCAGCATCTTGGCGAACTCGCTCACCTCGAGCGCCAGGAACCCCAGCCCCAGCACGCCGGTCGCGACGTAAAACGCCTGCGTCCACAGCATGTTGCGCACGTTGCTGGCGATCGTCGCCAGGCCGCAGGTCAGGCTCGAGACCAGCAGGAACGCCGTCTCGAATGCCACGATGTCGAGATGGAACAACTGCTTGGGGCCCGGGCCGCCGGCCGTGGCGTGGCTCAGCACGGCGTAGGAGGCGTAGAAGCCCGCGAACAGCACGAAGTCCGACAGCAGGAAGATCCAGAAGCCGTAGGCGGTGACGATGCGCTTGGAGGCCGGCCCCTTATATCCGCCATCGGGCTCGGCGCGCACGCCGAGCTTGTTGGGATCGTGGTCCGGTGCCCGCGGAACACTGCGGGAGTCGCTATCGCGCTGGTAGCGTTCGAGGAATGCGGCGCGGGCCCGCCGGTTCTGGCGATCGATGCGGGCGATCTCGTCCGCCGGCACGTCGTATTCGTGGCGGTCGCGCCAGGCGAACGCGACGAATACGACGAACGCGCCGGCAAGCCCCAGGACGACCATCCACCAGATGTGCCAGATCAAGGCGAAGCCGGTGATCGTGGAGAAGAAGGCCGCGACAAAGCCAGAGAAGCTGTTGCGCGGCAGCTCGATCGGCCTGTAGTCAGGCGCCTCCGTCAGCCGCTTCTGCTCCAGCGCCTGTTGCTTGATGCCCCAATAGGCCTCCATCCCCATGACGTTGGGCATCACCGCGAAATTATAGGGCGGTGGCGGCGAAGCGGTCGCCCATTCGAGCGTGCGGCCATCCCACGGATCGCCCGTGACGTCGCGCAGGGCTCCGCGGCGACGGATCGAAACCGCCAGTTGGCCGATCTGGCAGGCGATGCCGCACAGGATGAGCAGCGCACCGATCGCCGCCACGATCAGCCAGGGCTGCCATTCGGCCACGTCGTAATGCTGCATGCGCCGCGTCATGCCCTGCAGACCGAGCACATAGAGCGGCATGAAGGCGAGGTAGAAACCCATGACCCAGAACCAGAACGCGGCCTTGCCCCAGCGCTCGTCGAGGCGGAAACCAAACGCCTTTGGGAACCAGTAATTGTAGCCGGCGAACAGCCCGAACAGCACGCCGCCGATGATCACGTTGTGGAAGTGCGCGACCAGGAACAGCGAGTTGTGCAGCACGAAGTCGGCCGGCGGGATCGACAGGAGCACGCCGGTCATGCCGCCGATGACGAAGGTCACCATGAAGGCGACGGCCCACATCATCGAGACGTGAAAGCGCAACCGGCCGCCCCACATGGTGAACAGCCAGTTAAAGACCTTCACGCCGGTCGGGATGGCGATGATCATGGTGGCGATGCCGAAGAATCCGTTGACGTCGGCGCCCGCGCCCATGGTGAAGAAGTGGTGCAGCCAGACGAGGAAGGAGATGATGCAGATCGCGAGCGTCGCGACGATCATCGAGCGGTAGCCGAACAGCGGCTTGCTGGAGAAAGTCGACACGACTTCCGAGTAGATGCCGAATGCCGGCAGGATCAGGATGTAGACCTCGGGGTGGCCCCACGCCCAGATGAGGTTGATGTACATCATCGGGTTGCCGCCGGCGTCGACCGTGAAGAAGTGGAAGCCGAGGTAGCGGTCGAGCAGCAGCATCGCGAGCGTCGCCGTCAGGATCGGAAACGCCGCCACCATCAGCAGGCTGGCGGCGAGCGCGGTCCAGCAGAAGATCGGCATGCGCGTCAGCGTCATGCCGGGGGCGCGGATCTTCAGGATGGTGACCGTGAAGTTGATGCCGGTCAGCAAGGTGCCGACACCCGAGATCTGCAGCGCCCACAGGTAGTAGTCGACGCCGACGCCGGGTGAGAATCTGAGTTCCGACAGCGGCGGATAGGCGAGCCAGCCGGCCTGGGAGAACTCGCCGATCACCAGCGACAGGTTGATCAGCAGCGCCGCCGACGCCGTCAGCCAGAAGCTCACCGAGTTGAAGGTCGGGAAGGCGACATCGCGGATGCCGAGCTGCAGCGGCATCACGAAGTTGATCAGGCCGATCACGAACGGCATGGCGACCAGGAAGATCATGATCGTGCCGTGTGCCGAGAAGATCTGGTCGAAATGCTCGGGCGGCAAATAGCCGTTGGAGCCGTAGGCGACGGCCTGCTGGGCGCGCATCATGATGGCGTCGCTGAAGCCGCGCAGCAGCATGACCAGCGCCAGGATGCAATACATGATGCCGATTCGCTTGTGGTCGACCGAGGTCAGCCACTCGTGCCACAGATAGGGCCAGTAGCCCTTGAACGTGATCCACACCATCACGGCCAGCAGCACGACCAGCACGCCGGCCGCGGCGATCAGGGGAATTGGTTGGTCGAACGGGATGACGGACCAGGAGAGCTTGCCCAGCATCACGGTCCCTTCACGATCGCATCGAACAATCCCGGGGCGACACTCCTGAAGGTGGCGGGCGGCACGTTCTGGCTGGGCGCGGCAAGCTTGTCATAGGCCGCCTTGTCGAGCGCCTGCCCCTCGCCCTTCGTCCTGGCGATCCATTGCGCGTAATCGGACGCCGGCACCGCTCTCACGGTGAAGCGCATGTCGGAAAATCCCTGCCCGCTGAACAGCGTCGACAGGCCCATGTAGTCGCCGGGATCGTCGGCCTGCAAACTGAGCTGCGAGGTCATACCGGCCATGGCGTAGATCTGGCTGCCGAGCTGGGGCACGAAGAAGGCGTTCATGACGCCCGACGAGGTCAGCCGGAAATGCACCGGTCTTCCGACCGGGATGACGAGCTGGTTGACGGCGGCGACGCCTTCGTCGGGGTAGATGAACAGCCACTTCCAGTCGAGCGACACGACCTCGACCTCGACCGGCTTTTCCTTCGCGGGCAACGGCCGGAAGGGATCGAGCTCGGCGCTGCCGAACCAGGCAATGCCGCCCAGGAAGGTGACGACGAGTGCCGGGATCGCCCAGACGATCAGCTCGAGCGTGCCGGAATAGGCCCAGTCGGGACGATAGATCGCGCGAGGATTGGAGGCGCGGAACCACCAGGCGAAGGCGAGCGTCGCCACGGCGCTCGGCACGACGATCACCAGCATGATCGCCAGCGAATCGAACAGGATCAGCCTTTCGGCAGCACCGATCGGGCCGTGCGGGTCGAGCACGCCGCTGCATCCTGCCAACGGCAGGGCGAGAATTCCCGGTAGAAGCGGCTTCGTCCGCGGACCCATCGGCTCCCCTGAACCTGAGGTAAACGCCGCAACACAGCATCAGATGCGGCGGCCGATGCCGCCCTTTGTCGCCCCTACACTATTGTACGTTTTTGCCCGAAGCGATATCGCAAGGCGGCTGCCAATCAGTCAGAGGGACTTCATGCCCAACACCGTCCGTCTTCACCGTGTCTTCGCGACGACGCCCGACAAGGTCTATCGCGCCTTCCTCGAAGCCGATGCCGCGGCCAAGTGGCTGCCGCCCAACGGATTCGTGTGCACCGTCCATCACCTCGAGGCGAAGGTCGGCGGCTCGCACAAGATGTCCTTCCGCAATTTCACCACCGGCGCCGGCCACTCCTTCGGCGGCACGTATCTCGAGCTCGTGCCGGGCGAGCGCCTGCGCTACACGGACAAGTTCGACGACGCGAACCTGCCGGGCGAGATGACGGTCACCGTCAGCCTGAAGAAGGTCATGGTCGGCACCGAGATCAATATCGTGCAAGAGGGCATTCCCGATGCCATCCCCGTCGAGGCCTGCTACCTCGGCTGGCAGGAGTCGCTCGACAATCTGAAGAAGCTGGTCGAGCCGGACATCAAGCAATAGAGCGGAATGGGCTGAGATCGAACCGGACACGGTTCCATCTCAGCCCATTCCCGCGCACGGGTGATCGCGGTTCCACAGCGCATGATGGGTTCGGTTGGTTCCTTCCAGCCGAACCCAGCCGAACCCATCATGCTCTAAGCTGTATCGGCGAGGATCGCGCGGAGTTCAGGCAGGCACGAGCCGCAACTGGTGCCGGCGTGCAGCGCGCTGCCGATCTCGGCGATGGTGCTGAGGCCCTGCTCGGCAACAGCGCTGCGGACGGCGTCGGCGCTGACCGAGAAGCAGGCGCAGACCGCACGCCCCTTGGTCGTCCGGTCGCGGGCGCCGCAAGCAAGCGGTCCAGTGAAAAGACGCAGGCGGTCGTCGCCGGAGACAGCCGTGCCGAGCAATGCTGAAAGCGCGTCGCGAGACGGCACCGCAGCGCCGCTGCGTCCCAGGCAAAGGCAGGCGTCGAGGCGATCGCCGACCAGGCTGGCACAGCGCAGGACGCCCTGCCCCGGATCGGCATAGACCACCTGCTCCGCACCGTCCGGTGCACTCATCATCGCCGCGATCCAGGCCTGAGCGCCGGCGCCGCTTGGCAGATCTTCCCAGCCGGCGAGGTCGAAGATGTAGCCCGCTTCGAGCGGCGCGCGTGCCCAATAATAGGAACCCGCGGGCAAATCGTCCGATCGCTTGATCAGGAGGCCGCTCCACCGGGTCGCCACTGGCGCGACGCGCACCGCCGTCGCCTTGGATTCAGGCTGACCAGAGAGCGGATCGGTCGCTGCACCGACCAATCGGGCGATCGGACCGGCCGAGCTGAAGCGGTCGTTCCAGTGCATCGGCACGAACACGTCGCCGCGCCGCTGGCTGGTGCAGAGGCGGACCGGAAGCACGGTGGCGCCATGCCGGCTCTCGACCCGCGCAAGGCTGCCTTCCGACAGGCCAAGGCTCTTGGCGGTGGCCGGATGGATATCGAGCGAGGGCGCCGGCGTGTGCGCCATCAGGCGCGGCACCTGGCCGGTGCGTGTCATCGTGTGCCATTGGTCGCGCACCCGGCCCGTGTTCAGCAGCAATGGCCAGGCTTCGCTGGCCGGTTCGGCAAGGCGGCGGTATGGCGTCGCCACGAAGCGCGCCTTGCCATCGGTCGTCGGGAACGATCCCGAGGCAAACAGTCGCGACGTGCCGGGCAGTGGCCATTGCACCGGTGACAGCTCGTCGTACTCGCCATCGCTCAGCGTCGCGAGTGCGCCGATATCGAACAGCCGCCGCCCATCATTCTCGAAGCCCGACAGCGCGGCATGCTCGCGGAAGATATCGGCCGGTCCGCGATAGGCGAAGGCCTCGGCCCAACCCATGCGCCGGGCGACTTCGCTCAGCATCCACCAATCGGGCCTTGCCTCTCCCGGCGCGGCGCGAAAGGCGCGCTGGCGTGAGATGCGTCGCTCGGAATTCGTCACCGTGCCGTCCTTCTCGCTCCAGGCAGCGGCGGGCAGGACCACGTCGGCGTGGCGCGTGGTGTCGGTCGGCCAGCAGTCGCTCACCACGACGAACGGACAGGCTTCCAGCGCATCGCGGATCAGGCCGGCCCGCGGCATGCTGTCGGCGGGGTTGGTGCCCAGGATCCACAACGCCTTGACCGTGCCGGCGCGCACCGCCTCGAACAGGTCGACCGCCTTCAGTCCGGGCCCGGTCGCCATGTGCGGCGCACGCCAGAAGCGCCGCACGCGGTCGATGTCGGTGTCGGCAAATCCCATATGAGCAGCAAGCTGGTTGGCGAGCCCACCCACCTCGCGCCCGCCCATCGCGTTGGGCTGGCCGGTCAGCGACAACGGCCCCATGCCCGGCCGGCCGATCCGGCCCGTCGCCAGGTGGCAATTGATGATGGCGTTCACCTTGTCGGTGCCGGCCGAGGACTGGTTGACGCCCTGCGAGTAGATCGTGACGGTGCGCTCGGCGGCGGCGAACCAGTCGCAGAAGCGTACAAGGTCGGTGAGCGGCAGGTCGGTCATTTCGGCCGTCGCCGCGAGCGTCGGGGCGGTACCGCGCGCCGCCTCGAGCGCGGCGGCGAAGCCGGTCGTGCGATCGGCGATCCATCCCTGGTCAAGCGCGTCCCTGGCGGCGAGCGCAACCAGCAGCCCGGCGAACAGCGCGACGTCGCTGCCCGGCCGAAGCGCAAGGTGAAGATCGGCGATCTCGCAGCTCGCGGTGCGCCGTGGATCGACGACGACGATCTTCGTGCCGCGCGCGGCGCGGGCAGCGGCCAGGCGCTGGTAGAGCACCGGATGGCACCACGCGGCATTGCTGCCGGTCAGCACGACGAGATCGGCCTCATCGATGTCCTCGTAACAGCCGGCAACGATGTCCTCGCCGAAGGCGCGGATGTGACCTGCCACGCTCGACGCCATGCACAGCCGCGAATTGGTGTCGATGTTGCCGCTGCCGATGAAGCCTTTCATCAGCTTGTTGGCGACGTAATAATCCTCGGTCAGGAACTGGCCGGAGACGTAGAAGGCGACGCTGTCGGCGCCGTGCTCAGCGATTGTGCGCGCGAAGGTGCCGGCAACGAGATCGAGCGTCTCGTCCCAGTCCGACTCGCGGCCGTCGATTCGCGGCCGCAACAGGCGCGCCGCGTCGCTCAGCGTCTCGCCGAGCGCCGCGCCCTTCGAGCACAGCCTGCCGCGGTTGGCCGGGTGGTCCGGGTCGCCGGACAGCGTGCCATCCGCCGCCACGATCACGCCGCAGCCGACGCCGCAATAGGGACAGGTCGTGCGCACTGCCGTCATGGCGCCCGCCTAGACGCGGGCCTGGGCGAGGTCGGTCGGTGAGAGCTCCGCGAGGAAGCTGGTGCGCCGGTAGAACCACCAGGTGAGCGCGATGCAGCTCACGTAGAACAGCAGGAAGCCTTCGAGGGCCAGGTACGGCCCGCCGGTGGCGGCGATCGAGGCGCCGAAGCTGCGCGGAATCAGATAGCCCCCGCAGGCGCCGATCGCCGAGGTAAAGCCGATCACCGCCGCGCTCTCGGTGGCCGCTGCCTTGATCGCCGCGGCCCGCCGCTCATCGCCCGTGCCGATCGCGCCCCGCAACTTCTGCTCGCGGAAGATCGAGGGAATCATGCGGAAAGTCGAGCCGTTGCCCACGCCTGTCGTCACGAACAGCGCCAGGAACATCACGAGGAAGGCCGGGAAGCTCTTGATCTCGATGGCGTACATGACGCCGAGCGTCGCCGCCGCCATGACGACGAAGTTCCAGAGCGTGACGCGCGCCCCGCCGATCCGATCCGCCAGCAGCCCGCCGAACGGGCGCGCGACCGAGCCGACCAGCGGTCCGAGGAAGGCGATGACCACCGTGACGCCCGGGAACTGCGTCTTGATCAGGAGCGGGAAGGCCGCCGAGTAGCCGATGAACGAACCGAATGTGCCGATATAGAGCCACGACATGACCCAGGTGTGCTTGCGCTTCGTGACCGCGAGCTGGTCGGCGAAGGTCGAGCGGGCGTTCGCGAGGTTGTTCATGTAGCGCGCCGAGCCCCATATCGCGAACACGATCAGCGGCAGCCACATCAGGCCGGCGTTCTGGAGGAAGATTCCGCCGGCGACCGGCGTGGCGAGGTAAAGGTTGAAGATTCCGAAGCCCATCAGGATCGGCGCCAGAAGCTGCACCGTGCTGACGCCGATGTTGCCGCCCGCCGCGTTGAGGCCGAGCGCCCAGCCCTTCATCCGGTCGGGATAGAAGAACGAGATGTTGGCCATCGAGGAGGCGAAGTTGCCGCCGCCCAGTCCGGCGGTCGCGGCGACCAGCAGCATGGTCTCGAACGGGGTGTCGGGCCGCGTCACGAAGTACGCCAGAAGACAGGTCGGCACGAGCAGCAGGGCTGCGCTCACGATGGTCCAATTGCGGCCGCCGAATCTCGGCACCGCGAAGGTGTAGGGAAAACGCATCAACGCGCCGATCAGGCCGGGCAGCGCCACCAGCTGGAAGAGTTCGGCCGTCGTGTAGCGGAAGCCCGCCTGCGCGAGGTTGGTGGCAACGATGCTCCAGATCTGCCAGACCGAAAAACCGACATGTTCGGCGACGATCGAATAGATGAGGTTGCGGCGGGCAATCGCCTTGCCCTTGCTTTCCCAGAACGTCGTGTCTTCCGGGTTCCAATCGGCAATCCATGTCTCACGGCTCGACATCGCGCATATTCCTTGGGCAATATCGGACCGCCGTTGGTCCACGATCAGGCTGCTGCGGATCGCCCCGCCTTTGGGACGATCCGCGATCTGCCAGCAGCAAACGCCGTGCCAACTACGCGGGCAGATATTTCGGTCCGAGCACGACCGAGCCGGTCTCCAGGAGCGACTTGAGGTTCGACAGGATTTGCGGCCAGCCGCCCGACACCGCCTGGATGAATTTCGACCCGGCGCGCTCGATCGCGTGCGTCACGGTGAGCTTCATGGTGTCGCCCATCGCTTCGATCTCCATGGTGCAGAGCGAGTAGCCCTCTGCCTTGAGCTCGGGGCTCCACTCGTTGCGCCAGCGAATGGCGAGCTTCTTGTTGGGCTCGAGCGCGACGATCTCGCCCGAATCGGCGAGCCGTCCGTCGGGGAACTGGAGCTTCCAGGCGCCGCCCACCTTCCAGTCCGACACCGGATAGGCGCCGCGCCAGTATTGTTTGGCGAACTCCGCGCCGGTCAGCGCCGCCCACAACTTCTCGGCCGTGGTGCGGATGTAGGTGACGTAGACGAATTGGCTCTTTGCCTCGGTCATGGCCCTTCTCCTTCCAGTTTGCCCTTGAGAGCGGAGAGCGCGCGCAGATGGCCGCGCTCGAACTTGCGGATCCAGCGTTCGGCGATCGCGTTGATCGGCACCGGATTGAGGAAATGGAGTTTCTCGCGGCCCTCGCGGCGCGCCGTCACGAGATTGGCTTCCTCGAGGATCGCCAGATGCTTGGCGACGGCCTGGCGTGTCATGTCGAGCCCGTCGCAGAGCTCGACCAGCGTCTGGCCGTTGCGCCGATGCAGGCGATCGAGCAGGCGGCGGCGGCTGGCGTCGGCCAGGGCGCGGAAGATGGCCTCTTCGGCCTGCTCGTCTTTAGGCAACCTCATGGTTGCCTATAGATAGGCAACCATCAGGTTGCGTGTCAAGCGCCTTGTCGGATCAGGGATCTCTAGGCGTAGGTCTTCGCCACCTCGCTGTGCGCCCACTTGGCGGCATCCTCGGCCGGCATGCCCTGGATCGCCTTGGCGTACATGTCGACGATGATGTACTTGGTCACGACCTCGGCCGAGTGGCGGTCGGGCGGCCCGGCCCAGCCCGCCAGCCTGCCCTTCTCCGGCAGGTCGTGGAATGGCTTCAGCACCGGATCGGCGTCCCACACCTTGTGCGTCGACCACATCTTGGTGGCGCCGCAGGTGTAGCCCTGCTGCGTCACGAACCATTGGTCGTAGATCTCCTTGCTGTGCGCCCAGCGCAGGAACGCCTTGGCCGCCGGCTGGTTCTTCGAGTAGCCCATCAGGATGTCGGTGAACGGCCCCGGCTGGTTGAACTGGCCGCCCGCTCCGCCCGGGATGGCGGCATGCTTGATGTCCTTGAACATCGGCGTGCCCTTCTCGGTCAGGTAGGTCTCGGGCTTCTTCTTGGCCTCGATGTAGATCGACGCGCCGTTGTTGGTCGCGCAGATGGTGTTCGACAGGAAGGCGCGGTTGTTGTTGGTGTCGTCCCAGGCGAGCCCGCCCTCGTCGCAGCACTCCTTCCAGAAGGTGACCGCGAACTTGATCGATTCGACGGTCTGCTTGCTGTTCAGCACCACGCTCTTGCCGTCGGCGCCGATCTCCTGGCCGCCGAACGACCACAGGAACGGATACCACCAGCCCGGCGCATCGCCGAACGTGTGGCCCGCGGTCTGGCCGACCGGCCGTCCCTTGGCCTTGAGCTTCCTGGCGGCGTCGCGCATGGCGTCCCAGTCCTTGGGGAACTCGTTGTGGCCGACCTCGGCGAACCACGACGGCCGATAGGCGACCAGCCCGCCACCCACGGTCCACGGCACGCCGATCCATTTCTTGTTCACCGTCGCGACCTGACGGGCGACATCGTAGTAGCCGCCTTCTTTTTCGCCGATCTCGTCGACCACGTCGCCGACATCGGCCAGGCTCGCGGCATAGAGCTGCGGCCAGTTGCCGATCGTCATGACGAGGTCGGCGCCGCTGCCCGACTGGATGGCCGAGGTGATGCGCGACTGCAGGTCGTTGGCGTTGACGGTCTCGACCCTGATGTTGATGCCGGTCGCCTTCTTGCATTCCTCGACGAACTTGCCCTTCAGGTAGACGTCCGACGCCGGCACGAAGTCCGCCCAGCGCAGCCAGTGAACCGATTGCTGCTGGGCCAACGCCGGGCCCCGGCCGCTCGCCAGGATGGCCGCGATTCCGGAAAGCTTGAGGACTCTACGCCGCGCAATGCGAGCCATGACTTCCTCCCTGTTCAGTGCAATGGAAAAGCACGCAACGCCGGTCGCGCCGGAGCGCACCGGGTAGACGTTCGCCACGAACCACGCGTCTCGAACTGTGCTTATCGAACTGTCACTACGCCCGCGGGAGTCTCGCTGACGGCTAGCAAACGCGGCCGAACCGAGAGCTCCTCGAACGCCGGACGGGGAAACCATACGCCTGCGGCCGGGCGCGCGCCAGCAATCAGCCTGGAACACCGCCTTGTCCATGGACGTTGGCAAGGGGTGAAGGTCTTTCCGACTTGGATATGGCTCGCTGCCCTCGCCGCGGCCTGCACGACCAGCGAGGGCTCGAGCGACCCGCTGGCGGGCTTCGGCCCCAACCCGGCGCTGCCGGCGCCGCACTCGAGCCTGATCCCGCAGGTCGACGTGCCCGACGTCGTGGGCTGGCACGGCGGCGCCGCGCCCAAGGCGCCGCCCGGCTTCACCGTCACGCGCTACGCCGAGGGCCTCGACCATCCGCGCTGGCTCTATCCGCTGCCCAACGGCGACGTGCTGGTGGCCGAGGCGGCCGCGCCGCCCAGCCAGGGCGACGAGACCAATCCCGGCATCCGCGGCTGGGTGCAGAGGATGCTGATGAAGAAGGTCGGCTCGGCGGTGCCCAGCCCGAACAAGATCATCCTGCTGCGCGACGGCAACGACGACGGCGTGGCCGAGACGCGCACCATCTTCGCCCAGGGCTTGAACAGCCCGTTCGGCATGACCCTGGTCGGCGACACGCTCTACGTCGCCAATTGCGACGGCGTGGTCAGCTTCCCCTACCAAAGGGGCCAAACGTCGGTCGACGGCAGCGGGAGCAAGGTGTTCGACCTGCCCGGCCCGCCGATCAACCACCATTGGACCAAGAACGTGGTGGCGAGTCCCGACGGCAAGCTGCTCTACGCCACGGTCGGCTCCAACTCCAACATCGGCGACAACGGCATCGACGCCGAGAAGGGCCGCGCGGCGATCTACCAATACGACATGGCCGCCCACCGCGCGCGCGAGTTCGCCACCGGCCTGCGCAACGCCAACGGGCTCGACTTCGAGCCGAGCACCGGCCTGCCCTGGACCGTCGTCAACGAGCGCGACGAGATCGGCCCCGACGTGCCGCCGGACTACCTGACCCAGGTCAGGGACGGCGCGTTCTACGGCTGGCCCTACAGCTACTGGGGCCAGCATGTCGACGAGCGCGTCAAGCCGCAGCGGCCGGAGCTCGTCGCCAAGGCGATCGCGCCCGATTACGGACTGGGCGCGCACACCGCCTCGCTCGGCCTCACCTTCTATCGCGCCGGCGCCTTTCCGCAGCCCTATCGCGGCGGCGCGTTCGTCGGCCAGCACGGCTCGTGGAACCGCAAGCCGCTCAACGGCTACAAGGTGATGTTCATTCCCTTCCGCGACGGCCGCCCGCAGATGCCGGCGCAGGAATTCCTCACCGGCTTCGTCGACGCCGATCACAAGATCCAGGGCCGTCCGGTCGGTGTCGCCATCGATTCGAAGGGCGCGCTTCTGGTCGCCGACGATGTCGGCGGCATCGTCTGGCGGGTGGCGCCCAGCGCGCACTGACGCCCGATCACGCCGCGGGCGCCTTGTGCTCTCCGGGTGGCACGGGGTGCGGCACGTTCCAGCCGAAATAGCACTCGGTCGCGACCAGCTTGCCGCCGCGAACCGTGTGCATCTCGCAATTGCGGAAGATGCGGCTGATATGACCGGTCGTCCTCGTGGCGTGGCCCTCGTAGATGACGAACACGCGATCGCCGCTCTCGGCGTGATGCAGGAAATCGAAACGGGTGATGACCTTGTGGTTCTGCCAGCAGATCTCGAAATAGGAACGGCGGTCGAGCCCGTTGTCGTACGGACTCGAGAAGCGATAGTCGTCGGCGATCAGCGCCTCGATGGCAGCGCGATCCTTGTCGACATAGGCCTGCAGCACGGCGGTGACGATTGCGTACGGACTGGTGGCATACGGACTGGTCATGCGGGAGCTCCGGATGGGCGGGTGTTGAACGCCAGTTGGTCGGCGAACGCACGCTTGTAGGCAGGCCGCGCCTCGCCGCGCGCGACGTAGGCGGCGAGGCTGGGGAATTCGTCGAGGATGCCCGGCAGGCGCAGGCGCAACAGCACCGACACCATCATCAGGTCGCCGGCGCTGAATGCGCCCTCGAGCCATTCGGATTGGCCGAGCCGCGCGACCAGCGGCCTGAGGCGGTCGCGCACGCGCTGCTCGACCAGCGGCAGGCGCCCGGCGCTCCACGGCTTGTCGCGCTCCAGCAGCCGCGCGTTTGTGAGTTCGAGGATCGGCGGTTCGATCGTGTTCACGGCGGCGAACATCCAGGCGATCGCACGCGCCCGCGCCGCGACATCGGCCGGCAGCAAGCCGCTGCCCTGGCGCTCGGCGATGTGCAGCACGATCGCGCCGGTCTCGAACAGGATGAGATCGCCTTCCTGATAGGTCGGGATCTGGCCGAACGGATGAAGCGCGAGGTGCGCCGCGTCCTTCATCGCGGCGAAGGAAACGCCGCGAACCTCGTAAGGCTGGCCCGCTTCCTCGAGCGCCCAGCGGACCCTGGTATCGCGCGCCAGCCCTTTCCCGCCGTCGGGCGAGCGGTCGAAAGCGGTGATCGTGATCGTCATCGCCCGCGCCCCGTCCTAGAACATGTCGGGCGTGATCACGTTCTGCGGCCGGGGCCCGAGCAGCGCCGCGCGCATGGTCTCGGCGCCCTTGAGGCGGATGTCGTCCCACGCCTCGGGCGTGAAGAAGGCCGAGTGCGGCGTGATGATCAGGCGGCCCTCGCACCACGGCTCGCGCGCGCGATAGGCGCGCAGCAATTCCGGGATCGGCTCGACCGGCGGCTCGACCGGCAGCACGTCCAGCCCGACGCCGGCGAGATGGCCGCGCTTCAGCAGGTCGGCCAGCGCATCGACGTCGCAGATCGGACCGCGCGCGGTGCTCACCACCACGGCGCCCTTGGGCATGCGCTCGAGCATCGGCCGCGAGATCATGCCGCGCGTTTCCGCGGTCAAGGGCGCATGGATGGACAAGGTGTCGGTCCGCTCCATCAATTCCTCGAGCGTGTCGACCCGCTCGACACCGACGCCCAGTTCGGTGCCGCGCGGCATGTAGGGATCGTAGGCGATGACCTTGAACTGGAACGCCTTGGCCCTGAGCGCCGCCGCGGTGCCGATGCGGCCGAGGCCGACGATGCCGAAGGTCTGCACGCCGCTCCTCTTCAACAGCGGATCGCGCACGTAACTCCATGGCGCGGGCTGCGGCCGCCGCTGCGCCTCGAGATGGAGCACGATGCCGCGCCGCAAGGACAGCGCCAGCGCCAGCGCATGGTCGGCGACCTCGGTGGTGCCGTAGTCGGGCACGTTGCACACCATCACCTTGCGCGCCGCGGCCGCCTGGCGGTCGACCTTGTCGTAGCCCACGCCCATGCGCACCACGCACTGAAGCCTGGGGAACTTGGCCAGTTGCTCGGCGGTCGCGCCCAGCCGCAGCAGCATCAGCCCGTCGACGTCGGCGCAGTCGCGGTCGTCGAGCTGGGACAGGTTCTGGACGTTGAGCCACTTCAGGCGCACGTCCGGCCCGAACACCTCGCGCTCGACCTTGTCGTCGGGGTAGAGCTTTTCCGCATACAGAACTGTCTTGGGCATGGATCCTCCTCAGGCGAGGATACTAGACCAGACTGCCCACTTTCCCTCCCTCTTCCGGGGGAGGAGACCTGCCGCGACCACTTCGAATCGCTAGCGCACTAGCGCTAACTGCGCTAACTGGCGCGGAGCTGTCGCGCGCTGGCCAACTGCGGATGCACCGCCCAGCGCCGGCGCCGCGGCCCGCCTTTCTCGGAGCCGGTCAACGGCATAAGCCGCACCACCCCGCCCGCCTCGAGCCGCGCCAGCACGTCCTCCGCTCTCTCGGCACTGACGCTTTGGCTGAGTGCCTCGCGGCGCACATCCTCGCGGCTGATCTCGTCCAGATGCAGGCGCTTCAGCCAGCGCGCGACCCGGCGCGCGGCGCGCTCGCAGCCCGCGATGCCGGCGCGATCGAACACCGACTGCGCATGCGGCAGGTAATAGCTCGACCACAATTCATGGGCCGCCTCGACACGCGCGGCGCCGACCGGCAGCCATTCCGCCTCGGACTGCTCGGCCCATTCCATCATCGTCAGTACGCCCGCCAGCCGCACGATGGTCGGCACGCCTTTGGCGATCCACTCCGCCTCGGTGCCGTCCGCCGCATCGGCGCGGGCGCGCAGCTCGCCTATCAGTTCTTCCAGCCGCCTGGTCGCCGCCGCATCGAGCGGCACCAGGCCCGGCGTCTCGCGATGGCCGGCGAAGTTGGCGATCTTCTGCATCAGCGCCAGCATGCCCTCGTCGTCGGGCTCGGCGGCAGCGAGTGACGGGACATTGCCGCGCTCGGGCCAGCAATAGAGGAAGCGTGCGGCCAGGGAGCTGTCGCCGTCGACGAACCCCGCCACCCGATCCGGCGTCAGCGCACCGGCAATGCCGACAGCCAGGCGCTCCTGCTCGGCGTAGCCGATGCGGGCCGGCCCGGCGCTCCAGGCGGCCAGCCAGGCCGGCCGCGCCTTGGGCCGCTCGGCCGACCTCATCCAGTCGCCGAGCTCGTCGCGCCACAGCAGCACACCGCGCACGCTCGAGTAGAGCTCGATCCTCAGCTGATCGAGCTTGGCGTTGACCAGCACCGAGATTGCCGCTCCGCCCTCGCCGCTCGCCTCGCCTTCCTCGCCTTCCTCCTCCTGCCACGGCTTGACCGCGGCGAGCAGCGCACGCACGCGCGCGAAGACGGCCGACTTGCCGCTCGACGGTCCGCCGATCAGCGCCTGCCACAGCAGCAACGGCTCGCGCCAGGACGGCGTGACCCCGACCAGGATGCCCGCGCTGCCCACGGCAGCGACGCCGCCCAGCAGGCAGTGCGCGAGATAGTCGGGCGAGCCGAAGGCCGGCGCCGCCGCCTCGACCCAGGCTCGCCAGCGCCCGGGCAGCAGGTGCAGCGGGAACGCAGCCGCAGCCGGCCGCGCCTCGCCCAGCAGGCTGCCGTCGAGCGGCGGCCAATCGGCCGGAATTGCGCGATCTGTTAATGCAGAATTACTAAATTCATCCAAGGGCATAGCGTCCTCCTCGCCATAAGAGGCTGGATTTTTAGCATGGATGAGAACAAATGTCGAACGGTATTTAACTGACGATCGTCAATTTTATGGAATATGATTAACCAGCTTCGCTCACCGGTTCCCTGATACTCTGGGAACACAATTCAGGACGGCCAAAGCCAGCACGAACAGATGAGCGCTGTGAGCGATCGAAATGGCGGTGGAAGAGACTCCATCCGCGCCATTCTTGCGTGGGCCGCCATCACCGCTTGGTTCCTAAGCGTCGTCTGGCTTCTGCTTGCGGTAGCCACGGATTCGCAACTCTATGCATCGCGTCTTGGCGACGTTCTTGGCCGAATACCCTTTCAGCTAGTCGTCGTCGGCATCACCTCCCTGCTTGCAGGATGGGCGCCGGGTTGGCTTGTGCGCCGGCATCTTCGGGTTTTCCGGGATACTTCCGGGATTATTCAAATTCGTCGGGCATCAGTCGCACCCGTGCGCGATGTCTCCCATCAGCAACATTCCGCAACTACACCACTCCCTGACGCGCGTCGCATTTGGATTTTGGCTGCAATCGACGTCGCGGCGCTCTGGTTTGTGTCATCTCAACTTGTCATGGCGCTTTGGGTTTCCAGCAATCCACTCAAGTACCAACACGTTCACCCTCTTCCATGGTGGGCATGGCTGGCCGTCCTGCAAACGCCGCTCGTGGCATTCGGTATCCTCTGGTTATATTTCAGGAAACTGAACTCGCTTCGGCGCTGTTGGGGCTTTCTTGCCGAGCGGAGCCCAACGTTGGCGAAGAACGACCGCTTACTAGCATTGCTCGCGCTCGCGTCAGCCCTTTTGCTGTGCGTCAGTCTTCTGCTTTGGGCCAAATTCGACGGGTAGAGCGTGGCGAAGCAGTCCGCGACAGCGGCGTTGTTCTGCTTATCGGTCTCAACGTCTTGACGCGAGCGCTGCCATTGCGGAGCGTGAGCTGACCTCCTAGGACCATTCTTTCCGCGCGGGGTGAGTGCAATGAGAATTCGGCGGACAGCCGTCCTTCTGTTGCTGGTGGCGCTTCTGCCGGCAACGGTCCTTGCCGCGCCGGCCAAGATCGCGCTGATCGCGCCGTCGCCGCCGATACTGGTCGAGGCGAGCAAGGCCATCGGAGAGGCGCTCAAAAAGCAGGGTCTCGTCGCCGACCGAGACTTCACGTTCGAGGTGCTCTCGGCGGCCGGCGACGCCAGCCGGTTGCCGGCGCTGGCGCAACAGGCGGTCAAGGATGGCGCTGCGGTGATCGTCACCAGCAGCTACCCGGCGGCGCGCGCGGCCAAGGCGGCGACGTCGACGATCCCGATCGTAATCTTCAACGCGGGCGAGCCGGAGGAGACGGGCTTGATTGCGAGCCTCGCGCATCCCGGCGGCAACCTCACAGGCCTCTCCGACATGTCGGCGGATCTGTCGGCCAAGCGGCTGCAACTCCTGAAGGAGGCGGTGCCGAGCCTCAAGCGGACGGCGATGCTGTTCAATGCCGACGACGCGGGCATGGTCACGCGGTACAAGGCCGCCTCGGCCGTGGCGCCGAAACTCGGCGTCACGCTCGAGCCGTTCGGCGTGCGCGAGCCCGACGATTTCGGCGGCGCCTTCGACAAGATGGCCGCCAACCCGCCTGACGGGATCCTGATGGTCACCGACGTCCTGACCATCCTCAACCGCAAGCGGGTGATCGATTTCGCCGCCGCGCGCAAGATTCCCGCCATCTACGAGTTGGACCTGTTCGCCAAGGACGGCGGCCTTATGGCATACGGGCCAAACCAGAAGGAAATGCTGAACCGGGCGGCCACTCTGGTGGCGCGCGTGTTGAAGGGCGCAAAGGCGGGCGACTTGCCGTTCGAGCAGCCGACCCTGTTCGAGTTCACGATCAACCGGAAGACCGCCGACGCGATCGGGCTCAAGCTTCCGCCGGCGCTGCTGGCGCGGGCCGACAAGGTCATCGAATAGGACCGCGAGGATGGCCGGGCTGGCTCAGCGCTTGGCCTGGAAATATCGTACGAGATTGTCGAGCGAGGCGTTGGTGCCCGTCTCGAAGCCCTTGACCATGTCGTCGCCGATGAGCGAGGCGAGCTGCGTCGTGTTCTTCAGCCGGGTGGTGCCGCCGCTCGCCGCGAGTTCGAGCGTGGTGAGCGAGGCGCAGAGGCGCCGGCCCTCCATGCTGATCGTCTCGCTCGACACCACGCGCGCATTGGCGACGATGTCGAGGTAGCGCGTCACGCCGTGGATATTGGGATTGGTCCTCGCGCCGCAGCGAAACCGATCCTGCCCGCCCTCGCGAAAATCCGCCTCGTCGTAGATCACCACGGCGGTGTCGGACGGCGCGCCCCACGCGGCGCGCGCGACCGGATCGGCGAACGCCGCGAAGACCTTTTCGACGGGCGCCGGCACCTCGCGTTCGAAGACCAGCGTGGCATGAAGTGTCGTCGGCATCGTTGCCACTCCTGTGCTTCTTCGATGCCTACAGAATTTGCAGGAGGATTTGCAACAGCCCGGCGAACGACACGCCCCACAAGGCGGTGCGGAGCCAGGGGATGCCGACGATGTAAACCGGCGCATAGGCAAGCCGGCTCCAGAAGAACAATTGCGCCCCGAGTGCGGTCGCCGCGTTGGTCCTGCCGGCCAATTGCGCCACCAGCACCAGCACCGCGAAGACGACCAGGCTCTCCAGCAGATTGCGGTGCGCGCGCTGGGCGCGCCCGGCCCAGCCCGCGAGCGCCGGCAGATTGTCGCGGTTGCCGATCAGCGGCAGGAAGCCGACCTGCGCGATCGCGGCCGCGAGGGCGACCAGCATCTGGATCGACGCCAGCACCGTCGACCAGACCAGCAGCTCGAGTTCGAGGGTCATGCCTTCCTCCCGGATCCACGCCGGCGCAACTGGCGCAGCGACAGCATGTGCAACAGGATCGAACCCGGCACCACGAAGGCAGGCGTCAGCACGTTGGGATAGAGGTCCAGGCCGATGGTCGGCCCGGCCGGAACGATGAGCTGGAACGGGCCGGGCGTCGTGATCATGCCCAGGGTGATCGCGACCGCGAGGTCGGCGATGCCGAAGATGTTCCAGAGGATGGCCGCCTTGCGCCCGTCGGCCGTGCCGGCTGCCAGGGCGATCGCCGCCGGCACCGCGAACAGGCCCGTCAGCACGTCGCCGGTTCCCGCCGGCAAGGCCCACAGGCCGGGCAGCAGCCCGAGCAGCCAGTAGACCAGCCATTGGCTGCCGAACACGCGATACGACTGCAATGCGACGAGCCATGCCGGCGGCATCGCATCGAGCAGCTCGCCCACCCGCTTGGACAGCAGCACGAGCGGCGCGGCGACGATCACCGGCAACCAGATCGCCAATGGCAGCAACGGCAAAGCCGCGACGCCCGTGCGGAAGACGCCGTTGATGGCCGCCGTCCAGGCGATGCCCGCCCATAGCGTGAACGGGATCATGATGGCGAGCCACGTCGCGCGGCGCTGGCCGGCCGTCAGGGCTGTGCGTTCAAGGCCGAGCCACAAGCCGAGCGCGATCAATCCATTGACCGCCAGCCGAACCGTCAGGGCCGGAAGGCCGCTCGCGAGAAGCGCCGGCTGCGCGTAGGTCAACCCCGTCCACAGCAGCACGAACGCGCCGGTCCACAACAGGCCGCGCCAGGCCGGGCGCGGCGCGACCGTGGCAGCGGGAACAACATCGGCGTTCATCGGGACGCTCATGGATTGGCCATCAGCAGGCGCAGCGGCAACAGCGGACCGAGGGCGATGTATTGGTGGTCCACCAGATGCTGCTTGGCGAGCGGCAGGGCCTCCATCAGCGCCTCCGCCTCGGCGACGTCCCTGGAGTCCAGCACGAAGACCGCGCCCCGCCCATCGCCGCGCGAATACCATTGGCGGATCTTGCCGTTGAGATAGAGCTGCACGGTCTGGCGGATTTCGGCCGGCATGGCGGCCATCACCTGCTCGCGCGTGACGCCGGGCTTGACGGTCAGGACGACCAGCATGCCGGTCGTTGCCGGCGTGACGGCTGGGGCTTGCGAGGGGGCTTGGGCAGCGGAGGGATGGGTCATGGTAATTGCGCCTGTCAGGGTTAGGGCGAGGGCCAAGGCGACGTTGCGGATCGCTTTCATCGGTCTCGTTGCTCGGATCACGGCGGTCACCTTCGTTCCTTGCGGTGCCCCTCATGTCGCGCCGCTTTGCCCGCGCGGCTATTGCCGATAATGTTGACGGGCTATGAAGCAGAACTTCACAGTCAGGCAGGGCGCGCTCGACGGCGTGGAGGCCTTCCTGAGCGTCGCCCGGCACAGCAGTTTCCGGCGCGCCGCCGCCGAGCTCGGGGTGACGCCGTCGGCCGTCAGCCAGGCGGTGCGCGCGCTCGAGGCGCGCCTCGGTGCGGTGATGTTCCTCCGCACGACGCGCAGCGTCGGCCTGACCGAAGCCGGCGAACGATTCCTGTCGCGCGCCAAGCCCGCCTTCGAGGAGCTGCTGGCCGCGAGCGGCGCCGCGCGCGACCTCGGACAGCGGCCGGCCGGGCTGCTGCGCCTCTCGGTGCCGCGCGCGGTGGTGCCGATCCTGCTCGAGCCGCTGATCGCGTCGTTCTGCCAGGCCTATCCCGAGATCCAGGTCGAGATCGCCGCCAGCAAGGAGCTGGTCGACCTTGCCGCCGAAGGCTTCGATGCCGGCATCCGGCTCGGCCAGTTCATCGCCGCCGACATGGTCGCGGTGCGGCTGACACGGCCGTTCCCGTTCGTCGTGGTCGGCAGTCCGGGATATCTCCGGACGCGCAAGCGTCCCGAGCGCATCGACGACCTCCGCCAGCATGCCTGCCTGCGCATACGCCGCTCGGACGGATCGATCGCGCCGTGGTCCTTCCTCGACGGCAACAAGACCGTCGAGGCGATCGTGTCGGGACCGCTGATCGCCAACGACTTTCCCACCATGCTGGGCGCCGCCATCGAGGGCCTGGGTCTGGCGCAGGTGCCCGAGCCGATCGCCGCCGGGGCGACGAAAGCGGGCAAGCTGGTGCATGTCCTCAAGCCGTTCGCGCCGATGACGCCGGGCGTGTTCCTCTACTATCCCAGTCGTCATCAGATGATGCCGAAACTGCGCGCCTTCATCGATCACGTGAAGGGCCGCGGGGGCGCCACCGGCAAAGCCCCGCGGACCTCGCCAAGATAAGCCGCGGCGGCCTCGCGTGGCACCCGTTGGGCGCCCATTCCGCCGCACTTCCGCCGCCGCCCCGCCGGTTGTCATAGCGACTGAAACGCCGGACAATGATGGCGGGAGGCGATTCCTAAAAGAACAAGAGGATCGCGTGCAAGACGTGACGGCGCATCGGCGCGCAACAAGCCGATGAACATATCCGAGCCCTTCATCCGGCGGCCGATCGCGACGTCGCTGCTGATGCTGGGCGTGCTGGTGTTCGGCATCGAGGCCTACCGGCTGCTGCCGGTGGCGTCGCTGCCCAATGCCGATTTCCCGACCATCACGGTCAGCGCCAACCTGCCCGGCGCCAGCGCCCAGACCATGGCGTCGGCGGTGGCGACGCCGCTCGAGCAGCAGTTCAGTGCGGTCAACGGGCTCTCCGAGATGACCTCGCTGTCGGGCGTCGGCACGACCACGATCACCTTGCAGTTCGACCTCGCCACCGACATCAACGCCGCGGCCGAGGACGTGCAGACCGCGATCAACGCGGCGAGCGGCCTCTTGCCGAAGGACCTGCCGACGCCGCCGACCTACCGCAAGGTCAATCCCAACAATTTCCCGGTGCTGATCTACGCCGTTCATTCCGATGGCCTGCCCGGCTACCTGGTCGACCGCTACGTCTCCGACGTGCTGGCCCAGCCGCTGTCGATGGTGCCGGGCGTCGGCGGCGTCTTCCTGTTCGGCCAGAAGAAGTACGCAGTGCGCGTCGAGGTCAACCCGATGGCGCTCGCCACCCGCCATCTCGGCCTCGAGGAGGTGCGCGCCGCGATCGCCAACGCCACGGTCAACCTGCCCAAGGGCGAGATCGTCGGCCGCCACCGCTCGATCACCATCGACAGCAACGACCAGCTGATGGACGCCGCCGCCTACCGCACCATCGTCGTCGCCTATCGCGGCGGCGCCGCCGTCCATCTCGGCGACGTGGCGACGATCGTCGATTCGGAGGAGAACACGCGCGTCGGCGGCTGGTACAACAGCGTGCCGGCCGAGGGCATGGCGATCGAGCGGGCCAACGGCTCGAACGCTTTGGCCGTCATCGCCGCGGTCAAGGCGGCGCTGCCGGCGCTCGAGCGCAACCTGCCGCCGACCATCAAGGTCGAGCTGATGTCCGACCGCTCGGAGCTGACGCAGGCGGCGATCGACGACGTGCAGTTCACCATGGTGCTGACCATCGGCCTGGTGGTGGTGGTGATCTTCGCCTTCCTGCGCAGCCTGTGGGCAACGCTGATCCCGAGCCTGGTCGTGCCGCTGTCATTGCTCGCCACCTTCGCGGCGATGTACGTGGCGGGCTTCACGCTCGACAACATCTCGCTGATGGGCCTCACCATCGCGGTCGGCTTCCTGATCGACGACGCCATCGTCATGATCGAGAACATCGTGCGCCATATCGAGGCCGGCGAGCGGCCGCTCGAGGCGGCGCTCAAGGGCGCGGGCGAGATCGGCTTCACCATCGTGTCGATCACCTTCTCGCTGATCGCGGTGTTCATCCCGATCTTCTTCATGGGCGGCGTGGTCGGCCGGCTGTTCCACGAGTTCGCTGCCGTAGTGGCGATCGCCGTCCTCGCTTCGGCCTTCTTCTCGCTGACCCTCACCCCGGTGCTGTGCTCGCTGTTCCTGAAGCCGCACGCCGAGCAGCACCAGGGCCGGCTGAACCGCGCCGCCGAGCGCGCCTTCGACGCCATGCTGCGAGCCTACGAGCGCGGGCTCGACCTGGTGTTTCGCCACCAGCGCGCGACGCTCGCCTTGACGCTGCTGCTGGTCGCCGCCACGGCCTGGTTCTACCTCGCCATCCCCAAGGGTTTCGTGCCCGAGCAGGACACCGGCCTGTTCTTCGGCGTGGTCGAGACGCGGCAGGATTCGTCGTTCCCGCAGACCGCCGACACCGCGCGTGAGGTGCTGGCTGCGGTCGACCACGATCCCGGCGTGGCCGGCGTCTTCCTGCACGCCGGCTCCTATTCGTACAATCCGGGCGAGAACAGCGGCCACATCTTCGGCCAGCTGAAGCCGTACCACCTGCGCGACCACGCCCAGGTCATCCTGCAGCGCATCCGCCAGGCGGTCGAACCGGTGATCGGCGCCAAGTTCTTCATGCAGATCCCGCAGGCCATCCGGGTCGGCGCCCGGCTGGCGCGCACGGAGTACCAGTACACGCTGACCGACAGCAACGCCGAGGAGCTCAACAAGTGGGCGCCGGTGATGGAAGCCGAGATGAAGAAGCTGCCCGAGCTGCAGGACGTCGCCTCGGACCAGCAGGTCGCCGCCCCGCACATCGACGTCGTGGTCGACCGCCAGAAGGCCGAGCAGCTCGGGCTCTCGTCGGCGATGATCGACCAGACGCTGTACGACGCCTTCGGCCAGCGCCAGGTGGCGACGATCTACGGCGCCACCGACCAGAACAAGGTGGTGCTCGAGGTCGCGCCCGAATTCGCCGAGGACCCGGCGGCGCTCGACAAGCTGTTCGTCGCCGCGCCGAACGGCGTGCAGGTGCCGCTGTCGACGGTCGCCCATTATGTCGACCGGGTCGAGCCGCTCACCATCAGCCACCAGGGCGTGTTCCCGGCGGTCACCCTGTCGTTCAACCTGGCGCCCGGCGTGGCGCTCAGCCAGGCGGTGTCGGCGATCGAGCGGATGACCGAGCGGGTGCGCGCGCCGGCGACGCTGAACCGCGCCTTCGAGGGCACGGCGCAGGCCTACCGCACCTCGCTCACGTCGATGCCGCTGCTGCTCGCCGCGGCGATCCTCGTCGTCTACATCGTGCTCGGCATGCTGTACGAGAGCTACATCCACCCCGTCACCATCCTGTCGGCGCTGCCGGCGGCCGGTGTGGGCGCGCTGATCCTGTTGTGGGCGTGCGGCGATGACCTGTCGGTGATCGCCATCATCGGCATCGTGCTGCTGATCGGCATCGTCAAGAAGAACGCCATCATGATGATCGACTTCGCCTTGTCGGCGCAGCGCAACCAGGGCAAGAGCCCGCGCGAGGCGATCCACGAGGCCTGCCTGCTGCGCTTCCGGCCGATCATGATGACGACCTTCTCGGCGCTGTTCGGCAGCCTGCCCATCGCACTGGGCCAGGGCGCGGGCTCGGAACTGCGCCAGCCGATGGGCATCGCCTTCATCGGCGGCCTGCTGGTCTCGCAGTGGCTGACGCTCTACACCACGCCGGTGATCTATCTCTACATGGACCGGCTGGCGGCAAAACTTGGCGGCGCGGCGCGCCAGCCGCGGCTCGCCCGCCTGCTCGACAGCGCGCCCGGCCTGCACGCCAAGGCCGCGGAGTAGCGCGCGGCCCCGGGTAATTTCCTGAGCCACCACCAATTGTATGGGTGGTATCCGAGGCGAATTTAATAACACGAATCTAACAGGACACTCGTGGCGCGTTTGTTGACCATCGCGCGCGGCCGCGAACGAATCTTGCGCGTACCCTATTGTCGTCGTCCTGATGGCGATCATGGCGTCGCCACCCTAACCCCGGTGCTAGAAGGAACCCGATTCCGTCGTATAGAACTTTAACCCAGGTGCAGCATGGAGATGGCGTATCGAGAGAAGTGGCGGGCCGAGATTGCCGCCCTGCGAAGGATCTTGTCGGAGTTCGACCTGCGCGAGGAGCGCAAGTGGGGAAAGCCCTGCTACACGATCGATGGGCAAAACGTCGTCATCATCCAGGGCTTCAAGGAATATTGCGCGCTGGGCTTCTTTCAGGGTGCGCTGCTGAAGGACCCGAAGAAGCTGCTGGTGCAGCTCGGGCAGATCCAGGCGGCGCGGGTCATGAAGTTCACCAGCGCCAGGGAGATTGCGGCCAAGGCGGCCACCATCAAGGCCTACGTGCGCGAGGCGGTGGCGGCCGCGAAGGCGGGAATGAAGGTCAAGACCAAGCCGCGAGAGATTCCCCTGCCCCAGGAGCTGGAGAAGAAGTTCCGCGACGATCCGCGGTTCAAACGCGCTTTCGAGGCGCTGACGCCCGGCCGGCAACGGGGATACCTGTTCCACTTCACCGGCGCGAAGCAGTCTGCGACGCGGACCGCGCGGATCGAGCGGGCGATGCCCGCGATCTTCGAAGGACGGGGATTCCTCGAGCGGCGATAGCGGGATCAGCGCACAGGCGAGGCTTGTCGGCCAATTGCGAGATCATTTGGCGAGCAGTTGTGAGAGGGCCGCCCTCAACTGCTCGATGGCGAACGGCTTCTGGGCAACCGGACACGCCTTCCACTCGCCAACGGTGCCATCTTCGCCGTAGCCGGTCGAAAATACGATGGGAATCCCCCGCTCCCGCAGCACTTGGGCGACGGGAAAGATCTTCTTGCCGTGCAAATTGACGTCAAGCACCGCAACCTGCGCCTGTGTGGCCGCCGCCATATCAAGTGCGGCACGCAGCCTCGACACCGATTCGGTAACGACGCAGCCCAACTCGAGGAGCATGTCCTCCGTCAGTTGGAGAACGTGGAATTCGTCCTCGGCGAGGAAGACCCGCAACCCCGCGAGTGCGCCGGCCGAATCACTCCTCGTCATGCTGCAGCGGGATCTCGATTTCGCAACGCAGCCCCGCAGGAGCGAACTCGACGCGGGTCTGTCCTCCCAACTCCGCCTGTATCCCTCTTTTTATGAGACGCATCCCGAATCCCTGATGGGTCGGCTCCGCGACCGGCGGGCCGTTCTCTTCCAACCAGCGCAGCCACAGGCGAGGCGAGGCGCCATTGGCCCTGGCCGCCCAGCTCACGTTTATCCGGCCGGCAGCCGAGGACAGCGCACCATACTTGGCCGCATTGGTCGCAAGTTCGTGGATCGCCATGGACACCATCAAGGCGACCTGCGGCGAAATCCGAATGTGCTCGCCGGAAAGAACGACATTGCCTTTGGCGAGATAAGGCTCAAGTCCGGAGTGCAGTAGCTGAGTCAGCTCCGCGTCGGCCCACCGATGCTGGCTCAGCAGATTGTGGGCACGGCTCAGCGCCAATATGCGGCCCTCGACAGCTTTGCGGAAGTCCTCGATGTCGTTCGTGCCGCGCGCTGTTTGCACCACCAGTGACTGAACGGTCGCCAATGTGTTCTTCACACGATGATTGAGTTCATCGATAAGCAGCTTCTGCTGGCGCTCGGCTTCCTTCCGTTCCGTGATGTCGACGAGCATGTTGATTGCCCCGGTCAACTTCCCCGACGAATCGTGAAGCGGTGTTGGATAGGGCGCAAACCAACGACGCGATCCATCCGGGCGTTCGGCAATGGCTTCGGCTCCGCGAACGGCACGATTTTCCTTCAAGGCGATGGCCATCGGGCATTCGTCATGCGGCAGGCGCGAGCCGTCGGGGTTGAACAGCCGCCAGGTCACGCACCAAAGCTCGCGCAACTTCGGGCGCCGTCCGGCGAACTCGGCGGCGGCCTCATTGTAGAAAGTGATCCTGCCTTCCGCATCCGTCGTATAGACGGCGGCCGGCAGCGCCTGCAGTAGCTGCCGAAAGCGATGCTCGGACTCGCTCAGGAGCCGGTTGGATCGGGCGGCCGCCTCCATGCTCTCAAGCGCCGCACGGCTCGCTTCTTGCTCATTCAGAAGCTGCACCGACTGGTATGCCGCCGAGGCAAAGCGCGCCATGCTCTCGAGTTGCCGCAAGTCTTCGGCATCGAACTTGCGGCGCTCGCCATGCGCAATGGTCCAGATCGTGCCGACAGCTTTCCCGGCGACGTAAAACGGCACGAGCAGTCCTTCCTCGGCCAGCGGGGTCGCCTCGCTGAGATACGGGTATCGCCGCTCCCAATGCTTGAACAGCAGCGGCCGGCCGCAATCGAGCACATCTCCGCACGGTCCGAAATCGCGCGGCGTGCCGCCGCCGAGATGGGGGCTCCATGCGCCCGCCACCGCCGTCCACTGGAAGTCCCTCCCCTCGGACGTGAGAAGGCTCATCCCCGCCGAATCGGCTTTGAAGACCTCGAGCAGCGTATCGGCCAGTGTCTGCAGAATGGTGCGCGGCGCTTGAGCAAGGGCATCGACGAGCTTGGCCAGCGCCCGGTTCTCGGTTTCGTAATCAGGCGGGCGGCGGGGCCGCCGCCAAAGCTCTTCGGTGCACAAAATTTCTTCCAGCGGCGCCAAAGCCTGCTGGGGGCTCGGTGTTGCAGAAGCTTCCGTCGTGTCTATGCGTGCCGCCATCCTACCCTCATAGCCGACCCCTTCCTCCCCCGAACAGTCATGCCGTCCCCAGGCTCCGCGAGATGCATACTCGGAGCGGGCGCGCTCGGGGCAATACCGTCGGATCGTGGGCCGCAGCAAATTTACATTTCCGCGCCCTCATTTGACCAGCCAGCACGGCTCGCCAGCGGCCGCGCCGCATCGGCGAGCCTCTCACAAGGCCAATTGAACGTAACGCCTGTTCCTGCAGAAAGGTTCCACGATTTACCCCTGCCCGGCACCGCATGCGTCAAGATCGACCAGGACTGATCGGTGTTGGCGACAGACGCCGCGGCGACATCGCGTGCTGGACACTTAACCATATAGTTTAGTATACCGGCGCATGACCAAGGTAAAAGTCGCCGGTTTTGGCGTCTCGCTCGATGGTTTCGGCGCAGGCGCCGACCAGAGCCTCGAAAACCCGCTCGGCGTGCGCGGGCCCGAGTTATTCCAGTGGTTTTTCCCGACCAGGACTTTTCGCGAGATGATCGGGAAGGACGACGGCGAGACCGGCCCTGACGACGATTTCGGCCGGCGCGCCATGGCCGGTTTCGGCGCCTTCATCCTCGGCCGCAACATGTTCGGTCCCATCCGCGGCGAATGGCCGGACGACCAATGGAAGGGCTGGTGGGGCGACAACCCGCCTTATCACGCGCCGACATTCATCCTGACCCACTATCCGCGGGCGCCGATCGAGATGCTGGGCGGCACGGTTTTCCATTTCATCACCGGCGGCATCGAGGAGGCGCTGCACAAGGCGCGGGCCGCGGCCGGCCCGAAGGACATCAAGATCGGCGGCGGGGTCGAGACGGTCAGGCAATACATCCAGGCCGGCCACGTCGACGAGATCCATCTCGCGATGGCGCCCGTAGCGATCGGCCAGGGCGAACCGCTGTTCAGCGGCCTCGATCTTCGCGCCCTGGGCTATCGCACCGTCGAGCACGTGCCCACGGCGCGGGCCACGCACATCGTGCTGGCGAAGTAGACGGGACGTGCCGCGGGAACCTGCTGTCCCCGCCCGGGGTTTAGAGTTCCCGAGCGGAATTCCGGTGCCTTCCAATCCATCCGCGCGTGCCTACCCTCGTCAAAGACGTCGCAATGATTCCATTGTGGTTGCACGACCTCTCGATTGCCTATCTTTCGCTGGGAGCGCTCTCGGCGGCGATCATTGGCGCCGACCTTCTGCGCCATCCGCAGCATATGTGGATCATGAACATCGTTTGGCCGACAACGGCGCTGTTCGGCACGGTATGGATCCTGTGGCAGTATTTCGCCTATGGGCGCCTTGCGAGCCATGAGAATGCTCATGCCGCCCAGAAGCGGCACCAGGAGCCGCCCAACAAGACGCAGACGCCCTTTCCCGTGATGGTCGGCAATGGCGCCTTGCACTGCGGTAGCGGCTGCACGCTGGGCGACATATGCGCGGAGTGGCTGGTCTTCGCCGTACCTGCGGTTGCCGTAGCTTTCGGCTGGCACAGCATCTTTTCCGACCGGATGTTCGCCGTCTGGATCGTCGACTATCTCTTCGCCTACGCTTTCGGCATCGTCTTTCAGTATTTCACGATCGCGCCGATGCGCGGCTTGTCGTTCCGCGAAGGCATCATTGCCGCGATCAAGGCCGACACGCTCTCGCTGACTGCGTGGCAAGTCGGCATGTACGGCTTCATGGCTATCGCCCACTTCGCGATCTTTCGGGATCGATTGGGAACGGCGCTCCGGACGGACACGGTCGAGTTCTGGTTCATGATGCAGGTCGCGATGATCTTCGGCTTCTTGACGTCATATCCCGTCAACTGGTGGCTGATCGAACGCGGCATCAAGGAAAAGATGTGAAGGCCGGCGGCCACTGAAACGCCCCCGGGCGCGACTTTGCTGTGGCGCGGCGCCAACCCGGCAACCGCTCTCGCTCTGCGCTGTTCTATCCCGCATCCCACGCCGTGGGCCTTTCAGGAACAGGGAGCCGTCCATGAACTATGGCAGCAACGACATCCGGGTCTTGCAGGCCCTGCTGCGAGGCGAAGCGCCCGCCATCGGCTCGGCGCAACGGCTGCATCTCGAGATGCTCGGCCTAGCGACGGACTCCGCGCAGGGATTGCGCATCACGGCGAAGGGATCGCAGCTCGCCATGACCGTGCAACTTCCGCCGGAGCCCGTCTTCGTGACGACGGACGAAACGTGGGAGTCGAGAGGCCGCTGGCCCGCCAACGACGACTATGAGAGCGACGACGGCCTGGGCGCCGGTCCGGAGGACTTCGCCGTCGCCTAGGAGCGACGAAGATTGCCCGGTCCACGCAACGCCTTGCCGTATCGCTTCCCTTCGACGAGGGCGCGCTCGGAACCGAGCGCGGCTGCCAGGAAATCCATGACGGCCCGTATCCGGGCCGTGCGCCTGAGGTCGCTGTGCGTGAGCAGCCAAAGGGCTGACCGTACGTCGGACCCGGCGCGCGACGGCACGCGACGCAACTGAGCCTCCGTATCGCCCAGGTAACAAGGCAGGAGCGCCACGCCGACACCGGCGCACACTGCATCCTTCAACGCCGGCAGCGCATCGACCCGCAGGCCTATTTGCCCGTCTCCAACGTTGTCGCGCATCCAGCGACCGATCACTGTCGTCGCCAGCGTGTCGTCGAGCCCGATCCATCGCAGTTTGGACGGGTCACGGCCGTGGCGAGACAGGTACGCGGGAGAGCCATAAACCGCGTGCGCGATGGTCGCGATCCGCCGTCCCACCAGGGTCTCGGGCGGCTCGGGCGCGGGCCTGATTGCGACGTCGGCTTCGCGCCGGGTCAGGTTCGCCATCACGTTCGAAACCGTGACCTCGAGCGAGATCTCCGGATGCGCCGCCCGCAGCGCCGGCACATGCCGCATCAGCATCGCAGAGACCGTATCGGTCGTGGCGATCCGGACCATGCCGGACGGACGCAGATCCTGACCGGAGAGGCGCCGCTCCAGGGCCACGAATTCATCGGCAAAGCGGCTCGCCAGCGCGGCCGCCGCCTCGCCCGCGGGCGTCGCCGAATACCCGTCGCGGAAACGTTCGAAGAGCCGAACGCCCAGCCCGTCCTCGATCGCCCCCAACCGCCTGAACACCGTCGAATGGGTCACGCGCAAATGCCGCGCCGCACCCGAGAGCGTGCCCTCACGGACGACGGCAAGCACGAGACGCAAATCGTCCCAGTTCATCCCTGTCCATTTCTGCAAATGGCGCTTGCCGAAATATAGGATGGCTGTTCCTGCATGGACAGCCGAAATCCGGTGACGGACAGACGCCGGAGGCCAGCATGCAGGTTCAAACGGTCCAAAGAGCGGTAGCGCCGGCCGGGCAGCCGACGGGCGATCCACGGCGATGGCTGGCGCTGCCGGTCCTGCTTGTCGGCGCGTTCCTGCCGGTCCTCGACTTCAACGTCGTCAACCTGGCGCTGCCGGCCATACGCCAGAACCTCGGCGCGTCCTCGGGCGAGGTCGAGTTCGTGATCTCGGCCTACGCCGCGACTTACGCCGTGTTCCTCATCACCGGCGGACGCCTGGGCGACCTGTTCGGCCGGCGGCGCATGTTCATGCTGGGCGTGACGGGATTCACCGTCGCTTCGGTTCTGTGCGGCCTGGCGACGTCGCCCTCCATCCTGATCGCCGGACGCATCCTCCAGGGACTGACCGCGACGGCGATGGCGCCCCAAGTACTGGCTTCGATCCGCGTGCTCTTTCCCGCCGCCGAGCAGACGCGCGCACTGGCCTTCTATGGCGCCACCTTCGGGCTTGCCAATATTTGCGGCCAGGTGCTGGGCGGCGTGCTGGTCTCGGCGCGCCCGTTCGGCTTCACCTGGCAAGCGATCTTCCTGATCAACCTGCCGATCGGCCTTGCAGCTCTCTTCGGCAGCTTCGTTCTCCTCCCCGACTCGCGCGCCGAGCGAGCGCAGAAGCTCGACCTGGGCGGCGTCGCCCTCCTGTCGCTGACACTCGCCCTGCTGGTCTATCCGCTCGTCGAAGGGCGCGAGGCCGGCTGGCCGGCATGGATGATCGCCATGCTCGCGGCGTGCCCCGTTGCGCTGATGGCGTTCGTACGCTTCCAGGCCCGGCTCTCGGCGCGCGGGGGAGATCCCCTTGTCGCCTTGTCACTGTTCCGCAGCAGCTCATTCGTCGCCGGCCTGGTGATGGCGTTGGCGTTCTACATGCTCTCGTCGTTCTACCTGACCTTCGCGGTCTACCTGCAAAGCGGGCGCCACCTGTCGCCCATCGATGCGGGCCTCGCCACTCTGCCCTTCGCCTTCGGATACTTCATCAGCTCGCTCGCCTCCTCGCCGATCATGCAGCGACTCGGCGTCCGCGCCCTGACGCTCGGGTTGGTCCTCCAGATCCTGGGATTCGGCTCGGTCATGCTGGCCGTCAGCCAGGTACTGCCGAAGGGCCTCGAACCCGGACTGGCCGTCGCCGGCGTCGGTTTCGGGATCGTGATGCCTTCGGTCGTCGAGGCGGTGCTCGGCAGCGTCGACCAGAGTCACGCCGGACTGGCCTCGGGCGTGGTGATCTCGACCTTCCAGATCGGCGCGGCGCTCGGCGTGGCCGTGATCGGCGGTGTCTTCTACTACGCGCTCGGACCCGGACAGACGGTCGGCGCCTACGCACACGCCTTCACGCTTGCCCTCGGCTGCAACGTCGCCTTGCTCGCCCTTTGCGCGCTCCTCTCGCTCTGGCTCGCGGCCGATCAATCCGCGGCTGCGCGTGCGGCGCCTGCGCCGAAGTCCCTCTAACCCCGGGTAACCCTCACTCCCACTCGATCGTGCCCGGCGGCTTTGAGGTGATGTCGTAGGTCACGCGGTTGATGCCGCGCACCTCGTTGATGATGCGGCTGGCGACCCGGCCGAGGAAGGCGTGGTCGAACGGGTAGTAGTCAGCCGTCATGCCGTCGGTCGAGGTCACGGCGCGGAGCGCACAAGCCTGGTCGTAGGTCCGGCCGTCGCCCATCACGCCCACCGTGCGCACCGGCAGTAAAACGGCGAAGGCCTGCCAGATCGCGTCGTAGAGGCCGGCCTTGCGAATCTCGTCGAGATAGACCGCGTCGACCTCGCGCAGCAGGTCGAGCTTCTCCTTCGTGATGTCGCCCGGGATGCGGATGGCGAGACCGGGGCCCGGGAACGGATGGCGGTTCACCAGGTCGGCAGGCAGGCCGAGCTCGCGGCCCAAGTCGCGCACCTCGTCCTTGAACAGCTCGCGCAGCGGCTCGACCAGCTTCATGTTCATGCGCGCGGGCAGGCCGCCGACATTGTGGTGGCTCTTGATGGTGACCGACGGGCCGCCGGTGAAGGAGACCGATTCGATGACGTCGGGATAGAGCGTGCCCTGCGCCAGGAACTGTGCGCCGCCGACCTTCCTGGCCTCGGCCTCGAAAACGTCGATGAACAGCGCGCCGATCGTCTTGCGCTTGGCCTCGGGATCGGTGACGCCTTTCAGCGCCTCGAGGAACTGCTTGCTGGCGTCGGCGTGGACCAGAGGGATGTTGTAGTGGTCGCGGAACAGGCGCACGACCTGCTCCGCCTCGTCCTTGCGCAGCAGGCCGTGATCGACGAACACGCACTGCAGCTGATCGCCGATCGCCTCGTGCAGCAGCACGGCCACGACCGAGCTGTCGACGCCGCCCGACAGGCCGCAGATCACCTTGCCCCTGCCCACCTGCGCGCGCACCTGCGCGATCGCGCGTTCCTTGAAGGCGTGCATGGTCCAGTCGCCCTTGCAGCCCGCAATATTGAGCGCGAAGTTGCGCAGGAGCTTGGCGCCGTCCGGCGTGTGCATCACCTCGGGATGGAATTGCACCGCGTAGTAGCCGCGCTTTTCGTCGGCGATCGCGGCGAACGGCGCGTTCTCGCTGGTGGCGATCACCGAGAAGCCGGGCGGCAGTCTGGTGACGCGATCGCCGTGGCTCATCCACACCTGGTGGCGTTCGCCCGGCTTCCAGACCTCCCTGAACAGCGCCGAGTTGGCCTTGACGTCGAGCATGGCGCGGCCGAACTCGCGGTGATGGCCCGCCTCCACGGCGCCGCCCAGCTGGTGCGCCATGGTCTGCTCGCCGTAGCAGATGCCCAGCACCGGCACCTTGGCGTCGAAGATCGCGGGATCCGCCGACGGCGCCTGGCCCTCGATCACCGAGGCCGGCCCGCCCGACAGGATGATGCCCTTGGGATCGAATTTCTCGATGTCGGCCTTGTCGACCGACTGGAAGGGATGGATCTCACAGTAGACGCCCGCTTCGCGCACCCGCCGGGCGATCAGCTGGGTGACCTGGGAGCCGAAATCGACGATCAGCAAGCGGTCTGCCATGGGGGGATATAATCGCGCCCGACGCAGCCTGCAATGTGGGTATTCCCCTGCCGAAACGGGGCGGACAGGGACTATCCGCGCCACGCCGAGGGCGGCACGCCGACGATCTTCTTGAAGGCCCGGCTGAAGCCTGCCTCCGAGGCGTAGCCGACCTCGGCGGCGACGCTGGCGACGTTGCCGCCGCCGTTCAGCAGGCCGGCCGCCAGCTGCATGCGCCAGGCAGCGAGATACTGCATCGGCGGCAGGCCGACCAGATGGTTGAAGCGTTCGGCCAGCACCGAGCGCGACATGGCGACCTCGCGCGCCAGCTCCTCGATCGTCCAGTCGCGCGCTGGCCGGGCGTGCAGAACCGACAGCGCCTTGCCGACGCCGGGATCGCGCAGGCCGGCCAGCCAGCCGGTCTGCCCGGCCGGCAGGCTCTCGATGTAGCGGCGCAGCGTCTCGATGAACAGCAGTTCCGAGAGCTTGGCCAGCACGCTTTCGGCGCCGGCGCGCCGCGAGCCCGATTCGGCGCGGGCCAGCATGATGAACTGGCCGAGCCAGGACGGCCCGCTCTCGCGCCACGAGGTGGTGATGATGGCGGGCAGCTGGTCGAGCAGCGGATTAAACGGGCGGGCGTCGCAGGCGAGGAAGCCGCACACCAGCCGGGCGGTGGGCGCACCGCTGCCGCCCACGGTCTTGAAGAAGGGCAGCGGGCCCGCGGCCACGGCATCGAAGTCGGCTGGCGCCACCGGCTCGGCGCGCATGCCAGGCGCACTCGACAGGACGTGCGGGTCGCCGCGCGTGAAGACGATGATGTCGCCCTCGACCAGACGCCTCCCCTCGCCGCCCACCATCGAGGCCCAGCACTCGCCCTCGGTGACGGCATGGTAGGAGATCAGCCGTTCGGCGCCCGGCAGGATCTTGGGCAGGACCTGCTCGCGGGTCGGCTGCTCGGCCGCCCACGGTGCGCTCGCCGCGACGTCGAAATAGGTGGCGCCGGTCAGGCGCACCGTCTTCAGCACATCGGACAACACGTCGGCAGCCATCGACGGACCCCGTTGGATTCCGACGCCGCGTCAAGCACGGCGGACGATCGGTCATTCGGCGCAGCGGCCGGCCGGATTACACAAGCCGGAGCCGCAAGCCGTCAATTGCGGCCAATCGCCAACCCATCGCCCAGGAGGACCTCATGACCGTCCAGGAGAAGCCCGCCACCGCCATGGACTTTGCCGCGATCAAGAGCAAACAGCAGGCGACCTGGAGCTCGGGCGACTATGCGCTGATCGGTAATACGCTGCAGATCGTGGGCGAGACGCTGGCCGAGGCCGTCGACCTGCGGGCGACCCACCGGGTGCTCGACGTCGCCGCGGGTTCGGGCAACGCCACCATGGCGGCGGCGCGCCGCTTCGCCGAGGTCGTTTCGACCGACTATGTCGGCCGGCTGCTCGAGAACGGCCGGGCGCGCGCCAAGGCCAACGGCTTCAACGTGACGTTCCGCGAGGCCGACGCCGAGGCCCTGCCGTTCGACGATGCCCACTTCGACATCGTGCTGTCGACCTACGGCGTGATGTTCACGCCCGACCAGGAGAAGGCCGCGTCCGAGATGCTGCGCGTCTGCAAGCCGGGCGGAAGGATCGGCCTCGCCAACTGGACGCCGGAAGGATTCATCGGCCAGCTGTTCAAAGTGATCGGCAAGTATGTGGCGCCGCCGCCGGGGCTGAAGTCGCCGCTGCTGTGGGGCACGCCGCAGCATCTCGAGGCCCTGTTCGGCAAGAAGGCGGCGGTAAAGGCGACCAAGCAGAATTTCGTCTTCCGCTACCGCTCACCCGCCCACTGGGTCGAGATGTTCCGCGCCTACTATGGGCCGGTCCACAAGGCCTTCGCCGGCCTCGACGCCGGCGGCCAGGCCGGCCTCGAGGCCGACATCCTGGCCCTGCTCCAGCGGATCAACACGGCCCGCGACGGCAGTTTCGTCGCGCCCGGCGAATACCTCGAGGTCGTGGCCACGCGGCAGGCCTAGGGTTCTCCCTCAGGACGATCCTTCTTCATCCGGCGCCAACCGGCGCCGGACCAGGGGTTGCTCGAGGTCGCGCCAGGCATAGGCCACCTCCTCGACATCCTGGCCGGCCATGGTGTCGGTGCGCTGGCCGACGAACTGCCCGCCCAGCGCCTCGTAGAAGAAGCGCGTCGGGTTGTCGGCCAGCATCCACAGCACGGCGGTGTCGCAGCCCTGGCCGCGCAGCTCCTGGAACATGGCGTCGAGCAGGCGGCGGCCGAGGCCGCGGTTCTGGAAATCGGTCTCGACATAGAGCGTGTAGACCTCGCCCACGCGTTTTTCGGTGCCGTCGAGCCCCTCCGGCGGATCGCGAACCGGTCCGCAACTGCCGAAGCCGACCACGCCCATGTCTTCGTCCTCGGCGACGAAGATGCCGCGCGCCTCGCGCGGATCGGCCAGTGCGCGGTTCCACCACGCCGACTGCCGCACGTCGGACATCTGGGCCAGCATCGCCTCGGGCAACAGGCCGGCATAGGCCGTCTGCCACGTCTCGACATGGACGCGGCCGATGGCGGCGGCGTCGCTCCGGCGGGCGCGTCTAATCCGGATCATCGGGCTGCCCTGCGATCGGAGCCTTGCGCATCATTGTGGCGGCAAAAAAGCCGTCGGTGCCGTGCTGCAGCGGCGACAGGCGGAGATAGGGCGTGTCGCTGGCCGCCTGCGGCAGCACCTCGCCCACCGGCACCACCTCGAACTCGGGGTGCGTGGCGATGAAAGCCTCGACCTGGCGCTCGTTCTCGGCCGGGAGCACCGAGCACGTCGCATAGACGAGCCGGCCGCCCGGCTTCACCAGCTTGGATGCGGCATCGAGGATCGCCGCCTGCTTGGGCACGAGCTCCTCGAGGTCCTTGCGCTTGAGAGTCCAGCGGCCGTCGGGATTGCGGCGCCACGTGCCGGTGCCGGTGCACGGCGCGTCGACCAGCACGCGGTCGAATGCGCCCTTCTGCCGCTTGAGCCACTTGGCGTTCTCGCCGATCGAGCGGCGCTCGACATTGTGCGCGCCGGCGCGCCGCAGACGCTGGGCCGAGCGGTCGAGGCGCGACTCGTAGACATCCATCGCCACGACGCGGCCCTTGTTGTTCATGCCGGCGGCGATCGCCAGGGTCTTGCCGCCGGCGCCGGCGCAATAGTCCATCACCTGCATGCCGGGCTTTGCGTCGACCAGCGCCGCCACGAGCTGGCTGCCCTCGTCCTGGATCTCGACCAGCCCGTCCTGGAACGCCTTGGCGGCCACCACAGACAGCCGCTTCTTGAGGCGCAAGCCGTCAGGCGCGAGCTTCGTCGGCTCGGTGTCGATGTTCTCCCGCGCGAGAGCAGCGCGCGCTTCATCGACCGTCGCCTTGAGCCGATTGACCCTCAGGTCGACCGGCGGCGGCGCCTCGAGTGCCGCGATTTCGCGGCCCCAGGCGGGGCCATAGGCCTCCTGCAGGTGCGGCGCCACCCACTCCTGCACGTTGAGCCGCACCCAGTCGGGCTGATCGGGATGGGGCAGCGAATGGCCCTCCATCTGGCGCAGCGCGCGCACTTCCGGCTCGTCGAGCGGAGCCGGCCGGTAGCGGCCGCCATCGAACATCTGCGCGAGATGTTGGACGTCCGCGCCCTCGTGCAGGATCAAATCCGCTTGAACGAGCGCGCGGCCGCCGCGCTCGGGATGGCGCGTGCGCTCGAGCCACCAGGTGAGCTGTCCATAACGTCGCAGGATGCCCCAGACGCGCTCGGACACAGCGCGCCGGTCGCCGCCGCCGATGAAGCGTCGGCTGCGGAAGAACGCGTTGGCGACGAGATCGGCCGGCCTTTCGGCCCGGTTCATGATCCCGTCGAGCAGCTCGATTGTGGCGGCAACCCGCGCTCCCGGCGTCACGGCGTCGATTTCCCCTTTCCTGCCCGAGCGGCTACGATGAAAGCGCCGTCAATGCAACGCTCCTCTCGCCATCCGGTCCTGGCCAATATCGGCCTGGTGCTCGCCTCCCTCGTCTTCTTCTTCGTCTGCTCCGAGTTCTTCCTGCGGGCGTTTCTGGGCAACGGCTCGCTGTGGCACTACCCGAACTATATCGAGCAGGCCTTCGCGCCCGATCCCGAGCACGTGGCACAGATGCAATACGATCCGCTGCTGGGTTTCGAGCCCAAGCCCAACTACAAGGGCACCCTGGTCGGCAAGCCGATCTCGTTCGACAGCCATGGTTTTCGCGAGCACGACCTTACTGGCCCCACGCCGTCGGGACCGACCATCCTGGCGATCGGCGATTCCTTCACCGAGGGCTATCTGGTCGGCAACGACGAGACCTGGCCCTCCAATTTGCAGCGCCTGACTGGCCGGCCGGTGATCAATGCCGGCGTGCGTGCCTACGGGCTCGACCAGGTCGTGCTGCGCGCCGAGCGCATCGTGCCCGAGGTCAAACCGGACGCGATCGTCCTCGGCTTCATTCCCGACGACGTCGAGCGCACCGAACTCTATATCCGCGACAATCGCCCCAAGCCCTATTTCGTGCTCTCCGACAAGGCGCCCGACGGGCTCGAGCTCAGGAACGTGCCGGTGCCGACCACCATCCCGCCGATCACGCCGCTGCGGCGCGTGCTGGGCTACTCCTATTTCCTGCACTACTTCATGACGCGGCTGTGGATCTTCGAACTGTGGTTCGGCATGACCCACCACGCGCACTACGACGGCGACGAGGTCTCGTGCCGGCTGATGCATCGCTTCGCGCGTCTCGTGCAGGAGCAGCACATCAGGGCGCTGGTGGTGGCGTTCTATGAGGACACAGCCTGGCGCTTCCATCGCCTGCGCGAAGCCAACCGCCCGCAGGTCGCCTACGTCCTGGACTGCGCTGCCAAGGCGGGGCTGGCGACCCTCGACACCTGGGACGATTTCACCCAAGCCGGCATGCCCGGGCAGGCCGACACCTTCTACAACGGCTATCACTTCACCAACGCCGGCGCCCACGTGGCCGCGCAACTGATCGCAGCCAAGCTGCTGCACTGAGATGCTGGGCCGCGCCGGTCTTGTCCTGGTCTCCATCGTCATTGGCCTCGTGGCGCTCGAACTCGGCCTGCGCGCCGCCAACGGCTATCTTGGCGATTGGTCCAATCTCGTGCTCGACGCGCGCAGCGTGCTGGCCAGGACCGAGGGTCAGCGCTTCCAGCACGACGAGCTGCTGGGCCACGTGCCGCGCGGCGGGCTGCGCTCCAACGGCAAGGAGGCGCCGCCGCCCGGCGAGAGGCCGACCCTGGCGGTGGGCGACTCCTATACCTACGGCGAGGAAGTGGCGGACGACGAGACGTGGCCCGCGCTGCTGCAGGCCCACACGGGCCATCCGGTGCTGAATGGCGGGGTCAGCGGCTACGGCTTTGACCAGACCGTGCTGCGAGCCGAGAGCCTGGCGGCCAAATATCATCCCGGCGCCATCGTCGTGAGCTTCATCGCGGACGACATCGGCCGCACGGAGATGAGCCGCATCTGGGGCGCCGAGAAGCCTTATTTCGACATCGAGAAGAATGCCCTGGTGCTGCGTAACGTGCCGGTGCCGCCGCGGCCGGCGGCGCGCACGACGCTTTCGTTCTGGCAGCGCACGCTCGGTTACTCCTATCTGGTGGATTTCGTGCTGCGCCGGCTCGACCTGCTGCACGACTGGTTCGGCGATCACGTGCGGGTGCATCCCGAAGGCATGGGCGAGCAGATCGCCTGCCGGCTGACGGACCGCCTGGCCGAGCTGCAGCGGCTGAGCCAGGCGCCCGTGCTGGTCGTGGCGGAATACGATCCGGTGGTGTGGGACGAGCCCAAGCTCGCGCCCGAACAGCGCCGGCTGACGCAGGGCCTGCTCGGCTGCGCCAGCCAGCGCGGCCTCGCCACACTCGACAGCTACGACCGACTCGCCGCCGCCGACAAGCCGCGCGCGCTCTACAAGGTGTGGCACATGAACAAGGCCGGCAACGATCTCATTGCCGGCATGATCGCCAAGGCGCTGGCGGACCATGGCAAGTAGGATCGGCCTGATCCTGGCGTCTGTCCTGGCCGGCCTGCTGCTGCTCGAGTTGGGCTGCCGCGCCGCCACCAACACGCTCGGTGACTGGCACAACATCATCCTGAAAGAGCGCCGCGAGATTCGCGCGCTCAGCGACGGCCGCATGGTCTATGACGCCGCGTTGGGCTGGGTGCCGCGAAAGAGCTACACCGGCGAAGGACGAAGCTACGACCAGGCGGGCTTCCGTCGCGCACCGATCCCCGCCTCCGTGACGCTCGCCGAGCCGCCGGTGCTGGTGGTGGGCGATTCGATCGCCCACGGCGATGAGCTCACCGACGCGCAAGCCTGGCCGACCCTGCTGCAGGCGGCGTTGCAGCGGCGTGTTCTCAATGCCGGCGTCAGCGGCTACGGCCTCGACCAGATCGTGTTGCGTGCCGGGATCCTGGTGCCCGAGACCAAGCCTGCGTTCGTCGTGATGTCGTTCGCCTCCGACGATCTTCGGCGCAGCGAAATGAGCCGCGTGTGGGGTGTCGAGAAGCCCTATTTCGAGCCGGTGAACGGCATGCTGGTGTTGCGCAATTCCCCGGCCCCGCCCTCGCCCGATCCCAGGGAAACGCTCGACGTCTGGCAGCGGCTGCTCGGCTGGTCGATGCTGGTCGACACGATATTGCGGCACGAGGGATGGCAATTCGAATGGTCGAGCGACCACGAGCGCGTACTGCCGCGCGGCGAAGGCGAGAGGATGGCCTGTCCGCTGATGCGCCGTGCCGCAGCTCTCGGCGTGCCCATCCTGGTCGTGGCCGAGTACAATCGCTGGGTGTTCCAGGACATGGATTACCAGCGCGAGACACGGCGGCAGACGGCGCTCGTCCTCGACTGCGCGCGGCAGGCGGGCCTGCAGGCACTCGACATGTTCGACACCGTCAACCAGGCTGTCCAGAAGCAGGGCCTCGACGCGCTGTTCAAGACCTCCCATCCCGGCCCAGCGGCGGCGCGGCTCGCCAGCGAGAAGATCGCCGACACGCTGAAACGCCATGCCCTGCCCTGATCGATGAAGACGTCCCTCTCCGCCAAGCTTTTCCTGGTCCTGGGGTCGGTCCTGGTGACGCTCTTCGTCGTCGAGATCGCTTGCCGGCTGATGCGCGGACCCGAGACCTTGCTCGACTGGAACAACATCGTGCTCGAGCATCGCAAGGAAGTCGCCCGGCACAATCTCGGCGAACGTTTCGCCTACGATTCCATGCTGGGCTTCGTGCAGCGTCCGGGCTTTTCCTCGCCCGGCCAGCACTTCGACAGCGAGGGCTTTCGCGTCATGCCCGCCCTGCCGGCCGACGCAAGCGACGGTCCGCCCATCGTGGCGACCGGTGATTCGTTCACCCAGGGCGACGAGGTCAACGACGACCAGACCTGGCCGGCGGACCTGCAGGGTATCCTGAAGCGGCGTACGATCAACGCCGGCGTCGCGGCCTACGGCTTCGACCAGACGGTGCTGCGCACCGTGCAGCTGGCCGAGCGGATGAAGCCTGCGCTGCTGGTCGTGGGCTTCATCGGCGACGATCTGCGGCGCGCCGAGATGAAGCGCACGTGGGGCGTCGAGAAACCCTATTTCGAGCGCCGCGGCGGAGAAGTCGTGCTGCACAACGTGCCGGTGCCGCCGTCGCCCAAGCCCGCCGCGACACTGTCGATCTGGAACTGGCTGCTCGGCTGGTCGGTCGCTTTCGACAGCTTCCTCGAGATGAAGGGCTGGCAATACGAATGGGTGACCGACCATGAAAGGGTCATGCCGCGGGGCGACGGCGAGAAGGTCGGTTGTCTGCTGATGCAGCGGCTCGCCATGCTCGATGCGCCGGTCGTGGTCGTGGCGCAATACGACTTTTACAGCTGGGTGAACGACGAATTCGGCGCCGAGCAGCACCGCAAATCTCAGGTCATCCTGCGCTGTGCCGTGCAGGCTGGCCTCGCCGCGGTCGATACCTATCCCGCCATGCAGCAGGCGGTGAAGGCCCATGGTCTGAAGTCGATGTACGGCACCTGGCATCCCAACGTTGCCGGCTACCAGCTGATCGCCGAGCAGATCGCCGCCGAAATCAAACGGCGTGGTATGTTGAAGTAGGGACGTCAGGCTGGAGGGCGTGAGCTAGCGAGAGGAGCTGCAGATGAATCGCCTTGCGGGCAAGGTCGCGGTGATCACCGGCGCCGGATCGGGTATTGGCCGGGCCTCGGCCAAGCTTTTCGTTGCCGAGGGCGCGAAGGTAGTCGTGGCCGAGATCGACAAGACGCTGGGCGAGGCGAGCGCGCGCGAGGCCGGTGGCGGGGCGCGGTTCGTGCACACGGACGTGACCGACGAAGAGAGCGTCAAGCGGATGGTCCGGCAGGCCACGGACGCGTTCGGCCGCATCGACGTGCTGCTGAATTGTGCCGGCGGGTCGGTGCGCGACGACAAGCCGGTCGGCGATGTCGATCTCTCCGTCTGGGACCACACCATCAACCTCGACATGAAGGGCCCGTTCCTGTGTTGCCGGCATGTCATGCCGGTGATGGTCGAGCAGGGCAAAGGCAGCGTGATCAACTTTTCTTCGGTGGTGGCCTTGCGCGGCAACCACATCGCCCATGTCTATGTCATGGCCAAGGGCGGGTTGATCTCCTTCACCCGGGCGCTGGCCGGCGCGTACTCTCCCAAGGGTATCCGCGTGAACGCCATCTGCCCCGGCGTCGTGCTGACCGAACGGGTCAAAAGCCGCTTCACGAACGGCAATCACATTCGCTTCGGCGGCATCGACAACATGGCCGAGCGATATCCATTCAGTGTCGGCCAGCCGGAGGATATCGCCAACGTTGCGCTATTCCTCGCTTCCGATGAATCGCGCATGGTGAATGGCGCCGCGATCCCGGCGGAGGGCGGCTTCTCCGCCTACTGACGAAGTCGACTACATCCCGCCGCGATAGTTCGGCGCCTCGCGCATGATCTCGACGTCGTGCACGTGGCTCTCGCGCAGGCCGGAGCCGGTGATGCGCAGGAACTGGCAATTCTTCTGCATGTCGGCGATCGTGCTGTTGCCGGTGTAGCCCATTGCCGCGCGCAGGCCGCCCACCAGCTGGTGGATGATGTTGCCGACCGGGCCCTTGTAAGGCACGCGGCCTTCGATGCCTTCGGGCACCAGCTTGAGCGAGCTTTCGACCTCGGCCTGGAAGTAGCGGTCGGCCGAGCCGCGCGCCATGGCGCCGATCGAGCCCATGCCGCGATAGGATTTGTAGGAGCGGCCCTGATAGAGCATCACCTCGCCGGGCGCCTCATCGGTGCCGGCCAGCAGCGAGCCGATCATGGCGCAGTCGGCGCCGGCCGCGATCGCCTTGGCGAGGTCGCCTGAGTACTTGATGCCGCCGTCGCCGATCGCCGGCACGCCCGCGGCATGACAGACCTCGGCAGCCTCCATGATCGCCGAGAGCTGCGGCACGCCGACGCCCGCCACCATGCGGGTGGTGCAGATCGAGCCCGGACCGATGCCGATCTTGACCGAATCGGCGCCGGCGTCGATCAGCGCCTTGGCGCCCTCCGCCGTGGCGACGTTGCCCGCCATGACCTGCGTGTAGTTGCTGAGCTTCTTCACGCGCGTCACGGCGTCGAGCACGTTCTTTGAATGGCCGTGCGACGTGTCGACCACGATCACATCGACGCCGGCATCGATCAGCATCTCCGCGCGGCGCAGGCCGTCCTGGCCGATTCCGGTCGCGGCGGCGGCGCGCAGGCGGCCCTTCTCGTCCTTGGAAGCATGCGGAAACTTGTTGGCCTTTTCGATGTCCTTGACCGTGATCAGCCCGATGCAGCGATAGGCCTCGTCGACCACCAGCAGCTTCTCGATGCGGTATTGATGCAGCAGGCGCTTGGCCTCGTCTTGCGAAGCCCCCTCCTTGACCGTGACCAGGCGATCCTTGGTCATCAGCGCGCTCACCTTCAGGCTGGTATCGGTGGCGAAGCGGACGTCCCGGTTGGTGAGGATGCCGACCAGCTTGCCGCTGCCGCACTCGACCACGGGAATGCCCGAAATCTGGTGCGACGACATCAGCGCCAGGGCGTCGGCGAGCGGCTGTTCGGGATGGATGGTCAGCGGGTTCACGACCATGCCCGATTCGAACTTCTTGACCCGGCGCACCTCGTTGGCTTGCGCCTCCGGATCGAGATTCTTGTGGATGACGCCGATGCTTCCGGCCTGCGCCATGGCGATCGCCATCGGCGCCTCGGTCACGGTGTCCATCGCCGCAGACATCAGCGGAATATTGAGCTCGATCGTCCGCGTGAGCCTGGTGCGGGTGTCGGTTTGCCCGGGCAGGACCGAGGAGGCCGCAGGCTTCAGGAGCACGTCATCGAATGTGAGCGCTTCCTGGAACTGCTTCATGCCAACCTCCGGCTCGGATAACAAAAAGGCGGCCGCTGTTCCCGCATGGAGCGAGACGACCGCCGGGTTGGCGAGCCTTTATACACACTGCCGCCGCCAAGCCAAGCGATGTTTGAGCGGCTTATCCAAAGCCCCTACGGCGTCGGCCCAAATCCCGGAAGCTGAAATCTCGTTGCTTACGAAGCCTTGCAATTGAAAGAGATCATCCGCGGCGGCGTGGCAAAGGCCGGATGGGTGTCCGGCATGTCCGGCACCGGTTGTGGCCACTTGCCGCTCGCAAGGCGTTGCTCGATCAACGGCACCAGCTGCTGCAACTCGATCCAGGCCCTGAGCTTCACCCCGGCCGGCGTATTGTGCACACCATCGCTGAACAGGTTGGGGTCGTACGGCATGTACTTCGCCACATCGATGAACGGCAGGCCGTGCACCTTGTCGTACTTGGCGAAGACCCGGTTCTCGAACGCCGTCATGCGCTCGAGGTCACGGTAGCGGAACGGAAAGTAGGTGATGTTCAAGGTCTGCACGATCGCCTGCTGCGTACCGGCATTGAGCACCAGGCCGTCCTTGGCAAGCCAGTGGAACGAGGCGACCGAGAGATCGGATCCTACGGCGGCGAGGTCGGTCCGGATGGCATCGAGATTGCGCACGATCTCGCTGAGATTGACCGGCAGGTCCGGCCGCGTGATGTCCGGATCGAATTCGTCGAGGCCGGGCGGCCAGTCGAGCTTGTAGTCCGGCCGCGGCCATTCGCGGCTCTGCACCAGGCTCAGCGAGCGTCGTGCCAGGGCCGAATAAGTCCCTGCCCAGCGCAACCAGCGTTCAATTGCGCTGCCGGATTTCGGCGTCATGGGCGGCGCACTCTTGACCACCGTCCAAAGGTCCAAGTCGTTGCCGCCCTCATAGTAGACCACGAGGTCGGGGCGCATCGGCGCGACCTCTTGCTTCACGATCGGCGCGATGTCGCGCGAGCGGATGCTCTCGCGGCCTGCATTCAGGACCTCGAACCGAACATCGAGATGCCGCGCCGCCGCCCAGAGATTGAGCCAGTTGTTGAGATACTCCGGCCCGGAGAAGGGCACTTCATGGATTTCCGAGACGGTGGAGGCGCCGACGAAGATGATTCGGATGGTCTTCGGCGCCTTGCGGAAGGGAACGGGAGGACCGCGCCAGCCATATTGGTTGGTGACCAGACCGTCCGGCATGGTGGCGTCGGGCAGGAACCGGAAGGCTGGCCGGATCTTGCCGTCCGGCGGGTCGTAGATGAAGAGCTTGCCCGGCGCACTGCGGAAGAAGTGCCGCGAGCATGGATCGCCAACGAGTGCCGAGTTCCATGCCTTGAACATGTCCCAAGGCATGAAAGTCTCGCTGCTCGTATCCTCGAACCTCTCGTGGCGGGTGACCTGACGTTCGAGTTCGAGCCACTCGGCCGGCACCTCGTGGCGATTGGGCAAGGGCGGCGGATCGCTGAAGAAAAGCTGGCGCTCGACGCTCGCAGCACGCGGCAGCTTGTCGAGATAACCGCCCGTGGTATCAACGCCGTGCGAGGCCATGACCTGCGGCAGGACGAGCTGCACCGGCGACTGGCCGTCGATGATGCGCACCGTGAGCTCTGCCATCAGCGCGCAAAACACGATCGACGCCAAAGTCAGAACGGCGTTTCCGAAAAAGGCCCGCAGCCCTGCCCGTTTAGCCTGCCCGCCCACCTCGGAAACTATCCGCGAAAACCCGTCGCCACGACATACATTTCAGCCGAATCGGCACGACTTGCCGCAGGCTTCACATGCCGCACCTTGGCGAAGTCGCGCTTCAGCTGCTCGAGCAGGCCGCGTTCGGTGCCGCCGCGCAGGACCTTGGCGACGAAAGTGCCGCCCGGCCGCAGCACTTGGCGGGCAAAGTCATGTGCGGCCTCGGCCAGCGCCATGATGCGCAGATGGTCGATCTGCGGATCGCCCGTGGCCGCGGCTGCCATGTCGCTCAGCACGACATCGGCTTGGCCGGCCAGCGCCTCGGTCAGCACCTGCGGCGCGTCCTCGTCGTAGAAGTCCTTGGCCAGGACGGTGGCGCCGGCAATGGGCTCGACGGGGGTCGTGTCGATGCCGATCACGATGCCAGTTCCCCTGCCCGGCCGGACACGCTCGACAGCGACCTGGGTCCATCCGCCGGGCGCGGCGCCGAGATCGACCACCCGGAAGCCGGGCTTCAGGAAGCGGAACTGATCGTCGAGTTGCAGCAGCTTGAAGGCCGCGCGTGAACGATAGCCGCGCTTCTTGGCCTCGGCGACATAGGGGTCGTTGAGCTGGCGCTGCAGCCAACGCTGCGACGAGACGGTGCGCCCGCGCGCGGTTTTCACCCGCACCGTCGCTCGCCGTCCGGTCGGCCGACTGCTCTTGCCGTTTCGCGCCATGATCTAAAGGACGGCTACGATTTTGCGCACAACGGGTCAGCGTCACGGTCGGCCTGACGCATCAGGTCCATGAGGATGCCCTCGCGCAGGCCGCGGTCGGCCACCCGCATCGTCGGTGCCGGCCATTGCCGGCAGACGGCCTCGAGGATGGCACCGCCGGCCAAGGCCAGATCGGCCCGATCGTCGCCGATACAGGGCAGGTTTGTGAGCTCGCTTACCGAGAGCACCGACAGCTGATCGCAGATCCGCAGGATCGACTCGCGGGCAATCCGCGAGCCATCGACGGCGGCGCGATTGTATCGCTTGAGGCCGAGGTGATGGGCGCTCACCGTTGTGACCGTGCCCGAGGCGCCGATCATCTGGACCTCGCCGCGTGCGACAGCCCGGCCGATGCCGTGACGCGCGCAGAACGCCTTCAGGTCGGAGCGAATGCAAGCGACCATGCCGTCGTAACAGGCCCGCTCCACTGCGCGCTCGCGCGACAGATTTTTCACGTAGGATTCGGTGAGCGTGACGACTCCCCACGGCACCGAGATCATGTCGACGAGCTCGATCGACATGCCGCCGTGGCAGTCGTCGCGCCGACTGACCCGGATCCAGCTGACCTCGGTCGAGCCGCCGCCGATATCGACCAGCAAGGCGAACGGAATGTCGGGATCGAGCAGGTTCTCGCACGACGACAGCGCCAGCCGAGCTTCCTCGGCGGGCGGAATGACCTCGAAGACGAGGCCGGTGCGGCTTTTGACCATGGCGAGGAAATCCTCGCCGTTGCAGGCCCGTCGGCAGGCTTCGGTGGCGATGTGCCGGGCACGCGTCACGCGATGGCGGCCGATCTTGCTGGCGCAGACGTCGAGCGCCTCCAGGGTCCGCGTGATCGCGTCGCCGCACAGCGCGCCGTTCAGGGCCACGCCCTCGCCCAGACGAACCGGCCGCGAATAAGCGTCGACGACGTCGAAGCCCACGGCGGATGCGCGCGCGACGAGAAGACGGCAATTATTGGTGCCGAGGTCGATGGCAGCGAAGGTGTGCGCGAACCGACCGCTGTGCCAGCCTCCCTTTTGCCCAGACGTCGGGATGGTTTCCTCGGCCATTGCGAGCTGCTTCCTTGCCGCCATGGTAACCGAGGAACGGGCGCTGAGCGAGGCCGCAAAAGGGCCTGCCCGGCGCGGTGGCCAGGCTCCCGGATGCCAAGCCGAATGCCGCCCTTACCGCACCGTGTTGCCAACCATCAGGGCACGGGCTCGTTTGGCCGAATAAGGATCGATCGACCGGTAGAATGCGCAGCAGAGCGGGTCCATCACCGTGCCCGGCTTGTGATCCAGTCCGGCGGCGTGGCCGAATTCGTGCAGCATCGTCGCGTGCGCGTCGCAATCGCCTTGCACCCGAATCGGCGCCGCAATCATGTTTGAGAGCGCGGTCGGGGAAACAGGAGGGGCGGCGAATAGCGCTGCCGTCACGGCCCCTTCAGGCCGGTCGGGGCTGAGCGTAATCGTCTTGCTGAGCGTGTTGGTGAACCCGCAGCGCTCGCCCGAGCCGGGGGAACCCGCCACCACCCGCCAGCCTTCGAAGGTGCGGCCAGCGGCGATCTTCCATTCATTGGCCGCGCGCAGGATTTGCGCTCGCTCGTACAGCGAGAATTCGTCTGAAATGGATAGCCCGTCCTGTTGCGACAGAAGCGCCTGTTGCCGCTCGGCACATGCCGAAAGGCCAAGCAGGCAGCCAAGACTCGCGGCGAGCAGAAAGTGCGTCATCGCCTTGTCTGTTGAAAGTGTGTCGGTCCTGTCGGGAACCATACGGAGTGGCCTTGTCGCACTGCCAGTGACCAACTGCGGGCCTTTCCGGGCGTTGGCCATGGGAAGATCACGGCTCGCCTTGTGACCGAGCGGCGGTTAGCCTAATGGTCCTCATCGGAGGGACGTGCATGAAGATGAAGGCCTTTCTTGCCCTCAGCCTGCTGTCATTTGGCTTGGCGGCCTGTGAGAAGCAGCAGGACGACGTTCACAACCTACCTGGGCCGAACGGCCTGCTGCCCGATGGCAGTCCGCCGCGCGCTGAAGCGCCCAAGGCCCCCGACCCCGGGACATATACCGGCAGCCCGCGCGGCAACTCGCGGCCGCCGATGAGCGGCCTGAACGCCGATCCTCGAAATCCGAATGGTGCTCCGGGCACAATCCAGTAGGTACTGCCCGACTGTGGACTTCTTCGTTCTTCTGAAATTCGCCAGCAATCTCGTTCTGCCACCCGTATCGACTGCAGTAGGAGTGCTGATCGGAGTTCTCTTGCTTGCAGCCGGATTCCGGCGGACAGGCAAGACCCTTTTCGTCCTCTCGGCTCTTCAGGGAATCGTTTTCTCGCTCCCATCCGTCGCCGATCTGCTGATGGGGCCGTTGGAACGCGAAGCGAGAGCGGCGGCTCGATCGGCGGAGCAATGTTGCTATTCCTATATCGTGGTGCTTGGCGGAGCGATCCCCACGCCACGCGCCGAGATGATTTCCTTCCATCTGACCGAGGCTGGCGACCGAATCGTCTATGCCGCCAAGCTCTACCATGACCAAATTGCGCCTCGCGTCGTCGTAAGTGGCGGAGCCGTCTTTGCCGCGCCGTCAGGTGGCACTGAAGCAAAAGCAATGGCGGATATGCTAGTGTTGCTTGGTGTGCCGCGGGAAGCGATCCTCGTCGAGGATAGATCGCGAAACACATTGGACAACATCTCGTTCGTGCACCGGCTGGTGCACGATGAGCGTGTGGCGCTGGTGACGTCCGGATACCATATGCCGCGCGCCATGAAGATTGCGCGGGAGGCCGGACTGAATGCCTCTGCCTTTCCGGCAGACTGGCAGATTCCAGCCAGATACTGGCCGGCGTGGGAACGCTGGCTCCCAACGGTCGAAGCAGAGCGTCAGTCGTTCAATGCTCTTCGCGAATATCTGGCGTTGGCTCTCGATTTTCGCCGGCCTGCAACGCTCCAAGAAAAGGCTGATGGATCGAAATGAAAGTCCCGCGTCGGCCGCCGATGGACACTCAAAATGGAATGGATAGACTTTGTTCATGCATGATGCCGCATTGGCGAAGCTCCACGCTGCGCTCGACGAAATCGACAAGATTCGACCTGACGCCTGGTACAGAAATCTCTCTCCCCGCCAGCGCGCGGAAATGGAATTCCACAACAGGGATCGTGCGCCCACGGCACAGGCCGAGGCCCGCGCCCAAGACACATACGAGAAGTTTTACGGCAACAAGAAATACTACTCGGCGACCCGGCGCTCGGTCGACTACGGCGACTCATGGATCGACGAACACTCGCCGGGAAAAGTCGTGCTCGACTATGCCTGCGGCAACGGGAAGATGGCACTGCGCGCTGCCAAGGCAGGAGCCAAGCTGGCCATTGGCATCGACATCTCCGATGTCTCAATCGCCAACTGCCAACGGAGCGCCGCCGAACTGGGTTTGTCCAATGTCCGCTTCGTTCAGGCGAACGCCGAAGCGACGATGCTGCCTGACGAATCGATAGACACGGTGCTCTGCTTTGGCATGCTGCATCATCTTGACCTGTCTTATGCCTTTCCCGAGCTGCGGCGGATCATGAAGGAAGGCGGCAGGCTCTTCGCCGCCGAAGCCCTCGACTACAATCTTGCGATCAAGCTGTACCGCATGCTCACGCCCGACATGCGCACCGAGTGGGAAAAGGCGCACATCCTGAGCCACAAGGATCTGCGATTCGCCCGGCGATTCTTTGACATTGGCGAGATTCGTTATTGGCACCCGACAGCCTATATCGGCGGAAAGATACGGCCTCTTCTGCCGGTGCTCGATCTGGCCGACCGGGTGCTCGAGCGAATCCCGCTCGTGCAGCTCTGGTCCTGGATTTGGACCTTCGAGCTCATCAGGCCAAAAAAGCTGTAAGAGCCGGCCGATAACCAACCAGCGCATGGGCGATAGCGACTTGAATTCGCCTGCCGCGAACGCTAAATGGACCCGCTGTTTTCAGCGGCCGTTGGGGGATAGTTTAACGGTAGAACAACCGGCTCTGACCCGGTTAGTCTAGGTTCGAATCCTGGTCCCCCAGCCAGTCTTTCTCTACGGCTATTGCGCCTTGGGCACTGCCGCAAGCTCATGCGTCAGCCGGGCTATCTCGCCCAACGCTTCGGCATCGCCATCCAGAGTCCAGGTCAGGACCCACACCTGACCCAGTTTGACGGCCAACTCCGTAAGCGGTCGGCGCATCTTGGGATCCGTGTTCCAGATCGTACGGAACTGGCTGCGCATGATGGAAAGCTCTTCCGGACGCAATGCCGGCCAATAGGCCAGCAGCAACTCGGCCCGCCATACCCACAGTTCGCGGAGATTCGGCGAGACGTCGAGCGAATGCACCACAGGCGCCAAGATCTCTCGCGGGCTGGCGCCGCGGTCGCGCCGCAAGCCCGCAAGCAGCATGCACGCCCAGCCATCGGTCGGATTTCCTGTGATCGCCAGATCGAGATGCTGTTCGGCTCGTTCTAGCAATGCCTTGCGGTGCGGGTCGTCGATCGCCAGGCGCTGTGCCTGTGCAATCTCCAGACCGGCAAGCTTGCTGTAGCGGCCCGGCGACGGCACCACTGAGATGGCAAAGCGCAACCCCTCGATGCCGTTGGCGATGGCCTCGCCGCTCGGGGCGGGGCTTTTGGACAGTGCCGTATATGCTTGCTCACCAGCCATGCTTGCCCAAGCCGAGATGGTTCGCGGCAGGCCGAGGCCGATCAAGGCAATGCCACAAAGCACGCTCAGGCAAACGAGATATCGAACTGGCCCGCTGAACCGTCGATCTTTGCCGGCGGAGGCGACGGATTGCGTCATGCCGCCGCTTCAGTCGGTGTAGTAGTCGCGGTATTTCGAATAGTAGTAGCCGTAGTCGCCATAGCCGTATTTGGCGTGCCGGCGAACGTTGACTTGCGACAACACGACGCCGACATGCTTGCGAACGTCGCGCAGCAGGCGCAGCGCATTGATCGCGATCTCCCGCGGCGTCTGCTCCCAGCGGATGAGGAAGATGATGTAGTCGGCAAGCTGGGCCGTGATGCGGCTGTCGGAAACCGCCATCAAAGGCGGCGTGTCGAGAAACACCAAATCGAACCTCTCCGACAGCGCCCTGACGAAATTGCGCATCGCGTTCGAATCGAGGATCTCGGCGGAGTTCGGCGTATTGCTCTGGGCGGCGATGTAGTAGAGGCCGCTCACCTCGTCCCGCCTCAGGACCTGATCGAGCGTCTTGTTGCCGGACAGATACTGGTCGATCGACGCATCCTCGCTGGGCATGCCGAGCGTCTTGGCGACGGACGAACGCCGCAGGTCGCAATCGACGACGATGATCTTCTTCTCCGGATTTGAGCGCGCCAGGAGTGCCGCCAGCGAACAGGCGAAGGTCGACTTGCCTTCGCTCGGCAGCGAGGAGGTCACCAGCAGGACCTTGGGCGACTGGTCGAGCGTGCCGAGCGAGATCGCGGTGAAGGTCGAGCGCAGCGCCTCGCCGTACGCCGAGGCGGGCTTGTCGACGACGAAGCGCGCCGGCTCGCGGCCGCCCAGCGACGATCGGCTGAGCGACGGAACCATGCCCACGACTGCCCGACCGGTCATCCGCTCGACCTGCTCACCCATGCGGAAACCGCCGTCCAGCCGCTCGAGAAGAAGGATGATGCCGACGCCCAGCAGGAGCCCCACCACCACCGCACCGATCATCGTGAGGCCATAACGTGGATAGGCGGGCGCCGTTGGCAGATCGGCCGGCGACAATACCCGGGCATCGGGCTGCTGGATGTCCTGCTGCTCGCGCACTTCCTTGGAGCGCTTGAGGAAATCCTCGTAGAGGGTCCGGGAAGATTGCGCCTCGCGCTCGAGCTGGTGCAGCTCGACCTCGTTCTGTCCCAAGCCGCCTGCCTGTCGTTCGAGCTGCTTTACCTGGTCCTGCAGCTGCTGCTCCTTGGCGCGCGCCGCCTCGGCGTCGCCCTGGACACTCGCGATGATCTTGGCGACCTCGGTCGAGATGCGTGCCTGTATCTGGCCCTGCTCGGAGCGGGCCTGCAATAGCCGCGGATGGCTGTCGCCGTAGCGCTGCTGCAGATCGCCGATGCGCCGCGCCACCTCGGCTTCCTGGGCGCGTAGCGAGGAGATCAATGGATTTGCCAGAACCTCGGTCACCCCTCCGAGCGTCGCCGGATTGCGCGCCGCCTCCTTTAACGCGATGAGGCGCGATTCGCGGTCTGCGCGCTGGGCTCGCGCCTGAATGAGCTGCGAATTCAGCTCCGAGAGCGACTGCGAGGCGATGGTCGAATCCCGACCGATGGTCAGGCCGGACTTGTCGCGGAACGCCGCAACCGCACGCTCGGCCGCCTCGACATTGCGCCGCAGCTCATCCAGGCGCTCGTTGAAGAATTCGGTGGCACGCTTGTTGGCGTCCAACTTGGCCTGAAGCTGATCGACGAGGTAGAAGTCGGTGATCGTGTCCACGAGGAGCTTGGCCTTGGCCGGCTCGGCCGACTCGAGCGACACCGAGATGACATAGGAGCGGCCGCGCGTCGTGATCGACACTTCGCGGCTCAAAATCGTGATCGCCCTGAGACGCGCCACGCCCTCCGCCGACAGGCCGCGCGAAGGCGACGGCTCGCCATGGAACCATGCGCCATAGATCGCCCGGACTTGCCCGACCGCGAGGGACCATAGAGACGGCGGCGCCGCGCCAAATTCCGGGTCGCGCTCGAGATGGAGCTTGTCGACCACGCGGCCCAGCAAGCTCGCCGACTTCAGGACCTCGATCTCGGTCAGCAACGCGGCGATGTCGGGGGTGATGCCGCTCAGCACGTCGGACGTATTGGTGACCTTGGCCTTGCGCGAATCGATCATCACCAGGGCGGTCGCCCGGTATTGCGGCGTCAGCTGGATCAGCACCAGGGCCGTTAGCGCGCATACCAGGGCGGTGACACCCGCCAGGTGCCACTTGCGCCGGCTCAGCAGGCGCAGCAATTCGCGGACGTCTGCTCGGCCAGCAAAGGCCCGGCGTTCGGTTGTTGCCTGGAGCGGCGTTGCAGCCGTCGTCGGTTCGGTAATGATGTCCACGGTTTCCCGCTATCCCTTTCCCGGAGGGCGCGATGCCCTGCCCTCAGCCGCCCCCGCGGCGGCGCTCGTCTCTAGCAGTAGAACCAGCGGGCCCGTCCCGCACTCAAAAAAAGCGCTCTGGAACCCTGACAATATCGCCCGGATAAACCGGCGTATCCTCGCTTGCCGGTTCCTCCTTGGGAGCTCCGGCGCGCTGGATCGTGATGTGGGTACGCGACGCCCGATAGGTGTATCCCCCCGCGACGGCGACCGCCTGCGCCACCGTGAGGCCATTGATGTACGGGTACGAACCGCGCTTTTCGACCTCGCCCAGAATGAAGAACGGCCGCAGATTGACCAGTTCGATACTGATCCGGGGATTCCTGAAGTAGCCGCGGCTGCGGTACTGGTCATAAAGGGTCTGCTCGACCTCGGAGACGGTCAATCCCCTGACCTGAACCCGCCCCAGAAGACGGGCCGAGATGCTGCCCGTGGCATCGACTTCGTACTCCCCGGACGCGTCCTCTTCGCCAAAGACCGTGACCTTCAACTTATCGCCGGTGCCCAACCGGTAGCCCGACTGCGACCACGCCGGCGAGCTCAGGGCGAAGGCAATGAACGCAAAAACCCAGCCGATCGACAAAACCACCCGGCGCATCCGACCCGCGGTCATTCCCTCCACCTCGGCCATTTTCCCAGACTTCCCTGTCCCCCGAGCGACTGCAAAAAGAAAGGCCGCCGATTCAACATCGGCGGCCCTTCCTATGGCAAGCCCAATCGCTAGAGTCGGGCGCCAAGTCGCAGCATGAAGAGGTTTTGATCGTAGTCGTTGTTGATCAAATTCGAGGTCTTGTGCGTGAGCTGGTACGACAATCCCGTATACAGGTTCGGAGTGAGATTGTAGGTCGCCCCGGCCCTCAAGGTGAGATAGCGGTCCATCTGGTTGGTATTGCCGGATGTCTGGCTGTAGTCGGCGAAGGCGTAGTCACCGTGCCCGCTGAGCTTGATGTTGGGACGCATCTGGTAGTCGACGTCCACACCACCGGCCGTGTTCAAGTAAGCCGCCGCCGTGGTCAGCGACGAATCCTCGATGGTCCGGCGGACGAACGGCTTCACCACCAACTCGCGGATCGGATTCCAATAGCCGATAAGGCCGAAAGTGGGCGCCGAGATCTGCGGAAAGCGAAAATCGGCATACGATTGCTGGACATAGCCGGCGAACGCTTCGATCGACGTGATGCCGCCGAAGTCGATCGTCAGACCGCCGACAAGATCCCAGCCGGAGCTGTCGCGCTGGAATCCCAGACTGTCGAACGTGTTCACGTACCGGCGCTGGTTCAGCCCGCCGCGCGTCCAGGCTTCATAGCCGGGCGAGAACTCGTACCCCAACCGCAGCGATTCACGAAACTCGGTCCGGTCGCGATCGCCATTGAAGATCAACCCGTTTGTCGGCCCCGCGCCCTGAGTCACGTAGTTGAAATTGTCGATGCGACCATCGAGGCGGCCACTGAAGCGGTTGAGCTTTTGGTAGTATCCGAGGTTGGCCGTGATCTGGTTGTACACGTTCGGCGGAACCGAGGCGTTTGTTGACGTGTTCGGCGTGCCGCGGTCTTCATGAAGGTGATTGAAGGAGGCGCCACCATAGACGTTCCAGTTGCGCTGGATGTCCAGGCGGCCGTCGGTGCCAACCGTGAAGTCCTGGAAGTTCTCGAGCGAATTGGCTGAATAAATCCCAAAAGTCCCTCGGGCATAGAAATTCAGCATATGGTTGTTCCAGTCTGATCGAAGGTCCGCGGACGGCTTGATCAGCTGAACGAAACTGCCGGTCTTTCCGGAGACGCCATAGGGAGTGGCGTAAATGTTGTCGTTGTAGATTTCGTTGAGTTCAAGGTTCGGGAACAAGCGAAAGGATCCGAGCGGCAATCCCTTCGCCTCATAGTTCTCAGACGCGATCGCCGCCGGCGAACGGTTTTCTTGCCGCTCCGGACGGACCACCGGCGCTCCCGGCGAACCCGCGGGAGCCTGAGCGTATGCCTCGGTCCCCAAAATCAAGGCGCTGAAGGCCACTCCCCCCAGCGCCGCGTACTTGCCCACTTTCATTGCGAGTCCTTAGTTCGAAAGTTCAATCCAGCCCACTCGCCGCCGATCAGCTCGGCGACTGCACCGGAACTACGATGGGGTTGGGTGCAGGCGGACCATTGTTGACGGGCACTGGCGGAGGGTTGACGCCGGTCGCGCCCGAGACCGCACTCGCCAGGGTCGGACTGACAGCGGAAATCGAGGCCACCATCGCTGCCGCGGCGGACCCATTTGAAGTGGCAACAGCCGAGACGACGGCCACCGCCAAGGCGGAATTGTTCGAACTGCCCAGAGCGGTTCCCATGGCCGAGACAACGGCCGGATTGTTTGCGTTGCTGGCGGTCGCCGATGCGATGGCCGAATTCAAGGCGCTATTGGCGCCAGCGGCATTCACCATCGCGGCGGTCACTACGGTCAACGATGCTCCGGTGCCGCCCGCGCTGTTCGAAAGCACGATGGCCAGGGCGGCTGCGAGGTTCGGGTTGCCGGCAGCCGCAGTAATCGCTGCCTGAAGGGCCGCGGCTTGCGCTGCCGGGGTCTGGCCGGTCGCCGCTCCCGACAATGTCTGGGCAAGCGTCTGCGCGTCCTGCGCCCGACTTGGTGCTGTCAGCGACAGACTGAGCGCAACGGCAGCGATCGCCCCCAATAACCAGCGCATAACCGCTCTCCCCATATATTCGCCAATATTTTTAACAATTTAGCATGCGAATGGCAAGGATAGCGGGCCTCTGAATTCACGATCCGTTGAGGGACGAGGCATTTTTGCTACAAGCGGTTGGGGGTCGCTGCCCTGTGGGAAATCTCAGTCCCGGAGCTTCACTGCAAGCTCGAACGCGGGCTTTCGCTGCTCCAGGACTGGGCCCAACCTATCCCCAAAAGAGCGAAAAAGGTCCCCGCCATGGCGGGCATCTGCAGGCTGAAGTCGAACAGGGCATGGAAGCCCGCCAGCAGCGCGACCAGGAATCCTACGCCGGCCAGCTCGGCATCCCGCCCGCGCCGGAAAAAGCCGATCAGGCAGCGCCCGGCAATCCAGGCGACGGCAACCACGATTACCGTGGCGGCTGGCACGCCCAGATCGAACGCCAACTCGAGGTAGGTGTTGTGGGCCTTGTCGTAATAGAAGGGAAAGCTTGGCGGTTGAAACACCCAATACATCTCCTGGAAGGAGTTGAGTCCCCAGCCGAGCAGCGGGCGCTGGGCGATCGTCTGCATCGTTAGCGCGTACAGGGCCTCGCGCGACTGTTCGCCGCCTTGGGCGAGCAGTCCGATCATGCGCTGTACCAGGCCAGCGCCACCGGGAAGCACGAGCGCCAACCCGGCAAGCGAGATCGGCGTCACGAACAGCCAGACGGCCCGGGTCGCACCCCGACTGTAGAGCGCGGCCATGGTCGTCAAGGCAAGGACAAGGCTAAGCCAGCCGCCGCGCGATCCTGAGAACAGGACGCCCGCCATCAGGATCAGCGCGGCCGCCAGCCAGAAGCCGGCCATCCCGCTGAACGCGGCCAGCCGGCGGCGCCAGCGCTGGCGCACGCTCTCCTGCGGGTCGACGAGGCGCCGCGGACGCAAGGCGAGCGACAGGGCAGCGATCGCTGCCACGCCGGCGTAGGTCGCATAGTTGTCGGGATTCACAAAGGTGCCGGAAAATTCTCCCGGGTGCGGCGTCCAGATCCAGATGCCGGTCCGGCCCGACTGGGAATTCACGACTTGCGCCACCATCGCGTAGAGCGTCGTAAGCCCCGCGGCGATGACGATCGTGGCCAGCAGGCGTCGTGCGTTGGCAACGCGCGAAGCGAGCAGCGCCGCCACCAGGAAGAAGCCGGCGTTGAGCAGCAGGCGCATGGCGCCCGTGAACACCAGTTCATGATCGGCCGCCACTGACCGGACCGCCGCCGGGGCACCGAAAATGCCGGTCGCGGAAACCGGGCTGGCCCAGCTTTCCGGCGTCAGTCCCGAGGCCTGCAGCAGGCCCCACAGGATAACGATGCCGGCGAGCGCGCCCGGCACCAGCAGCGACTTCGAGTTGGCTAACACTCGACGATATGCCTCGGGCTCGCGGGCGATGGCCAGCGCGCAAAGCACGAGCGAGACGCCGGCGGCCACGGCCAGCGGCGACCATGCCCAATCCCGATTGCTCGCGAGCGGCAACGGCATCAGGAAAAGGATCAGGCCGAACAGAAGCACGACAATGCGTTGCATCTTTAGGACCCGGCCGTGAGCACCGTCAGCGCGAGCGCTGACGGCCGTTCGCCAGCACTGGTTCCCGCTCGACGATCGGTGTGCGCGCCGCGTCGCACGCACGATATTCGGGAACCAGATCGCGCAATGTGCGAAGCGCCGCTTTTTCGTCCGTCGACGCGCAGGCGGCTTCCAGTTCGTCGAGCTGTCTGGAAATCTCCGCCAGTTGCGAGGTGCGTGGCGTCGCCACGTTTATGCGCGGCGTCGACGTCGCCTCGATCTTCTCGCCGGCGTGAAAGAGCTCCTCGTAGAGCTTTTCTCCCGGCCGCAGGCCGGAGTAGCGGATCATGATGTCCCGGTCGGGCTCGAGGCCGGCCAGGCGGATCATCTGCCGCGCCAGGTCGGCGATCTTCACCGGCTTGCCCATGTCGAGCACGAACACGCGGCCCGCCATCCGCGCATCCTCGGCGCCGGCGGCGGAGGCTTGCAGCACGAGCTGGACGGCTTCGCGGATCGTCATGAAATAGCGCTCGATGTCCGGATGCGTGACCGTCAGCGGACCGCCCGCCTTCAACTGGCGCTCGAAAAGCGGCACGACCGATCCTGTCGACCCGAGCACGTTGCCGAAGCGCACCGCGACGAAGCGCGTCCCCTGCGGGCGGTCGGCATTGGCGAGCGCGATCGCCTGGCAGTAGCTTTCGGCGCAGCGCTTGCTGGCGCCCATGACGTTCGTCGGATTGACGGCCTTGTCGGTCGAGATCAGGACCGCCGCGTGGGCGCCCGCGGCCGCCGCGGCATCGCAAACGTTCCGCGAGCCGATCGCGTTGATCCAGATGCCCTCGATGGGATTTCGCTCGACCATCGGCACGTGCTTCAGCGCCGCGGCGTGAAAGACGATATCGGGATCGAACGCCGCGAAGTACTGCATGACGGCGCGGCGGTGGCGAACGTCGAGGACGCGCGCCACGCGCTCGATGCCCGGCGCGGTGTCGAGCACCTCGGCGTCGATGCGGTAGAGGTTGAATTCCGAATTGTCGACGAGGCAGACGGCGGCGGGAGCGAGCGCGCAGACCTGGCGCACGATCTCCGACCCGATGGACCCGCCGGCGCCGGTGACGATCACGCGCTTTCCGGCGATCAGGTGCCGCACCGGGTCGAGATCCAGGACGATCTGCGAGCGCCCGAGCAGATCCTCGACCGAGATCGGTTGCAGCTCGGCAACGTCCTGCGTGCCGGGACGGAACTTCGTCGGGTCGGGGCCGCGGGCGAGCGTGAGGCCGAGCCGGTTGGCGACCTGGACGAGCTGGTCCAGCGTCTCCGCCGGCAGCAGGCGATGCACGACGACCAGCTTCCGCGGCCGGTCGCCGGCTTCGCGGAAGCGCTCGATCACCTGCTCGATCTGATCGATGCGTCCCAGGATCGGCACGCCGCGCAACAGGCCGCCATGCCCTGTCTCGTCGACGATGCCGACCGGATAGTAGTCCGTGCTGCCGCTCAGGCTGCGCAGCAGCAGCTCCGCATCCATGCCGCCGCCGACGATCAGGATCGGCACCTGGTGGGAGAGCATGGGCTGCCGGGCGAAGAACAGCCCGCGCTCGCGATAGAGCCGATAGCCGATGCGCGATCCCGCCATGAAAAGGAAGAAGACCATCCAGGCCAGGATCACCGACGTGCGCGGAATGAGGTCGAGGCGCGTGACGACGAAGCTGACCGGCAGATAAATAAGGACGGCGAGCGAGACCGTGTAGAAGATGTTCGTGAGATCGGTGGTCGAGGCGTGCCGCCAGCTCGTGCGGTAGGTCTTCATCACCAGCAGGCTGATCGCGGCCGCGCCGCCGAACGGCAACAGCCCGCCGACATAGAGATTGCGATCGCCCATCACCGCCAGGCTGCCGTGGCGCAGGAGCAGCGCCACGATCATCGCCGCGACGGCCAAGGCAACGTCGTAGGCGAACACCAGGAGCCGGACGTTCTTGGAATTCGCGATTCCTGCCATCAAGTCCCGCCGGTCTGACTCGCCCGGCGGCTCCCCGATCCCTTACCCAACCCAATCAGGAGGCGAGAGGCCGCTCCCGGCCGGGAACCGTGCCCGGCAAAAGCGGCGACGACCGTCTCGCCACGCGCAGCAACTCTTCCGAAGCCCCCAATCGCTCGAGCAACCCACATACACCCGCCAACGCCCGAGCGGGCGCAACAATACGCAGCAAGGTCAGGCCGATCAACCGCAGATCGATGAAAAAACCCCGATGCTCAACGTAGAGCAGGCCGAGCCTGCTCTTCCACGGGCGGATGAGCTGGCGATAGGCGAGATCGGCGTCGGCGGCGCCGCGCAGGATCTCGCCTTCGTCGGCGAAGACGATGGACGAAAAATCGGTGATGCCCGGCTTGACGGCGAGCAGGCCCCGCTCTTGCTCCGTGTAGTCCGCGACTTCGGCCAGAACCTGCGGACGAGGGCCCACCAGGCTCATGTCGCCGGCGAGCACGTTCCAGAGCTGGCTGAGCTCGTCGATCTTCCAGCGCCGGATGAAGCGGCCGACCGCCGTGACGCGCGCATCGTCGCCGGCGGTCGAGGACGGGCCCAGGCGATCGGCGTCGGCGATCATCGAGCGGATCTTGACCATGCGGAAGCTGCCGCCGCCGCGCGCCACGCGATCGGCGACGTAGAACGGCGAACGTCCGTCGCGGCCCCAGACCAGCAGGCAAACGACCAGGAACAGCGGCGCAAGAAGGACCAGGCCCACGAAGGCGGCGCTGCGATCGACGATCTCCTTGAGCACGTCAGGACCTACCGGATGGCGAGACGACCGCAAGCATGCCCGCCTGGCATCGCGCGGTCGAGAGCATCCAGCAGAGTCTCGCGCCGCCCTGAACCACTAGCGGAAAATGCGGGAAATGCGGAACGCCCCCGCTTCAGCCGAGCGGCAGCGTCGTCAGGCGACGATGACCGCGCACCAGCACGATCTCGCGCACCGTCCACTCGATGGGCTCGACGTGCTGCTCCTCGATGCGCTGACGGTCGCGCAGCAAGGTGACATGCGGCGTGAACCGCCGCGCGCGGCCGGGACGCGCGTCGAAGGTGTCGCTGAGACGCTGGTGCAGCACTTCGAGCCCTATCGTGCCCTCCTCGCCTCGCAGCACGAGTGCACCGTTCGGGAAGCTGCCGATGCGATCGAACACCGCCCTGAACGACGGCATGGCCACGCTCTCGGCGCGTTCGGTCGCCTCGTCCGCGTCATCGCCATCGACACGAAGCAGCGGCACGGCGAAGCGCGCCGGAGCGACCGGCTTGCCGGTGAGGCCGAACGCCATGCGCAGGCTTCCCGCGACCTCGGCCATCCGCGCCGCCGTCTCGGCGTCGGGAATCACGGCGAAGAACAACCGGCCTTTATCTTGAGGCGCAAACAGGCGCTCCTGGTGGCGCTGGAAACGGCGGGTGGCGAGGATCGAGGGGGCGTGGAACGCCGGAAACGGCTTATGGAACAATAGGTTCAAGACAATCTCCCCAAGACTATGTTCTCATATTGTTCTCATCTGTGGAAAAAGTCAATCCCGCCGATTTTCCGCATTTTCCGCTAGTGATCGGGCACCTCACAGACTGTGGTGATCGCGGCAGCAGCGCCAGAACCAGGCGCGATGCTCGCGCTCGGCCCATTCGAGAAGCACACCGGCATAGTTCATCGGATCGGCGATCGAGGGATCGAGCTGGCTGACGGTCTTGATGGCCTCGTCGAAGGCTTGGCCGCCATGCCGACCGATCTTGCGATGGAAGCGGTAGGCATACACGACGTCTCGCAGTCGTCCCTGCTCCCTTCCCCACGCCAGGATCGTCTGCCGCTCATCGCAGATCCTCATCCATTCCAGAGCCACTTCTTCCTGCGAAGCGCCTTCATGCGAGTCTGCCTTCAGCCGGCGATAGCGCCCCTGACGGATGAACTCCGTGAAGCCGGCCGCCTGCTCTCGCTTGGCAAAGTGGTAGCAGCTGATCCGATTGAAGTGGTTGTGCCGGTAGGCATCGGTCAGTTCGCTCAGACGCTGGTTCACCTGCAACTGCTCATGCGTGCGCCACCGTGTCCGCAGGATCACCCGTGATGTGTAAGGGAACTCCCTTTCGATCTCGGCTGAGGACAGATTGCGCAGCATGGCGGACATGCCGGCAGGTTAATGGATGTTCCCGGTGTGTTCCAAGCGCCAAAAGAGAGGCGGCGAATCACTAGCGGAAAATGCGCAAAATCAGAATGCCTCGAATCGCTTTTTGGTTGACTGTTAATCACTTTTCCATTAACATGCGGCGATGGCACAGGCTGAAGGATTTTCCGCAATTTCCGCTAGCGCTGGGCCCTCGCTCTCGCCGCTTCTGGGCGAGCTGATCGAGGCCAAGCGGCTGGCCCGCCGTCCCGACATTGCGCGTCTCGTGCCAGCGCGCGTGCGGGGCGGCGGCGTCATCTGGGGCTTCGCCCGCGTCGAGGCCGACGAGCGGTACTACATGCCGAGCCCGGACGGGCGCACCGTCGCGTTGATCGCCCCGGCCTACGAGCGGCGGGGCAACTGCACCTACATCGTCGATCTCGTCGCCACGTCGATCTCGACGCGCGCCGTGCGCCGCCGCCGCGGCGAGGCCGCCATCCTGGGCGACGATTGGATCGACTGCGCGATCGAAGCGCGCCGGCCGGTACGGCTCTACGAAAATCCGCTGTGGTGGGTCAACGGCCGATGCCACGGCGCCGTCGTGCTCGACTGGCGCGACCTCGCCTACCGGCTGGCCGAGGCTTCCTCGATCATTTGCCAGACCACGACGCTCGCCGAGCGCGTGTCCGACGCTTTCGCGCGGCCCATCCCGATGCCGCCGCTCTACGTTCCGCCCGCCCAGGAGACCAGACATGCAGCTTGAGGGATACGTGCCGTTCGACGAGGCGCGCGCCGCTGCCGAGCCGTGGCCATCGCCCGACCGCGCCCTGCTCGAGGATGCGCGCGGCAGCCTGCCCCGCTTTCCGCTGTCGCTGATGTCGCCCACCTGGAGCCGCTGGATCGCCGACACCGCGCAATCGGCTGGCACGCCGCCGGATTACGTGGCGTTCGGCCTGTTCGCCGTGGTGTCGGCGTTGTGCGGCGCGGGCGTGGTCGCGGGCATCACGACGTTGTGGTGCGAGCCGCTGGTGCTGTGGCAGGCGCTGGTCGGCATGCCCTCCTCCGGCAAGTCGCCGGCGCTGGCCGCGGTGCGACGGCCGCTGGCCGACATCGAGGACGAGCTGCGCCAGGGCGACACCGAACGCCGCGCACGGCACGCGCTCGCCGTCGAGCAGGGCGAGGATCCCGGCAGCTTCGTGCCGACGCAGCTCGTCGTCGCCGATTCGACGATGGAGGCGCTGGCCGACGTCGTGTCGGGCAATCCGCGCGGCGTCATCCTGTGGCGCGACGAGCTCGCGGCCTGGCTCGCCAACCTCAACCGCTACGCCAACGGCGGCTCCGACCGTGCGCACTGGCTGGAGGCGTGGGCGGCGGCCGGCGTCACCGTCAACCGCCGCAGCCGCGGCGCGCCGCTCGTGGTGCCGCGCTTTCCGGTCAGCATCGTCGGCTCGATCCAGCCAGACCGGCTGGCCGAAGCGCTGGAAGGCAGCGACGACGGGATGGCCGCGCGTTTCCTCTACACCTGGCCCGACCCGCCGAGATATGTGCCGTTGATGGAGCGGCGCATCCCGGCCGACGACGAGGCGCTGGCGCGGCTGCAACTGATCGCGCGCATCGCCGGCACCGCCTCCGAGCCGCGGCGGCTGACGCTGGAGCACAAGGCGTTCGCGGCGTTCGACAAGTTCCTCGAAGAGCTGCACGAGCTCGGCATCCAGTCGGACGGCATCGAAGCGGGCTGGCTCGGCAAGGGACGCGGCGGCGTGGCGAGACTGGCCGCCGTGCTGGCGCTGCTGCGCTGGTCGGAGGAGCCCGACAGCGGCATCCATCTGCCGCCCGAGACGATCCAGGCGGCCGACATGACCAACGCGATCTATCTCTGGCGCGACTACCTGCTGCCGCACGCGCGGGCGGTGTTCTACCAGGCCGGCCGCGGCGATCCCGACCGGCTTGCGCGCCGGGTCGCACGCTGGCTCAAGGCGAGCCCGCGCGAGTCGGTGATCTCGAGAGAGACGATCCGCCGGGACATCCTCGCGCAATCGATCAGCGCCGCCACGGCCGACAAGATCGTGGTGAGGCTCGAAGAAGCGCACTTCCTGCGTCAGGTGCCGCAGCCGCTCGGCCGCTCGCGCGGACGCCCGAGCCGGCGCTGGCAGGTGAACCCGATGCTGCGGCAGATGCGGGCGTGATTTTGCGCAATTTGCGCTGGTGCTGTGCTACATGCATGAGAGTTGGGGGGCAAACGTGAAGCGATTTCTAGCTGCGGCCGCAATGGTCGCAATTGCGTTGGGCGGCTTGGCCGGCTGCGCCTCGCCGAAAGTTGCGGAGACTTATTCCGAGCATTCCGTCGACGGTCCTCGCGTGGTTGCATTGGTTGGCGCGCGACGCTCTTGGACTATTGAGATCGAAAAACGGCTCCGAGAAAGTGGGATCGTTGTTAAGCGATTTGCATCGACACAAATTGTCTCGGAGAAAAAGGCCGATGGCCGGGTGGAGACCTACTCGGAAGCCACAGCCCGCGTGGTCCTTCGGGTCGACGGCTATGCTCCCGATACGGCCATGACACGATGCATCGCAGGCGGATGGAAGTTCGATTTCATCACAGCGGAAGTCATCGACACCAAGACCAACGAGACCCTCGCCAGCTATTCCAATTCAGGCTACTCGGAAAATTGCGCTCCCATGTCGGGCTCGATCTTCGGCGATATCACCAAGATGGTGTTGAGTGTGTTTAAGTAGGATCTGATTCGGTTCAATCAGATCTCACGGAACTCTCATGTGAGTGAGATCTGCTCCATCAGCTCCGGCTTGTTGTTCTTCACGTTGCCGACTTCCGGCGCCACTTCCCAGATGTCGATCTCGCCCGCGTAGGGCTTCATCATCCCGGCCGCGAGCTCGGGCGGTCCGCGCATCCAGTCGTCGAACTGGCTGTCCTCGAGGATGAGCGGCATGCGGTCGTGATATTTGGCCGTGCCCGGCGCCGCCTCGGTCGTGACGATCGAGAAGCTCGTGATGCTGCTCTTGCCGTCGCCGGTCCACACGTCATAGACGCCGGCGAAGGCGAACGGCTCGGCCTTGGGCTGGAAGTGATGCGGCTTCTTGGTCTTGGGATCGATCTTCTGCCACTCGTACCAGCCGCTCGCCGGCACCAGGCAGCGCCGCTTCTTGAACGGCTCGCGAAAGGTCGGCGCGCTGGCGATGCGGTCGGCGCGGGCGTTGAAGGTGGCGTAGGCCTGCCTGGCGAGGTTCTCCGGCTTCATCCAGAACGGGATCAGGCCCCAGCCCGCCATCACCAGCTCGCGGCCGTTGCCGGCCGGCCGGATGATCGGCATCACGTGCGTCGGCGCGGTGTTGTAGTTCGGGCCGAGCAGCTTGCCGTTGCGGTCCTGGGGCGGCTGGTCCGGCATGGTGAGCCGGTAGAGCTCGACGATCTGCTTCCAGGAGAGCTTGTAGGTGTAGCGCCCGCACATGGCCGGAATCTGGGGATTTTCCGCAATTTGCGCTAGTGCGTGGCGGTCTCGATCTTGACAGGTGCAGACTGCGCCGCAAGAATTCCATGCTCGCACCTAAGGGGACCCGCGCATGAGAATTGCGCTCCTGGGCATAGATGCGAGGCTTTGAAGGACGAGTTGGACTAGTAGCTGGAGATTGTTCGAGGACTGAAGCTGGCCCGGGAAGGCTTCTGTTTTTTCCTCAATTGAACAGAACTCCGCGAACGTTCGGACGCAGGCATTCCGCCCGCGTTCGTGCGCGCGTGAGGACTGTAGATGAGCAACCATCCGAGGAGGCTCAGCCGACAGCGGCGTGAGCAATTGCCCGAAGCGACACCGGCGGCGCCCGTGTCCATTCCCGCGATGCCCGAGTTCAGGGAACCCGAGCCTCTATCGCGGGTGTTCTACTTCGCGGTCGACGAAGGCCCGCATCTGCGAAGGTATGAGGTCGGCTTCGCCAAGCGTGCGGGCCGCAAATGGCTGCGCGCCCTCTGGCGCTGGGCTCTGCCCATCCTGACGGCCCTCGGTGTTCTGCTCTGGAACTTCGGTCCCCATCTCCCGCGTCTGTGATGGAGACCGGCGCCTGCGTTCCGCGCTTCCCGCGCGGATTTTGCGCATTTTCCGCTAGTGATCGGCCGCGATCCCTCGCAGGCGGTTACTTGATCACGATCTCCGTGCCGCCGAGCCCGTCGAACTCGGTGCGGGCGGTGCCCTTGCCCGGCAGGAAGGCCGGCGGATGGACCGAGCCCGTGAGCACGAGGTCGCCGGCGCGCAGGTGGCGGCCGTGCTCGTTCAGCTTGTTGGCGAGCCAGGCGAGCGCGATCGGCATGCCGCCCATCACGGCGGTGCCGGGCCCCTCGGCGAGCGGCTTGCCGTCGAGCAGCGAGCGGCCCTTGAGCGCGGCGAAGTCGATCTTCTGCCAGTCGGTGAGCTCGGTGCCGGTGACGCAGGCCGCCTGCAGGACGTTGTCGGCGATGCGCGCCGGCCCGGTCATCTTGCCGACGTCGACGTAGCGGTTGTCGACCAGCTCCATGCCGCAATAGAGGTTGGCGACGTGGCCGAGGATCGATTGCGGCGTGTATTGCGCCGCCGCGCGCGGCGCGTCGCGGCCGATGCGCGCCACCAGCTCGGGCTCGATGCCGGGCTTGAGCGGATGGCCGGGCGCGAACACCGCGCCGCTCGTCCTGACGCCGCTGCGGTAGATCGCGGCGAACACCGGGCCGGAGAGCTTGAGCGGCTCGTACTGCGCCGGCACCGAGAGCGCGACCTTCCAGCCGACCACGGGATCGCCGGCGGCGGCCGCCCGGTCGTGCACGGCGAACTGGATCCGGTAGGAATCGGCCTCGCTCACCGGCGCCAGCAGCCCCGCCACGTCCATCGGCTTGCCGCTGCGGCGGGCGTCGTAGAGTTTGTCGGCGATCGCGGCGATTTCCTGCGGGGTCACTGAGGCGTCTCCTGTGCGGGCGCGCCAGTGTGCCCCAGGCGGGCGGCCTCAGGTATCCAAAATCGGCATGAAGCCGCCCGAGATCCGGCGCTGGCCGTCGAACGGCGCGTTCCTGGCCGTGAGATGCGGGTCGTTCGCCATCTCCTGCCAGGCGATGTCGCGGATCGCCTTGGACGGCCATTCGATCCAGCAGAACACCACGGTCTCGTCGTCCTTGGCCTGCACGGCGCGGCGGAAGTCGGTGGTCTTGCCCTCGGGCACGTCGTCGCCCCACGCCTCGACGATGCGGGTGGCGCCGTTGGCGCGGAGGACGTGCGCGGCCTTCTCGGCCCACGCGCGATAGGCCTCCTTGCGCTGGGTCGGCACGGCGAGCAGCGAGCCGTCGACATAGCCCGGCGTCAGCGTGTCGCTGCGCATCTCCACGATCGGCATGAAGCCGCCGAAGATCATGCGCTTGCCGTCGAACGGCATGTTGGCGCCCATCTCCTTCATGCGCGGATCGCTGCGCATCCGCTCGCCGGCACTGTCGCGCGTCGCCTTGTCGGGATATTCGAGCCAGGAGAAGACCACGACCTCGTCCTTGCCGGCCTTCACCGCGCCCTTGAAGTCGGTGAGCTTGCCGTCGGGCACGTCGTTGCCCCAGCTCTCGACCATGCGCGTGACGCCGAACTCGCGGAACATCGCCCAGGTCTTGGCCGCCTCGGCGCGATAGGCGTCCTTGTTGGCGGCCGGAACGGGCGACACGCAACCTTCGATGTAGGGCACCGGGCTCCTCCTCCGATTCCCAAGCCAACGTCGCGCGTCGGCCTGGGGTTGCTGGAAAGAGGGTTGCCGGAGAGGGCTGCCGCGAAGAAGCCGCCGTCAGGCCGCCTTCGCCGCCGGCTGGCCGTAGAAGCTCCGGCCCTTTGCCGCCATGTCGCGCAAGAGCTTCGGCACCTCGAACTGCCGGCCGTACTTCTTCGCGAACTCGTCGCACTCGGCGACGAACTTCGCGACGCCGACCTGGTCGATCAGGCTGATGGCGCCGCCGGTCTGCGGCGCGAAGCCCAGCCCCATGATCGAGCCGACGTCGCCGTCCTGCGGGTCGGTGAGTACGTTCGCCTCCAGGCAGCGCGCGGTGTCGACCGCCTGCACGTAAAGCAGCCGCTTCCTGATCTCGCTCTCCTTGGTGCGCTTTTCCTCGCCCTCGCCGTAGAGCCAGCGCGGATCGGCCGGGAAGTATTTGCCAAGCTCGGGCCACAGCCGCTTCTTGCCGTCGGCCGGGTAGTCGTAGAAGCCCTTGCCGTTCTTGCGGCCGAAGCGCTCCAGCTTCTTGACCATCAGCTCGAGGATGTCGTCGGCGCCCGAGCCTTCGTATTTCTGGCCGGCCGCCTCGGCATCGCGCCGCGTCTGGTCCATGATCTTCCACGACAGGTCGATCGCCACCTCGTCGTTGAGCGACAGCGGGCCGACCGGCATGCCGGCGTAGCGCGCGCAGTTCTCGATCATTGCCGCCGGGATGCCTTCCTTCAGCATGCGATGGCCTTCCGAGATGAAGGCGCCGCAGACGCGGCTCGTGAAGAAGCCGCGGCTGTCGTTCACCACGATCGGCGTCTTGCGGATCTTCTGCACGAAGTCCATGGCGCGCGCCAAGGTCTCCTGCGAGGTCTTCTTGCCGACGATGATCTCGACCAGCGGCATCTTCTCGACCGGCGAGAAGAAATGCAGGCCGATGAAGTGGTCGGGCCGTGCCGACGCTTCGGCCAGGCCGGTGATCGGCAAGGTCGAGGTGTTGGAGGCGAAGATCGCGGTCGGCGCCAGGTTGGCTTCGGCCTTCCTGGTGGCCTCGGCCTTGACGTCGCGGTTCTCGAACACCGCCTCGATGACCAGATCGACGCCCTTGAGCGCCGCGAAGTCCGGCGTCGCGGTGACCTTGGCCAGCAGTGCATCGCGCTTGGCCTGATCGAGGCGGCCGCGCTTCACCAGCTTGTCGAGCTCGGCAGCGATGTGCGCCTTGCCCTTGTCGGCCGCCGCCTGGTCCTTGTCGATCAGTACGATGTCGAGCCCGGCCTGCACCGAGACGGTGGCGATGCCCGAACCCATCAGGCCGGCACCCAGGATGCCGATCTTCTTGTACTCCTGCTTCGGAACGCCCTTGGGCCGGCGGGCGAGCTTGTTGGCCTCCTGCAGGCCGAAGAACAGCGTGCGGATCATGCTCTTGGCGACCGGATCGCGCAGCAGCGACACGAAATAGCGCGTCTCGACCTTGAGCGCGGTGTCGAACGGCAGCTGCAGGCCCTCGTAGACGCAGGACAGGATCGCCTTGGGCGCGGGATAGACGCCGTTGGTCTTGCCCGCGATCATGGCGTTGCCGCCGATGAAGGTCTGTACGCCGACCGGACTCCACACCTGGCCGCCCGGGAAGCCCGGCACCTTGAAGCCCGGCCGGTCCCACGGCTGCACGGCGCGGCTGTCGATCGGCTTGCCCCCCTTGCCCGCATAAGCCGGCACGATTGTTTCCTTGTTTTCCGCCGTGAGCCACGCCTTGGCGCGCGAGAGCAGCTCGCCCGCCGGCACGACCTCGTGGATCAGGCCGAGGCCCTTGGCCTGGTCGACCGTCTGGTCCTTGCCTTCGATCAGGATCGGCGCGGCATTCATCACGCCGACCAGGCGCGGGATGCGCTGCGTGCCGCCGCCGCCCGGCAGCAGGCCGAGCTTGACCTCGGGCTGGCCGAGCTTGGTCTTCGGATTTGCCGCCGCGATCCTGTAGTGGCAGGCGAGGCAGATCTCGAAGCCGCCGCCCAGCGCCGTGCCGTTGATCGCCGCGACCATCGGCTTGCCGCCGGTCTCCTGGCTGCGGAACATCTTCTGCAGGCGGCTGAACTGGTCCATCAGCTTGCCGGCGTCGGACGTGTCGACGTTCAGCAGCATCTCTAGATCGGCGCCGGCGATGAAGCTGTCCTTGCCGGAGGTCAGGATGATGCCCTTGACCTTGTCGTCCTTCAGCGCCTTGCCGAGCGCCTCGGCATAGGCCGTCATCGAGGCCTCGTTCAGCACGTTCATGGAACGGCCCGGCATGTCCCAGGTGATGGTGGCGATGCCGTCGCTGTCGACGTTGTAGTTGATCATTTCAGACTCGCTCGATGATGGTGGCCGTGCCCATGCCCGCGCCGACGCAGAGCGTGGCGAGGCCGGTATTGAGGTTGCGCCGCTCCATCTCGTCGAGCAGCGTGCCCAGGATCATCGCGCCGGTGGCGCCGAGCGGATGGCCCATGGCGATGGCGCCGCCATTCACGTTGATCTTGTCGTGCGGCATCTTGAGCACCTGCATGTAGCGCAGCACGACGGCGGCGAACGCCTCGTTCAGCTCCCACAGATCGATGTCCTTCACGTCCATGCCGGCGCGCTTCAGCGCCTTCTCCGAGGCCGGCGCGGGACCGGTCAGCATGATCGCGGGCTCCGAGCCGATCGAGGCGAAGGCGCGGATGCGGGCGCGGGCCTTGAGCCCGTTCTTCTCGCCGAACTCCCTGGTGCCGATCAGGATCGCCGCGGCGCCGTCGACGATGCCCGACGAGTTGCCGGCATGATGCACGTGGTTGATCCGCTCGAGCTCGGGATAGCGCTGCAAGCCGATCGCGTCGAAGCCCGGCATGGTCTCGCCCTGCATCTTGAACGAAGGCTCGAGCCGGCCGAGCGTCTGCATCGTGGTCTCCGGCCGCATCAGCTCGTCGTGGTTCAGGAGCTCGATGCCGTTCTGGTCCTTCACCGGCACGATCGACTTCTTGAAGTAGTTGTTGTCCCAGGCGTTCTTGGCGCGCTTCTGGCTCTCGACCGCATAGGCGTCGACGTCGTCGCGGCTCAAGCCATACTTGGTGGCGATGATGTCGGCGGAGATGCCCTGCGGCACGAAATACATCGGCATCGCCACCGCCGGATCGACCGGCCAGGCGCCGCCGTCGGAGCCCATCGGCACGCGGCTCATGCTCTCGACACCGCCGCCGATCACCGCCTGGCTCTGGCCCGACATGACCTGCGCCGCCGCCATGTTGGTGGCTTCGAGGCCCGAGGCGCAGAAGCGGTTGATCGACACGCCGGCCACGGTCTCGGCCAGGCCCGCCATCACCGCAGCGGTGCGGGCGATGTTGGCGCCCTGCTCGCCGATCGGCATGACGCAACCCAGCACGACGTCGTCGACCTGCTTGCTGTCGAGGCTCTTGTTGCGCTCCTGCAGCGCCTTGAGGGCGGTGACGGCGAGCTTCACCGGCGTCACCTCGTGCAGCGAGCCATCCTTGCGGCCCTTGCCGCGCGGGGTGCGGACGGCGTCGTAGATGTATGCGTCGGTCATTGTTGTTCTCCTGTCACTCCGGAAGATGGGAAAATCCGCATGAATGAGCACCCCTAGGCGGGCAATCCGGCCATGCCGAGCGCCTGGAACAGGGGCCGGGCAACGGCTTCATGAAAGGCGTCGATGTCGACGAGGCGCTTGATGCTGAAGCCTGGCTCGAGCTCGAGCAATTTGGCGGCGGCGTTCTTGGCAGCCTCGAGGCGGCCAAGCCTGGCCTGCGTCGCCGCGAGTACCATGTGCGCGAAGCTCCAGTTGGGGTTGACCTGGAAGCACTTGCTGGCCGCGTCGAACGCGGCCTCGAACCTGCCGAGCTGGATGTTGCCGAGCGCGATCGCGAGCAGCGGTCCGAAATTCATCGGGTCGAAGGGACTGAGGCGGAGCGTGCGCTCGCCCCATTCGATGGCGCGCTCGGCGTCGCCGCCGGTGGCCATGACGACGCTGCCGAAACTGTAGGCCAGCGCGCAGGACGGGCTGAGCGCCAGCGCCGCCTCGAAAGCGCGCCGCGACGCCTCGCGATCGTGCACGACGACGCCCATGACGAAGGCGCCGAGCGACAGCGCCGTGGCGTCGTCGCGGCCATTGGCGATCGCGGCGTTCGCGTGCCGCGCGGCGCCCCGCCTGTTCTCCTCGCGTGCGCCGCCGCGCACGAAGATGATCTCGTGGCACCAGGCGGCGAAGCCGTGCGCCAGCGCATAGTCCGGCTCGAGCGCGAGCGCCTTCTCGAGCAGGGGCAAGGCCTTCGAGGCGCGCTCGGGCATCGCCGGATAGACGTCGGGCATGGCGCGCAGCACGAGGTCGTAGGCGTCGAGATTTTCGGGCCGCTTGCGCTTGACGCGCTCGATCTCGGCCTGGCGAAGGCTCGGCTCGATGGCGGCGACGACGCTGGTGGTGAGCTCGTCCTGGATGGCGAAGATGTCGTCGAGCGTGCGGTCGTAGCGCTCGGCCCACAGATGGGTCCCGCTCTCGGCCTCGATCAGCTGGCCGGTGACGCGCACCCGGTTCGCCGCCTTGCGAACGCTGCCTTCGAGCACGTAGCGCACGCCGAGCTCGCGCCCGACCTGCTTCACGTCGACCGCCCTGCCCTTGTAGGTAAAGGAGGAATTGCGGGCGATGATGAACAGCCACTTGATGCGCGACAGGCCGGTGATGATGTCCTCGACGATGCCGTCCGAGAAATACTCCTGCTCGACGTCGCCGCTCATGTTGGCGAACGGCAGCACGGCGATCGACGGCCGGTCGGGCAGCGAAAGCGCGGGAGCCTTCGCTTCGGCCGCCCGTTGCCCAGCGCCTTCAGGCCGGTCGCGCATGTCGATGCGATAGACGTGCACCGGCCGGGCGATATTCTTCACGGTGTGCTCGCCCATGTCGAGGTAGCCTATGGGAAGCTTCGCGCCGACATGCTCGCGCACCGTGGCCGTCACGCAGATTTCCCCCGGTTCGGCCAGCGCCTCGAGCCGCGCCGCCACGTTGACACCGTCGCCGAAGATGTCGCCGTCGTCGACGATCACGTCGCCGACATTGATGCCGACGCGGAAGCGGATGCGCCTGCTCTCGTCGACATTGAGGTTGCGCTCCTTCATGCCCTGCTGGACCACAACGGCGCAGCGCACTGCATCGACGATCGAGGCGAATTCAACGAGCAGCCCGTCGCCGGTCGTCTTGACGATCCTGCCCTGGTGCTGGGCGATCAGCGGATCGACCAATTCCCGGCGGTGGCCCTTGAGCGCGGCCAGCGTGCCCTCCTCGTCGTTGCCCATGAGGCGGGAATAGCCGGCCACGTCCGCAGCCAGGATCGCGGCGAGCCGCCGCGCAGCGCGCGACTCCCCGCTCATGTGCCTTGCTCCGCAGACTGGTCCAGCGAACGATCCATCTGTGCCTACAACGTGCGTCCTATCAGTTCCTTCATGATCTCGTTCGTGCCGCCATAGATCTTCTGCACCCGGCTGTCGGCATAGAGCCGCGCGATCGGATATTCCCACATGTAGCCGTAGCCGCCGAACAGCTGCAGGCATTCGTCCATCACCTCGCACTGCAGCTCGGTCGTCCAGTACTTGGCCATCGCGGCCGTTGGCACGTCGAGCTCCTTCCTGAGGTGCTTGGCCACGCAATCGTCGACGAAGCTCCGCGCCACCGTGGCCTTGGTCTTCACCTCGGCCAATTTGAAGCGCGTGTTCTGGAAATCGATGATCGGCTTGCCGAAGGCGTGGCGCTCCTTGGTGTAAGCCACGGTGTGGGCGAGCGCCGCCTCGATCGCGGCAATCGCCTGGATGGCGATGACCAGCCGCTCCTGCGGCAGCTGCTGCATCAGCTGGATGAAGCCCATGCCGGAGCCGCCCAGCAGATGATCGGCCGGCACGCGCACGTTGTCGAAGAACAGCTCCGACGTGTCCTGCGCCTTCATGCCGATCTTCTCGAGATTGCGGCCGCGCTTGAAACCCGGCGTGTCGGTCTCGACGGCGATCAGCGACGTGCCCTTGGCACCCAGCTTGGGATCGGTCTTGGCGACCACGATCACCAGGTCGGCAAGCTGGCCGTTGGAGATGAAGGTCTTGGAACCGTTGATGACCCAGTGGTTGCCGTCCATCACGGCGCTGGTCTTCACCGACTGCAGGTCGGAGCCCGTGCCAGGCTCGGTCATGGCGATGGCGGTGACCAGCTCGCCCGAGCAGGCCTTGGGGATCCACCTCTTCTTCTGCTCCTCGCTGCCGTAGTGCAGCAGGTAGGGCACGACGATGTCGTTGTGCAGCGAGAAGGCGGGGCCCGAGGCGAGCGCCCGGCCCTGCTCCTCGATCAAAATGGCGCTGTAGAGGAAGTCGCCGCCCGCGCCGCCGTATTCTTCCGGCATCGTCATGCCGAGCAGGCCCTGCGCGCCCGCCTTGCGCCACAGCTCGCGCGGCACGATGCCGTCCTCTTCCCACTTCATGTGGAAGGGCGTGACTTCCTTCTCGAAGAACCGCCGGCAGGTCTCGCGGAACATCTGGTGTTCGGGCGTGTACAGGGCGGTCAACGCAGTCACGGCGCGGTGTCCTCTCAGGCTTTATATGCGGGGCTTGCCGGTCACTTTGGGCCGGACCACCGGCCTTCGCCAGTGACGTTAGATAGTTTCCCTTTACGTAAACGTCAACCGGACCAGTAAACGCACTTTTCCGTGTTTTGCGAGTCGACCTTCCCTGTCGATAGGCTCTTCCCGTTCCAGGGGAGGACCAGATGATTCGCTCAACTTTGATTGCCCTCGCGTTAGGTACAACACTGGCAGCCAGTCCGGCCGCCTTCGCCCAAGTGCCGTCAAATCCGGACAACCCCAACGACAAGGTCGCCGAGACCTTCACCCCGCCGCCTTATGGCACGACGATCGATCTTGCGACGGCCAAGAAGGTTGCCGCGGCGGTGAATGCCGAAGCGACCAAGCGCAAGTGGGACGCGTTTTGCATTGCCGTCGTCGGCCCCACCGGCGACCTGATCTATTTCGAGAAGATGGACAATTGCCAGTACGCCTCGGTCACCATCGCCCAGCACAAGGCCCGTGTGGCGGCACGCTACCGTCGCCCGACGCTTGCTTTCGAGAACCTGATCGGCAAGGGCCCCTACTACAACTATCTGGTGACCCTCGACGATGTCGTCGCCTCACGCGGCGGCAACCCGCTGATGATGGGCGGCAAGGTCATCGGCGCCGTCGGCGTGAGCGGCGGATCGGGAGCCCAGGACGACGTGCTGTCTCAGGCCGGCGTTGCGGCGCTGAAGTAGGCGTTCGTCCGCGAACTACTCCACCGTCGTCGCGCTCAAGCCGAGCTGAGCACAGACCTCCGAAACTCGAATGCGGTGCCAAACCCCTTCATGCACCGCATGTATCGCGTCGGCCCGCCCCGCCAGCAGCCATGGCCATTCGAAATTAGACCTGGCAATGGGCTCAGCACGAAATTGCTCAACCACTCGCGCTTTATCTCCACGCAGCTCCAGAAGTGCAATGCGACTTTGCTCTTCCCCGTAGCCACCGGCCAATAGAGCGTATTGGCGATCAACTGCAATCGCATCTGCTCCCGTGATATCACAAGCGCGCAGCCGAGTTCTGCCGCGACCGTCCACCTCGAGAATCGGAAAATCGACGTAGTAGTAGGCCCAAGTTTTGTCGCCACTCACATTCAGCGCATAACAATCGAAGATGTCGGGTTCGTCCGGTTCAGCTTTGTCTGCACGCCACAGGAGACGGCCATGATCATCAAATTTGATCACTCCATAGTTCTCACCGTCAGCGTAATCGAAATATCCCACCCAGATTGCACCGGAAGCGTCAGATTGAATGTGGCCCGCCCCGGGGCCGAGTTCGAAACGCCGAATAAACCGGCCTTCTGGCGAAACAATACATAAGTCGGAATAGCCCCCTGATCGGGCAATCCATTCGCCATTCGTGAGCTGATCACAGACGTCGGAATATTCTGCGAGAGAATACTCCATGACGCGCCGTTCCGTTTGTCCATTAAACCTTGAAAGCACGGCGCGCGTGTTCGGGGGAATTCTACTCTTGTCCCTCTGCACATCATGATCCGTTCGGATCACGCCAAGAGTGCCGTCCCGAAATAGCGAGTAAGAAAAGTCGAACCAACCGCCTGGCGGTGATGGCAGCGGTGCGACGATCGGCATCGCCAACACCTGGTCGATAGTCATTCGACGGTCGTCGCGCTCAAGCCAAGCTGCGCGCGCCGACGGAGCCACTGGCTGGGGCGGTAGCGGTCGTCGCCGGTGATCGCCTGGAGCTGCACCAGGATCTCGTGGCAGGTCTTGACGCCCAGCCAGTCGGCCAACGCCAGCGGGCCGCGCGGATAGTTGAGCCCCAGAGTCATCGCCGTGTCGACGTCGGCCGCCGAGGCGATGCCCATCATCGCCATCTCGCAGCCGAGATTGGCGATCATCGCGCACATGCGCTGGGCGATGAAGCCCGGCGAATCCTTGATCAGGGTCACCTTGGCGCCGGTGCGCGCCAGGATCGCCGCTGCGGCGTCACGCACCAGATCGTCGGCGCCGGGCGCGGTCATGACGGTGAGGCGCTTGGCGATGTCTCCGGTCGTATCGATGGCGACGGTGCGCCTGGGATCGAGATTGCGCTCGACCACGGTGGTCGTGCAGTCCTTGCCGACCGGCGCCACCAGGATCGGGCTCTTGCCGTCGTCGGCCGCCAGCGTCCTGGCGCCCGTCGACATGACGAGCTGCACCAGCTTCTCGTTGTGGGCGTCCATCACCACGACCGAGGCCGCCGGCACGACTGACGGATGATGGTCGGCGCCCGGATCGACCTTGGCGCCCTTCGCGTCGTAATCGAACCAGCCGGCGCCGGTCTTGCGGCCGAACTTGCCCGCCGCGTAGAGGCTCTCGTGATAGGGGCTCGGCGTCATGCGGCGGTCGTGGAAGAAGCCTTCGTAGATGATGTTGCGCGCTGGGAAGTTCACGTCGATGCCGGTGAGGTCCATGAGCTCGAACGGGCCCATGCGGAAGCCGCAGGTGTCGCGCATCACGGCGTCGATCTGGGAGGGCGTCGCCCTGCCCTCCTGCATGATGCGCAGGCCTTCGGTGCCGATCGCCGTGCCGCCCAGATTGACCAGGAAGCCCGGCGTGTCGCCCACGACCACGGGCACCCGCGTCTGGCGCTTGCCCAACGCCACCATGGCGTCGACCACCCATTGCGCGGTGTCGGCGGCGCGGATCACCTCCACGAGCTTCATCAGCGGCACCGGATTGAAATAGTGCATGCCGCAGACGCGCGTGCGGTGCTTGAGCGAGCGGGCAATCGAGGAGATGCGGATCGACGAGGTGTTGGAGGCGATGATCGTCTCCGGCGAGACCACGGCTTCCAGCTCGCCGAACAGCTTCTGCTTGACCTCGAGATTCTCGAACACCGCCTCGACCACGACGTGGCAGTCCTTCAACGCCCCGAGCGAATCGGCGACGGCGAGATTGGCGTCCGTCCTGGCGAGGTCGGCGTCGGTCAGCCGGCCCTTGGCGACCAGGCCCTTCAGCACCTCGAGGATCGCGCCCTTCGCCTTGGCCGCGCCGCCGGCGGCCGCGTCGTACATCAGGGCCTTGATGCCGCCCTGGGCCGTGACCTGCGCGATGCCGCGGCCCATGGCGCCGGTTCCGACCACGCCCACGACCAGATCGGGGCGGCTCACGTCCAATGTCATACGCGTATTCCTTCTTTCAGCTCTTCGCCATGCCGGCACCCATCAGGCTGCCCTTGATGTCGTCGAGGGCGCCGGGATCGTCGATCGTCGCCGGCATCTTCCACGGCTGGCCGTCGGCGATCTTCTGCATGGTGCCGCGCAGGATCTTGCCCGAGCGCGTCTTGGGCAGCCGCGGCACGACCAGCGCCTGCTTGAAGAAAGCGACGGGGCCGATGCGGTCGCGCACCATCTGGACCACTTCGCTGGTGATCTGCTCCGTCGGCCGGTTGACGCCCGACTTCAGCACAAGGAAGCCGAGCGGCACCTGGCCCTTGAGCTCGTCGGCGACGCCCACGCACGCGCATTCGGCGACGTCGTTGTGGCTCGCCAACACTTCCTCGATCTGGCCGGTGCTGAGGCGATGACCGGCCACGTTGATCACGTCGTCGACCCGCGTCATCACCGAGACATAGCCGTCTTGGTCGATGAAGCCCGCGTCGCTCGTCTTGTAGTAGCCCGGGAAGTCGGTGAGGTAGACCTGCCGGAAGCGCTCGTCGGCATTCCATAGGGTCGGGAACGTGCCCGGCGGCATCGGCAGCTTGGCCACCAGCGCGCCGACTTCACCGCGCGGCATCTCCTTGCCGTTGTCGTCGAGGACGTGCATGTCCCAGCCCGGCGCCGGCACCGAGCACGACCCCGGCTTGATCGGCATCGGATCCAGGCCGACGAAATTGCCGCAGATCGACCAGCCGGTCTCGGTCTGCCACCAATGATCGACGATCGGCACGCCGAGCATGGTCTGCGCCCACTGGATGGTCGGCGGATCGCCGCGCTCGCCGGCGAGGAACAGGGTGCGGAACTTGGAGAGGTCGTACGTCTTCAAGAGCTTGCCGTCGGGATCTTCCTTCTTGATCGCGCGGAACGCCGTCGGTGCGGTGAACAGCGCCACCGCCTTGTGCTCGGAGATCACGCGCCAGAAGGCGCCGGCGTCGGGCGTGCCGACCGGCTTGCCCTCATAGAGGATCGACGTCGCGCCATAGATCAGCGGTCCGTAGACGGTGTAGCTGTGCCCGACCGCCCAGCCCACGTCGGACGCCGTCCACCACACCTCGCCCGGTTCGATGCCGTAGAGGTTCTTCATCGACCAGTAGAGGGCGACGCAGTAGCCGCCGGTGTCGTGCACCACGCCCTTGGGCTGGCCGGTCGTGCCCGAGGTGTAGAGGATATAAAGAGGATGCGTGGCGGCGACCGGCACGCAAGCCGCAGGCTTGGCGGCGCCGACGGTCTCGCGCCAGTCGAGGTCGCGGCCGTCGATCATGGTTGCCGGCGCCTGCGGGCGTTGCAGCAGGATGACCTTCGGCACCTTGTGCCTGGCGATTTCGATCGCCTGATCGAGCAGGGGCTTGTAGTGCACGATGCGGCCCGGCTCGATGCCGCACGAGGCGGTCAGCACCAGCTTGGGTTGGCTGTCGTCGATGCGGGTCGCGAGCTCGGCCGCCGCGAAGCCGCCGAACACGACCGAGTGGATCGCGCCCAGCCGCGCGCAGGCCAGCATCGCCATCGCCGCTTCCGGAATCATCGGCATGTAGATGATGACGCGATCGCCCTTGCCGACACCTTGCGCCGCAATGGCGCCGGCGACCTTGGCGACCTCGTCGCGGAGCTGCCGGTATGTGTAGGTCCGCTTGCTGTTGGTGACCGGCGAATCGTAGATCAGCGCCGCCTGGTCGGCGCGGCCGCCATCCACATGGCGGTCGAGCGCGTTGTGACAGGCGTTGAGCTCGCCGCCCGTGTACCAGTAGTAGAACGGCGCCTTGCCGCCATCGAGCACCCTGTCCCACTTCCTGGACCACGTGATCTTTTCGGCCTGCTCGGCCCAGAAGCCGTCCGGGTCCTTGAGCGAGCGCGCGTGCACCGCGCGGTATTTGTCGCCGGCTGCCATGGGCCGCCTCCCTTGATATTTGGCCGCTACCATAATCTTTGTCGGTGACCAGACAAATAGTCACGCCAGCACATGGCTTCCGTTGCGGAGCGGATTGGCGGCGGTCTTTTGTTGTGTGAAAGTGGCGGCGGAGGAAGAGGGACGCGCATCATGGCCAAGGGCAAGTCGAAGAAGGGCTCGAGCAAGACCAGGAAGCCGGCCACGAAGAAAGTCAGGGCGAAAAAGCCGATCGCACGCGCCAAGCCGGCAACCCCCAAGCCGATGCCGCGCATCCCCCTGCGCCGGCCCGTCAAGGCGCGGCCCCCGGCCGCCCGCATGCCGTCCGCCCGGCCGGCGCCGCACAAGGCTCCGCCGCACATCGCCAACATCTTCGAGCGCGACCTCGATAAGAACCCGGCCAACTACGCCACACTGACCCCCATGCAGTTCCTCGAGCGCTCGGCCGCGGTCTATCCGGGGAAGCTCGCCCTGATCCACGGCCCGCGCCGCCAGACCTGGGCCGAGACCTACACGCGTTGCCGGCGCCTTGCCTCGGCGCTGGAGAGACAGGGCATCGGTACCGGCGACACGGTGACCATCATGGCGCCCAACATTCCCGAGATGTACGAGGCGCATTTCGGCGTGCCGATGTCGGGCGCGGTGCTGAACTGCCTCAACACGCGGCTCGACGCGGCGATGCTCGCCTTCATCCTCGATCACAGCGAGACCAAGGTGCTGCTGGTCGACCGCGAGTACCACAAGGTGATGAAGGACGCGCTCGCCAAGGCCAGCGTGAAGCCGCTGGTCGTCGATATCGACGATCCGCAATGCGAAGACCGCGTGCCGATCGGCAGCACGACCTACGAGGAGTTCATCGGCGGCGGCGATCCCGACTATGCCTGGCGCTATCCGGCCGACGAGTGGGACGCGATCTCGCTGAACTACACGTCGGGCACGACCGGCAATCCCAAGGGCGTGGTGTTCCATCACCGCGGCGCCACGCTCGCCGCCTACGGCAACGCCACCCAGTGGGCGATGGGCATGCACCCGACCTATCTGTGGACGCTGCCGATGTTCCACTGCAACGGCTGGTGCTTCCCGTGGACGCTGTCGCTGGTCGCCGGCACCTCGATCTGCCTGCGCCGGGTCAATGCCAAGAACATCTTCGACGCGCTGGTCGAGCACAACGTCACCCACATGTGCGGCGCACCGATCATCATGCAGTTCATCATCGGCGCCACTCCGCAGGAGCGCCGGCCGCTGCCGCGCAAGGTCGAGTTCATGACCGCGGCCGCGCCACCGCCCGCCGCCGTGCTCGAGGCGCTGGAGAAGGAGAATTTCCGCGTCACCCACGTCTACGGCCTCACTGAGGTCTACGGTCCGGCGACGATCTGCGCCTGGGACGACGAATGGGATGCACTCGATTCGGCCGAGCGCGCCCGCATCAAGGCGCGCCAGGGCGTGCGCTATGCCGCGGCCGACGCCGTCACGGTGATGGATCCGATCGCCATGAAGGAAGTGCCGCGCGACGGCAACACGATGGGCGAGGTGATGTTCCGCGGCAACCTCACCATGAAGGGCTACCTGAAGAATCCGAAGGCGACCAAGGAGGCCTTCGCCGGCGGCTGGTTCCACTCGGGCGATCTCGGGGTGATGCAGCCGGACGGCTATATCGAGCTGCGCGACCGCTCCAAGGACATCATCATCTCGGGCGGCGAGAACATCTCGACCATCGAGGTCGAGGGCGTGATCATCAAGCATCCTGCCGTCGCCAACGTCGCCGTCGTCGCCAAGCCCGACGAGAAGTGGGGCGAGACGCCCTGCGCCTTCGTCGTGCTGAAGCCCGGTGCCTCGGCCACCGTGGACGACATCATCGCCCACTGCCGCGCCAACCTCGCTTCGTACAAGTGCCCGCGCTACGTCGTGTTCCGCGACCTGCCCATGACGTCGACCGGCAAGGTGCAGAAGTTCGTGCTGCGCGAGTGGGCCAAAGCCGCGTAGTCGCCATAATCGGCGGCATTAATCCGCCGGTCTGATGCCTACGCTGATCGTCACCACGCAGAGCGGCGTGCGGCCCTTGGGCGTGCGCGGCGAGCCGCTGCACAATGCCGCCGCGCAACTGCGCCGAGTCGTGCGCCGGCGCCTGGGCGAGGACGCGGCCGGCCTGCTCGCCGATCCGCAGCTGCACGACGACGGCAAGACCATCGACTGGTACGCCGACTGGGACGGCACTGCGCGGCCGCTCGACGCGCTCGATCCCGAGGCGCGCCAGCAGGCGCTCGCCGACGTCGATCGCCATCTCGGCGCAATCGACCAACTCGGCAACACTCTATCGGCCGCGCACGGCAAGGAGGGCGCCGGCATTGTCGGCCAGTCGCTCCGATTGGCGGCACGCCGGCCGGCCGAGAGCTTCGTCTTCCTGGTGGGCGACAGGCCGGTGGTCGTGTGCTGGGGCTACGAGCGTGAAGATGCGCCAAGGATGGTGCTGCCGGCCTTGCCGCAGCCGATGCCCCAACCGGCCGCATCGCCCGCGCTGCCGGTGCGTACGTTGCCGGCCGCCGGCATTCCCTGGCTGCGCACGCTCGCGGCGGCCTTGCCCTTGCTGCTGCTCCTGCTTGGCGCCGCCTGGCTGCTGAGGCACTGGTTCCCGGCTGATCCGGCGCTTGCGCTTGCGACGCGCGAGGGCGTGCCGCCGCCGATCGCGCGCAGCGCACAGCCGGAGGATCCCCTGCCCGTCCTCAAGGCCTCGCTCGAGTCCGAGGCGGCGCGCCGCAAGGCCCTGCAACTGGAGCTCGCCGACATGGAGGGCGAGCTCAAGAAGCGCGTCGCCGACTGTCGGCCGCCCGCGCCGCCCAAGCCGCCGCAGACCGCGATGGCGACGCCTGCCCCCAAGCCCGCTCCGCCGCCAGCGCAGCCGGCACCGCGCAATCCCAACGACAATCGGCTGCGGCTGCCGACGCGGCCGACCAACGACTATTCCTTCATGCAGGGCTGCTGGCGCACCGATCCGTTCCGCCACGAGTTGCTGCAGCCCCAGCCCGGCATCTCGTCCTATTGTTTCGATTCGAGCGGCCGCGGCGCCCTCGAATGGCGGCGCGGGCGCACCGCCTGCCGCACGCACGCTCGCGCCCAGTTCGAGGGCTCGACCTTGCGGCTGCGCGACCAGGACACGGTCTGCAACGACGGCTCGCAATGGTACGCCGACCAACTCGTCTGCACGCGCGGCGCCGACAACGTCGCCAATTGCAGCGGCCAGTCGCGCAACGCCTTCGGCGGTCCAGTCACCTGGACCGTCAACTTGCACAAGCTGAACTAGGGCCGCCCTAGTGGGCGGTCCCGTTCATCCTGCTGGTACTTAATCGTGTGATCTCGTCCTTGATCTGGAGCTTGCGTTTCTTGAGGCTGCAGATCGCTTCGTCGTCGGGGTAGGGGCGCGCATTTTCCTGAACGATCGCCTGCTCAAGGGAAGCGTGCTTTGCCTTGAGCGCTTCGATGTGGTCCACGGTGCTCATTCGGACGGCCTCCGGAGAGTTGTTGCGGACCCGAAGACTCTGACTCCGACCGCCGCCCGAGTCACGCCGAATCCGACGCCTCCCGCCGCTGTGCATAACTGGTTAGGATGGTCAGCATGCCTGACCACAAACCGCGGCTGATCGTCGGCATCTCCGGCGCTTCCGGCGTCATCTACGGCGTGCGCCTGCTCGAGGTCCTGCGGCGGTTGCCTGTGGAAACCCATCTGGTGATGACGCGCACCGCCGAGGTCACGCTGGCGCACGAGACCGATCTGAAGGTTTCCGACGTGCGGCGGCTCGCCGATGTGGCATATCCGATCGGCGATCTTGCCGCTGCGATTTCGAGCGGATCGTTCCAGACCATCGGAATGATCGTGGCCCCCTGCTCTATGCGCAGTCTCGGCGAGATGGCACACGGCATCTCCAGCAACCTGCTGACGCGAGCCGCCGACGTCGTGCTGAAGGAACGCCGCCGCCTCATATTGGTTACGCGCGAAACGCCGCTGCACGCCATTCACCTGCGCAACATGGCGACGCTCGCCGACATGGGCGCGATCATCGCCCCGCCGGTTCCCGCCTTCTATAATCGCCCCAAGACGCTCGACGAGGTGATCGACCATACGGTGGGCCGCGCGCTCGACCTGTTCGGCCTCGACACCGGCACCGTCAGGCGCTGGCGCGAGCCTGCGCCACGACGCGGTCGATCTCGGAAGGGATGAGCGCGGGGAACGTGGCGCGCATCAGGGCGGCGACCGCCGCGCGATCCTTGCCGTCCGGCACCACGCCCAGGCAGACCGCATAGACGCCGAGATTGCCGACGGCGGCGCGCAGACGCTTGTCGACGGGACGGTCGCGGTCGGCCGGCGGGTTGTAGAGGGAGGCAAGCTTCAGCTGTTCGGCGTGCTCGGCCGCCAGCTCGGCATCGGCAACGCGCCGTCGCGCGGCCTCGACCGTCTCGGGCAGGGTCTCGTTCCACGGCCGCTCCTTCAGGAGCCGTCGCACCTGGCGCAGCGGCCGCACGATTTCGGCCTGCCAGACATCGCTCAGCTTCAGGATCGCGCGCAGCCGCTCGGCGCTCAGCGTCGGCCGGCCGGAGGCGCCGAGCCAGCAGCAGAACAGCAGGACATTGACGTCGCAGCCGCGGCGTTCCTGCAGGTCGAGGCAGGCCTCGGCAACCCCTTCTGCGGCATATATTTCCAGCGAGAAGTTCCAGAACGGGTGGGGCAGAAAGTCGGACATGCTTCCCTTTGGGAGGCCGAAGGGGTACACGGCGCAAGTCTGATGAGCAATGACGGTTCCGAGCCGCTGGACGCCCAGGCGATCAAGGCCAAGCTGGAGGCGTTGAAGAGCGAGCACCGCGACCTCGACGAGGTGATCGACCGCCTGATCGAGAAGGCACCGTTCGACCAATTGCAGCTTCAGCGCCTGAAGAAGCGCAAGCTCGGCCTCAAGGACCAGATTATTAAGCTCGAAAGCCAGCTGATTCCCGATATCATCGCCTGACGGACGCATGGCCAAGAAGACGAAGAAGCGCAGCCCACTGGTGGGCCTGATCATGGGCAGCCAGTCGGACTGGACGACCATGCGCCATGCCGCCGAGACGCTGGAGGCGCTCGGCGTACCGTTCGAGGCGCGCATCGTCTCGGCCCACCGCACGCCCAAGCGCATGATGAGCTACGCCACCTCCGCCAAGGCGCGCGGGCTGAAGGTGATTATCGCCGGTGCCGGCGGCGCCGCCCACCTGCCCGGTATGACCGCCTCGATGACGCCGCTGCCGGTGCTGGGCGTGCCGGTCGAGAGCGCCGCGCTCAAGGGCCAGGACAGCCTGCTCTCGATCGTGCAGATGCCGGCCGGCATTCCGGTGGGCACGCTCGCCATCGGCCGCGCCGGCGCGGTCAACGCGGCGCTGCTTGCCGCTTCGATCGTCGGCTTGGGCGACGCCAGGCTGATGGGCGCGATCGAGCGCTGGCGGGCCAAGCAGACCAGCGCGGTCGCCAAGGCGCCGAAAGACGACACCGCCACTCAGCGCTAGATGACCGAACGCAAGATCCTGCCGCCGGGTTCGACGATCGGCATCCTGGGCGGCGGCCAGTTGGGCCGCATGACCGCCTTGGCGGCGGCGCGGCTCGGCTACCGCGCCACGGTCTATGCACCCGAGCTCGAATCGGTCGCCGGCCAGGTCACGGCCGGCCACTTCCAGGGCGAGTACGAGGACGAGAGGGCGCTCGCCCGGTTCGCGGCGCAGGTCGACGTCGTCACCTACGAGTTCGAGAACGTGCCCGAAGCCACGGTCGCGGCGTGCGCGCGGCACAAGCCGGTGCGGCCGGGCGTGAAGCCCATCCACTTCGCCCAGCACCGCGTGCGCGAGAAGGAGTTCTTCAAGAGCTGCGGCATCGGCACCGCTGCCTACCAGGCGATCCGCAGTGAGGCCGACATCGAAGCCGCACGCTGCCTGCCCGGCATCCTGAAGACCTGCACGGAAGGCTATGACGGCAAGGGCCAGGCCAGGGTCGCGACTCAGGCCGAGCTCAAGGCCGCGTGGGAAACGATGGGCCGACGCGAGTGCATCCTCGAGGCGCTGGTCGATTTCATCTGCGAGATCTCGGCCATCGTGGCGCGCGGGCTGGACGGCACAACGAAATGCTTCCCGATCGGCCGCAACGAACATCGCGACGGCATCCTGCGCACCACCATCGTGCCCGCCGGCCTGCCGGCCGGCACCATCGCGACCGCCGAGCGTTACGGCATGGACCTCGCCGACAAGCTCGAACTCACCGGCCTGGTCGCGCTGGAGATGTTCGTGACCAGGGACGGCAGCGTGCTCGCCAACGAGATGGCGCCCAGGCCGCATAATTCGGGCCACTGGACCATCGACGCCTGCACCACCAGCCAGTTCGAGCAACTGGTGCGGGCGATCTGCGGCCTGCCGCTCGGCGCCGTCGATATGGTTTGCCCGTCGCGCATGGAGAACTTGATCGGCGACGAGGCCAGTGATTGGCTACGCTATGTGAGCGACCCGACGGCCCGTTTGCACCTTTACGGCAAGAGCACGCCGCGACCCGGCCGCAAGATGGGCCATGTCACCTTCCTGAAGCTCGACTGAGCGGAGGACCGGCCAATGCATCGCCCCATACCGGCCGCCCTGGTCCTAGCCCTCACCCGCGAGCTGACACCCGATACCCTGATGGGGCGCTGGCGGGCCGACATCGGCTCCTACGACTTCAGCCCGACCGAAGCCATCGTCACGATCGCACGCACCGGCGAGCGGCACGTGCTGCGCATCCGTTCGATCGAAGTTCAGCGGCGGACGATCGTCGTGAACTGGGCCGAGGATGGCGCGCAGAACTCCGCGGCCAACCGCGGCAAGGGCAGCCACACCTCCTATGGGAGGTTCACCAGGCACTCGATGACCCAGCTCCCGGAGATGTTCGACAACGGGACCATGGGGCCGGAGCGCACCTTCCATCGCTGTCCGTAAGCCCGAGTCTCACCGGCCTGAGACGGCTCCGATGCCGATGGCACCGGCATTTCTCGGCCGAGTCTCACGAAACACCCCCACCCCCCTGTTGAGACAGCCTGAGACACGTGAGACGGCTGAGACGCCAAAACTGCAAATTGTTCAGCTCGCCTTGCGCAGCCGGCCCTTCAGGCGCTCGAACGACATCACATTGTCGATCCGCCGGTCGAGGAAGCCCCAGGTCGCTTCGCTGCCGGGCGAGCGGTCGTTCAGCCAATAGAGCAAGGTCGAGCTGTAGACGCCGGCGAGCGTCGCGCGCTTGGTATAGAAGTTGAAATCGGCCGAGGTATCGCCTGCGGCATACCACAAGGCGTCGACCGTCCGATAAAGCAGCTTCAGACCCAGCGGCGCGTTGAACGGCAGCGCCAGCAGGGCCAGCGCGCGGCGCACCGTCTCCTTCGGTCCGGCATGCATCTCGATCCGTGTCTGCACGGCGAGCTTGATGCGCTCGCGCACCTTCAGCGCCTGGCTGCCCGCCTGCTCCAGCGCCTCCACGGTCCGCTGGTCGGAGCGGGTACTGAGATATTCCAGGACCTGCAGCGCCCCGCCCGGGAACAGCCGGTCGGCCTCGCCACGCGGCAAGGCCAGGCGCTCCGCCGCCGTGACCATAGCTTTCCGGCCAAACCCCTCGAAAGCGGCTTCGGCCGCCACCTCCTCGGCGAGGCGGTCCCGCAGGCCCGAATCCGGGTCGTTTTCGGCGTTATTTGGGCTCATTTGGCGCGAATATAGGCCTCTGCAGGGCCCTTCCCAAGGCCGGGGGCCTGTGATACCAACCCCGCCTCGAATTCAGGCCCCCCGTCGCGCCTTTGGGCGACCGCCGGGCGGCCGTTCTCTTTTGGAAGGAAGCGATCGAAGTGCAGGTTCTCGTCCGCGAAAACAATGTCGATCAGGCGCTGCGCGTCCTGAAGAAGAAGATGCAGCGCGAAGGTATCTTCCGCGAGATGAAGCTCCGCCGTAACTACGAGAAGCCCTCCGAGCGCCGCGCCCGCGAGCGCGCCGAAGCCATCCGCCGCACCCGCAAGCTGATGCGCAAGCGCATGGAGCGCGAGGGCTACTAGGCTTCTTCCACTGCAGCGAGACGATGACCCCCGGCGATCCCGGGGGTTTTTGTTTGGGGAGAGGCCTCACACACCTCTCCTCCCCGTTGCTGCGCAACGGGTCCCTTCCTCTCCCCCGCTTCGCGGCAGAGAGGACACTTGAGGCCCCCGTTGCCCGTTCACCCTCTCGCCGGACGCACGCAAGCCAGTGCGGCGATCGCGAGCAGCACCGCCGACACGGTGTAGATCCAGAACGACGGCACGATCGGCAGCAGTACGCCCGCGGCCAGCGGGCCGGTGCCGGCGCCGATGTCGCGCCAGACGTTGCGGGCGGCGAGCGCCTGGACGCGGCCGGGACCGGGCGTGCGCCGCGCCACGATCGGCGAGATCAGCGGCAGCTGCAGGGCGCGCAGCACGACGATGGCGGCGGCCGAGCTCCACAGCCAGCCCGCGCCGAAGCTCACCA
>Ga0070741_10000785_pt1 | contig 106942 bp, 85 predicted proteins | sample Coa_R1_4_FD_66440 | JGI IMG/M metagenome (GOLD analysis project Ga0070741, IMG submission 66440) | Surface soil microbial communities from Centralia Pennsylvania, which are recovering from an underground coalmine fire - Coalmine... | ecosystem: Environmental > Terrestrial > Soil > Unclassified...
AGTGGCTGAGGGACGAGCCCGTTGAAGCCACGACAACCGGATCGGGATCATCTATCCCGGTCGCCCGGTGTCAACTCTCGCCCGGTTATCGGGGAACATGAGATTCGGGGTGCACGATGTACCAGCACTTCGTAGCCTCTTTTCCACATATCCGGGAAAAGAGGTTTCGCTTTTAGCGACCTCTTTTCCGCGGCTCGTCCCCAGCTACTCGCAAAGCGAGCGGCTGATGAGTACAGCATACGAATTACGATGTCGTGAGTGCGGCAAGACGTGGGGTAACCAGCCTAAGTCGATCTGCGAAGATTGTTTCTCTCCCTTAGAAGTCACTTATGACTACGATGCGGCGCGCGCGACGTTTACGCGCGAAGCGATTTCCGCCGCCCCCGCCAACATGTGGCGCTATCGGGCGTTGCTGCCGCTGCCCGATAGTTATCAGCCCTCCCTTCCCGTAGGTTTTACGCCGCTGTTCAGCGCTCCCCGGCTGGCGAACGAGATTGGTGCGACAAACCTGTTCATCAAGAACGATGCAGTGTGTTTGCCGACGTTGAGCTTCAAGGATCGCGTGGTCGCCGTCGCGCTGGCGAATGCGCGGGAGTTCGGATTTGACACGGTTTCGTGCTCGTCGACGGGGAACCTGGCGAACTCTGTGGCAGCGCAGGCCGCGCGCAATGGATTCAAGTCGTGGATCTTCATTCCGGCCGATCTGGAAGCCGCGAAGATCCTGAACACGCAGGTGTACGGCGCGAAGCTGGTGCGGATTTCCGGCAGCTACGACCAGGTGAACCGTCTGTGCTCGCAGATTGCCGACGAGCATAACTGGGGGTTCGTGAACGTCAACCTGCGGCCGTATTATGCGGAGGGATCTAAGACGGTTGGGTTCGAGATTGCCGAACAGCTTGGCTGGCGCTTGCCCGACAACCTCGTGTGTCCGATGGCCGGCGGCTCGCTGATTACCAAGATTCGCAAGGCCTTTGACGAATTGATCAAGCTCGGACTGGTGGAAGACAAGTCAGTGAAGTTCTTCGGCGCGCAGGCGACGGGGTGCTCGCCGATTTCTACGGCGGTGAAAGCCGGACAGAAGGAGATTGAACCCCAACGGCCGTCAACCATTGCTCGATCTCTCGCAATTGGCAATCCTGCGGACGGTCATTACGCGATAAAAGCAATTACGAACTCGGGCGGATGGTCGGAGGATGTTTCGGATCCGGAAATCGTCGATGCGATCCAGTTAGTGGCGGAGACGGAAGGGATCTTCACCGAGACCGCTGGGGGCGTAACCGTGGGAACAGCGCGCAAGCTCTACGCCCAGGGGCGCATCTCGCCGAATGAGACCACCGTGTTGTGCATCACCGGCAATGGATTGAAGACAACAGATGCACTGGCGGGGCAGTATGAGGCCGAAGCGCCAATCCCACCGAAGTTTGCCGCATTTGAACAATTCCTGCAGGAGTCGCTGGAGATTCCGGCGGCAGTGGAGGTGTAGTCATGTCCATCAAAGTGCAAATCCCGAGCGCATTGCGGCGTCACACAGAAGGCGTCGCGTCTGTCGATTGCAGCGCATCCAACCTCGATCAACTTTTTTCAACGTTGAACGAGAAGTTCCCCGCATTAGGGCCGCACTTGCGCGACGACGCTGGGCAGGTGCGACGCTTTCTCAACGTCTATGTGAACGAAGAGGACATCCGCTTTTTGGGCGGAAACAGCTATTCGTTCCAGGATGGAGATGAAGTGTTGTTGGTGCCGTCGATTGCGGGAGGATCGGAGTAGTCGTCCGAAGCCCTCCCCCAATCTCACCCACGTTCACAGTGTGCCTGACAGAAGCGAGCCCTCGGCGTACGCCAGTGAAGTTAGATCGGCTCCTGAACGGGAGCAACGCTAACGTGAACTGCGGGTGCGGCCATCCGAACCTTGGTTCGCGGGCAAACGATCACGCGCCGTCCTGCACTCAGCACTTCTACGTTCGGCATAACCACCTGGTTCGAGTCGACCACCTCATCGCTCAGTGCAGCGGCGTCGATCACGGAGCGGTTCACCATGACTCGTTGTGCTCTCCGAAGCTGCTGCTGAATGTGAGCTTCCATCATGACCCGCTGAGCGGCTTCGATCCGCGCCTGCTGTGCCTCCATCTGCGCCCGCGCCTGTAACATCTGGGCGCGACTCTGTTCCATGCTGGCCTGGAGGTGTCCATAGCCGGCCTGAGTCCGGCCAAGGGCAAGCTCAATTGCGCCGACATAAGGCAGCGCGCGCGTCCGGATACAGGTTGCGTAAGCAGCCGCATGGTCCATTGCCGAGCGCCCCGCTCCCGATGTCATAAACGACAGGGCCAGGATCCCTAAACCTAACCAGTACCATGCTTTAGCGGATGTCATGTGCTGCTCCTCTTGCCTCTCCCAAACTTAGACGAGGAGGGGAAGCGTTCGTTATCAGGTGTTATGTACGAAAGCGTAGAGAGATTTGTTCAGACCGGCGCCCTGAAATGGCACTCAAAGAACAGAAGCCTTAGCGCAGCCTTACGGTACCTTCACATGCTCCCGAGGCTCAGAGGGTTGATACCGGACCGCGGCGGTACGTTCCAGCTTGTCCCATGCGAACGGGCGGCCTTCAAGGGCCCGCTTCAGAGTTTTCAACAACACAACGGAGAACAATTGTCGGTAGGCGAAGCGTTGCAACCACACCTGGCTCAAAAGCCAAACGTCTTCGCGTCCTTCTGCGGAACGGCGCTCAAGGGCAAAAGCGACAGCCGACGCGAGAAAATCAATCACCAGGAACGCAATAAAGAAGATCACCAGGCGTTGGAAGTCGGCAGGATTCGCTGATTCTGGATGAAAGTACTTTTGCAGGAAATACCAAATGGTTCCGACGGCGAACATGAGGTCGATCAGGGGGGAAACAATCGGCAGGATAATCTGGAAAATAACGATGTTGGGCAGAGCGATCCAGCCAAGCGCCCCAGTCCTGGCAAAGGCTTTGCGGTGCTTCCAAACCGATTGCAGAATTCCAAAGGACCAGCGGAAGCGCTGGCGCATCAACCCATTCGCATTCGTCGGTGCCTCGGTGAAAGCGAGCGACAGGTCTTCGTATTCGACACGATAACCATCTTCGAGGAGTGCCATCGTGAGATCGGCATCTTCGGCCACGGTGTCGATGTGATAGCAGCCTGCCTCGCGTACCGCGGCGGTCCGCCAGGCGCCAATGGCTCCTGGCACGACGGTCACTGCCCCTAGAGTGTTCAGCGCACGTCGCTCGAAGTTCTGGCTTGTGATGTATTCCAGCGCCTGCCAGCGTGTCCAGAGGTTAACGCGATTGCCGACCTTCGCGTTGCCGGCAACGGCCGCGACCTTTGGATTCAGGAACCGCGGAACGAGATGAGAAATAGCGTCGGGTGCGATGATCGTGTCCGCATCGATTCCGACGAATATTTCCTCATCAGGCCGGAGGTAGCGCAAGCCGAAGTTCAACGCTTCGGCTTTCCCGGCATTGGGCTTGGTAAGGATTAAGACGCGTCCTTCTTCCGCCTCATCGCGAAAAGCTTTGCGGGCAACTTCCAGCGTGTTGTCCTTGGATCCATCATCAATGACGATGACCCGCAAATTGGGGTACGTCGAGTTGAGGACGGAACGTACGGTCCGTTCGATGACTTTCTCTTCGTTATACGCGGGCACGAGTACAGCTACGTTGGGTCGGAAAGCAGCGCGCTCCTCCGGCGTCCCATAAACCTGGTTGCGAAGCCGGTCATAGATGGCGGACAGGCCAACGAAAACGAGACGGCCGGTCATCAGCAAGTCGCCGAGAAAAAAGATCCATGTAATGGCGCTCATGCCGGCTGCAAATGCCCACCACGCTACCCGGTTTAGGATCGCCGCGAACCGTTCGTTGCGCGGGAGCAGAGGCATGACGTCAGCTTTCTGTTTTCCCAAAAGCTGGTAAACCGGAACAATCTGGAATCCGCGCGCCCTCACCCCGTCGATGATCATAGGGAGAGCTTTGACCGTTTCCCGCCGGTCGCCACCGCCGTCGTGCAGCAGAATTACATTGCCGCAGCGCTGGTCATAGGGGGCGCAGGGCGGCAAGTGAGCCATCACGTCCGCGGTGATCTGTTCCGCCGTATGCCGGGGATTATCCCGCCAGTCGTTGGGATCGATCTTGTCCCCAACGGTGATGTACCCCATCTGCTGTGTGATCTCCAGCGGCCGGACCTGATCCTCGGTGTCCGGTTCCTGATCGATTGAGTATGGCGGACGGAACAGGACGGTATGGAATCCCATGCGGCTGCCGAAGAGTTGCTCGGTGAGATTCAGTTCCAGCTTTTCCACGCGCTGCGAGATGTTGGCAATATCGGGATGAGTGAAGGTGTGGTTGCCGATCTCATGCCCTTCGGCGTAGATGCGATTGGTCACATCTCCAAACTTTTCAGCCTGGATACCGATGAGAAAAAAAGTGGCAGGCACCTGCCTCTTCTTGAGCACATCCAGGATTTTCGGCGTCCATTGTGGATCCGGGCCGTCGTCGAACGTGATCGCCAACTGCTTGGGATTGGAACCGTAACGGCCAACCCGGTAGGGCGTAGGAAGCGGGTCGAGGCCTTCGTCGCTGATGAGATTCGTAGAAGGATCGACTGTGATTTCGCGATGACCGTCGGCGGGCCGCGTTTCAATCCGTAAGATCTCGCCCGCGCCCTCCATGTCCACGTCCTGGCCGGGCGGTACCTCTTTCAATTTCTCGACCGATCCCGGGTCGCCGGGCGCGTCCCACACGCGCCATAGTGAACGGTCCTCGGCTCCGAGTCGCCAAAGGGCAAACGTCTTGATGCCAAGTGCGCTGGCAGCGCGCATCTGATTCAACGCGGTCGCCGCATCGAGGAACCAGATGTCGTGTCGATAATTGCCATCATCCAGATAGCTGACGTGAGGATTGAGAGCGTCACTGTCGAAGTCGACGTCTTCTTCGGAATCACGAGCGGCCAGCCAGGCTTCCTGCACCGACACGTTGGTATCTTTTAAGCCCGGCGGCAGTTTTCCCTTTCTAGGTTTTTGCACCCAGTCATAACCGTAGTTGCCGATTGCACAGATAATTTTCTCTTGCGGGATAAACTTGCGGGCCGCCTGGATATTTCGAACAAACCAGTCCTGGGAGGCCACGGGGCCTGCGGTGCCGCCGGGATAGTGCTCGTCATAGTTCATGAGCACGACACCATCGACCGGAGCGGCTACCGCTGCGTAGTCGTAATCCTCGTTGCGCGCCGGCACGCTGACGTACAGTTTCAGACCCTTGGCATGCAAGTCGGTCGACAGTTCTGCCAGGAGCGCCAAGAAACCGGGCTGCCCTGATTTGGGGAATGCCTCAAAGTCGATCATCAGGCCGCGATACCTGTCGGTCGAAAGAAACAGCTCGATTTGGCGGCGGAAATTTGCACGGGCGTCGGGATCATTCAGAAAGCCGCTGATGTCGACCCACTCAACGCCATCGAAATTGTTGACCATCGGGAAGACTTCCATACCCGTGTCTTCCGACTTAACGAAAGGCATAACGCGGTCATCGACGGTGCGGACATGCTGGCCATCAATGACGTCGAACAGCGTGTTCGTATCGTTGGTGACGCCCCGGATGCGGCCATCCGGAGTCAGCACATGCAGCCACTCGGGAAAGAGCAGGTCAATTTGACGCGCATATTCACGGAGTGAAGAAAAGCTGGCGGCATCCCAATCCACGTAAAAGGCGGCCCGAATGCCTTCCTCGGCATTCAGCTTGACCAGCGACGGAGCCACCTTCGAGCGACGGTGTCCTCGTTTGAGGGCTGCCTGGCGCCGATGTTCCTTAACGCGCTCTTTTTCTTTCTCTTTGAAAGCGTGATAAGGGCGTTTCTGCGCTGGGAGCAGCAGTTCCGGCAGGCGCACGCCGCGCGTGGCGCTGTAAACAAAAAAGCCAACCAGGAACATAGCCAGTACCCCGAAATGTTGGAGACTAGCCGGAGCCGCTTCCAGCGAGCACGCCTTGGGTCGTAGAAAACTGGTTGAGAGGACATGTACAGCGCCATTTTTATCGTAAGCGGAGGAAAGAAGAGGGTCAAACCCCTTTGACTCCCGGGCTTGTGACACCTGAACGGAACCGTCGCAAGCCAACCGGTGCGGGTGGCGCGAAGCTCAGACACGAAGCTTGATCTCCGGATTTCGCGCCCCGACGCCTGCTATATTCCCCTCGTGCGCGAACTCGTGCGCCAGCACCCCCGATTCTTCTTTTGGACGACGCTCGCCGCGGTGGCCCTGCGACTCCTGTTCGTGTGTCTGAGCCCGCAGGTCACCGAGGATTCCCGCATCTACGCGGACATCGCGAACAACTGGCTTTCCCACGGGATCTACGGCACCACCGAGGCAGGCCGCGTGATCCCCACCTATATTCGACTGCCGGGCTATCCCGCGTTTCTGGCCATCATATTCGCGATTTTCGGTAAGGATAATTTTCGTGCGGTGCTGTTGATCCAGATCTTGATTGATGTCGGTACGTGCTTTGTGATCGCCGACCTCGCGCGCCGAACCACCAGCCTCGCGGATGGCTCACACCCAGGAACTCGTTCTTATAAAGCGTCGAAATTCGCTTTCCTGGCGGCAGCCGTTTGCCCATTCTTCGCCAACTACGCTGGTGCTGTGCTCACCGAGACGCTCGAGATCTTCATGACCGCGCTCGCACTCGACTTTGCCGTTGTCGGACTAGAAAGTGTCGCAGAAGGAAGGTTGAATGTGCGGGCGGCGATTGCCTGCGGGCTCGCGATCGCCGCTGCCATTCTGCTTCGGCCCGATGGCGGAATCCTGCTCATCGCAGTCGAAGCGTATCTCGCCTTCCTGTTATTCGCGCCAACAGCGGCAAATTCGCGGCGCAACACTCGGCATCTTCTCTATATGGGCGTGACCGTCGCCATCGTTGCCGTGGCGCCCCTCATCCCCTGGACATTGCGCAATCTGCAGACGATGCACCGTTTCGAACCGCTTACACCGCGGTACGCCAATAATCCCGGCGACTACGTCCCGCTTGGATTCAATCGCTGGGTCAAGACCTGGATGGCCGACTACGTCTCAGTGCAGGAAATCTATTGGCAGGAACCGGGCGAGGAAATCGATGCTTCGAAACTACCGTCACGCGCCTTTGATTCCCCGGAACAGAAACAGCGCACCATCGAAGTCCTGAATCGCTACAACCAGGGTAAAGAGATCGACGAACGACTGGACGCCCAGTTTGCCGCACTCGCCGACAAGCGAATTCACTCGGCACCTTTGCGTTACTACCTATGGTTGCCGCTGTTGCGCATCGCCGATATGTGGCTCCGTCCTCGGACTGAACTCACCCAAGCCGATCCGCGTTGGTGGGAATTCAACGACGATCTGAAGTACTCGATTCTGTCGGTCGCCTTCGGAGCGATTAACCTTATTTACATTCTGATCGCGTGTGGTTCGTTAGCGCGTGGACCCGCTCTCCGCTGGCTTGGATTGTTTGTTGTGTTCATCGCGATACGTTCAGCCTTTCTCGGCACGCTGGAAAATCCAGAAACCCGCTACACACTGGAGTGTTATCCAGTGTTAATTGTGTTTGCCGCAACCTGGAGGCTGCACGCAAAAGAAGGGTGACCCGCGGTCAGTATACGCAACGTCATAGCTGCCCTCCGTCATTCGGGATATTAATTCGTTTCAATAGCCCTGAAACGCCGAATTCTCGCGGGCAGGACTGGCCAAACAATTGCAGAACTGCACCTCACTTGAACTCTCGGTCGATTTGAACCGTGTTGCATTCCAAGGGGGTCTGCATGAGTGTCCGCTCTTCCCAAATTCTTCGGGCGCTTTGCATTTTGGTCGGAAGTGTTGTGTTTTTTGCGGCCGTGCTGTCGCTGCAAGCTGCCGAAGTCACTTCTAACCTTTCCGGCACAGTTCACGATGCCAGTGGCGCCGTGGTCACGGGCGTCAAAGTTACTCTCACCAACACACAAACAAACATTTCGCGTTCTGTGCAGACGGGAGCGGACGGGAGCTACTCGTTCACTTTGATTCCTGTAGGCAACTACAAGCTCACTGTGGAACAAACCGGGTTCCGCAAGTACGTTCAGGACGGAATCGTTTTGCAGGTGAATCAGCAGGCCAAGCAGGATGTCGCCCTGCAAGTGGGAAGCGCCGGCGAAGTCCTTGAAGTCACTGAGAACGTTGCCCAGGTTGATACCGTAACTGCGACGCTGGGATCGGTCGAGACTGAGAAGCGTATTCAGGACCTGCCGCTGGTTGAGCGCGATACCTTCCAACTCGGTTTGCTGCAGGCTGGAGTGTTCGCACCAGATCCGGACGATGGATCTCTCAACCCATTTTCGGTCAGCGGTCAGCGCTCGGAATCATTGACCTTCCTGATCGACGGTGTCGACAACAACGATTTCCTCGGCAACAACGCCGTCGTCGATCCCAATCCCGATGCCGTCCAGGAATTCAAGATCCTCACCAACAACTATGGTGCCGAGTACGGCCGGACCTCGGGCGGAATCGTGAACCAGGTTATCCGATCTGGCACCAACAACTTTCATGGCGGAGTATTCGAGTTTTTTCGCAATGACGATTTGAACGCCCGCAATTACTTCCAGCCAAGCCGGACACGGTTCAATCGAAACCTGTTCGGTGGAACGTTTGGCGGTCCGATCAAGAAAGACAAGACCTTCTTCTTCCTCTCTTACCAGGGCGCCCGCCGAATTGAAGGCCAGGTTGCGCCGCAGATGACGGTGTTGAGCCCCGCCGAGCGAGGCTGCGCGACGGTGACTCCCGGTTGCGTCGGCACGGTTGCGGATTTCAGTGAAGTGGGGACGCAACTCGTCGACCCTGTCTCAGGCAAAGCGTATCCTAACAACCAAGTACCAATCAACCCAATTATCGCGAACTACATCAGCAAGTATCTGCCGCTACCCAACGGTCCGAAAAACCAGTTCGCGGCCAACCCGGTAGGCAGGATCCAGGACGACCAAGGTATCGTCAGGATCGACCATCGCTTGTCGGATAAAGACACGATCTATGGGAACTACATCGTCGATGACCTGCGCCAGACTTTCCCCTTTCGCATCATCAACGGTGCTTCCTCCGGCGGTAACGTCCCGGTCGGTTCCGGGTTCTCCGACTTCATTCGCAACCAGCAGGGGGCGCTTACCTGGGTTCACACCTTCAGCCCCCGTGTATTGAATGAGTTTGTTTTTGGGGCAAATCGATCAGCGTCGTTGAATGCGGTACCAACGGATACGACCACGCCCTCAGCTCTCGGGTTCACGAACGTGAATCCTGATGACCCAGCCGGGGCCGCGCCGCCCATCATTTTCACGCCAGACTTCAACCTGGGCCCCTCGCCTCAGGGTCCGACAAAGCTGCATGACGTGACATTTCACTGGCAGGACAGCGTGTCCTGGAGCAAGGGACGTCATGACCTGAAGTTCGGGGCCGATATCCGCCGGGTACGAAACAACTTCCGATTCGACTTCTTCAATAACGGCAGTTTTGATTTTGCTGGTTTTCAACCAGCATTTACAGGTGACCCACTAGCGGATTTTGTTGCTGGCTTCCCTGACAATTTCTTCCAGTTCTCCAGTGCCATCTACGGCATCCGGACCTCCTCGTTCCATTTCTACGGGCAGGACTCGTGGAAGATCCGGCAACGCTTCACTCTCGATTACGGTTTGCGCTACGAATACAACACGCCGCAAGTCGATCCCCATAACAACATCATCGGATTCTTCCCCGGCCATCAATCCACGGTGTTCCCCGGCGCGCCTCCGGGACTGCTCTACCCTGGGGACCCCGGAACACCAAACCGCGCCATGGTAGCCCCTGACCGGAACAACTTTGCTCCACGGATTGGCTTTGCGTGGGACATGTTTGGTAACGCGAAGTTGGTCATGCGCGGCGGATACGGAATCTTCTACGACATTGAAGACGGGGCTCTCAACCTGCAATTCGGTGGTCAGCCGCCCTTCGGGGACGTAAGCAACCTGAATTATTTCGGCTTCAGTGGAGGTGCGGACCCGATCGCCGATCCGTTCAACGCCTTTGCTCCCGGCACCGTCAATCCGTTCCCGTTCATCGCGAGCGGGCGTTTGGGCCAGTTCTTCGATCCGAAGGTTTCGTTCGCCTTCGTGGTTGACCCACACTTCCGGACGCCTTATTCGCAGAACTTCAACTATGGTTTTCAATTTCAGGTCACGAAAGACACCATGGTTGAGGCTTATTACGTCGGAAGCCTGGGGCGAAAGCTGATCACCAGCGCCGACGTGAATTACCCGCAGCCTTCGATCTTGATGGCGCAGTTTGCGGCGAATGGATCGACCAATCCGGATTGTGCGCGCGCCCTCGCCGGGTGCAGTGACCCGCTTGATCCGAACGCAACCCTGGTTGACGCAGGTCAACTTTTGACGAACCACAGCAACGCGATCTCGGATAGCCATCAGCTACAAATGACGGTTGACAAGCGCTTCAGCCACGGCTTCAACGTTCGGGCCGCCTACACGCTGGCCAAAACGATCGACGAGAGCTCGGGTTTCCGCTCGCGTTCGTCAACCCAGACTGATCCCTTGAATCTTCGTTTGGACCGGGGGCTGGCCGATTTTGATGCCACACACCGGCTCGTCCTTAGCGGCACGTGGGAGATTCCCTGGGACCGGCCATTTCGGAACGGCAGTAAGTTTCTGAGAGTGCTGACAGAAGGATGGCAGCTCAACGGAATCGCCGCCTTTCAGTCGGGAACGCCGTTTACGATTTTTTCGGATGACAATCCTAGCCAGCAGGCGAGCGGACTGGACCGGGCTAATTTGATCGGTCCCATCCGCACCTTCGATCCACGCGGCCTTCGTACGCTCGCCGGCAATTGCCTGGGCGACGGCAGCGCGGTGCAGAGTCACTTCTACTTCGATCCTGGCTCCTTCGACTGTTTGTCTGTGCCGGATGGCGGCACGATCCCGCTGTTTACGTTCGGCAACTCCGGACGCAATATCATCCGCGGCCCTGGAATCAACAACGTGGATCTGTCGATCTTCAAACACTTCAAACTCGGGGAACAGCGTGATCTGGAGTTCCGCTCGGAATTTTTCAACGCTTTCAATCACACCCAATTCTTGATCTCGGGTAATTCCGCGACGGCTTTTGGGTTCAGCGGTGACTTTGGCCAGGTGACGCAGGCCCGCGATCCGCGCATCATTCAGTTCGCGCTAAAACTGTCGTTCTGAGCTCTTCCGGACGGCAGATGTGGGGCGGAGAAATCCGCCCCTTTTTTGCGCCTTGGATGTTCCTGGATTTATGACTTTCGGGAACGCGGCTTGTCACCTGAGGTTGCGAGTAGCTCAAAGTTAGTCACTGCTCGCTTAAAACAAAACGCCCCGCAAACCTTGCGATCTGCGGGGCGCCGGTAGACTGTTGGGATTGACTCGGAGGTGGTCACTCAAAGTGGCCCCTGCGGCAAACTCCGGGTCCCGGCACATTATTGTACCGGGTGGTCCAGTCCAAAATCACCGGTAGTCTTGCGAGGTCTTAGAGCGACGCTCTAAGTCTCAGCCACCTCACCTAAGTTACTGCATCTACAGCCACTACTAGAACTTTTGTCCATCGGACCACCTCCTTTCCGGTGTAGACACAAATTAAAGGAAAACGTACTCAGGTTCAAGTAGCACGGCAGTGTGTAGCCGAGGGAGTCAACAGAAGCACCCGACTCTCTGCAGAGCCTGGTGACCTGGACGAAAGCTAAGCAGCCAAGCGACTTACACGTCCTTCCGGGAAGACTTGGTAACCCAGACCGCCAAGGCAGACACCGCTTGCTTGCGTCTCCCCCTCGGGCCATGACCCTCGGCTATCTGGCCGCTTCTGGCCGCTCTTCCTAAACTGAGAGTCTCCCCTTTAAGTCCCAAGCTCTTTATAAGTTGCTGAATTATAAGTCTTTCCAGCGATAAGCGTCGGCCTGGGGCAGGCCGATATGGGCCAGCACCCGGCAGGCGAACTGGTGAGCCATGGCTTCGGGCGTCTGGGGGCGAGTGTAGAAGGCTGGGATGAGGGGATAGATGGTCGCGCCGGCGTCGGCGGCCCGGTACATGTTGCGAATATGGATTTTATTGAGCGGCGTTTCGCGTACGCAGAGCACCAGCGGACGCTTCTCCTTAAGGCAAACGTCGGCGGCGCGCTCAATGAGTTGCGATGCGACGCCATTAGCGATTCGGGCCAGCGTGCCGACGCTGCAGGGGATCACGACCATAGCGTCGGTCGGGTACGAGCCGCTGGCTACGTTCGCGCCGATGTCGGCGTTGGCTTGCTGCTGAATTTTTCGGGAGTGACAGCCAACGATTTGGTCGACGAGCTTATTGCGGCCTGTGATGTTGAGTTCCTCGGCCATGACCCGAAGGCCGCTATCGGAGGCAATGAAGTTAACTGTCGCAACTCGTTGGTCGGCTTCGACGATCCGCAACAGTTGCTGGAGGAATACCGAGCCGCTGGCGCCAGTAGTGGCGATGCTCAGGTTGCGAGGGGGACTTTGTTTTTGATGTCTCTGCTCTGGCAAGCGTTGGCTCCGGCATCTGTGACGGTTTGAGGATAGGGAGCACCGCTCAGGCAAGTCAAGGAGAGTGAGAACGGCGATACCGTACGTCGCGGCGAGTACCAGATCCGGCGGCATCGAATATCGGGCGAAGATTATGGCCAGCACGGCAAGCTTACGGTCACGGCGGAGCGCGGCGCAGCTACATGCGCTGGCGGGAGTGGAGCGCCTGATCCGCGCCAATGACCCTAACGGCCGCCGCAAGTACCTGCTGGACTTCGCCGAGGCCTTTCGGAGTTATAGCGATGTGCTGCCCGTTTCAGGGTTGATCGAACTGCTGGGCAGCGCGGACGTCGCGTTGATCGGTGATTACCACGCACTGCCCAACTCCCAGCGTTTTGCGGCAAACCTGATCGAAAAACTGGCACAAACCGACCGACCTATCGTCGTCGGGGTTGAAACAGTGTTCTCCCGCGATCAGCACATCCTGAATGAATGGATAGCCAAAGAAATTGACGAGGCCGAGTTGCGCGATCGCATACGTTTTGACGCGGACTGGGGGTATGAGTGGGAGCCGTTCTTTGCGGTCCTCGAGAATGCTCGCAAGTACGCAAAAGCTATTTATGGGCTGGACTGCATGCCGCGGCAGGACTTGCGCAAGATTGGCGCGCGCGACCGCCATGCCGCCGCCAAGATTGCGGAAATCCGTCACGCGCATCCCGACGCGCTCATCGTGGTCGTTTTTGGCGAGTCCCATCTGGCCCCCAATCATTTGCCTCGACTCTTGCGCGAGGAACTGAGGGCGGAACGCGTTGTCACGGTTCTTCAAAACGTCGATTCTCTCTACTGGCAGGCTGCGGGGGAATCCTGCGAACGAGTGGAAGCGGTTCGCGTGGCTGAGGACGTGGTATGCGTTTTCAATGCCAGCCCGCTTGAGAAATACGAGAATTACCGCCTCTGTCTCGATCGCTGGAGCCGCGAGGGCGCTGGTTCGCCGGACCTCGGCCCAACGATCTACAACCTGATCAATGGGCTTCTGACTTTCCTTGGAATGAACGCCTATTCTCCCCACAACACGACCCAGCCGAAGTTTCTGGTCGACGCGCTGCCGGAAGTATACTCACGGAATTCCGATGCAATGTTGCGCAAGCTGCTCTCGCGCCGGGGAGTCACTGAAGAGGACCGAAAACTGTTGCTCCGCTACGCTGATGAGCGAGGAAGCATATACCTGGCTCATTGCAACGCGCTCTACGTGCGCGATTTCCGGATGATCGAGGTTGCTGAAGAAGCTTCGCGGTTCCTGCATCATGCGTGCCGTGGATTGCCGCGGCGAGTGAACGGGCACATTCCTGAACCGCGGGAAGGCCCGGATTTGTTCTATGGCAAGGCGGTGGAACATGCGCTCGCATATTTCGGATCGCGGGTGCTCTGTCCCGGTCGCCCGCCGGCGCGGGAGTCGGAACTGTACGAACTCTATGACGAGACCCGCGAGGACGTGGAACAGCGTGCACCCTGGTCGCTTGAAGAATTCATCGAACTCGTGGATCTTCTTGCACTGCATCGCGGATTCGAGCTCAATCCCAGACGTTACCGGGAACTGCCGCAACAGATTGAACGAGGGGTACAGCTTACCGGGGACCGGCTGGAATACGTCACCCAGCAACTCGGCTACATGCTGGGCAGCGAAATCTATGATGCTTACCTGCACGGCGAACTCACCCGCCGATATCTGAAAAGCTTGTTCCTAATTCATATCGATGAGCCCGGTGTAGCCGCGGAAACCTACTTCAACATCGTTCGGCGAGTCCGTAAGGCAAAACATTGACGCACTGGCAGCCCCAGCTGCCTGGGCGCAGTCCCTCATCCGAGTGCTACTCTAATCTCAGCCTAAAACTGAATCCTGATTGCCGAGTCCTGGTTTGAACTCTGAGTCTCTTCGCAGGCTGTTTGAAGATGTTCGGCGCGGCGCGCTGACTCCCGATGCCGCCGTAGAGCAAGTGCGTCATCTGCCCTTCGAAGACCTCGGGTTTGCCAAGGTCGATCATCATCGAGCCATTCGCAACGGCATGCCGGAAATCATCTTCGGACAGGGCAAGTCGCCCGAACAGGTCGCAGCCATCTTCGCTCGTTTAGCGAAGCACGGCGGCAATGTGCTGGCAACCCGGGCCACCCAGGAGCAGTTTGAAGCAGTGAGGAAGGTCGTCACGAAAGCCGATTACCATGCGATCGGCCGCGCCATTGTGCTCCGTCGCGATCGTAAGAAATATGGGAAGGGCAAGATCGCTGTCATCTCCGCAGGCACCAGTGACATTCCCGTTGCCGAGGAGGCAGTCATTACCGCGGATGTCATGGGCAATGATGTCGAGCACCTTTATGACGTAGGTGTCGCCGGGATTCACCGCTTGCTGGCCAACCGCAAGACGTTTGCCAAGGCGCGCGTGGTGATCGTGTGCGCCGGTATGGAAGGCGCGCTGCCGAGTGTAGTTGGAGGCATGGTCGGGGTTCCGGTGATTGCCGTGCCTACCAGCATCGGGTACGGCGCTGCGTTCAAGGGGGTGGCCGCTCTTCTCGGCATGATGAATTCATGCGCCTCGAACGTAAGCGTGGTTAACATCGACAACGGATTTGGAGCGGGGTATGTGGCGTCGCTCATCAACCGCCTCTAGCGCTGAGCAGTGGAAGAGCGCTTCAAGAGTAAAAGTAAGAGGTAGTTGCCGAGTGGCCGGGCCAGCGGCGAAAGCTTCAGTCGGCTCCGGCTTGGGCGTTTCGGGCGAGCAGGACGGGTTGCGGCTCAGGACGGGTATGAGCGGCGAACAGATAGAGGATGGCATTGACCACGGCATAAGCGGCGACTATGCCCAAGGAAACCGAAAATAGTACAGTCAGCGAAATCACCAGCGACACCACCCATGCGCTCAAGTTCGGCCCTGCCTTTTGTGCGGTCTTTCAGATGCCGCACTTCTATGGTTCGTTTGCGACAACTCATCCGGTTATCCCGTACAGCGCGTGCCATTTCACTGTACCCGCGTTGACGGTAACTACTGTTAACAAATAAGATACGGAGTAGAGCTGCGCATCCCCACTTTCCAACTTTTCTGGGGGCCCGTCCACGTAACGGAAGGTCATCGCTCTCGAGTTCGTGCATGCCTATTACCAAGATTTCGGTGCGCGGGGCGCGCCAGCATAACCTTAAAAACATTGACGTTGAGATACCCCGCAACACGCTAACGGTCATTACCGGGCTAAGCGGGTCGGGTAAATCTTCCCTGGCCTTTGACACGATTTACGCAGAGGGACAGCGAAGATACGTCGAAACCTTGTCCGCTTACGCTCGCCAGTTTCTGGATCAGATGGAACGGCCCGATGTGGATGCGATTGACGGCCTGAGCCCATCTATTTCGATCGAGCAGAAGACAACCAGCCGCAGTCCGCGCTCTACGGTCGGAACCATCACAGAAATCTACGACTACTTGCGGTTGCTGTTTTCCTCGATTGGCGTGCCACACTGTCCGAAGTGCGGCCAGGCTATCGCACGGCAATCAGCCGAGCAGATCGTGCAGCGCGTTATGGCGCTCACTCCCGAAGATCGCGTCATGATTCTCGCCCCCATCGTTCGCGGCCGTAAGGGCGAGTTCAAGAAGGAAATGGAGAAGCTGGTTCAGCACGGGTTCACACGCGCGCGCATCGACGGCGAGTTGATGAACCTGGAAGGCGACATTCGTCTGGACAAGCGAAAGAATCACACCATCGAAGTAGTCATTGATCGTCTGCTGGTGAAAGCCGGAATTGAGCACCGGCTCGAACTGTCGGTTGGGCTTGCCATGAAACTCGCCGGTGGCTTGGTACAGGTTGCGGTGGTCGGTGGCGAAGAGCAGATGTATTCGGCGCGACTGGCATGTCCGGATTGCGGCATCAACGTGCCTCAACTCGAGCCACGGTCATTCTCGTTCAACAGTGCTTACGGAGCATGTCCGGAGTGTCATGGGCTGGGCAGCAAATACGACTTTGATCCCGCGAAAATAATTGTGGATTGGTCGAAGCCGTTGCTGGATGGCGCGCTGGGCCCGGGCTCTGCGTCTTCGAACCTGATTCACATGATTCAGATTGCCGCCGCGGCCCACGGGATCGACTTGAGCACGCCTTTTGAGAAGCTGCCCGAAACCGCGCAGAACCTGCTGCTCTATGGTGAGCAGGGCAAAGGTGGAGGCAAGACCGGGTTCCACGGGATCATTGCTTATCTCAAGCGAAACCTGGAGGAGTCGACTTCCGACAACTACCGCGAATACCTGCTCGACTACATGTCGGCCACGGAATGTCCCGCGTGCAAAGGGAAACGTTTGCGCCCCGAGAGTCTGGCGGTGAAAGTGAACGGCATGTCGATCGCTGACTTCACGGCTCTGCCGGTTTCGCGCGCTGTCGAAGTCGCGGGAAAGATCAATTTGGCAGGACGCGAAGAAGTCATCGCCGGGCGAGTAATGCACGAGATCCGCGAGCGGCTTTCGTTTCTGAATGCAGTTGGATTGGGGTACATCTCGCTTGATCGCTCAGCCGCGACCTTGTCCGGCGGCGAAGGGCAGCGGATTCGGCTGGCGACGCAAATCGGGTCCAAGCTGCGCGGCGTTTTGTATGTTCTGGACGAGCCATCGATTGGTTTGCATCATCGCGACAACGATCGCCTGCTGGCGGCTCTGGAATCTTTGCGCGACCTAGGGAACACCGTACTGGTTGTCGAGCACGATGAAGAGACGATCCGCCGAGCGGACTACGTCATCGACCTCGGTCCCGGTGCTGGGCGTCATGGGGGAAACCTGGTCGCCCACGGCACGCCCGCCGATATCGAGCAGAACCCGGGATCACTCACGGGAGCTTACATATCGGGCAAGACCCAGATCCAGATGCGGGCGGAGCGGCGGCACGTTAATGGCAACGCCATCGCGGTGCTGGGTGCACGCGAGAACAACTTAAAAAATGTGGATGTGGCATTCCCGCTGGGTGTCATGACGGTAGTGACGGGGGTGTCGGGATCGGGTAAATCCACGCTGGTGAATGACATTCTTTATCGCGCCCTGGCGAAGCAGCTATATCGCTCGCGCGAGCAAGCAGGAGCACACAAAGCGATTTCGGGCGCGGAGAATATCGACAAAGTCATTCGCATCGATCAGTCGCCCATCGGGCGCACGCCTCGATCCAATCCCGCAACTTACACCGGGGTCTTTACCCAAATTCGCGATTTGTATGCGATGCTGCCAGAATCGCGGGAGCGCGGTTATAAAGCCGGGCGGTTCTCGTTCAATGTTCCCGGCGGACGCTGCGAGGCCTGCCAGGGTGAAGGTCAACGACGGATCGAGATGAACTTCCTGCCTGACGTCTACGTCCTCTGCGAGGTGTGCGGGGGAAAGCGTTATAACCACGAGACGCTGGCGGTGAAGTACAAGGACTACTCCATCGCTGACCTGCTGGAAACGTCAGTGGCGGATGCGTTGCCGATCCTCGAAAACATTCCGCAAGTCAAACAGAAGTTGCAAACACTGGTCGACGTCGGACTTGGCTACATTCACTTAGGTCAATCGGCGGTTACGCTCTCCGGCGGCGAAGCACAACGCATTAAGCTGGCGCGCGAATTGAGCAAGCGCCAGACAGGCAAGACGCTTTATCTTCTCGACGAGCCGACAACGGGACTTCACTTCGACGACGTCAAGAAGTTGCTCGAGGTGCTGCACCGGCTCACCGATCTTGGCAACACGATCATCATCATCGAGCACAACATGGACGTCATCCGCAATGCGGACTGGATTATCGATCTCGGCCCGGAAGGGGGAGAAGAGGGCGGCCGAATCGTCGCCCAGGGAACGCCCGAGCAGGTCGCGCGAGTGAAAAAGTCCTATACCGGCCAGGCTCTTGCGCACTACTTCAGCAACGGAAACGGCAAGCGCTCGGGGCAGGCCACCACTCACGACGCGACTTTCGTGTAAATTCGCTGTGAGCCCGTCGCAGTCTTGTCCCCGGTCATCGGCACAAGCCTGCGGGCGTTTTCCACGAGCGAAAGACTGGATTCAAATTGTCAGCCCCACAAAACCCGTTGGAGAACTTTCCGCCGCCGGAATCTTTCTATGCTGCGCCCCAAGCCTCGCCTCCCGGTCCGGCCAGCAGGCCTCCGGTTGAGGATCCGCCCTTCACCGGGTGGGATGTGTTGCTCCTGGTGGGGGTAACCATCGGCGCAATGTTTATTGTTGGAATTGGGGTGGTGGTCGCCGCGCATTTGATCGTGTTGAAGTCCACTCCCGTCGCCGACCTGGCGCGCAATACTGAACTGGTGCTGGTATCTCAGCTGCTGACATACTTCGTCGTGTTCGCCGCCATGTTCGTCGTGGTTGAGAATCGTGCAGGCGCCTTCTGGCTGCCATTGCAGTGGAATTGGCCGCGCAACGCGTTCGCGTTCATCGTGGGTGGTTCGGTGGTCTACTTTGTCCTGATCGCGATCGCGCAGGTACTGCCCATTCCCAAGCATTTGCCGATCGACCGCTTTTTCGGAAACTCGCGCGAAGCTTTCATCATGTCAGTTTTCGCGGTCACGGCAGCGCCGCTGATGGAAGAATTGTTTTTTCGCGGATTCCTGTACCCGGTGCTGGCCCGCCGCTTGGGCGTGATCTTCAGCATTGTGCTCACATCGGCAGCATTTGCCGTTCTGCATGGTGCGCAGCTGAAGTATTCATGGGCGGTGTTGATCATCTTCTTAGTTGGCGTCGCGCTGACCACGGTGCGAGCGGTTACGAAGTCTGTGGCGGCCAGCTTCCTTCTGCATGTTGGGTATAACGGCACTCTCTCTTTGCTGCTGTTCATAGCCACCGGCGGGTTCAGACATTTGGAGAAGTTGAACCAATAGGAATTTGGTAATTTCGTAATTTTTAATTTTGTAATTTGAAGACGAATCTGTCTTAAATTACGAAATTACCCGATTACCAAATTACAAATTTCTTCAACGTTCTCCGCGTCCTCTGTGGTGAATTGTTCTCCCGTGTTATCGTAGAAATTCATGTCTATAGCCCGTGAGCAACTGGTGCGGTTGTTGGCCGAGAAGTCGTTTCGCCTGGGAGAATTCAAGCTGTCCTCCGGTGGTACGAGCGACTACTACATCGACTGCCGCACGACCACGCTGGACGCGAAAGGTTCGCGGCTGACCGGAGAAGTTTTCCTCGAGGAGATCAAGGCGCAAGGATGGAAGCCACAAGCCATTGGTGGACTCACCATGGGCGCCGATCCGATCGTCGTCGCCGCCGCCGTGGTCAGCGGAGAACTAAACGGTTTCCTCGTCCGCAAAGCGGAAAAGCAACACGGGACTGGACAACGAATCGAAGGCTTTCGTGAGAAAGGCGCGCGCGTCGTCATTGTTGACGACGTTTGCACGACGGGATCATCGACGATCCAGGCCATCGAAGCGGCCCGCGAGTTTGGGTTCGAGGTTGTGGGCGTGATGTGCCTGGTAGAACGGGAAGAGGCAAAAGGACGATCGCAAGTCGAGAAGGCGGCCGACCCTGCGCCGTTCGTGTCGATCTTTACCGCAAACGATGTCCGACGGGCACACGTTGCGATGCACCAGCAATTAGCACTTGGCACTTAGCCGTTGGCCTGGAACTTTCGTTATACAGCCCTTGTGGTGGGATTACTTTCCTCCGAGCCAACGCAAGAAGCCGGCACGATTCAAGCTAAATGCTAACTGCTAATTGCTAATTGCTAATTGCTAATTGCTAACTGCTAACTGCTGCTTATGATCCACACTCTCGAATGGACCGACTCCGGCGTACGCTTCATTGATCAAACGAAGCTGCCGACCGAGGAAACCTACGTGACCTGCCGCACATACCAGCAGGTCGCGGACGTGATCCGCAACATGGTAGTCCGTGGCGCACCGGCGATCGGTGTAGCCGCGGCCATGGGTGTTGCCCTCGGCGTCAAGAATTCAAAAGCTGAAACTGTCGGCGATCTCAAAAAAGACTTCGACCAGATCTGCGAGGCAATCGGTTCGACTCGGCCCACCGCCGTGAATCTGTTTTGGGCCATCCGGCGGATGAAAGAGAAGTTCGAACGTAACCGCATCTATCCAGTTCCGCAGATCAAGCAGACCCTGGTTGAAGAAGCCAAGCGTATGCATGCCGAAGACATCGCCGCGAACCAGGCGATGGGCCGGCACGGCGCCACGCTCATGCCGTCGGAAGGCGGCGTGTTGACGCACTGCAACGCGGGGGCGCTCGCGACCTGCGGATACGGCACAGCCCTGGGGGTCATCCGGGCGGCGGTGGAATCCGGCAAAAAGATTCACGTGTTCGCCGACGAGACTCGGCCGTTTCTGCAAGGTTCTCGCTTGACCGCATGGGAGTTGATGAAGGACGGCATCCCGACGACGGTCATCTCCGACAATATGGCGGGCGCTATGATGAAACAGGGCAAGATCGGCGCCATCGTGGTAGGCGCTGATCGCATCGCGGCCAACGGAGATGTCGCTAACAAGATTGGCACGTACACCGTTGCCGTGCTGGCGAAAGAGCACGAAATCCCGTTCTATGTAGCCGCTCCGTTTTCGACCATCGATCTCGATACGGCCGACGGCGGCGAAATTCCCATCGAGCAGAGAAACGCGCGCGAAGTGAGCCACATTGCCGGTAAGCAGATGGTGCCCGATGGAGTCGAGATCGAGAATCCTGCGTTCGATGTGACTCCGGCCAAGTACGTGACGGCCATCATCACCGAACGGGGAATTGCGCGAGCTCCCTACGAAGACTCGCTGCGCAAGCTGTCGGAAGAAGCTTCCGTCGTGGGACGTTGATCCCGTTTTACAGCGAGACTTGGAGCTGCGGCAATCGGCCTCAAGCGCTACCATCCGGAGCGAAGGGTTTGCAATCCGGACGCATCACCCGAATCCGTGTGCCTCTACCGGCATCCAAGGCGGAGAACGCCCGCATCTCTCAAGATTGAGAACAGCAGCCAAGGAGCGAAGAGCTAAGAGCTGAAAACCCGCGAATGTTTCCCGTCCAACAATCCCAGCTGATTTTCGAATCCTCTGGTCACGAGATCCAGATGGACTGCTTCGCTCCACAGGCGAATGGCCAGCGTTTTCCCGCCGTGATCGGTCTGCACGGTTCAGGCGGCGGATACCCCGTCGTTGCGGTCCCGGCGCGGCTACTTGCGGCGCAAGGTTTCGCAGTCTACGTTCCGCATTATTTTCAGCGTACCGGGACGGAGTGGGTTTCCGATCGAAGCATGATGATTCGTCATGCACCGGCTTGGATGAAAACCGCATGGGATGCGGTCAGCTTCGTTGCGCGCCAGCCGCATACCGAGCCCGACCGCATCGCTCTGCTGGGGTTCTCTTTGGGGGCTTACCTCTCGCTTGGGCTCTCGGCGATCGATGACCGCGTCAAAGCAGTCGTGGATTTTTTCGGCGGATTTCCCAAAGAGATGAAGCTGTTTATGCGCCGTCTCTGCCCGGTATTGATCCTCCATGGCGATGCGGATGACACCGTGCCTGTCAGTGAAGCTTTGTATTTGAAAGATTTGCTGGAGAAGAAACGCGTTCCCTACGAGCTCAAGATTTATCCGGGAGTTGGCCACGGCTTTGGCCCGGACATCATGACCGACGCCGCGCAGCGGACATTGGCGTTCTTGCGAACATACTTGACGGGCGGATCCAGTTCGGGAACTTCGCAGCCGTCTTCGCCGTAGAATTAACTAAGGAGGCGCAGACGACTATGTTCACATTTCTCCTCTGGTGCGTTCTGTTCGTGCTGTGCTGGCCGCTGGCGCTGATCGCCATAGTGCTGTATCCCTTCATTTGGTTGCTGCTGCTGCCATTTCGGATCGTGGGAATCGCCGTGCATGGTGTGCTCGAACTGGTGAAAGCGGCAGTAATGCTTCCGGGTCGATTACTGGCAGCCCCGTTTCGCTTGTAAGCTCCAGGACCTCCGCTCAATCCCGCTGGCGTCAGTTGTGCTTCATAAAGTGCCCGGTCTTGCCCGTCAGTTCGTTGTAAAGAGTCTCGATAAACCCATCGGTCGTGATGTAATCCCCGGACCACTTCTGCCAATTAGCCAGAACCTTTTCCTGCTTTAGCTGATCCAGGGTCTTACCGTCCTTCACGGCTTTTTCGACGACCGCGCGGGTCTGCTTCAGCATGTCGATATATTTGCGCATGTCATCCACGTTGGAGATCTGGCCATGCCCGGGAATCAACTTCACATCCGCCGGCATTTTCGAGATGACATCTTCGACAGCCGCGGTCATCCCCTCGACGCTCCCGCCGGCCGCCAAGTCGACGAATGGAAAGCCGTAGCGGACAAAGTCGTCGCCCATGTGGACGACATTCGCCTTGGGGAAGAAGATGATGCTATCGCCGTCCGTGTGACCACGAGGATAATGAAGTGCGCGGATGTCCTCGCCATTGAGGTGGATGGTGACGTCGTGATCGAAAGTGATGATAGGCAGCGCATCGCTGGGCTGCGGCTTCGAGTCAAATTTGACCGACCCTAAGTTCCCGCCCTGCCCGCCTGATTCCAGGCGCTTCCGCACATTGTCCTGGGCAATGACGGGAGCGTCCTTCTGAAACAGCGCATTGGCGCCCGTGTGGTCGCCATGATAGTGCGTATTGATCACGAAGCGGACCGGCTTGTCGGTAATGCCCTTCAGGGCGGCGCGGATCTTATCGGCCAGAGGGGCAAACTCGTCATCGACAATGACGATCCCATCCTCGCCCACACTGACGCCAATATTCCCGCCCGCGCCTTCCAGCATGTAAATGCCGCCGGCGACGCGAGTCACCTTCATTTGAACTTTGCTGAAATCTTCATCCTGGGCGAGGGCAATCCCACAAACGGCAAGGAATGCCAGACACACAAACAATCTGCGCATGAGATCTCCCGACGGAAAAAGTCGGGCAGCATTGTATCTGATAAGAGACGATCAGTTGTATGGCAGGCACGATCAGAACTACGGGTGGGCTGGTCCGCTTATTTGCGGGTCACGACCAGTTCGCCGTTTTCGACGCGTACGTCGCTGACGAAGTCGGGTAGTTTAAGCCGGTCGCGCTGCTCCAGCATTTTCTTTTGCAGTGCGTCGTTGACCAGCGAGACGGGGATGTTCAGGTCACCAAACTTGAATTCTGTCGGATCGAAAGTGACGTAGCCGTCTTTTGCTCCCAGATGCCCTGCCACCGTGATGTAGACCTTCTTGCCGCCAACTTCGGTGGCGAACTGCCCGATGACCTTATCTCTCTCAAAACTGACGATCGGTTCGCCGAGGTTGTTGAGATCAACTGCGCCGGGAGCAACGGGAGCGGAGACATCCGTCGCCGGGGGTGCTGACGCACTCTGCACCTGCCCAGCCGATGGCGCCTGCGATGCGGAAGTGGGTGCGCCCTGTGCGAATGCCGCGGCAACCTCCTGGCCGGTTAATCGAACTTCCGTACTCGGTTGGCCGGATGCTGAAGGTTGCGCAAGTTGCTCGACTTTTGCCTGGAACGACTGTGCATTGGCGGACAGGGCTGCTGGCGCCTGTGGCGGCGCGACCGGCGCAGGTCTTTTCAATGCGAGAAACAGCGCGACAGCCCCGATCAACAGGCTGGCAACGTTGAAGATACGCCAGATCCGGACCTTTCCCCCGCCCTCACCTTTTTCCCAAGCATGCATGCAGACAGACTCCGGCTACTCTCGTTAGTATCGTCAGATTCTTTAAGCAAGCAGAGATGACGAAAGGCGGTGAACATCCGCGCTGGTCATGCGGCGCGGCGGATTTCTTCAGCAAAGCGGGGTTCGGTCCTGAGCAGGACGCTGAAGGCACAGGCCGGGTTTGCCGCATGCGCGAGAGAATGCCGCGGAAGCTCACACACGACAAAAACTGCAGAGAAGGCCCAGCTTCTGAGCCATTGCATTTATTTTCGTGCACGGTCGGCATGTGAGATGCCGAGCGGGAATGCTTCGCGAAACGGCGCAGAATTTCCACTTGCCAGACGATACTACTCTGGTTACTATGCAGGCATCCCCACTGATGCTTCTGGATGTTTCCTCATGAATATCGGCGACACAATCCGCACTTACCGCCTGCAAAAAGGCATGTCCCAGGGAGACATCGAAAAGCGTACGGGTTTACTGCGATGTTACCTATCTCGCGTGGAAAACGGCCACACCATTCCCTCGCTCGACACGCTGGCCAAGATCGCCGCGGCCATGGAATTACCGCTCTCGCAATTCTTTGCGGACGGTGCCCACAGCAACGGAAGCAAAGGCCTGCCTCAGCTTAGTGACGACGAAGTCAGGTTCCTCAGCCAGATCCGGCGCTACTCGGTCAGTCTTAACGACAGCGATCGCAAGCTAGTGCTGGCGATGGTGAAGAAGATGGCCGCCAGTTCAGGCAAATAGCCGAAGCTATCACCAGTTGTAAGGGTACTTTCGTCGCATCGCTGCCTATACCTCAAGTAACCTCGCCCTGGTAACTCATTCTCGCTAAGCTGGATCGAGGAGAAGTCCGCGTGACCATCGACGAGGAATTGAACCTGCTCGACTCGAATCTGCGGCGTTTGAAGATCGAATACGAAATCTTCTTCAGTAATCCGACCAAACGGCCGCCAACTGATATCGAGTGGAGGGTTCTTAATCAACTGCGCAAGTTCAGCGACGGTGGAAAACTGAGCTTCTCGCAGCGGTACCGCTACAACGAAATGGCGCAGCGGTACGCGATCTACAGCGATCTGTGGCGAAAGAAGAGCCGTATCCGGGAAGAAGGCTACCGCCGCCCGCAAGATGCGCTGCTTTCTGTGCAAGGCGTCCGCGAAGAAGAACACCAGCCGGAACACCATGTCTATGGCGTCGCGCAACCAGCTGGCGACGGCGAAGAAAAGCCGTTCACGATTCAATGTTCCGATCCGGGTACGGAAAGCGATCGGGTGCAAACTCTTTTCACCGCGCTGAGCGATGCCAAGAAAAAGTCGGGCGAACAAGTCTCGACCAATCTTGAATCGTTCACTTCGTTTGTAAAGAAAAAGACGGCCGAGATACGCAAGCAGTATGGATGTCATTCGGTCGAGTACAGCGTCGAAATACACGAAGGCAAGGCTCGGCTGAAAGCAAAGGCGAAGATCTAGCCGCGTCTTGGCTCCACGTTTCCCGCCTCAACTCCCGCCTGTGACGGCGATCACACACTGAACCCCGCTCCCTGCTAGAATTTTGGTCTGCCTCCCACGGCAATTCTCCCATCGAGGTTCAACATGTCTAAGGTCCAGCGCGCCATTCTCAGCGTGACCGATAAGACCGGTCTGGTAGATTTCGCCCGCAAGCTGTCCGGCATCGGCGTGGAACTCATCTCCACGGGAGGGACCGCCAAGCTGCTGCGCGACTCCGGGATTGCGGTCAAAGACGTCTCCGAGCTGACCGGCTTCCCCGAGATGCTCGACGGTCGCGTGAAGACGCTGCACCCCAAGGTCCATGGCGGCATCCTGCATCGACGCGAGGTTGCTTCACACACCACGGCCGTCGCAGAACACGGCATCCAGCCCATCGACATGGTGGTCGTCAACCTCTATGCGTTCGAAAAGACTGCAGCAAAGCCGGGAGTCCATTTTGACGAACTCATTGAGAACATCGACATCGGGGGGCCCTCGATGATCCGTTCGGCCGCGAAGAACTTTCAGGATGTTGCCGTGGTGACGTCGCCGGCCGACTATGACGCGATTGCGGAAGAACTGGCCTCGAACCGCGGAGAGCTCTCGAAAGCAACGAAGTGGCGCCTCGCGCAAAAGGCCTTTGCAACGACTGCCGCATACGACTCGGCGATCGCTTCGACTCTGGAGAAGGTAAGTTCAAACGGCCACTTCGAAGTGGGAGGCGGAGAAGGCGCAGGATTTCCACAGACGCTTCGTTTCTCGCTGAGCAAGGTTATGGACCTGCGCTACGGCGAGAACCCGCACCAGAAGGCGGCCATGTACTCGGATGGGTCCAGAACGGGTCTGGCAAATGGTCATCAACTCCAGGGGAAGGAACTGTCCTATAACAATATCGTCGATCTGCAGGCCGCCTGGGACCTCGCTCAGGAATTTTCCGAGCCGGTTTGCGCAATCATCAAGCACACGAACCCTTGCGGGACCGCCACCGGTGAGACCCTCGTCGAGGCGTTTAAGAAAGCTCTCGAGTGTGACCCGGTGTCGGCGTTTGGCGGCGTGATCGGAGTCAATCGAGCTGTCGACGGCGCTGCTGCCGAGGAGATGGCAAAACTCTTCGTCGAGGCCATTGCTGCCCCGTCGTTCGACGAATCGGCGAGGGCCAAGTTTGCGAGCAAGAAAAATCTTCGCCTGGTCGAAGTCACGCACGCTCCGCAGAAATGGGTCCTAAAGAATGTCTCGGGAGGGATGTTGGTCCAAGATAACGACCTACACCAGATCAAGGAATCGGACCTCAAGGTTGTGACAAAGCGCAAGCCCACGCCCCAAGAAATGCGGGCGTTGTTGTTCGGATGGAAAATATGCAAGCACGTGAAATCCAATGCCATTGTCTACGTCCGCGACGGACAGAGCGTTGGGGTTGGGGCCGGGCAGATGAGCCGGGTGGACTCGTGCAAGATCGGCGCTATGAAAGCGGTCTTGCCCTTGAAAGGAACGGTTGCCGCTTCCGATGCTTTCTTCCCATTTCCCGATGGCGTTGAGGAAATTGCTAAGGCGGGCGCGAGTGCAATCATTCAGCCCGGAGGATCGGTTCGCGATCAGGAGGTCATCGACGCTGCCGATCGGCTCGGATTGGCTATGGTATTCACCGGGATTCGGCACTTCCGTCACTAGTTCGTTATCAGCCAGTCGTCACCGTCGGAGGGCCCGGTTCGTGCGGCAACCCGGCCGTCCCTGTCCTTCCGACTGTCCGGCGTGCAGTTCTCGATGTCTCTCTTTGTTCCTTGTCAATCCATGTAAAGGTTACAATGGAAGCACCCGCCCACCGCGGTTCAGCATCCAATCGCTATGGCCTTGGCAGGACAAAGGTTTTTCATGAAGAGAATTGCAGGTTTTGTTTCTGTGCTGCTGGTAAGCAGTGCCACCTTCGCGCAAGCCCCGGCAAATTCAACTGAAACTAAAGCACCTCAGGTTTCCGCGGCAGCACCAGCGTCGCACAAACCGGATCGGGCGGCCGCCTATTACCACTATTCCATGGCTCACATTTACGAGGAATTGGTTGGGGTTTATGGGCGTAGCGATCTGGCGAACAAGGCCATCGACGAGTACCGGCAGGCAATCGAGGCTGATCCGACCTCTTCGTACCTCACCGCCGGCTTAGCCGAGCTCTACGCCAAGACCGGACGCATTCGTGACGCGGTGGTCGAAGCGCAGGACATGCTAAAGAAGGATCCCAATAACCTTGAAGCTCACAAACTTCTTGGACGGATTTATCTGCGGTCGATGGGCGACGTACAGGGTGGGACGCAGAGCCAGAATATTTTGAAGCTGGCAATCGAACAGTATGAGCAGATTGTGAAACTGGAGACCGATACAGGAAACCTGGTCGACGATCACCTGCTGCTCGGTCGGTTGTACCGGTATAACAACGATCTGCAAAAAGCGGAAAGCGAGTTTAAGACCGCGGTGAAGCTGCAGCCGGATTCGGAAGAAGCACTCACCACGCTGGCTTACCTCTATAACGAAGAAGGTGATTCGAACCGAGCCATCGAAGCGCTCAATTCGATCCCAGATGCGAATCGTTCCGCGAAGCTCTATTCCGCGCTCGGCTACACCTACGAACAGGAAAAGGACTACAAGAAAGCGATCGAGTCGTACCGGCATGCCGTCGAGATGGACCGCGATAACCTCGACGCAATCCGCGGCCTGGCTCAGAACCTGATGAATGATGGCCAGCTTGATGCGGCGCTGGAACAATACAAAGTCATCGCCGATGCCAATCCTGAGGATGCGCAAACTTATCTGCGGATGGCGGAGCTGTATCGCAAGACTGGCCGGTTCGACCAAGCATTGGAGTCGCTCAAGAAGGCTGAGTCCATGGTGCAGGACTCGATCGAAGTGCCATATCAGATGGCTTCCGTATACCAGGCGCAGGGCCGGTATGACGATGCGGCTCAGCAGCTGAAGCAGCTTCTCGATAAGACCGCAAAGGCTGACGGCAACTACACGCAGGGCGAACGTAGTAACCGCGCTGTGTTCCTGGAGCGGCTCGGGAGTATTTATCGCGAGGCAGGAAATACCCAAGCTGCCCTCGACACCTTCCGCAAGATGCTGCCCTTAGGCGACGACAACGCCGAGCGTGGCTACCAGGAAATCATTGATACGTACCGCGACGCGAAGCAGTGGCCGCAGGCGACTGCGGCAGCCAAAGAAGCAGTCACCAAGTTGCCGAACGATCGGCAACTCAAGATGGTGTATGCCTCCCAGCTAGCTGATTCGGGACAGCCCGAGGAAGGCCTCAAGCAGGTGAAAGCCTTGCTGAAGGGCACCCAGGAAGATCGCGAGGTCTACATCGCGTTGTCGCAGATGTACAGCCGGCTCAAGCGGTGGCCCGACGCGGAAGAGGCCATCAGTAAGGCCGACAAGCTTTCTAATACGCCGGACGATAAGCGCTACACGATGTTCGTAAAGGGTTCGATCTTTGAACGGCAGAAGAAGTATGACGATGCGGAAGTCGCGTTCAAACAAATCCTCTCTACGGATCCCCAGAACGCGATGACCCTGAACTACTACGGGTACATGCTGGCCGATCGCGGTGTCCGGCTGGATGAAGCTGTAAACATGATCAAAAAGGCGGTCGACATCGAGCCTGCCAACGGCGCTTATCTCGACTCACTCGGCTGGGCTTATTACAAGCTCGGCAAGTACGACATGGCTGAGGAGAATCTGAACAAGGCCATTCAGCGCACTCCGAATGATCCAACCGTCCAGGAGCATCTGGGAGATGTTTACCAGAAGACCGGGCGCTTGCGTCTTGCCGCGGCCCACTGGGAGCGCGCGCTGCAGGAATGGAACAAGACAGTGGCTGCCGAGGTGGAGCCCGAGGACGTCGCCAAGATCCAAAAGAAGCTTGAGTCGGCAAAGGTCAAGCTGGCGAAGGAAGAACCCAAGCAATAGACGAACACCGGATCATCAGCAACTACAAAAGGCCCGCAAACTGGGCCTTTTCTCTTGCAACCTGATTTACCGTGACCGCCTGTGAAAAGCCGGCCCGACGAAGCTCTTAAGCTTTGGGCAGGTGCAGATCGATTCCGCGCTGTTGATTGGCTTGGTCGGTTGCTTCTGTATTGATCTGTGTCATGGGAACTTTGCGGGCCCGCTGCTCTGTGAAAATCCACAGCGTCTGGCCGACAACAGCAAAGTTCTCGACTTGTTCGGTGTGACCATCCCGAAAAATGATGGTTGCTGCGGACGTTGGTTCTGGCTTGGGCGGTGCGGTTTGCGGCGCGGGGGTCGATTGCAGCCGATTGATCAGGGTATCGAGCCGATCTTCAATCCGGTTCATCCTTTGTTCAAGTCGCGCTTGCTGGTCGTAGGCCGCTGCTTCCGCCGCGGCATTCGCCTGGTAGTACGACTGATCTGACGAGTAGTCGTAGAACCCGGGATCGTAGTAGGCCCAGATCGGATAACCCCAGACCCAATTATTTCGGAAGAAGCGATGGTGGTGTCGAAAGTGTCCATTGAACCCGCGTCCGAAGTGACCGCCGAAGGTGATGCCACTAAACCCAGGACGGCCGAAATGGCCGCGACTCACGCTCATGCCACTGTGCGCTCCGAAGGGGACGCGAGCGCCGGCTCCGCCCCTTCCACCACCACGCATTTGCGCGGCGCCAGGCAAAGCGAGCATCAATAGCGCCGTACATAAAGCCAGGCGACGCATGCCGATATTATAGGTCTGGCTTCCTCGCACGATTTGTAAAAACTTCTTCATCTGGTCTCGCCACAGAGGGAACTCTCGTGAAACGTGATTTGGTCCTGGAAGGAAAATACGTCCACCTCGAACCGCTCGACCGTGGGCACATCGATGGTCTGGTCGCCGCTTCCGCAGCTGATCCCGAGCTGTACAGATGGAGTCCCGTGCCGCAAGGCAGGGTTGAAACCGAACAATATATTCAGACAGCTGTTTCGTGGCGAGATGCGGGAACCGCCGTGCCGTTCGCCATTGTTCGTGTCGAGGACATGCAGGTCATCGGGTCCACGCGCTTTTGGAACATTGAGCGATGGGCTTGGCCGGAAGGGCACATGCGTCAGGGGCGAAGTGTCCCAGACGCGTGCGAGATCGGGTACACCTGGTTCACTCGCTCGGCAATTCGTACGCCGGCCAACACAGAATCCAAGTTCCTCATGTTGGCCCACGCCTTCGAGGCCTGGGATGTGCTCCGGATATGTTTCCATACGGATTCGAGGAACCAGCGATCGCGCGCGGCCCTGGAACGGATCGGCGGCCAGATGGAAGGAATTCTGCGGGCACATCGAATGGCTGCCGACTTCGTCCCCCGCGACTCGGTTCGCTACTCAATCGTCGCGGCGGAGTGGCCGTCGGTGAAAGAACGGCTGCTCAGATTGTTGAACAGGTCCTAAGTCCGGCATGGCGGGAACCTAGTCGGGATAGGTTGGAAGATAAACGCGCAATTTAAATGGGCCGGCAACCAAGAAGCGGTGACATTCCTTGGCTATCGGCCCATTCGATCCTGAATTGGATCGGAGGTGATATCTCTATGCTAGACCCCCCAGTTTGAATGTCAAGGTCTTTTACGAGTTCATCGGTTCTGTACTCGACAAAACTCCAAATCGGGAACTATGCCGGGTTTAGCACGTTGGCCGCGCGTTGACACTGATGCGTGTAGGATGTTAATTTTATTGGTTTTATAGCCCTCTTCTCTCGAGTTCAATCAGCTAAGGAAAAATGGACGAGACGCTCCGACAACTAGGCGGATTACTGCTCGGGTCCATACCGACCATTATCTTCATGGTCGTGGTGTATGGGCTGTACGCAGTGCTGGTTCACCGGCCTCTTGTTGCAGTCCTGGCGGAGCGCCGCAGCAAAACTGAGGGGGCAGTAGAGAAAGCCCGGGCTGACATTTCGGCCGCGGAGGCCCGTACCGCCGAATATGAGCAGCGGCTTCGGGAAGCCCGAATGGCGGTGTATCGCGCCCAGGAGTCTCGCAGACAGGAAGCCCTCCAGGCCCGGGGGGCTGCCGTGGCTGAAGCCCGTCTTCGCGCTCAGGCCCAAATCGATGGCGCCCGGTCTTCCATCGAGAAGGACAAGGAAGAGGCCAAGGCCGCCCTGCAGGCACAGTCTGGAAATTTGGCTGATCAGATCATTCGAACCGTGCTCGAGCCGGCTCGCGCACAAGCGGGAGGCAGGCAATGAGCAAGCTCCATCCCTCATGTAACGCCGGGCCTTTCGGGCGACCCGTGCGCCTGGCAATAATGCGTTTGCTATTTGCGGCGCTACTCGGTTGCGGGGTTTTCACATTCATCTCAGGCTCCGCTTGGCGGGCTGCCGCCCAGGAGAGTTCGCAATCCGCAGATTCAAGTGCGTCGCAGCGTTCCAGCGAGGCGCCCCAGGCGAATGGTCCGGGAGATCAACTCGCGGAACAGAGCCGCGAAGCCGCCGGGGAAGAAAAGGGCGAGAACGACGAGCTCAAAAAATCCCCGTCGGTAAGTCTGGTGGCGCGGCTTACCGGGATGAGTTTGCAACACGCATACTGGTTATGCGTAGTGCTGAATTTTGCCGTGATTGCAGGCGTGATCATCTGGATCTCGCGCACCAAGCTTCCGGGATTGTTCCGCGGCCGCACCCAATCAATCCAGAAGGCCATGCAGGAAGCGCACAAGGCCAGTGATGAAGCCAATCGGCGCCTTGCCGAAATTGAAGCGCGGCTTTCACGTCTCGACTCCGAGATCGGAGCGATGCGAACGGCTGCGGAGAAGGAAGGCGCCGAAGAAGAAGCCCGCATCAAGGCTGCTGCCGAGGAAGATACGCGCAAGATCATCACTGCGGCCGAGCAGGAGATTGCCGCCGCGGCCAATGCTGCCCGCCGTGATCTGAAGGTATTTGCCGCCGATTTATCCGTTGATCTCGCACATCGGCTGATCCGCGTCGATACTGCCACGGATCAATCGCTCGTGCGCAACTTCGCAGACCAACTCGGGCATGAAAAGAATGGCTCGGGAAAGGACGGCTACTGAGCGTGTCTGCCCTTACCAGCCGGTATGCCCGCGCCTTCGTCGACGTGATCTTTGACGAGCGTCTCAATGCTGACAAGGTGATGCAGGAGCTGCGGACGGTCTTGGCGACCGCCCAGAGCAGCGTGGAGTTGCAGCGGGTTTGGGAAGATCCTTCGATTCCCGGGGAGCAAAAGCGTGGAGTACTCGACGCGATTGCATCGCGTGAAGGCCTGTCGCGGCAGGTGCGAAATTTTATCGCTGTCCTGATCGACCACGGCCGTTTTCGACTGCTTGATGAAGTCATGCGTGATATTGAGCACGAGTCGGACGCCCGCATGGGATTCGCCGAGGCGGAGATCACGACTGTACGCGACCTCAACGACAGCGAGCGGCGCACATTAGAGGCGCAAGTCGAAAAGTTGACAGGAAAGAAAGTCCGCGCGCGCTATTCCCAAGATTCGGCGATCCTCGGGGGCGCCGTCGTCAGGATTGGCAGCACCATTTACGACGGCTCCGTGCGAGGACAACTGGAGAGAATTCGCGAACAATTGGCAGTGGATTAGCTGTCAGCCGTCCGCCATCAGCTTCCTGAGTTTCACCGAGAGCTGATAGCCGAAAGCTGAAAGCCCAGCAAAAAGCCAGGAGCTACGCGCTAAGAGCTAGATATGGCCCAAATCAAGGCAGACGAAATTACAAAGCTGATCCGCGAGCAGATCGAGAACTACGAGTCGAAAATCGCCGTCGATGAAGTGGGAACCATCATCAGTCTCGGCGATGGTATCGCCCGAATTCACGGACTCGACAAGGTCATGGCCGGCGAACTGATCTCGTTTCCTCACAATGTGTCGGGAATCGCCATGAACCTGGAAGAAGACCAGGTCGGCGCCGTGCTGCTTGGTGAGTATACCGAAGTGCGCGAAGGCGACGAGGTGAAACGTACCGGGCGCATCATGAGCGTGCCGGTCGGGGACAACCTGATTGGACGCGTGGTGAACTCGCTTGGTCAACCAATCGACGACAAGGGCCCGATCGCCACTGACAAGTACATCCCCGTTGAGAGAATCGCGCCGGGGGTGATTGACCGTCAACCGGTTCGCGAGCCGATGGCCACCGGGCTGAAGGCCATCGACAGCATGATTCCCATCGGGCGCGGACAGCGCGAATTGATCATCGGCGATCGGCAAACCGGAAAGACAGCGATTGCGCTCGACACGATCATCAACAACAAGGGCAACGACCTGATCTGTATCTACTGCGCAATCGGCCAGAAGCGCTCGTCAATCGCGCAAGTCGTGAAGATTCTCGAAGACTACGGTGCGATGGAGTACACGATCGTCGTAGCCGCATCGGCCTCCGAGCCCGCGCCCATGCAGTACATCGCCCCGTATGCAGCTTGCGCTATGGGCGAATACTTCCGCGACACGAAACGTCACGCGCTCTGCATTTACGATGATTTGTCGAAGCATGCCGCCTCGTATCGCGAAATCTCGTTGCTGCTACGGCGTCCGCCCGGCCGCGAAGCGTATCCCGGAGACGTTTTTTATCTCCACTCGCGCCTACTGGAGCGCGCCGCCAAGATGAGCGACAAGAATGGCGGAGGATCGCTTACCGCCTTGCCGGTGATCGAAACCCAGGCTGGCGACGTTTCAGCGTACATCCCCACCAACGTCATTTCGATCACGGACGGCCAGATCTTCCTCGAGACCGATTTGTTCAACCAGGGCGTGCGACCAGCGGTGAACGTCGGCATCTCCGTAAGCCGTGTCGGCGGCAGCGCTCAGATTAAAGCCATGCGGCAAGTTGCCGGCAGCTTGAAGCTGGACCTTGCTCAATTCCGCGAACTGGCAGCATTCGCTCAGTTCGGCAGCGATCTCGACAAAGCTACGCAGGCGCAATTGAACCGAGGCAGCCGGCTGGTGGAAATCCTGAAGCAGAAACAGTTTTCTCCACTGCCGTTTTCGAAACAGATTCTGATCATTTTTGCTGGAACCAACGGACACCTCGATGACCTGCAGGTCGATCAGATCCGCGAGTTCGAGCAGGAACTCTACAAGTATGTCGACGCGACCAATCCCGGCGTGCTGCGATCGATCATGGAAAAGAAGATTCTCGACGATCAGCTCAAGGCGGATATGACCAGGATCATCAAGGAAGCCAAGCAGCAGTTCGTTGAATCGCGTCAGGCCGTAGCAGCGGGAAGGTAATTGGTAACTGCGAAATATTGCTGCTAGTGGCTAGACGCTAGCGCTCAGAACTATAGATGGCAAACATTCTCGATATCCGGCGGCGCATACGCAGCGTGACCAACACGCGGCAGATTACCAAGGCCATGAAAATGGTCTCGGCGGCGAAGCTTCGTCGCGCCCAGGACCGGGCGTTGGCGGCTCGGCCATACGCCCAGATGTTGACCAATGTTCTGAAGTCGCTAGTGTCGCGCGCGGAGATTTACGATCCGGAAACGGGTGAGCCACGTCATCCGCTGCTGGCGCAGCGCGAAGAACACAACGTATTGCTGCTTGTGGTCACCGGTGACAAAGGGCTGGCGGGGGCTTTCAACACCAACATCCTGAAAGCCGCGATGCGTTTTCTTGCCTCGAAGCCAGGAAAGAACATTGAGATCGAGACGATTGGCCGTAAAGGGAGAGACTTCCTGCGCCGGCGATTCGCCTCCGCCAAGCCAAGAACACGCGACGAAGCCGAGCAGGCTCGCTCTCAAACCACCATCGTGGCCGAGCAAGTTGGAGTCTTCAACAAAATCGACTATGCCTTCGCCGAGGAATTAGCCGAGCACGTCATTGAGCGGTACTCCAATTGCGAGATTGACTCGGTTTATCTGGTGTTCAACGAATTTAAATCGGTGATCTCGCAACGGCTGATTGTCGAGCAGATTCTGCCCATTGAGCAGATTGGCGAGGCGGCTGTACGGCAAGCCGAACAAATGGATCTGCGCGAAAAAGAGCGCGCGGTCGAAGCTGCCAAGGGTACAGGCGTGTCGTTACGTCCGGCTGACACTCGCGCCATTGATGAAGCGGCCGCTAAATTTGGCACCGCGCAGGTTGACTATATTTACGAGCAGCCGCCCGCAGAATTGTTCGCCGGGCTGTTGCCAAAGTATGTCGCAGTGCAGATTTTCCGGGGTCTGCTCGAATCGGTCGCTGCCGAACACGCTGCCCGCATGACAGCGATGGAGTCGGCTACGAATAACGCGACTGAGATGATTAGTTCCCTCACGCTGGTTATGAACCGCGTTCGGCAAGCGAAGATCACGAAAGAAATCATTGAGATCGTCAGCGGCGCAGCGGCGTTGTCGTAGTCAAGAGAAGCTGCTGAGCGCCAGTTGCTAGTCGGAGTTTACATGTCACAAAATGTCGGCAAGGTAATCAAAGTCGCAGGCCCAGTCCTCGACGTGCAATTTCAAGAAGGCAGCATGCCTTCGATCTACCAGGCGCTGCGTGTCACCAGCGACGGCTTCCAGGTCCCCACTCCGCTGAACATCATTCTTGAAGTTCAGCAGCATCTCGGGGAAGGGCGCGTGCGAGCAATCGCTATGGAGCCCACTGAAGGCGTGGTTCGCGGAATGAAGGCGACAGATCTTGGCGGACCGATTTCGATACCGGTTGGCCGTGGAACCCTGGGCCGCGTGATGAACGTGATCGGGGAGCCCGTCGACCAGCTTGGTCCCATCGAGCACACCAAGACTATGCCCATTCACCGGCCCGCTCCTGCCTTCGATGAGCAATCCACCAGCGCCGAGATGTTCGAGACCGGCGTCAAGGTCATCGACCTTATCCAGCCGTTCCTGAAGGGCGGGAAAATCGGGCTTTTCGGGGGTGCCGGCGTCGGCAAGACCGTCGTCATCATGGAACTCATCAACAACGTCGCCAAGCAGCACGGTGGCTTCTCGGTCTTCGCGGGCGTTGGTGAGCGTACGCGTGAAGGTAACGACCTCTGGCTGGAAATGACCGAGTCGGGTGTGATCAAGCCCGGCGATCCCTCGAAGTCGAAAGCTGCGCTGGTGTACGGGCAGATGACGGAACCGCCAGGTGCGCGTCTTCGTGTGGCTTTGACCGGACTAACGGTCGCCGAATTTTTCCGGGATATTGAAGGCGCCGACACGCTGTTGTTTATCGACAACATCTTCCGGTTCACGCAAGCCGGATCGGAAGTCTCGGCCCTGCTCGGGCGGATGCCGAGCGCCGTCGGATATCAGCCGAATCTCGCCACGGAAATGGGCGAGTTGCAGGAACGAATCACCTCGACGAAGAGAGGGTCAGTTACCTCGGTGCAAGCGATTTATGTTCCCGCCGACGACTTGACCGATCCTGCCCCGGCAACGACTTTCGCTCACCTCGACGCAACCACGGTGCTGTCACGTGCCTTGACCGAGATCGGCATCTATCCTGCCGTCGATCCACTGGCGTCTACCTCGCGCATTCTCGATCCCCGCATCGTTGGACAGGAGCATTACGATGTCGCGCAACAGGTGAAGAAGATTCTCCAGACTTACAAGGATCTTCAAGACATCATCGCCATCCTGGGTATCGATGAATTGAGCGAAGACCAGAAGCTCACGGTGTCTCGAGCGCGGAAGATCCAGAAGTTCCTGTCACAGCCTTTCCATGTCGCCGAGCAGTTTACCGGCAGCCCCGGACGTTACGTGAAGGTTGCCGATACCGTGAAAGGCTTCAAGGGAATCGCGGAAGGGAAGTACGACGACATCCCCGAGCAGGCCTTCTACATGAAGGGCACTATCGGCGAGGCTCTCGAAGCCGCCGAGAAGCTGAAGAGTTCGGTGGCGGCAGCGTAAGAAGGCCGCCGCCGCACATTGCGGTACGCACGAGGACGTTCCAGGCAGCCGGAAGGTTTTTCCGGACGCCAGACCTTAAGCCTTTTATGGCAGAGACATTCCAATTCGAAATTGTCACTCCCGAAAAGCTGGTGGTGCGGGATGTCGCCGAAGAGATGCAGATCCCGGCGAAGAATGGCTACATTGGTGTTCTCCCCGGACATGCGCCGTTGATTACCGAACTTGCGGTGGGTGAAATCAGCTATCGAAACAACGGCTATACACACCACCTTGCGGTGGCGTGGGGATTTGCCGAGGTCCTGCCGGACAAAGTTACGATCCTTGCCGAAACGGCGGAGCGCGCGGAAGAGATCGACGTTAAGCGCGCTGAGGAAGCGAAGAACCGTGCGGAGCAACGCCTGAAGAGCGGTAACACGGAGACCGATTTCGCGCGCGCCGAAAACGCATTACAGCGCGCCGAAACCCGCCTGCACGTCGCGAGTAAATCGAGCTAGAACCGAGCCGCGGATCACGCAGATCACTTCCGAGTGGAAGTATCCACGCAATCCGCGGCTGTATTGTTGACCCTGCCCACAACCACGAATGACTCGCTAGTACCGGCTGTATCCACGGAAGGTCGAATCGTACCCGGCGCGATAACCCTGGGTGTACTCGGCTTTGTATTCATTCCGGTCGCCGTACTGCCGCTGGTAACCCCGGTCACGATCATCAAACGGGCCGCGGGGCGTAGCGTTGTAGCCATTGTGCTTTTCCATGTCGTGTCGCGCCATCTCCTGGCCGTCGCGGTATCCCCAGCTGTACCCCGGGCTCTCGTAACCGCCTCTGTATCCGCCTCCGTACCAGGGTGAACCAGAACCGCCGCGAGCCCAATAACCATCATCGCGGTCGTGATCGCCGTCGCCGCGTCGCCGATTCACACTCTGATAGCCGGACTCGAATCCCGCGCGGTATCCGTTCTGATATCCACGCTGGAACACTTCGACCGGACCCATCCATCGCTGGTAGCCTCGCGTTGACTGGCGCCAGTCCGGTGTTCGGTAGTCGAAAGGATCGTTCTCGCGGCCTTCTTCCCGGCCTTTGTTGACCCCGTCACGATAGCCGCTCTGGTATCCGTACTGTTGCGCCTGCGCGCCGGTGCCGCGGGTGTAATAACCGTCGTCGTCGTCGCGATAGCGCTGCGCCATCGCCAATCCGCTCACGATCAGTGTCAGCGCCACCACCAGCGCCGCCATACTCATCTGTCGTTTCATATGTTCCTCCTGCCCGGAGCCCCCGATCCAACTGTGTAGCGCCCCAAACAAAACTCGCCCGCCGTGCAGTGACCTTCTCCGGGTACCGCAAAATGGGATGCGGCGCACTCATATTTTTGCTGTGCCGATTGACGACCTCGTGAAGAAATAAATGTACGTTTTGGCGCGAAACTATTTCGGTATCATCGTGTTCCGAAATTGATGTTCGGCGTCCATGTCCCGATGACAGACTGTTAATCGAATCCTCATCAGCGCTTTGAAGCGAGACATGCGTTTTTTCCGCACCTTGCTCACGGGCGAATCCGCTCGCGCTTCTGCACCCTAACTCTCGGTTCTGTTAGACTTCTCCGTTTTCCTGACAGGAGCTTCTGTATGGATATTCAACGAGTCGGCGTGCTCGGCGCTGGAACCATGGGCAATGGCATCGCGCACGTTTTTGCACGGTCGGGGTACCGCGTTTTGCTGTGCGACGTGGAGCAACGGTTCCTCGACCGCGCGGTGCAGACCATTACAAAGAACCTGGACCGGGAAGTCGAAAAGAACAAAATTAACGCCGACGAGAAGTCCGCCGCGCTGCAACGGATCGAACCGGTCACTGACCGCCGGCGCTTCATCGACTGCGACTTCGTGGTGGAAGCCGCGACCGAAAAGTTCGAGATCAAAGCACAACTTTTTCGCGAGCTTGATGGCATTTGCAAGCCTCAGGTCATACTGTCGTCGAACACCTCGTCGATCTCAATCACGAAGCTGGCCGCGCTAACCAGCCGTCCAGACAAGATCATCGGTATGCATTTCTTCAATCCCGTACCGATGATGAAGTTGGTGGAAGTAATTCGTGGCCTCGCGACAGCGCAAGAGACATTTCAAACCGTGCGTGATCTCGCAGTGAAGCTCGACAAGACTCCGGTCGAAGTGAATGATGCTCCCGGATTCGTGTCTAACCGGGTTTTGATGCCCCTGCTGAACGAAGCCATGTACGCCGTGATGGAAGGGGTGGCAACAGCGGAGGCGGTCGATGAAGTATTTAAGCTTGGGATGGCGCACCCCATGGGACCATTGACGCTGGCCGACTTCATTGGACTGGATGTTTGCCTCGACATCATGCGAGTACTGCAAGATGGCCTCGGCGATCCGAAATACCGGCCCTGTCCGCTGCTGATCAAGATGGTTGACGCCGGATGGCTCGGACGCAAGACGGGGCGCGGGTTTTATAAGTACAGCTCTTAGCTCCTAGATTCTAGCTTTTAGCTCTGATAACTCCTCTTCATGTTCTCAAATAAAGACCAGCGGGAGTGTTTAACAGGAGCTCTTAACGGCGAAAGCCAAAGCAAACAACCAAAGCCCCGTAGCCAAGGCGTAATTACTACTTGCTCGTTGTAACTGGTCATTACATGCCCGACACCAAGCCGCGATCCGACATACTGTTCTATTTCCTGGCAGCCGCGTTCGGCATCATGACCGGAGTAGCGAATGTCACGATCGCTGATTTGCTGTTTACCGCGCTGCTGGTCACAGCCGCCTGCATGCTGTTGGGGGCTTTGCGTCCAAAACGGCCGTGGCGCTGGGTCGTTATAGTCGGATTATTTGTGCCGCTGGTGGAGTTGCTCGCCTATCTGGTCCTTACTCGAAAGCCGGATCGTGCGGGCATCTGGGAATCGTTTCTGGCCTTTCTTCCCGGCATTGCCGGCGCCTATGGTGGTTCGATCCTGCGTGGCGTCGTAGACAACCTGCTGCAGGGGAAGTAATCAGCACTCAGCAAGCGACAAAAACCGCCATTTGGACGGGTTGCTGATTGGTGGTTTTCAAAAGGGCACGATTCAGTCCCTCAAAGGTCTCGCTTAACCATGTAGTTACTCCCTTTCCACAAGGTATTCCGGCTATGCTTCCCGCATCATGGGAGTGTCTGTCTCCGTACTGGCGAGCGGAAGCCGCGGCAACAGCGCCATCATTGCCAGTTCGAGTACGCGCATCCTGGTCGACGCCGGCGTTTCCTGCCGCGAGATTTTCAAGCGCATGAAGACAATCGGCGAAGATCCCCACTCCCTCTCCGCAATTCTTATCACCCACGAACATTCCGACCACATCACCGGACTGCGCACGCTCTCCAGGAAACTCGGGGTCCCGGTTTTCATGACGGGCGCCACGCACCAGGCCTGGGCGAGAGCGGAACGCGATGACGATGGTGTCATGCCCGAGGTCTGCAAGCTGGAGGTGTTCGCGTCGGGGCACTGCTTCCAGATTGGTGACATTGCGGTCACGCCATTCACCATCCCACACGATGCCGCCGATCCGGTGGGATTCACTTTCCGCGCGGAAGGCATCAAAGTAGGTGTAGTCACCGACTTAGGGTATCTGCCGCTGAGCGTGATCGATCATCTGCGCGGCTGTGATGCGCTGGTCATCGAGTCAAACCATGACCTGGAAATGCTACGTGGGGGCCCATATCCCTGGTCGGTGAAGCAGCGGGTTATGAGCCGCGTTGGTCACCTGTCCAACGATGCGCTCGCGGATTTCTTCTGCAACGATTATGATGGAGAAGCAGCTTACGTTGTGCTTGCCCACATTTCCGAGCAGAACAATCACCCGGAAGTGGCGCGGGCGGCCGCCGAGCATGCGTTGGGTAAGCGCCGGACGCTCCTCCATAACCGCGTGATTTTGGCTCAGCAAAGTGAGCCGACCGAGCCGATCCGGCTGTAAGTTCTTTATGAGTCAATGCGTGGACCCCTTAGTGGGGAAAATCCTCGCCGGGTGGCGCTACGACATCTCTGGCATAGCGCCGGAAATGCGCGAAGCCTACGAGGAACATCTCGCGGCCTGCGGGCACTGCCGGTACCGTCAACGCCTGCATCGCACGATCGACGTCTCTCTGATTCTCCTCGCTGCAGTTTCCGCCGGAGTTTTTCTGCTGGCGTTTGGCATCATTCGCCACTTTGGCCCGCGGCACGCATTCTGGTTGGAATTGGGAGCGCTGTTGGGATTTGCTCTATCTGCGCTCATCTGGCTTATTGTCGCCGTGGCAACCCCTGCGCCAATGACTATGGTGGACGTCGCGCGGGTCGGGGCACGACGCGTGCACGACCGGCTTCCTGCCGAAATCCGTGAACGCCTGCCGGAAGACCTCCGTATGAAACTTACCGGCTCGTAGAGAGATACCCGACTCTCGGAACATTCGTCGGCAAATCTCTTTGGCTTGATTCTTCAACTCACTCCGTCGGGAACTCTGCACTACCATCCCCCCGCAAGCCCGAAGCCCGTCTCTGGTAACCTGAACCTTACAGGACGACAACTTGGGCCATCGCTTCGCCATAGCACTGCTTGCAATCGTCACGTTAATTACAGGCGCGCGTGCTCAGGACTCAATGTCCCCCGGCGAGCATGCATCCATGCCCGGCATGAACATGGCTGCGAGTACTCTGCCGTCTCCGCACGCGAGTTCGGGGACAGGTTGGCAGCCCGCTTCCGTTCCCAACTACATGTGGATGACCCAGGCTGGAAATTGGAACATCATGGTGCACGGACAAGTGTTTCTGACCTTCAATCATCAAGGCGGCCCCCGCGGCGCCGGTAAGGCAGAGTCGGTGAACTACCTCATGACCATGGAGGAGCATCGGCTTGGTTCAGGCACACTGTTGCTGCGGCAAATGTTTTCCGCAGAGTCGTTGACCTCGCCGCATCCTGGCTTTCCGGAAGTGTTTCAGACGGGCGAGACCTACCATAGTCAGCCGCTCGTCGATCACCAGCATCCTCACAACGTCTTTGCCGAGATTTCAGCGCTCTACACCGTGCCGATTTCCGAGAAGGTGAAATGGCAGGTCTATGGAGGGCCGGCGGCGGAACCGGCGCTTGGTCCGGTCACTTATCTGCACCGGTTGTCGGCCTCGGAAAATCCCGCCGCTCCGCTGGGCCACCATCTTCAGGATTCGACTCATACCAGTTTCGGCGTGGTGACGACGGGTCTCATCATCGATCGCTTCAAGATCGAAGGTTCTGCGTTTAACGGGCGCGAGCCGAACGAGAATCGCTACACGGTTCAGTTCGCGCCACTCGATTCCTGGTCGTTTCGCGTAAATGCTGCGCCAGGAAGAAACTGGACGGCGCAATACAGCTACGGGAGGCTCATGCATCCTGAAGCACTGGAGCCGGGAAATGAACGCCGGCAGACTGCTTCGGTTGAGTACAACCGTCCTCTCGCGCAAGGTAATTGGGCCACATCGCTTGTCTGGGGGCGAAAGCACAAGGAAGCTGATCGGACCAATCTGAACAGCTATGTGTTGGAATCGACTTTAAACTTCTGGCACCGGAACTATCTCTATACGCGCCTGGAACTGGTCGACAAGGACGAGCTGTTTCCGGCGGCGCCGGTGCACCCCGCGTTCCGTATTGGGGCCTACACCTTCGGTGGAGTTCGCGATTTCCTGCAGAATCGCACCGGGCAGATCGGAATCGGAGCCGACGTGACGGTCTACTCCAAGCCCGGGGTCCTCGATCCTGTTTATGGAACCAACCCGGTCTCGGTACATGTCTTTCTGCGCCTGCGGCCCGGCCACATGAGCCATATGCATTAAGCGAGACCCGTTACGATTACGGAACTTCCTTGCTTTTTGGCTGGAATTGCTGACCCAGCTGATCACAATGACAGTATGGAAACATCACTTCGACTAATACGGATAGTCTGGGGCGCGTTGTTGGTGGCAATGCTTGTGTACGTCGGGATCGGGGAGGCTGTTGGTCCGCCTCATCCTGGCGTGAACCTGATCGTATTTCGCGCGATTGCTCTGGTTTCGATTGTGACGGTCGGGATCATCCTCGTTGTGCGGCGTGCAATTGTATCCAGTGCAGTTCAGCGGCTGGCCAACAATCCGGCCGATGCCATTGCCCTGCAACGCTGGCGCGGAGGCTCGCTGGCCACCTTCGCCGCATGCGAGGCAGTCGCGCTCTACGGGTTCGTTCTGCGCATGCAGGGATTTACGTTTTCTCAGGTCGTGCCGTTCTATTTCGGCGGATTTTTGCTTATGCTGTACTTCGGGCCTTGGAAGGCTGTATCCAACGATCTGGGTGCGAGCGCATCCGCCGGGGAGTAATGCGTGTCGATAACGACAGAAGAAGAATTACAAGGCATGCAGGCTGCCGGCGCAGTGGTGCGGCAGGTGCTTGATGCAATGAAGGAGCGTGTCCGGCCGGGGATTACTACCGGGGAACTAGATGCGGTAGGAGCGAAGGTAATGCGCCACAACGGCGCTCAGTCGGCCCCGCAGATGGTCTACAAGTTCCCGGGCGCAAATTGCATCAGCTTGAATGACGAAGCCGTGCACGGGATTCCGTCGGACCGCGTTGTTCAGGAAGGCGATCTGCTGAAGCTCGACGTTACCATCGAGAAGGATGGATTCATGGCCGATGCCGCCGTGACCGTCCCGGTAGGCGCCGTTTCTGAAGAGCGGCGCCGCCTGGTTGCGTGCGCCGAGCGCGCCTTTAACAAAGCTCTTCTGGTTGCGCGCGCCGGATTCCGTGTTTCCGAAATCGGGCGCGCCATCGAACGCGAGGTACGCCGTGCCGGATTCTCGGTGATTCGGGAACTAGGCGGGCACGGCATTGGACGTACCATCCACGAAGAACCGCGAGTGCCCAACTATGCAGATCCAGATGCCAATCAACTGCTGACCGAAGGACTGGTTATCACCATCGAGCCGATTATTGCCGCCGGACAAGGCGATGCATTTGTCGAGAAAGATGGCTGGACGGTTCGCACGTCCGACCGGAAGCCCTCGGCTCATTACGAGCACACCATCGTGATTACCAAGGGCAAGCCGCTAATTCTGACGGCGGCATGAACCCGGTCTTCAGCGTCCACAGCTAGAAGCTCTTGATGTGACAACTCGCCATCCCGCGCTTTTCCAGATATTGCTGATGGTAATCCTCGGCTTCATAGAAGGTCGTCGCGGGAACGATCTCCGTCACAACTTTGTTCCGGTATTTGCCTGACTTGTCCAAAGCCTCTTTGGAAGCTTGGGCAACGGCCTGTTGTGCCGGTGAGTGGAAAAAGATGGCGGAGCGATACTGCGATCCCCAGTCCGGCCCCTGGCGATTCAGCGTTGTGGGATCGTGGTTTTCCCAGAAGACGTTCAGCAATTGCTCATAGGAAACTTTGGCTGGGTCGTAATCGACCTCGACCGCTTCGGCGTGACCGGTGCGATCTGTACACACATCTTCGTAGGTCGGGTTGGCCAGCTTTCCACCGGTGTAGCCTACACGGGTTGAAATGACCCCTGGCAATTGACGAAACGTCGCTTCGACTCCCCAGAAGCATCCTGCGGCAAACGTTGCTTTTTCCATAATCGGATCCTCTCCGCGCCCCTGTTAGATGCTGGAGGGCTTCGTAGGTTCCAACGCGAAGTGCTATTCCATCTGCACGGCCCCGGTAAGATCGGCGATCCGTGCGACCCTGTGATCGCTGCACCACTGCTCTAATTCCTCGACGATTTTTTCGGTGGCGCACGGGTCCCAGTAGCTTGCGGTTCCGATCTGGACTGCGGTTGCTCCGGCCAGCATGAACTCGACGACATCGGCGGCGGTCGAGATCCCGCCCATTCCGATAACCGGAATCCTCACGGAGTGGGCAGCTTCGTACACCATTCGGACTGCGATGGGCTTAATCGCTGGCCCGGAGAGACCCGCCGTGACATTCGATATACGGGGCTTGCGGGTCTCGACATCAATCGCCATGGCGACGAATGTGTTTACGAGCGAGATGGCGTCGGCGCCGCCCGCTTCGGCCACTTGTGCCATTTGTGCGATGCTGGTGACGTTGGGCGAAAGCTTCACGATGAGCGGTTTTGCCGACGCTCTCTTGGCGGTGACCACGACGTCTTCCAGCATGCGCGGCGCTGTCCCGAAAACGATGCCGCCGTGCGCCGTGTTTGGGCAGGAGACATTTAATTCGTAGGCGGCAATGCCTTCACCTTCGTTGAGTATCTCGATCGTCCTCTCGTAATCCTCTCGCGTGTAGCCAAAGACATTGGCGATCACAACGATATCTTTTTTCTCGCGGAGCTTCGGCAGTTTCTCATCAACGAAGGACCGGGCCCCGATATTCTGCAAGCCGATTGCGTTCAGCATTCCGGCCGCGGTCTCGAACAAACGTGGCGGAGGATTGCCGGTCATGGGTTCATTCGACAAGCCCTTGACGACGAAGCCTCCCAGCTTGTCGAGTTCAACCACATCTTCGAACTCGATGCCATAGCCAAAGGTGCCACTGGCCGCGATGATTGGATTCTTGAAGGGAATTCCCGCGACACTGACCGCGAGATCGGGTTTCATAGCGGCCGTCATGGCGTGCTCCCCGGCCGCACCCATGACGTAGGCTGCACTTCATCATGTTGAGGGCGAGGCGCCTGGGATGACGGCGTCCGCGTCTCTTTGGGTACTGTTAGTGCCTCGGTTAGCACGCGGCCTGTTGCGTGGGTCGGAGCATTGATGCCGAGCAAGGAAGCCAGCGTCACCGCCAGGTCTATCGGTTCCGCATGGCTCCGATAAGTACCCGTTTGAAAAGGCAGACCATACAAGGCGAGAGGCACGTGCGTGTCATATGAGTACGGCGAAGCGTGATCTGTTCCGCTGGTGCTGCCCACGGTGAAAGGCGCAGGAACTCCGACGACGAACCAGGACGGTTCAGGAGAGTACGTGTTCAGAAATTTGCGTCCCCATGCTGTGTCGGGAACTGAGCCCTGTGCAAGTTGTACCTTGGTGAAATATCCGCGCAAACCGAGATGGTCCATTGCGTCACCAACCGCTCGCTCCGCGTCATCTTCTCTGACTTTTGCGGATGCGAAAGCGCTCTCATCCAGGAACGCGAGGGGATAAGCGAAGATGCTGACGTAATCGGCCGCTTTTCCAAATCTCGACCCCATTGCCGCATTCAACTGGGCTCGCATTTTCTTACCATCAAGATTGGCGGCCGGAACCCGTAGCTTGACCGCCTCGCTGGGAAGTGCTGCAACACCATGGTCGGCTGACAGCGCAATCCAAACGTTAGCCAATCCGACTTGGTGGCCGAGGAAATTGAAGAACTCCGCGAGTTGATGATCGGTGGCAACCGTCATTGCCTGAACCTGGGAAGAGTTGGGTCCATAGTCGTGGCCCACGGAGTCGTTCGACGACAGGCTGATGCTTAATAGATCGGTCGAGGGACCGGATCCCAAGTGCTCGTACAGCACCAACTCTCGCGCGAATTCCAGTTCATAGTCGTTTCCGAACGGGGTGGAACTGACCACATCGTAGAACGGAACCGGTGTGCCATCTTTCTTCTTCTGTGGGCTGGTCGTGCCGAGCACGTTCCCGTTGCTGTCTTTCCATTCTCGATTGAGGTACTTCTCCGACCGCTTGCCGTCATTGAAGTTCTTCGCCCAGTCCGGCAAATCATTCCGGTAATAGGTCGATGTAACCCAGTTCCCGGTATTTCTATCGATCCAGTAAGCCCCATCCGCCGCGAATCCGGCAGGGAGAATAGCGCCGCGGTCTTTTAAGGAGATGCTAAAAACGCGGGCTTTTCCTCCGGTCGCAAGCTTCAGTTCGTCCCCGATAGTATCGGCAAGCAGATTGTGGGGAGATGCTCCCGGTCCGCTGTCGGTCACTCCCACGATTCGTGTTGCGTCGTCCTGAACTGAGGTTATCTCGCGTTTTTTCTGCGGGTCCCACCACTCATTGGAAATGATGCCGTGGCCATTGCTGTAGGTTCCCGTGAACAACGTCGCATGTCCGGGTGCGGTGCGGGTGTTGGCGTAGTTGTAATAACAGTTCGTGAAATAGGCCCCGTGATCGAGGAAAAGGCGAAACCCGCCTTCGCCAAATTGGTCCCGAAACCGTTCCAGGTAGTCGCCACGGAACTGGTCGATGACAATGACGACGACCAGCTTAGGACGCGCGTTATAGGCCGAGCCAAAAGCGGCACAGGTTAACATCCCTAACACAGAGATAAACGCGCAGGCATTACGAAGGCTTGCTCTCATTGCGCTGGTAGTGTACAGGCGAGAGCCGTTTGCGGCCAACGGGCGCGGCTGGGCGCGACCCTGTGGTGATGCTTCGAGCCTCGAATGCCTCGTCACGTGTTGCATAGTGCATTCTTCTGCCGCTTTCCGGTACATTAATTGTTTCTATGCTCGATCTTGCATTCGTCCGTGAAAACCTGCCCCTGGTGGAAGAAAAGCTGCGCCAGCGCGGTATGTCGCCCGATGTCCTGAAGGACTTCAAGCAAGTCGACACGGAGCGGCGGCAGGTCATCACAGAAACCGAAACTCTCAAGGCGCAACGGAATCGTGCTTCCGAAGACATTGCGAAGCTGAAGAAAGCGGGGCAGGACGCATCCGCGCAAATCGCCGAAACCAAGGACCTGCGGGAAAAAATCCAGGAACTCGAGAAGTCAGCCGAGGAACATGACAAGCGTCTCCGCGAATTACTCGTCAGCTTGCCTAACATGCAGAACGATTCTGTGCCCGTCGGCAAGAGCGCGGACGACAACGTCGAAGTTCGGCGGTGGGGCACTCCCCCGAAGTTCGATTTCCAACCGAAGCCGCATTGGGAACTGGGTGAGCAACTCGGAGTCTTGGATCTCGAGCGTGCCGCCAAGTTGTCCGGCGCGCGCTTTGCAGTGTACTGGGATCTGGGGGCGCGGCTGGAACGCGCGCTGGCGAGTTTCATGCTGGATCTCCATACCCGCGAGCATGGATACACGGAAGTTTTGCCGCCCTACATGGTAAATTCCGAATCGATGTACGGCACGGGCCAGCTGCCCAAGTTTGCCGCAGACTCCTTCCGCGTGCCCCACGGAGAAAAGGATCTTTGGCTCATACCCACGGCCGAGGTCCCGGTTACAAATCTGTATCGCGACGAAATCATCGATGCCGCGCGTTTGCCCATTTCGCTGACTGCCTATACACCGTGTTTTCGGAGTGAGGCCGGTTCGTATGGCAAGGACGTGCGCGGAATCATTCGCCAGCACCAGTTCCAGAAAGTCGAACTGGTGAAGTTTGCGCGTCCGGAAACTTCATATGAGGAGCACGAGAAACTCACGGGCAATGCGGAAAAGGTGCTTCAGAAACTCGGGTTGCACTACCGGGTTGTGACACTGTGCACGGGCGACATGGGCGCTGCGTCGGCGAAAACCTACGACCTCGAAGTCTGGTTACCGGGGCAGCAATTGTTCCGCGAGATATCTTCGTGTTCGAATTTCGAGTCTTATCAGGCTCGACGTGCAAACATCCGGTACAAACCGGAAGGCAAAAACAAAACTGAGTTCGTGCACACTCTGAACGGCAGCGCCTTGGCTGTGGGACGCACCTGGGTGGCGATCGTGGAAAACTATCAGCAGGCCGACGGCAGTGTGCTGATTCCCGAAGCCCTGCGGCCCTACATGGGTACGGATCGTATTACCGCGAGAAAGCTCTGAAGCAGGCAGTACTGTCCGCCGCACGAGCGGTTGCATCATAATTGTGCATTGTTACCCGAGAGACTAGACTTGGAACGCACGGAGACGACCCGCACCATCCCGGAAACGGCCCCGCTGCCGATGAACGCCGTCTGGCGCACAATTCGCGGCTACTTCTGGTGGGCCTACGAGCGCGGTACCCTGCATTACGACATCATGGTCACGCTCATCCTCATATTCGTCTTCTTTTCGCCCTATTGGATTAACTACAAAGACAAACCGATCGAACGTAATCCCCATCCAACCGGCGTTTCGGTGTTGCCGGACGCCCATGGAGGATTTCTCTACCAGATTGAAGGCGTGGCAGTTACCGCCAACGACGACGCGGGTGTACAGGATCAACTGCTGCGCATTATCGAACCGATCGCTGGTTCATCAGTCACCATTTCCAGGTATGAAGCCGTCCGCGACAACAAAGGACGCATCCTAAGCTACAAGGTATGGGTCCAACGCAGCATGTAGGAGGAAAGGCGGGTTCGTGAAACGCTTCTTCTCAGCAGCTTCGATCTGTGTTCTCGCGTTCTGTGCATCGGTGTGGGCGCAGGCGCCTTCCAATACTCCCGCGCTACAGAAGGTCCTTAACCAGATGGATTCGACGGCCTCTACCTTCCGTACTGCCCAGGCAGATTTCGTTTGGGAACAGTATCAGGCCGTCGTCAAAGAAACCGATACGCAGAAGGGGAAGGTATTCTTCCGCCGCTCCGGCAAGAACACGCAGATGATGGCCCATATCACTTCGCCGGTCGAGAAATTCGTGCTCTACAGCGAAGGCAAAGTGCAGGTGTACGAGCCCAAGATCGACCAGGTGACCACGTATAACGCGGGCAAGAACAGTGGAGACGTGGAAAGCTTTCTGGTGCTCGGCTTTGGAGGCGGTGGGCACGAAATGCTGAAGTCATTCGACGTGAAATACGAGGGCGCTGAAAAGGCCGATGGTGTCGACACGGACAAGTTAGACCTGACCCCAAAAAGCCAGCGCGTACGCGGGATGTTCGAGCACATCGTGTTGTGGGTGGATCCCTCGCGTGGCGTTTCCGTGCAGCAGCAGGTGTTCCAGTCCGGCGGGGACTACCGATTAGCCAAGTATTCCAACATCCAACTGAATCAGAGACTCTCCGATAATGACTTCAAATTGCACACCAGCGGCAAGACTAAGTATGTGAGCCCCAATGGTTTGTGATTTCCTCAAACGCGGAAGCTGAAAATTCGAACTTCAGACGATATACTGCGACGAGATCGTCGACGAATCCCCCAGCGCTCCCGCTGCGCTGATGAAAGTGAGTATTGATGGCCAAGGTTTTCACCATCCCGGTCCCCCCGAAGATGAATCGTACCCGGCGCGAGCGCAATGACGATCCACGTTATGTCGAGGGCCAGCGGCTACTCGTCGAGGCCATGAAGTATCTTGCCCAGTCGGATCCCCTTTCCAATCGGCAGGCCATTGAATTGATTTCGGAACACGTGCGCACACGGTTCCGCATGAGCGATTCACCGTTGTCGTAACGAGCATCGCAAGCGGCGATTTGCACCTCTGCGCGCTTTAGCCACAGGCGTCAAGACCTTTGCAGACCACCTCAGCCGTGTCTTTTGCCAACTGCAAGCCGGCAATTTCATCCTGTGTAAACCAGCGCACTTCTTCGGCATCGCTACCGGCGCGCAGCTCGCCTGAAATTCGGCGGCACAAGAAGTCGATCAGCACGTAGTGATACCTGACCCGATCGGCCTCGAGCACCACGCGATCGAATACACCCAGGATTTCTCCCGGTTCCACGATCAATCCGGTCTCCTCGCGAGCTTCGCGAACCGCGGCTCCGCGTAACATCTCCCCGACTTCGAGGACGCCGCCGGGGATCGACCACTCGCCCTGCAATGGCGCATGGCCGCGCTTCACGAGCACAACCCGGCCATTCTCGACGATGATGGCGCCTACGCCAATGAATGGTGTTTCTGGATATTCGCGAGTCAAGTGGCGCTCAGATTCCCCTTCGTTGTCATTCTCACGCGACCTCCCTCGCTAACTTCCAAAAAGCTCTCTGGGACTCAGGTCGGCAATCTTCCATGCCTTTCCATTCCAGGCCAGAACCAGGCGGAGCTGTACCTGTTTACGGACATCCGGCAACTCGCCGCCTGTTGGCCTGGCATCGAGTGTGAAGTCGGACAGCAAGACACCATTTGTGCCCTCCGTCGCAACCTGCTGCACCTGGTAGCTCACGCGAAATGATTCGTACTTCTGGAAGAAGGCATGGACCTGGTCGCGAAACACGGGATAGTCGGGCATGCGGTCGGCGTCGAAATTAGAAAGCAAGCTCCTCTCGTTGCCGTTCTCCAGCGCATCACCTACGTGCTGGAGAACGCCCAGCGCGTCGTGCTCCGTGAACTCGGGCGCGTTCGGAAGCGGTGAAGCGGTTGCAATAACGAGCACGCTCAACAGCACCGTGAGTGCGAGGAGTATTTCCCGACTTCGCGAGCAGCGCAGCCGCATGTTTCTGATTTTACGGGAGTACGCTCGTGGAATGGTGTTGTGCAAAATTCCTCTTGCCAACGGGCCTATAATGCCCGGCGTTTCGGGTTCCGAACAAGTACTACGCGCCGCTGATTGTGATCCTTCATGGTCGACGGCCGACCGGCTTAGCACGAAGATTAGCGAAAGGAGGGAACGTATGTACACGCGCATTGTGGAATGTCGTCTGAAACCGGGCACGAAAGATGCGACGTTGAGCAGATTGGCGCAGGAGGTGTTACCCATATTGCAGGCACAGGCAGGCTTTGTCGACATGATTGGACTGTCTGACGAAAACGATCCTGACCGGCTCCTTGCTATCAGTCTCTGGAAAACCAAAGACGACGCCGACCGCTATCGCCGCGACCACTTCCAACGGGTTCTGGACATTATGGGTCCGGCGCTGCAGGGAACTCCCCGCGTTCAAACTTTCAATGTCGATAGCTCCACCGCTCACCAGATAGCCAGCGGCAAAGCTGCCTGATCGCCCGCCCGGCGTGCCCTTTCCGGGGTACGCCGGGACTGCTTCTGACTTCCCGGTTGCCGCCATGGGGATCGCTATCGAGAGGGCTCAGACGACAGACTGAACCCCTGGAAACTCCAACCCTCGAATTCCCATCTACAATACAGATCGCCATGGCGCTGGAAGAATACAAGCGAAAACGCCGCTTCACCGATACTCCCGAGCCCCCGCCGAAAGTGGAGAAGAAGGCCGGGAACCGCTTTGTCGTCCAGAAGCACCACGCGTCTCATCTGCACTACGATTTCCGTCTCGAGATGGAAGGTGTGCTGAAATCCTGGGCTGTGCCCAAGGGCCCATCGCTCGATCCAGGTGACAAACGTCTGGCCATGCAGGTTGAAGATCACCCGGTCTCGTACTTCGATTTCGAGGGCACCATTCCCGAGGGCAACTACGGCGCAGGGACCGTAATGGTGTGGGATGTCGGCACATGGGAACCGCTATCGCCTGTGCCGGTCAACGGCCAGTACATTCCTGGTACCTCGAAAGAAGCGTCGCAAATGCTGGCCAAGGGCGACTTAAAGTTTCGGCTGAACGGCAAACGGCTGAAGGGGGACTTCGCCCTGGTTCACATCAAGTCGCGCCGCTCGGGGAGCAAAGGCAACGAGTGGCTGCTGATCAAGAAGCACGATAGCGCCGTGATCTCGGGTTATGACATCGACGAGTACGACTCGTCGGTTTTGAGCAAGCGCAGCATGGCCCAGATCGGCGGGGACGAGCGTTCGGCGGAGTGGAAGAGCAGTCGCCCGGCCTCGGGCCGCACCCGCCCAAAAGCCGCATGGCTGGCGGACACGCTCGCGAAAGTCGAAAAGAAACGCGCGAAATCTTCCACCGACGAGGAACCAGGAGGGCGCGGCAGCAAAGTAAAAAAAAACTCCGAAAACGTAAGCTCACCTCGCGCAAATAAATCCTCAGTAACTCCGGGAGAGAAGGTCCGACCTAACGCATCTCCCGTGGTAAAGCGCTCCGCTCCGGCCTCTCCCGCAGCTTCACTGAAAGGTGGACGCCAGGCCAGCATGCCCGCTGTTATCCGTCCGATGCTGGCAACCTCGATAGAGAAGCCCTTTGATTCCGACGAGTGGCTTTTCGAAATCAAGTGGGACGGTTACCGGTCTGTCGCGTTCATCGAGAATGGACGCGTGCGGCTGGTGTCACGCAACGACAACGACATGACTGCACTTTATCCGGAGCTTGGCGATCTGCCCACTTATCTGCGTGCCAAAACGGCGGTGGTGGATGGGGAAGTGGTCGCCGTCGATGAGCAGGGACGCCCCTCGTTCAGTCTCATGCAGCAGCGCACCGGAATCCGTCATGGACGGTTTCGCGCGCCGGGGCACCAGGATGTTCCCGTGCTGTACTACGCCTTCGATTTGATCTATCTCGACGGTTACGACCTGCACAAGGTGAATCTCGAAGACCGAAAGCAGTTGCTGAACGATATCGTGATCGCCGGGGACAATCTGCGCTTTTCCGATCACCAGGTTGGCCACGGCAACGCGTTGTTCCAGGTTGCGGCGCAACGCGGACTGGAAGGCATCGTCGCCAAGCGGCGCAACAGTTGCTACGAGGAGCGGCGCACTCGCGAGTGGCTGAAGATCAAAATCACGAAAGAAATCGAATGCGTCATCGGAGGCTACACCGAACCCGAGGGCAGCCGCGAATACTTCGGGTCGCTCGTACTCGGGCTGTACGACGACAAGCAGCGCCTGATCCACGTAGGCCAGGCCGGCACCGGCTTCGATCGCAAAATGCTGGCGAGCATGTGGAAGCTATTGGAGAAGCTCGAGACGAAGACGAATCCGTTCCACGGCCCGGTGGACGCCGGACGGCGTGCACACTGGATTAAGCCTGAGCTTGTCGCGGCCATCAAGTTCACCGAGTGGACCCACGAAACCAGCGAAGGTGGTGTGAAACTGCGCGCGCCCGTGTTTCTCGGCATCCGCGAAGATAAGGATCCCAAAGAGTGCACGTTCGAGGAGCAACAAGTGCCACGCTAAACCTCGAGCGCCTTGTTGAAAAGTAACGGGGTTCAAGGTCGCGAAACTCAAGCCGCGATGCAACGCGGCTCTTCATTCGCGTGTCTAAGGTGCACGCTACCAACTGAAAGGCTACAATCGAGCCGCTCGTTTGAAACCTGCATGCGAACGCAAAACTGGCTGTCCGCCATCGCTCGTCTGCTGTGCGCTTCCTTTCTGGTCATTCTCTTCACGTCCGGTTCCAGCTTTGCTCAATATGGCAAGCTCGCGCCACCCAACCTGGCGAGGGGCGAGAAGATATACAACTCAGGATGCGTGATGTGCCATGGTTCCGATGGCAAGGGAACGCCGACTGCCATCGCCGGCTTCGAGCAGCCTGATACTTTCCCAGACTTCACCCGCTGCGATCAGACGACGGCCGAAACTGACGTTGCCTACAAAGCAGTGGTGGTGCATGGTGGGCCTACCCGCGGGTTCTCGCAGATCATGCCGTCCTTCAACCAGGCTCTCACGGAGAACGACATTGACCAGGTCATCCACTACCTGCGCACATTCTGCCGGAATGTTCATTGGCCGCGCGGCGAGTTGAACCTGCCCCGCGCTCTCGTAACCGAAAAAGCATTTCCCGAAGACGAAGTTGTGGTCTCGTCGGCGGTCAATGCCCGCGGCGCGCCCGGTGTTGAGAGCCACATCATCCACGAGCAGCGCTTCGGCCTTAACAACCAGATCGAAGTCGACATGCCGATCCTGTTCCAGGACCAGAACCACGTCTGGTACGGCGGTGTGGGCGACATGACCCTCGGCTTGAAACGTGTGATGTTCTCGAACCTGAATTCAGGCTCCATTTTGTCGCTGTTCGGAGGCGCGCTCCTGCCGATCGGAAGCCGCAATCGCGGGTTCGGCTCGGGAACTACGACGCTCGAGACTTTCGCCGCGTTCGATCAGCTGTTCAAAACGAATACTTTTATCCAAACGCAGTTCGGCGCCGAATTGCCGCGCCACACTGATATTGCGCCGCAATCGTTGTTCTTCAACGCCGCCCTAGGGCAAACCTTCATGGCCGATCACGGCCTCGGCCGGATGTGGTCGCCCATGATGGAGTTCCTCGCGGCACGGGATCTGGTCAACCGCGCACAAACCGATTGGGATGTGGTGCCTCAAATGCAGGTGACGATCAGCAGGCGCCAGCACATACGCGCCGACCTCGGCGTGCGCGTTCCCGTAAACAACACCGCGGGAAGGCCTGTACAGCTCATGGTGTACGTCCTTTGGGATTGGCAAGACGGCCGTCTCACGGAAGGCTGGTAATGCGCAATCGACTTTGGTATGCGCTGATTGTTCTCGCCTCGCTCGCCATCCCCGCTGGACTAATGAGTGCCGACAAACGTCAGGAACTCAAGCCGGCGTTCCACACCTCGGACCGCTGTCTCGCCTGTCACAACCAACTCACAACCGCGTCCGGCGAGGATGTTTCGATTGGATTCGACTGGCGCGCCAGCATCATGGGAAATTCGGCCCGCGATCCGTACTGGCAAGCCAGCGTTCGGCGCGAAGACATGGACCATCCCGGACAGAAGGCGGAGATTGAAGACGGTTGTGCCGACTGTCACATGCCGGCTTCGCGGTACCAGGAAAAAGAGCAAGGGCAACTTGGGCAGGTATTCGCGCACATTCCCTTCGACGCGGATCCGAAGAAGAACGCGGCCGCCCAGGACGGCGTCACTTGCTCTGTTTGTCACCAGATCGCTGCCCGCAACCTGGGGGAGCGTGCCAGCTTCAACGGTGGGTTCGTCGTCGAGCCTCCCATCGCCAGGGACGAACATCCCGAATACGGTCCTTTTGTCGTGGAAAACGGGCTGGCGCACATCATGCAGACTTCCACCGGCGGGTTTCGCCCCATGCAGGCGCAGCACATTCGCGAATCGGCCATGTGTGCGACCTGTCACACGCTGTACACGAAGTCGCTGGATAAAACCGGCAAAGTGCTGGGAGAATTCCCGGAGCAGATGCCGTACCAGGAGTGGCTGCACAGCGACTATCCCAACAAGGCGACGTGCCAGTCCTGCCACATGCCGCCGGTTCAGGGTGAAGCACCAATTGCCTCCGTGTTCGCGCCGAAGCGCTCCGGAGTTCACCAGCACACATTCATCGGTGGAAATTTTTTTGTGCTGGGACTGTTAAATCTGAATCGTGCCGAGCTTGGTGTCGGCGCGATGCCGGTTGAGTTGAATGCTTCGGCCGAGCGCACCCGGCGGTTCTTGCAGACGCAAACCGCAAGAGTCGTGATTCGCAACCTGGATGTGAACGCCGGCACCTTGAATGCTGATGTACTAGTACAGAACCTCACGGGACACAAGCTACCGACTGCGTTTCCCTCACGCCGAGCATGGCTGCATTTCCGCGTGCAGGACCGCAATGGGAGAACCGTCTTCGAGTCTGGCGCCTTGCAGAGGGACGGGTCGATCCAAGGTAACGACAATGATGCCGACGGAACGCGCTTCGAGCCCCACTATCATGAAATCACCAACGGCGATCAGGTGGAGATCTATGAGCCCATCCTGAAAGATAGTGACGGGCATGTAACCACCGGGTTGGCGGCCGCCGTCGGCTACCTGAAAGACACGCGTCTTCTGCCGCTCGGCTTCGAGAAGCGGACGGCTGATAAAGATACAGCGGTGATCGGAGAAGCCGCAGCCGATCCGAATTTCGACGATGGCAGCGACCTGGTGCGGTATTCGATCTCGCTGGGCAATGCCGAGGGGCCCTTTCATGTCGAGGCCGAACTCTGGTATCAGCCGATTGGGTTTCGTTGGGCGCACAACCTGGAAACCTACAGAGCAGCCGAACCACAACGATTCCTGCGCTATTACGGCCAGAACCCGGGCGCGACCGCGATCGTGTTAGCCAGGGCGGAAGGTAATCACTAAATAGAATAGGCGCAGACAGGAGCGTCTGCGCCACAACTTGCCACCAACTGCTGCTCGAGCTAGTTGGCTTTTCTCACATCGCCTGCGATAACGCCGTCCTTGATGTGAATCACGCGGTGGGCGTACTCGGCGATATCGTGCTCGTGGGTGACGAGCACGATGGTATTTCCCTCCGCTTGTAGCCGATCAAAGAGTGCCATGATCTCGTTGCCCGTCTGCGAGTCGAGGTTGCCAGTCGGCTCATCGGCGAGAATGATCGACGGCTTGTTGACCAACGCACGGGCGATGGCGACGCGTTGCCGTTGCCCGCCAGAGAGTTCGTTAGGCTTGTGCATCATGCGTTTGTCCATGCCTACCGCTGCCAGTGCATCTTTAGCGCGCTGCATGCGTTCTTCTGCGGGCACACCGGCGTAAATTAGCGGCAGCTCGACGTTGTGAAGAGATGTCGCGCGAGCGAGCAAATTGAAGGTCTGGAAAACGAAACCAATTTCTTTGTTTCGAATGCGCGCCAGTTCGTCGTCGTCGAGTTCGCTTACCAGCTGGCTGTTAAGCCAGTACTTACCTTCGCTGGGCGTGTCGAGGCACCCGATCAGGTTCATCAGCGTGGATTTCCCGGAACCCGACGGACCCATGATGGCTACGTACTCGCTGCGTTCAATACGCAGATTGACGCCGCGTAGCGCCTGGACCTGTTGTTCAGACCCCATGTCGTAGGTCTTCCACAGGTTTTCGGTCGCGATCATGGCCGATTCGGGCGCAGTGGACACTGCGGGCTGATTGAAATTGATTACTTCTGCGGTGGCCATCCTCTTCTCCTTGTCCTCGAAGGACACTACCCGCTCCGATCCTCAGGCTCTCCAATTGGACGAGCCTCTCCTGGATTTGTTATGTGCTCTCTACCTCTTTTTTCGGCGCCGAATTGTCCACCTTAACGGTCGCGCCCGGCTTCAAGGTCCGCAAAATCTTGTAACTACCAGTGATGACCTCATCTCCAGGCTTCAGGCCACTTGTGACTTCAATCTCGGTGGTGCCGGCAATTCCGGTTTGCACGGGCACGAACTCCGCTTTCTTGTTCCGTATTGTGAAGACACCCTGAATTTCTTTTTTGTCTTTATCGTCCTTCGACGCCGTGGCTTGTCGCTCGGCAGCTTGCACCGAACCCGGCTTGGCTTTGGCCGCATCCAGGTCGCCTTGGGTGCGCACCGTCAGCGCCTGGATCGGAATCGTCAGAACATTGTTGCGCGTGGCCGTGGTAATTTTCGCCGTAGCGGACAGCCCGGGACGAAGATTCTGGGGAGGATCCTGGAGAGTTACCACCACCTTAAAATCTTTGGCTTCCTGGCTGGCGCTGGTCTGTTGTGAAGTTGAAACACCAGTTGAGCGCACAATCGCGTTGTCGCCGATCTCGGTGACGGTTGCTTTGAAGGTCTTGTTCGGAATCGCGTCAATACTTACTTCGGCAGGCTGCCCCAGCTTCACGTTCACGATGTCCGTTTCGTCGACCTTGATTTCTGCGGTGATGACAGACATATCCGCAATCGTCATCAAGGTGCTGCCCGGCGAATTCTGGATTCCGATGACAACCGTTTCCCCCTCGCGCACCGGCAGGTTGGTCACCACTCCATCAAACGGGGCCGCGTAGGTGGTTTTTTGCAGGACGTCACTCACGCGGGTCAGGTTGGCGCGGTTCTGGATGACGTGCCGCTCCGCGGAGTCAACCTGCGCTTTGTTCTGAGCCACTCGGGCTTGCGCCTGGGCGAGTGCGGCATCGGCGACGAGCCACGCGTTTTGCCGGTTATCGTATTCAGATTTCGCGATCAGAGCGTCTTTGTAGAGGGCTTGGGCGCGGTCCCAATCGAGCTTATTGCGTTGGGCGTCGGCCTTGGCGCGGTTGAGGTCGGCAAGCGCTGTTTTATATCCCGCCTCGGCCGCGATTGCATCCGTCTGAGCTGCTTCCAGAGAAGCGCGCGTGGCATTCACATCCGCTGACGATTGCACGTTCTCCAGTTGCGCGACAAGTTGGCCTTTTTTTACCCGATCGCCTTCTTTGACGTAAAGGTGCGTGATCTTGCCGAACGCGTTGGCGCCGACATTTACGTATGTTTTAGGACGTACTTCGCCGGACGCGCTCACAACTGCTGTCAGGTCACTGTTCTGTGCCTTCCCGGTTTGTACGGTGGCTACATTACGGCCACTGAAGTAGACGGTACCAAGGGCAATGCCGAGGACCAGCAGCACTGCCGCTGCAATAATTGTGACTTTAAGCCATGTTTTCATTGCGTGCTTCTTGTCGCGCACCACGACGGTTTGCACGCTGAGGGCGGCGCGGTCGTTGTGCGGAGTGACGGCTGGCGTCATAAGTTGTGGTTCAGAAACCCGCAATGTCCCGATCTCCGGACAGAGATGAATACCTCATCAGATACGCGGGCCAGAGTGGAGAAGTTCCCCGGCGCCCGTACCGGCGGGAAAAATACGCCCAGAGGAGAAGAGCATTGCGAAGCTGTCGCTTGATTATAGCTTGCGGTGCTGGAATATTGGTGACGGCCGACCGTCACCAGGGTGACACCCCGGCCTCTCTTGAGGCCCGCCCTTAATTCTTTAGTATTACGGGACTTAAGCTGCATTCAACCACAGAGCATCTGGCCACCATTGCCTTGCCTTAGCGCATCCAACGACTTACAATAAGGGGCAATCATCGTCTGTGAGGAGTACCTCCGCTATGTCCCGGGTGGCTTTGCGCACATGCTTTTTCGCCGCTTTTCTTGTTGCTTCAGTGCTGCTGGCAGGTCTGACTGCCGTCGCCCAGGACGACAAAACGGATAACGGCCAGTCATTGTATAACCAAGATCCTAAACAACCTGCAGCGGCGCCGACCAAGAAGGAGGATATTGATCCTCTCAAGCGTCCTCTTACGGAAAAGCAGAAAAAAGAAAACGCGAAGAAACTCCACCAGGAATTAGGCAAAACTTACAAGAAGTGGTTGGACGAAGACGTCGCCTACATCATCACCGACGAAGAGCGCGCTGCGTTCAAGCAACTCTCCAACGACGAAGAGCGCGACAATTTTATCGAGGCTTTCTGGGCGCGTCGCGACCCTACTCCTGACACTCCGGAAAACGAATACAAAGAAGAACACTACGCTCGAATCGCCTACGCCAACGAGCATTTTGCCGCGGGTATCCCGGGTTGGAAAACCGACCGCGGCCGGATGTACGTCATGTACGGCAAGCCGGACGAGATCGAATCGCATCCCGCCGGCGGAACCTACGAGCGCCCCATGGAAGAGGGTGGCGGCTCGACTTCCACATTTCCGTTTGAAGACTGGCGTTATCGCTACATCGAGGGTATCGGTCAGGAAGTCATCATTGAATTCGTCGATACCTGTATGTGCGGCGACTACCACATGACGATCGACCGTTCGGAAAAAGATGCGTTGCTGTATACGCCGAATGCCGGTCTCACCTTGTACGAACAGATGGGTATGGCGTCCAAGGCAAGCCGCTTCAACGGCGGCCTGGAGCGTCTGGGAGTCGGACCGTTCAACCAGGACCTGCAAACCAAGCAGTTCGACCGGCTCGAGCAGTATGCAAAGTTGAACAGGCCTCCCGAGGTCAAGTTTAAGGACCTCGAAGAAGTCGTCAGCCACAAGATCAACGTCAACCTCATGCCTTTCGACGTTCTGACTGACTTCATCAAAGTCACCAGCGACACCGTGCTGGTTCCAGTCACTATCCAGGTGAAGAACAAGGACATCACGTTCGTCAACAAGGACGGCGTGGAACGCGGGACGGTCAATATCTTTGGAAGGCTGCAGACCATCGCCGGCCGCACCGCGCAGACCTTTGAAGACACCGTACAGGTGGATGTCCCACCGGAGCTGCTGCCGAAGACGACGGAGAATGCCTCCGTTTACTGGAAGGCGCTGCCGCTTCGGGCGGGGCGCTACCTGCTGGAAGTCGTTTTGAAAGACGTGAACGGCGACCGGGTAGGCACGTGGCGCCGCGGCATCCAGGTTCCTGAATTCCTCGACGACAAGCTTTCGACATCCTCACTGATCCTTGCCGATCAGATGCACCCGGTTCCGACTCGCAATGTGGGTGCCGGAAACTTCGTGATTGGCGATACCTACGTACGTCCTCGCGTTGCCGATGGCGGCGAGGGCAAGCCCGTTACTTTCAAGCGGAACCAGCAGTTGAATGTCTGGATGCAGGTATATAATCTCGAAGTCGATCAGAAGACGAAGAAACCTTCGGCCACCGTTGAATACAACGTGGTGAACACGAGCACTAATAAACCTGTGATTCACGCCGTCGAGTCCACCGAGCAGATGGGCAATATCGGCGATCAGCTTACGTTGAAGAAAACCCTGTCCGCAGCGAATCTGCAGCCCGGCAGTTACAAGTTGCAGATCAAAGTCAATGACAACATCTCCAAGCAGACTGTAGATCCGTCCGCGACGTTCGTTGTCGAGTAGGTGGCTTGGAGTTCCAGGTGGTGGAGCATGCTCCGTAAGCTCGGATTCGTAACGTTGCTGCTGAGCTTGGCTCTCCCTGCGTCAGCGGCGGGGAAGCCGGGCACCATCTCAGGATTCGTGCGCGACAATACCGGCGTTCCGCAGATGGGCGCGGTAGTGGAAATATTAGGCTCGGCGTCCAGCGCACTTCGTGTTTTCACCGACGAAAAAGGCCACTATACGGCGGCCGGTTTGCTGCCGGGAAGCTATACCGTCAAGGTGACCATGCCTTCGTTCATGCCTTCCTTGCGCGAGCGAATTGGCATCCGCCCCGGCTCTTCTTTGCTGGTTAATTTCACGCTGAGCACCATCTTCGATGTCCTGCAGCTTGCGCCGGGCAGCGGCCCCGCTGAAGCCGACGACTGGAAATGGACGCTGCGCTCGGTCGCAAACCGGCCGATCCTGCGTGTCCTGGAGGAGGATCCCACTGTTCTACTTGCCAGCAGCGAAAGCAGGGATCCGCATCCGCTCAAAGGATCGGTGTCTTTTGTAGCCGGATCCAGTTCTGGTGGATTTGGCAGTTCGTCGGATATGAGCACCGGGTTTTCGCTGGAGCATTCGTTATTCTCATCCGGCACGGTGGCTTTACAAGGCAAGGTGGGCTACGGCGGAGCGCTTCCTGCAACCGTCTTGCGGGCATCTTATTCGCATAACCTGCCCAGCGGGTCTCGCCCTGAAATTGCTTTCACGGCTCGGCGCTTCGAGTCTCCGGGATCAAACCTGCCGGCACTGCAAGCCTTGGCGCTGAGTGCCTCGGATAGTCTTACTTTGGGCGATGCCATCGAGCTCAACTTCGGCAGCGAACTGCAAAGTGTTCAGTTCATGGGCCGGGTAAATGCGTTTCGACCATTCGGTTCGGCTGATATACACCTTTCGCCGAATACCGTCGTCGAATATCGTTACGCGACGTCGATTCCAAACGGCCGACTTGATAAGGGATTTGACTCCGCCCCGGCGGATCTGAGCGAGGCAAATCCCCGAGTCAGCCTGGCTTCATTTGCGCCGGCGCTGGAGCGTGCTCATCACAGCGAAGTCTCCGTGTCGCGCCGCATGGGCAAAACCCGATTCCAGGTGGCCGCGTTCTCGGATCGAATTTCTAACACCGCGTTAGTCGGTGTCGGAGATATTTCGGCGGACAGCGGCAGCGTTCTACCCGACGTTTACTCGGGAACCTTTACCTACCGTGGCAGCAATCTCGAGACCAATGGTTTTCGTGCCGTGTTGCAACGGCAACTGAATTCGGATTTGACCGCGACGCTCGACTACAGCTACGGCGGCGTCCTCGATCTCGCTCCGGGTGAACAGAACCTTTTGACCGCCCGTTCCTCGCTGCAAACGGTTTCGCGCCATGCCGTCGCCGGTAAGGTGAGTGGAACGGTACCGCGGGCCAAGACACACTGGATTACTTCCTATCGATGGACCAGTGGCCAGGCTCTAACGCCGGTCGATCTGTTCAATGCTTCGCCGGGACAAGCGGATCCGTACTTGAATGTGTTCGTGCGCCAGCCGATTCCGCATGTTGGTTTCCTTAATGTGAAGATGGAAGCGCTGCTGGAAATCCGCAACCTGATGGCGCAAGGATACGTGCCTATGCTGGGGGCTGACGGACGCACTGTGTACCTGGTGCAATCGGCACGGGCGGTGCGCGGCGGCGTAGCTTTTAACTTCTAATATAACTTTCGGTCACACTCCCCGCCCTGTTCTCCGAGCGGGGACTTCTTTTTCTGAGAAAATCCTTTTTCTTCGCGACTTCGAGCGACCACCCGCGCCGAGCGGACCGGTGTTCGGGCTACCCTCGGCTGCGGTCAGATTTGCGTTCATTGAAAACCGCCCGGTGTAGACGTTCTGCCACGTTCAAAAGCGGTCATTCGGGGCTATAATTCCCCGATTCAGAACAGCTGATCGCTATTCGCAGCCGTGAGAACCGCGGCTATTCGAGTGATGTTGGGACACAAGGAGAACGGTATGAGACTGCGGCTGATCTTTGCGTTCGTAGTGCTGATGGTTTCCACACTGGCCGCGCAGACTTTCCGCGGAACAATCCTGGGCACCGTGACCGACGCCACCGGGGCTGTGATCTCAGGCGCCAAAGTAACAGTAAAGAACACGGCGACAGGTTTGGAGCGAACTACACAGACAAGCGCCGACGGCAGCTACTCGGTTCCCGAACTGCCAATCGGGCCCTACACCGTCTCTATTGCACAGACCGGATTTCAAACATCGGTGACGAACGGTGTCGTGGTTGACGTTGCTACCGAGCGGAGAGTCGATGCCCTGCTTAAGACCGGTCAGGCCAATGAGACTGTTGAGGTGTCGGGCAACGAACTCCCTGAGGTGCAGACGACCTCGGCAGAACTCGGTGGCGTGCTCACCACACAGACGATTGAGAACCTGCCGGTGAATGGGCGTGATTACCAGAAGCTTATTTATCTCAACCCCGGCATCGCCGGGTCGCCCGACCAGATCAGCGATTCTCCAGGTTCTTTCGGCGTGTTCTCCATGAATGGATCGCGGGGCCGCTCCAACAACTTCTTGTTGGACGGCACGGACATGAATGATGGCTACCGTAACGATCCCGCGATCAACGAAGCCGGCGTTTTCGGAACCCCAGCGACCATTCTTCCGATCGATGCGGTTGCCGAACTTCGCGTCCTTTCCAACTACGAAGCCGAATATGGCCGCAACAGCGGCGCGATCATCAACATTGTTACCAAAAGCGGTACGAATAACTGGCACGGCGCGTTGCTGGAATACTGGCGGAGCGGCCAGCTCGGAGCGCGCAACTTCTTCAACATTGACGGCACCCCGAAGAATTCTTTTCTGAATAACCAGTTTGGCGGCTCGGTCGGCGGCCCGATCGTGAAGGACAAAACGTTCATTTACCTCGACTACGAAGGCCAGCGCGAGTCGGGAAAACAATCCGGCACAAGTTGCGTGCCCGATCCTGCCCAGATCGCGGCCGACGGCGGCCCCAGCAATCAGGTGATTGCCAGTTTGCTGGCCAGAAATCCATGGCCTGCGCCAAATATTCCGGGCGCGGTGAGCGACAATTCAGGATGTACGACTGACAACCTGGCGACAGCTACTCCGTTCAGCAACCGGGTGGACAGCTTTATCGCTAAGCTCGATCACAACCTCAACGCCAACAACCTTATAACCGGCCGCTACTACCTCGGTGATAGTGACCAGAGCTTTCCGTTTGCCCAGTTGGCTGCCGGTCTTCTCCCGGGCTTCAACACGGTCACGCCAACTCGGGTACAGATGGTTGCGCTGTCCTACGTGAAGATCGTCAATTCAAGCCAGGTCAACGAAGTGCGCCTGGGGTGGAACCGCTTTGCTGAGGGTTTCTTCCCCGAGGACCAGGGCTTCGATCCTGCCTTGATCGGGTTGAACACCGGCGTGGGCCGCTACGAGGGCGGCTTGCCAGCGATCAGCGTCGGGGGCTTTTCGCAGATTGGAGCGACCAACGGTGTGCCACGCAACCGTGTTGACTCCAACTGGCATATCGCCGACAACTATTCGTGGAAGGCAGGTCGCAACGATTTCAAGTTCGGTTATGAATACCGCCGCACGACCATCATGCAGGTGCTCGAGAACACATTTCGTGGCAAGTTGTCGTTCGACGACTTGAGCACTTTCCTGCAAGGCCTGCCGTCAGACGGTTCTCAGCGTATCGGCAATACCCGCCGCCACACTTTCGAGAATAGCCACGGGTTCTATATTCAGGACAGTTTCCGCTGGACTCCCAAACTGACGTTGAACCTGGGGTTGCGATGGGACTACTTCGGCGTGACGGGCGAGAAGAACAATCTGTTCTATCGCTTTGATCCGAACGCGACCGATCCCAACGTGCTGAACACGCCGCAGGTCGGCCAGCTTTACGATAAGGACTACAACAATTTTGCGCCTCGTTTTGCCTTCGCCTACGACATAACCGGCAAAGGCAAAACCGTGGTTCGCGGCGGATGGGGAATGTTCTACGACGCGTTTGCGCAGGACATCTTTCTGGGCCATTTCCCCTGGAATTGCTTCTTCTGTCCTGGTCCAGCCTATGTGGGTTATGGACCCGGCGCGATCTCCTCGCTTTCTTTGGGTGCGGGCGCTCTCGATCCGAACACGCCCGTGTTCGACCCGACCAGTGCCAGCCCGAATGGCGAATTCTTCGGCGCCGATCCGCATCTGCGCACACCTTACGTTCAGAACTTCAACCTCAATGTCCAGCAGGCTTTGACGAATAAGGCAGTGCTGCAAGTTGGCTATGTGGGATCAAAGGGAACCAAGCTGTTCCGGTTCCGCGACATCAACCAGCCTACGCAGGCGGAGATCACGGCGGCCGACTTGGCCAACGGAGTAAGCGGCTACGGCGTGCCCCGCCACTTCCCGAGTGTGTGGCCGTTCTACGTGAACATGGAAGAATCGCGCGCGAGCTCGCTCTATCATGCCTTGCAAACAAGCCTGCGCATCAACACTTGGCATGGTCTTTCGACCCAGGCGAATTTCGTCTGGTCGCACTCGATTGACGATGCTAGCGACAGCGAGGATTTCATTCCCAATCAGGCCCAACCCACCAACAGCTGGAATCCCGCGGGAGAGCGTGGCAACTCGAGCTTCGATATCCGGCGCCGGTTTACGTGGAATTTCGCCTATCAGTTTCCAAAATGGGGAGGGGCGCTTTCCAAACTGAAGAGTGGGTGGGGCTTTGACGGAGCCCTGAGCCTGCAGGATGGACAGCCTTTCCACTTAAACTATCTATTCGAGGGTGACTACTCCGGCGCGGGACAGGGTTTTGATCGGCCCGACGTTGTAGGCCCAATCCGATATGGCCCCGCTCCGTTCAGCTTCCTCGGCATGAGTTCGTTCGCTGCGCCGTGCACGTGGGCGACGCTTAATGATCCTTTGGACAGCACCGAGGCAAATTGCGTTGCGGGTACGCGGCACTTCGGCGACCTGCGTCGAAACTCGCTAAGGGGTCCAAGCTTTAAAGAGCTGAACTTCTCCATTTCGAAACGGACACCGATCACCGAAAGTGTGAGTCTCGATCTCCGTGCCGAATTCTTCAACCTCTTCAACCATCCCAACTTTGCCAGCCCGATTCTGCCTCTGTTCGCGGCAGATGCGGGAAATCCCGACTATCTGACAGGCAGGCACAGTGGGTTCTACCAGTTGACGGCTACGGGCGATGTGGGCATTGGCAATCCATTCCTGGGCGGTGGTGGGCCGAGAGGATTGCAGTTCGCCGCCAAAATTACCTTCTGATCAGCCGCAGTTCCTTTTCAGGCTCCTCTTCCGAGGAGCCTTCTTTTTTTGCCGCCGAACGCTGGCTGGACGAGCATCCTACTTAATTCGATCTTCCGCCCGCTGGATGACCAAGCTGAGCCGGTTGCCGCGCCGCGTCTATCCGGGAGGAACGATATAATTTCAAATTCACCTAACAGCCAGAGTGTAGGTGAGAGGCCTGCACAACAGTGCCAGAGCGCGGCTGCTCACAAGGGGGAAGCTTGCTGTCCCTGCCGCGCCTACAAGGAGAAAGAACTGATGAAAGTGCGTGCGATCGTGGCTTTTGTCGTGCTAACTGCGGCGGCAATGGCCGGTCAGACGTTTCGCGGCGAGATTGTTGGCCGCGTCACAGATGAGAAAGGCGGGGCGGTCCAAGAGGCGAAGGTCACCGTCTCCAACACCGTGACTGGTTTATCCCGCGACACGCTGACCGATTTCAGAGGTGACTACGCGCTTTCCGAGCTCCCCATCGGCGAATACAACCTCACCGTTCTCAAGACGGGCTTCCGCAATCCGACGCTGACGGGAATTCATGTGAGTTTGGCCAGACCCGCACGATTGGACGTGACCCTCGCCGCCGGTGATGTTGAGCAGAAAAACGAACAGAAGGCGGTCGTCTCCCCTTTGAATAGTGTCACCGCTACGCTCGATGGGTCACTGGAGGGTCACGAGATCGCACAACTCCCGGTAAACGGCCGGGACTACAAGAAACTCTTGTCCTCGATTCCCGGGGCAAACCAGGATCCAAGCGAGGTCAGCGATTCGCCCGGCTCTCTCGGGGTAGTCGCGGTCAATGGCAACCGAGGCCGTTCGAACTACTTCTTGCTGGATGGTTCCGACATCACCGACCGGTATCGCAACGTTCCTGTGACGAATCAGAGCGATGTCTCGGGCATTCCGACGACCTTGCTCCCCCTTGACTCCATACGCGAGATGGCGATTCTGGCCGACCCAGGCGCTCAATATGGCCGCAATTCAGGCGCAGTCATTAATATGGTGACGCGCTCGGGGCAGAACGATCTGCACGGATCCCTTTTTGAGTATTTTCGCAATGATGCGCTCGACGCCCGAAACTACTTCAACGCCCGGCCGGCACCGCGGAACGTTTTTCACAACAACCAGTTTGGGGGAGCGGCGGGCGGAGCGATCCGGCCGGATACCACATTCTGGTTTCTCAGCTACGAAGGGCACCGGGAGCGCGTCAGATCACCCGAGTCGGTAACCGTCCCATCCCAGGCGCAGATTGCGGCCGCGGCCCCGCCTTGTGGCGCCCCGAATCCACTTGATTGCATCAATCCGATTGTCACTAACATCTTGAGTTTCCAGCCTTGGGGACCTCTGCCGGCAACCGGCGATGCGTCCGGTAATCCCGCAAGCCCGCATACGCTGCAGACGACGCTGCCCACGACCAATCGCTCCGACAACGCGGTTGCGAAGATTGATCACCACCTGCTGGCCAGTGACGTGGTCACGGCACGATATTTTTTTGGCTACGGAAAGCAGAATGCCCCTTCTGCAGTGCTCGGTGGAACCGATCAGCTGCCTGGGTACAACACTCTGACGCCGACGCGTGTGCATGATGGCGTTCTGTCTTACACACATGTGTTCTCGCAGAAGATGCTGGCGGAGCTACGCGGAAGCTGGAACAGGTTTTTCGATAACCTCTCGCCGGAGGATATAGCCTTCATTCCTTCCGCGGCCGGACTCGACACTACTTCCAATCCGAACGATTTTGGATTGCCGGTTATCAATATTGGCGGGCTGGCCACGCTGGGAACCAATCAGTCGGTTCCACGGAGCCGCACGGACACCAATTGGCAGTTTGCGACGAACTTTGCCTACAACTCCGGCCGACATACCTGGAACTTCGGCTTCGATTACGGAAAGGCGAGCGTCAATCAGTTCTTCGACTCCAACCACCGCGGCACGCTTAACTTCGCGACCTTGGCGGACTTCCTGGCGGGGACGCCAAGCGGTGGTAGCCGCACGTTCGGCGACACACATCGCTCCACCTTCCAGCGCAACTACGCCTTTTATGTCCAGGACAGCTTCCGCTTCAGCCCTCGCCTGTCGATCAATGGCGGCCTGCGATGGGACTACTTCGGGGTGCTCGGCGAGGACACCAATCTGCTCAGTGTCTTTGATCCCAGCGTCGGACTTCAGCAGGTCGGCGCGGCAAGTGCGCCGTCCGGTCTCTACCCGAAGGACAAGAATAATTTCGCCCCGAACCTGGGCGCGGTGTACGACGTTTTCGGCAACGGAAGAACCATCGTGCGTGCCGGCTGGCAATTGGTTTACGACCAGTTTCCCCAGGATCTGTTTGCCGGACAGACTGGCTTCAACACCAACAATGCAGGCCCGGCCTACAACGCCATCGGTTCCAAGCCCGTGTTGTATGGCAGCGTCGACGCTTTTGCATTTCAGCTCACGCCTGGGCCTTGCGGCGCGAATCGGATCGCGGTGCCGAACACGACCAGCTGTACCGGGCCGGTGTTCAGCAATTTCACAGCAAGCGACGTATTTTCGGTCTCGCAAAAACTGCGCACACCGTACGTGCACAATTACAACCTGACTGTCGAACATCAACTCGGTCAACACACCTCGGTGACAGTCGGCTACGTGGGATCGCTCGGAAGGAAACTGCTCCGCTACCGCGATATTAATCAGCCAAACGGCGCGACCGGGGTGCGCCCCCTCGATTTTGGCCCGTTCACCGCGCAGGGAACGCAATTCCGAATCGTGAACCAGATCGAATCGAGCGCCAACTCCAGCTATAACGCCGTACAGGCGCGCTTTCGAATCCGCAACCTGCGCGGCTTCTCGTCCGCGCTGAACTATACCTACTCGCATGCGATTGACAATGCGAGCAGCGCGCAGGATTACGTTCCCAACGCAAGCTTGCCGGACAACAGCTTCAATCCTGCGGGCGAGCGCGCCAATTCCAACTTCGACGCAAGGCATCGCTTGACGTGGTACTTCACCTATAACCTGCCTTCGAGTGGGACGCTGGCATGGCTCACGGGAGGATGGGGATTGCATGGCATTGTGACTGTCTCCAGCGGAATGCCATTCACCGTGAACGACTTCAATGTCATGAACACCGTGCAGCTCAATCCTAATGTCCCGGTAGGCGAGTTTGTCGAGCGTCCTGACGTCGTCGGAGATCCATTCGCCAGCACTCATGGTCCCGCACAGTATCTGAACCTCAGCGCGTTCAAAGCGCCATGTTCGGTAGCTCCGACATTCGTGCCCGCGGCCGGTGTGTTCGAGTGCTTGGGAGGAATCCCGCACTACGGCAGCGAAGGGCGCAACCAGTTCTACGGTCCCAACTATCGCAATTTCGATGTCGCCTTTACCAAAGACACCAGGATCACCGAGCGCGTCGGAATGCAACTGCGCCTGAATGTCTTCAACGTCTTCAATCATGCGAACTTCGCCAATCCCCTGCTGCCAAACTTTGTGGCCAATTGGACGCAAAACGGACTCGATTCAACCGGCCGCGGAATTGGGTTTCTGCCTTTGACCGCTACGCCGGATGTGGGCGCGGGAAACCCATTCCTTGGGGGCGGCGGGCCGAGGAACCTCGAAGTCGCGGTGCGATTTACCTTTTAGCCTCGGCCTCAGCATCGTTCTCAGGGGTCAGCACTACTGGCTTGAGACGCCCCTTTGTGTGCTCGCCTATGACCACCGTAACTTGGCCAGGTTACTGCGCCGGTGCTACCCTCCGCCCGTAGGCTCAACAAAATACGTGTGTGTGAAAGAGAACTGCCATGCGGCGGATTTTTCAAGCGGTGCTCGTTGTTGTCCTCGGTCTGATCGCGGCTGCCCAGGTGGGCAAAGCAAAATCGAAAGAAAAAGACACGCCGAAAACCGTGCCGGTGACCACCTCTTCGGCGCACGCGCGCGAGTTGTTTGAGAAGGGCATGGTCGACTACGAAAACCTGCACCTTGACCGCGCCACCCAGACCTGGCGCGATGCCGCCAAAGCTGATCCTGAGTTCGCCCTGGCAAATGTTTGGGTGGCATTTACCTCGACCGATCCTGCCGAAGCGGATAGCCATCGCCAGCGGGCCAAAGAACTTGCGCCCAAGGTCACACCTGGCGAGCAACTCATGATCAAGTGGCTGGTAAACGTCCAGGAGAATGATTTCGTCACCGGAATCTCGGCCATGAACGACATGCTGGCCATGTTTCCGAAGGACAAGCGAGCTTTTTTCCTCGCCAGTAATTGGCTGATGGTGGAAAACGAAGATGAGCAAGCCGGCAAAATGTGCCAGAAAGCGCTCGCCATCGACAAAAATTACCCAGCTGCGTTGAACAACCTGGCTTACGCGTACGCCCGAACCAACAATTTCCCGCCGGCCTTTGATGCCATGGAGCGTTACATCAAGGTCTTGCCGAATGAGCCCAATCCACAGGATTCATATGCTGAGATTTTGAGAATGGCCGGAAACTTTGAGGGCGCCCTCGAACATTATCGCGCCGCCCTGAAGATCGATCCCGCCTTCCATTCTTCTCAGCTGGGACTTGGTGATACGTATGCATTAATGGGCAAGGAGACGGAGGCGCGCGCCGAGTACGAGAAGGCGATTCAGCAGGATCCAAACCCCGCAAATAAGATCAATTACGCGTTGCAGTCCGCGATGACGTGGGTTCGCGAAAGTGACCTCATCCAGGCGGACAAGGCGTTCGACGCGGCAGCGCAAGCTGCTCATGCGCAGGGTTTGAGCCTCTTCGAAGTCCGCGCTTACCGCACGATGGCTATGTACCAGGTCGATGACAGCGTGGCGCTCGATCTGCTCAAAAAGGCTGAATCTGCACTATCGCGTAATAAGAAGACCATGTCAGATTCCGACCGCGAAGAAGAACGTGCCCGCATTTTGCGTGCACGCGTCGTTCGCGCCATACACGCCGGTGATGACAAACTGCCGGCCAAGGCCATGCAACAACTCGAAGCTATGGCCCAGAACAGCCGAAGCACCGTGATCCAGCAGTCCTACCACGCGGCCGAAGGTGCAATGCTGGTGGCGCAACAAAAATATCAGGATGCCATTCCTCACCTGGAAGAGGACACATCGGATCCTTACTCGCTGCAATTGCTCTCCCGGGCCTACCACGAAACCGGAGCGGCGACAGAACTCCATACCGTAGAGGCAAGATTGCGCGGTATTAACATGCCGACGATTGAGCAAGCGCTCGTAGTCGTTCCGACGCGCGCCCAGCGCCCGAGTAGATGAACAGCAATGTTGTGACTTGTATCGTACGGACGGTTTCATTTTGGATCGGATGAATGCTTAAATCGGGAACCATGATGGGAGCACGTTTTCCTCAGGGTGCGCTTTCCAGTCCATTGTTCTTCCCGTTTCGCCGTGGTAGTCTCTGGGACTCTTTGTGACCAAGAAATCCGATAGTCGTGTGCGACAGCGGGTGCCGGTCCGCCTGCCCGTGTCGATTAAGTCGAATGACGGGCAGGTACAGGAGACTGCTGAAACCAGGGATCTCAGCTCTGCCGGCGTTTTTCTGTACACGAAGACTGACATTGCAGAGGGCACGGAGTTCGAAATGGTTCTGGTCCTGCCCGCTGAACTCACTTTTGGAGAGCGCCGCTGGGTGTGCTGCCAGGCATCGGTCATTCGAGTCGAAAACTCCCCTGCCGCCGGCAATGTTGGGGTCGCCGCCAAGATCAGCCGCTTCGAGGTCTTGCCAGAAATCTAGTCTCTCTAGCAGTCTGCTGTTCTTCCAACCAAAATGGCACGAGGGCGGTTAGTCGATTGCACCATTTCTGGTGCGATATTGTCCCATTTCGTTTCGGCCGAAAAATCTGGGAAGTGAAGAATTGTTCTTCCCCCTGCACTGTGCGGGGTGCAATAATGTCGGGCTCTCAATTGCTCTGGTACTTCGCGTAAACGAACATTCAGGCAGGAACTTCCCATGTGGATGGAAAAACTGTCGGCGGGAGTGCTGCGGGTCATGACTCCCATCGGCGCTCGATATATCAAGCCCTCTTTTCTGGAAAGACTGTACTTGGTTTGGATTTTCCGTTACTTCCAAACCTTACCCCAGCAAGTGCTGAGTCACCGCCAGCAAAAACTCATCGACCGCTTGTGTACCTCCCAGGAGTTCGTTTCCCTGTTGAGCAACGGGTTCGAGGAGGCGCCGATCATCGGAACTATTGAGCGATTGCTGCCGGTCATCGTTGATGACCCCGCCAGCGATGCTGTCCCGGTGGAGCAGCGAACTCGATACGCCGACCAGCAGACATCCCCGTAAGTAGGGTCCGGCTCCGTCGCCCCCTAAGCGGTGTCTCATTAACTGTGTTATAAACAGGCCATGCCAGGCACTGGCCAAGGTTCCATCCGTATTTTCCGGATTGCTGGAATCACCGTCTTCCTGCACTGGACTTGGTTCCTCTTCGCCATCTTTGAGGTCAACGCCCGAGCCGGCAGTTATTCATCGCTAGTCTGGAACGTTCTGGAATACTTATCGTTATTTCTGATCGTCACCTTGCATGAATTTGGACATGCGCTGGCCTGTCGCCAGGTGGGCGGTAGAGCGAATCAGATTGTATTGTGGCCACTCGGAGGCGTCGCTTATGTGGATCCGCCGCCGCGCCCAGGTGCAACCCTCTGGAGTATCGCCGCAGGGCCGCTGGTAAACGTCGCACTCTTGCCCATTCTGCTGTCAGTACTCATTTTGGGACGTTATCTCGGGTGGCCCGCGACCGCACCGGATGTTTACCGGCTGGTCCGCGCGGTGTGCATCATCGATGCGGTGCTTCTCGTGTTCAACATGCTTCCGGTGTATCCGCTCGATGGCGGGCAGATCCTGCGATCGGTTCTATGGTTCGCGATCGGACGGGCGCGAAGTCTCATGGTGGCGACCGTTGTGGGGTTCGTTGGAGTCGCCGGATTTCTCATCGTCGCCTTCTGGATTCACTCCGTCTGGTATGGAGTGCTGGCAATTTTCATGCTTCTGAACTGCTGGGGTGGTCTGAAGCATGCGCTGGCTCTGTCGCGCATGGCAAAGCTACCCAGGCGAGAAGGATTCCTTTGTCCGAAATGCAGGACCGCCCCTCCCGTGGGCGAGCATTGGAGATGCAGCCGCTGCAACCAGGCCTTTGACACGTTTCAGACGGGCGCTACCTGTCCGTATTGTGCCGCCCAGTATCCGGTCACGACATGCATGGACTGCGGAGCTGCCAACCCGGTAAGTGAGTGGGCGGGGATTTCACAAAACTTGCCCAAGCAGCCGTCCGAGGTTGTAGGCGAGGTAACTTCCTGAGCCTGCTCAGGTACTCGGGAAGACCTCAGAAAACCCTCAGAAGATCCCCAACTATCTGACGCGCGCCTTATGCGTCAATACCGCATGGCTTCACTCCGATTTTGCGGGGCAGTCTTATTTCTGGTCGGTATCGCGCTGTCGTTAACCAGCTTCATGCAGGGTCAGGTCGAGACTGCGACTCCTGCTCCCGGACACGCGATCGCGAAGCGCACCGAGCAACCCCCGCGCATGGATGGGACCTTAGACGACCCGGTTTGGCGGACAGCCCCGGCCATAAGTGGTTTCCGGCAACGTGAGCCCCTCGAAGTCCAACCGGCGACTGAACAGACAGAGGTTCACATTTTGTATGACAGCCGGCACATTTACTTCGGCATTCACTGCTACGACCGTGAGCCGCGACGCATCGTGGCAACCCAACTGCGACAGGACCTCACGCAGGATCTCGATGACAACTTTGCGGTGATCATCGATCCTACGCTTAGCCGCCGCAATGGCTACATATTCCAGATAAATCCACTTGGAACACAGCGGGATGGGCAAGTCGTTGAGGAGCAGGCGCCGCCAGGAACCGATTCGATCGTCGATCCCAGCTGGGATGGACTCTGGATTTCGGCCGCAAAGATTACCGAGGATGGATGGACTGCGACCATCGAAGTTCCCTTCAGCACGTTGAATTTCCGCGGCGCGTCCGACGTGGTATGGGGAATCAACTTCCGCCGCTTCATTCGCCGGAAGAATGAGGAGGATGAGTGGTCCGGCTACCGGCGGGTGTTCGGATTCTGGCGTGTTTCCCAGGCAGGCACCCTGGACGGCCTGCAGGACGTCAAGAGCGGACGCCTTTTAGTGATCAAACCCTACGGTTTGCTGGGAGGACAGAGTTTGGACTCGGCGCCCTGGAGCGCGCTCCATACCGGAGGAGTGGATGTGAAGTATGGACTCGCGCAGAACCTGATCGCGCTAGGCACGGTGAATACTGATTTCTCCGACGCGGACGTCGACCAGCAGGAATTCAATCTCACTCCGAATCCCATACAGATTCCCGAAAAGCGCCGCTTCTTCCTCGAAGACTCCGACGTCTTCAACTTTCTGCTGTGGAACCAGGACCTGCTGTTTTTTACCCGGCAGATCGGGATCGATCCAGTCACGGGACAGGAAGTGCCGATCGACGCTGGAGGGAAAATTGCCGGACATGCCGCGGGTCTTGACGTCGGCATCATGGATGTCCGGACGCGAGCCGAGGGGCTGAATCCCTCCGCGAACTATGCCATCGCCCGAGTGAAGCGTCCGTTGATGCGCGGCTCATATATCGGACTGATGGCTGCCGACAAAGAGAGTGGCAACCCTTTTGACCCGTACAACCGCTCAGGCGGGGTCGATGCCAAGTTCGTCTTCTTCGGAAACCTAAACCTGCGAGGCTATTACGCGAAGACTTGGACGCGAGGATTGCTGGGCGACAATGCCGCCTATGGTGGCCGTCTCACCTACGCGAACAACTGGTTCAACATCTACGCCGGTCATGGCGTCACCGAGAGAAATTTCAATCCCGAGATCGGGTTTGTTACCCGCATCGACGACAAGCCGACGATTGTTCAAGTGAATCTTACCCCCCGGCCGCATGCGCTGAACATTCGCGAAGTAGACATCGGCGGCTTCTGGGGTCATGATCCCGATACGACGGACCGACTGATTGCGCAAGAGATCAATGCCAGCCTCCGTGTGTTGTTCAATAACGGAGCCGAAATCGACGCTGTTCCCGGAGATATTTTTTACCAAAGCCTGGGCGGACCGCTGCATTTGTACCAGAACATTGCGATTCCTCCCGGCAACTACCGCTTCACGAGTCACTCGATTGCGTACACCTCGGCGGGCGACCGGCCGATAACGTACTCAGGTTCGTTTCAGTGGGGGGAGTACTACACCGGGACACTGAAGACAGCGACCGTGACCGGCCAGTACCGGCCGAATCCCCACCTCGCGCTTGCCATCAACGACACCCTCAACGTGTTTCGCCTTCCTCAAGGCAATTTCAGCATTGATCTTGCCGGTTTGCAGGTCAGCTACGCATTCACCCGCTTCCTCAATCTGACCACCTTTCTGCAGGCGGATACGGCCCAGACCCAGGCAGCAAGCGCAAATTTCCGGCTGCGATACACGTTCCGCCCCGACAGCGATATTTACCTGATTTATAACCTTGGAACCCGCTTCCAGAGCCTTGTTCCTGGAAATCCCTTGCCAATCCGAGAGCAAAAGCTGGCGTTAAAAGTTACCTACTCCTGGTCGAGATGAACGTGCTTTTCCGCGCATATAATGTCGTTCGGGGAAGGCACTTTGGATGGGGATTTCAGAATTGGTGGATGGCTGGTCAGCCCGGCTCTGAACCAGATCGGTTCCAACGGCAGCAGTACGCGGGTAGAGCCTAAAGCAATGCAGGTGCTGGTCTACCTTGCCGAGCACCCGGGTGTCGTTTCCAAAGAGCAGTTGATCTCATCGGTATGGCCTGGTGTCTTTGTCTCCGACGACGTCTTACCGGGTTGCATTTCCGCGCTGCGCAAAGCGTTCAACGATAATGCGCGCCGGCCCACCGTAATCGAAACGATTCACAAAAGCGGCTATCGTCTGTTGCCGCCGGTCGAACGCGGCAACTCAAATGATATCCCCCAAGTCTCTCCCGTACGAAGCGAACACCGGACACAGAAGAGGCTGCCGATCTGGACCGCGTCCGTTGGTGCTGCCGTTCTGTTGCTCGCGGCGTTTATGTGGCTGCCTTCACGAAGGCACTACGAGTCCTTGGCGGTTTTGCCTTTTGTGAACGATGTCAGCGACCCCAGCACTGAGTACCTGAGCAACGGCATTGCCCAGCAGGTTGTCGACGACTTGTCGCAATTAAATGCCGTAAAGGTGATGGCGTGGACCACAGTTTCCCGCTATCGCCAGCAGAACGATGTGCGCGCAATCGGGCGTGAGCTCGGCGTCAAAGCCGTACTCACCGGGCGCGTCCTGCGGGAGGGCGACCGCATCGCGCTCCAAACCGAACTGGTGGATGTCAGCAATGGTTCGCAATTGTGGGGACAGCATTACGACCAAAGCGTGTCCGACATCGGCAATCTCCAGCGGCAACTTTCCAAGGACATAGCTGACAACCTGCGCGTCCGCTTGACCGGCGAGGAAGAGCACAGGATTCAACCGCACCATCAGCCTCCTCCCGCTGCTTACGAGCTGTACTTGAAGGGGCGTTTTTTCTGGGCCAAACGAACCGCGGAAGGGTTGCGGCAGGGTATTCGATACTTCCAGCAAGCCATCGACATCGATCCGAATTACGCGCTGGCTTGGGCAGGCCTGGCCGATTGCTACAACCTGCTGGACGACTGGGGCAAAATGCCGCCGCGCGATTCATTTCCCAAGGCCAGGGCAGCGGCGCAAAAGGCGTTGGCTCTCGACGATACCCTGGCCGAAGCGCATGTTTCGCTGGCTATGGTGCGCACCTCCTACGATTGGGATTGGGTCGGGGCCGAGCAGGAATTCAAGCGGGCCATCGAGCTGAACCCGAACTACGCTACCGCCCACCAGTGGTACGGAGAGACCCTTGCCTCGCTGGGCCGGTTTCAAGAAGCCGAGCGGGAAGTCAAGCGCGCCAGAGAACTCGACCCGCTCTCTCCGATTGTGAACATGGCAGTTGGCGAGGTTTACGCGTGGCAGGGCCGTCACGATGAAGCTATTGCGCAGTACAAGCGTGTGATTGAGCTCGATCCGACATTTGCCGGGGTATATGGAAACTTAGCCGCAAGCTATCAGTCGAAAAAGATGTACGACGAGGCAGTCGAGAACCTCCAGAAAACCGAGTTGCTCAACGGAGATCGGCAGTTTGCCGAGTTTCTTGGCCGTGTTTACAAGCGCAGCGGCTTTGATGGAGTTCTCCAGGAATCCCTGAAAGCGGCGCTCGCCGAGCGCAGCAAGAGGTATGTGAATCCCGTGGGTATTGCCGATGGTTACGCCCAACTTGGAGATGCGCCCCACGCGATGGAGTGGCTGGAGAAAGGGTACGAGGCCCACGCCAGCGGCATGCAATACCTGGCAGTCAGTCGAGGCTTTGACAATGTGCGCTCCGATCCCCAATTCTGCTACTGGTTGAATGTTCTTGGTCTGCCGCAGCTTCCCGCGTCAAAAGGAAATTGATGGTCCATCCGATGAAGGCCTGCAGAACTTTCGCTCTACTTCTGGCCGTCTTATTCACGCTCTGTTTCCGGGTGACGGCTATTGCGCAGACTTGGTCTCCAGAGCAGGCCAAGCGGTGGTACGACAAGCAAGGCTGGTTGGTCGGCAGCAATTTCGTCCCCAGCACGGCCATCAATGAGCTGGAAATGTGGCAGGCGGACACGTTCGACCTTGAGACCGTCGATCGGGAGTTAGGTTGGGCTCAGTCGCTCGGCATGAACACCATGCGTGTGTTCCTGCACAACCTGCTGTGGCAAGAAGGGTCGAAAGAGTTCCTGGACAGGATGGACAGGTTTCTTCAGGTTGCGGACAAGCACCATATGAAGATCACGTTTGTCTTGCTGGATTCAGTGTGGGACCCAAATCCAAAGCCGGGCAAACAACGCCAGCCCCGCCCGCACGTTCACAATTCCGGTTGGGTCCAGGCTCCCGGCGCCGATCTGTTGAAACACCCGCAGCGATGGGATGCAGAGATTAAGCCCTACATCGTCGGCGTAGTGGGCCGTTTCCACTCAGACCCGAGAGTCCTGATGTGGGACCTGATGAACGAACCCGACAATGACAATGCCTCCTACAAAGCCAGTGAATTGCCCGACAAGGCAGCACTCGCCCTTCAGCTACTCAAGCGCGAATGGGATTGGGCGCGGAGCGCGCATCCCTCTCAGCCGCTAACCAGTGGCGTGTGGAAGGGCAGCGACTGGTCCGACGACGCCAAGCTCACCGACATGGAGCGATTCCAATTGCACAATTCTGATGTGATCACGTTCCATAGTTACGAGCCTCCGCAGGAAATGCGGGAGCGCATCGCGTCGCTCCGGCGATATCATCGCCCGCTCATTTGCACCGAGTACATGGCCCGGACCCGCGGCAGTACCTTTGCAGCAATACTTCCCATTGTTAAGCAAGACAACGTGGGCGCATATAACTGGGGATTGGTCAGCGGCAAGTCACAGACAATTTATCCATGGGATTCGTGGGAGAAAACTTATACGGAAGAGCCAAAAGTCTGGTTTCATGACATCTTTCACGCGGATGGCTCGCCGTACGATCCGGCAGAAGTCGCGCTCATTAAACGACTGACCAGAAGGGCAGCGGGTGCCACCGCATTCTGAAATCCCCGTTCGCTCTCACCCTCTGAACACTCAGCGACGAAGTGCGTGCCCCCGAATCGGAACGCACGCACTTCGGCTTTGTCACGCTTGTGCCAGGTTGACCGCTGCTTTTCTTGCTGCAGGAAGATCGAAGCGGTCGAGGTTCATGACTTTGCTCCACGCCGCCACGAAGTCCTTCACGAACTTTTCCTTCGCGTCGGCACAGCCGTAGACTTCCGCGATCGCTCGCAGCTGCGAATTCGAGCCGAAAAGCAGATCGGTGCGAGTGGCGGTCCATTTGAGTTCGCCCGTCGCGCGATCGCGCCCTTCGTACACTTTTCCAGAACCATTCGACGCACTCGATGGCTGCCATTGCGTGCCCATGTCGAGCAGGTTGACGAAGAAGTCGTTCGTCAGCGTCTCGGGCCGATTGGTAAACACACCGTGCTTTGAGTGGCCAAAGTTGGTGTTCAGAACCCGCATGCCGCCGACAAGAACCGTGATTTCCGGAGCAGTCAGCGTCAGCAGCTGTACCCGATCCAGGAACAGCTCGTCCACCGATCTCGTCTCGCCCTTGCGGACGTAATTGCGGAACGGATCCGCGGCCGGCTCCAGAACCGCGAACGAATGCACGTCCGTTTGCTCCTGCGATGCATCGGTGCGACCCGGCGCGAAGGGAAGCTTCACGTTGTGTCCGGCCTTCTTAGCGGCTTCCTCGATGGCGGCATCGCCCCCGAGAACGATCAAGTCTGCGAGCGAGACCTTCTTGCCTTTGTTCCCGTTCGCCTGCGTGCTGTTGAACTCCTTTTGAATCGACTCGAGCTTCTGCAGCACCTTCGCGAGTTGGGCAGGATGGTTGACCTCCCAATCTTTTTGCGGGGCAAGCCGGACGCGCGCTCCGTTCACGCCACCACGCTTGTCCGATCCCCGGAAGCTCGATGCTGATGCCCACGCCGTCGATACCAGTTCCGAGATCGATAAACCGGAGGCAAGGATTTTCGATTTCAGTGCAGCGACGTCCTTGTCGTCGATCAATTTGTGATCAACCGCAGGAAGCGGGTCCTGCCAAAGCAGCTGCTCTTTAGGAACCAGTGGACCGAGATAGCGGGAGACCGGGCCCATATCGCGATGCGTCAGCTTGAACCACGCCTTGGCGAACGCCGCCGCGAACTGCTCCGGATGTTCGTAGAAACGGCGCGAAATTTTTTCGTAAGCGGGGTCGAAACGCAATGAGAGATCCGTTGTGAGCATGGATGGAGCATGACGTTTTGAGCCGTCGTGCGCATCTGGAATGGTCCCCGAGCCAGCCCCGTTCTTGGTCGTCCACTGGTACGCTCCCGCCGGGCTCTTTGTCAATTCCCATTCATAACCAAACAGGTTTTCAAAGAAATTGTTGCTCCACTTGGTCGGCGTTTTGGTCCAAGTGACTTCCAAGCCGCTCCCGATCGCGTCACGGCCTTTGCCCGTGCCAAACTTGCTTTTCCAACCCAGGCCTTGATCCTCGACGTCCGACCCCTCCGGTTCGGGGCCGACATACTGCGTAGCAGCGGCGGCTCCGTGGGTTTTGCCAAACGTATGTCCGCCGGCAATGAGTGCAACGGTCTCCTCGTCATCCATCGCCATGCGGGCGAAAGTCTCGCGGATGTCACGCGCTGCTGCGATGGGATCCGGCTTTCCGTTGGGACCTTCCGGGTTCACATAAATGAGACCCATCTGAACGGCAGCAAGAGGCTTGGCCAGATCGCGATCGCCGCTATAGCGCTCGTCCGCCAGCCACTTACCTTCGGGTCCCCAAAAAATATCCTGCGGAGGTTCCCAGACGTCCTCGCGCCCGCCGCCGAAACCAAAGGTTTTGAAACCCATCGATTCCAATGCCACGTTGCCGGCAAGAATCATGAGGTCAGCCCAGGAGATTTTCCGCCCGTACTTCTGCTTGATCGGCCACAACAGACGGCGGGCCTTGTCCAGGTTCACGTTGTCGGGCCAGCTGTTGAGCGGCGCAATGCGCTGTGCACCGGAGCCTGCTCCGCCGCGGCCATCGCCGATGCGGTATGTGCCCGCGCTGTGCCATGCCATCCGAATAAACAGCGGCCCGTAATGACCGAAGTCGGCCGGCCACCAATCCTGCGAATCCGTCATCAGGGCATTAAGGTCCTTGATGACGGCATTCAGGTCGAGGCTCTTGAATTCTTCCGCGTAGTTGAACTCCTTGCCCATCGGGTTGGATAAGGGCGAGTGCTGATGAAGTACGCCGAGGTTGAGCTGGTTCGGCCACCAGTCCGCGTTCGTCGGGGCTCTGCGAGCGCCCTGCGCGACGGGGCATTTTGCTTCGGTTGACGAGGTTTGTTCCTGAGCTTGGGCGCCACCGCCCGCTGCGGTCACAAGTTGTTTTTCCATGTTGCTCATCTTCTTATGCCGAACACTAGAGGTAAAATATATATTTCCTATGATCGCTATAGGATTTGCATCTCGTTATCGCTGAGGCCGAATGGAAATTCACCAGCTCCGATATTTTTGCGCCGTGGCCCGCCACGGAACCTTCACCCGCGCCTCCGAAATCGAACACGTTGCCCAGCCATCGCTCTCGCAGCAGATTCTGAAGTTGGAGGCGGAACTGGGGGCGCGACTCTTTGATCGTCTGCCGCGCTCCGCTAAGCTGACCGTGTTCGGCAGGGCATTTCTTCCCAAGGCAGAGCGCATCTTGCGAGAGCTCGAGGAGGCTCGGACCGAGCTTCGCGACATGTCCGGCAACGAACAAGGCGAGGTGGTCGTCGGCATCATTCCGACGATTGCCGCCTACCTGCTCCCCAGGTTGCTGAATGACTTCACGGTGCGGCATCCGCTGATAACCGTCAAAATCATTGAGGACATCACGCCCGCTCTGCTGCACCGCTTGCACGAGGGAACCATTGACGTCGCGATCGCCGCGTTGCCGATTCCCGGAAATGAGCTCGCCAGCGTGGAGCTATTCGAGGAGAAGTTTTACGCGGTGCTCCCCGAAAAACATCGTCTTGCCTCACGCGCTCATATCAGTCTGGCGGAGCTGAACCGCGAACCTTTTCTGCTCCTCAAGGAGGGCCATTGCTTTCGCGATAGCGTGATCGCGGCCTGCCAAAAGGCGAAGATGTCGCCGAGCATAGTCTTCGAAAGCGGCCAATTCGCGACCATCCTGGCCATGGTTTCGGCCGGGATGGGAGTGTCTGCGGTGCCGGCCATGGCTGTGCAGCCGCAACCGGGATGCAAGTTTATTCCGATCTCCGGCCGGCATAGCACGCGCATCGTTGGAATCGTAACTTCCCGTCATCATTACCAGAGCCGCGCACAACGCCTGCTGATGAAGGAGATGCGGGATGCCTGCGCAGAGCCTGCCCGCTCTTCTTAACGCTGCAGCCCATGCGGGTCAACAGGACAATCTGAATCACGGCCGATCAGTCGTTTTGCAATTAACATCCGACTCGCAGGTTATTCAGGGCACCGATGCTCGGAGAAGGGACCAGGAACTCAGAGTTGCCAAGTGGTTTGTAACTCCGGCAAAACAGGGCGACAAAGACTAATCTCAAGACCGTGCTCTGGCTTACACTTCACACGGCACATCGAAACAGTCTTCGGCTGCTTCGTTTAGTGAACTCCCTTCTCGACTTTTCCAGAATCGAGGCCGGGAGGCCGGCGCACCGCAGGGTGTGGGCTTCGACTCAGAATTGCAAGAACATGCGAAGAGCAGCAGCGTGGCCTAGCGGGCACGGGCGCCAACATTGATCCGTTCAAACGGGTAGTAAGGCCACGGCATCTAAGGGCAGTCCAACAACATTTCCGGGTGTGAGTCGCCAGAAAGGGACATCGGATGCCGACATATCAGGGCGTTGCGCCTGTCATCGAGAAGAATCCACTGACGGCCGAAGAATTGACGCGAATGAACGCTTATTGGCGCGCATGTAATTACGTGTCTGCCGCCATGATTTACCTCCGTGCAAATCCATTGCTTCGTGAACCGCTGCGGGCTGAACACATTAAGGCACGCCTTCTGGGCCACTGGGGAACGGACCCCGGTCAGTCGTTCGTCTGGGTTCACCTGAACCGCCTGATCAATAAATACGATCTCGACGTCATGTACATTTCTGGTCCCGGTCACGGTGCGCCCGCAACGCTGTCCAATAGCTACCTCGAAGGCCACTACTCCGAGATTTACCCCGATTGCAGCCAGGATGAAGCAGGAATGCTGCGGCTATTTCAGCGCTTCTCCTTCCCGGGTGCACTCGGAAGCCACTGTACGCCGGAAACACCAGGCTCGATCAACGAGGGCGGCGAGCTGGGGTATAGCTTGTCGCATGCGTTTGGCGCAGCCTTTGATAATCCTGACCTGATTGTCGCCTGCGTGGTTGGCGATGGCGAAGCGGAAACGGGGCCGCTTGCAACGTCATGGCACTCGAATAAATTCCTTAACCCAACCCGCGACGGTGCCGTACTGCCGATATTGCACCTTAACGGATATAAAATCGCGAACCCAACAATCCTCGCGCGAATCCCGCACGAGGAACTGGCGGCTCTTTTCCGAGGATACGGCTACACGCCGTATTTCGTTGAAGGCAACGATCCCGACGAGATGCACCAGGTCATGGCAAGCACGCTGGAAACCTGCATCGAAGAGGTCCGATCGATTCAGCAGCACGCCCGAGGAGCAGGGAAAGCGGTTCGGCCACAGTGGCCAATGATCGTGCTCCGATCACCAAAAGGCTGGACAGGACCCAAGGAGGTGGATGGCCACAAGGTCGAGAACTTCTGGCGTGCGCATCAGGTCCCTGTAGTGGAGCCGCGCACAAAACCCGAGCACCTGAGGCTCGTCGAGAGTTGGCTCCGCAGCTACAGACCTGAGGAACTCTTTGACGGACCCGGCAAACTAACCAGGGAACTGCAGGAACTCGCGCCCAAGGGTAACCGGCGCATCAGCGCCAACCCGCACGCGAATGGTGGCACCTTGCGTAAGCCGCTCAATTTGCCGCCGTTCCCGGACTATGCCATCGATCCCAAGGGCCACGCGAAAATCTATGTATCACCGACGGCGACGCTCGCCACGTTTCTACGCGACGTAATGAAGCGAAACATGACCAACTTCCGCGTGTTCGGGCCCGATGAAACTGCGTCCAACAAGCTAGATGGAATTTATGAGGCGTCCGAGAAAACTTGGATGGAGGAGATCAAGCCCGAAGATGCCGACGGCACGCACATCGCACCTGATGGCCGCGTGATGGAGATGCTGAGCGAGCATACCTTGGAAGGCTGGTTCGAGGGATATACGCTGACCGGACGTCACGGGTTCTTCTCTACTTACGAGTCCTTCGTCCACATTATCGATTCCATGTTTAATCAGCATGCCAAGTGGCTAGAGAAGTCGAAGAAGGAATTAGGATGGCGAGCGCCCATTCCCTCAATCAACTTGCTGATCACGTCCTCGGTTTGGCGGCAGGACCACAACGGATTTACGCACCAGGACCCCGGATTTCTCGACGTAGTGACCAATAAAAGCCCGGAGGTCACTCGTATCTACATGCCTCCAGACGCCAACTGCTTATTGAGTGTCGCCGACCACTGTCTACGCTCGGTCGATTACTACAACGTTATTGTTGCCGACAAGCAGCCGCATCTCGCGTACCTCGACATGGACGAGGCGATCGTCCATTGCACGAAAGGCATCGGCATCTGGGATTGGGCGAGCACCGATGCAGGAGCTGAACCGGATGCGGTACTTGCCTGCGCGGGAGATATACCGACCATGGAGGCGCTGGCCGCGGCAGCCATTTTGCGCCAGAAATTTCCGGAACTGAAGCTGCGGTTCATCAACGTCGTCGATTTGTTTCGCTTAATGCCTTCGAATGCGCACCCGCATGGGCTCTCGAACAGCGATTTCGACTCGCTGTTTACGACTGACAAGCCAGTGATCTTCAACTTCCACAGTTACGGTGCGCTCGTCCATAAACTCACGTACAACCGGACTAATCACAATAACATTCATGTTCACGGCTATCGCGAGATGGGCAACATCAACACGCCTCTTGAACTGGCGATCATCAACCAGATCGACCGGTTCCACTTGTGCATCGACGTGATCGATCGTGTCCCGCACTTGCAAAATACTGGAGCCCACGTCAAAGAATGGCTAAAAGACCAAATCGTCGAGCACCTTAACTATGCCTACACGGTCGGCATCGATAAACCGGAGATCTCTAATTGGGTGTGGCCTAACTGAGCGGAGCACAAATGTCAGATCTGGACGACATCCTTGTTCTGAATAGTGGATCTTCGTCGCTGAAATTCGGACTGTATCGGCGCAGCCAAGATGGCGAAGAGGTAGTCATGAACGGCAGCGCCAGTGGCATCGGGCGTGAAAGCGGAACAATTGAAGTCCGCTCTGCCAGTGGAGAGCAACTCGCTTCGCAAGATCACGTTATGGAATCGCAACACGATGCGTTTGCAAAGGTTGCAGACATCATAAAGAAGAAGATGAGCGTTGCGCCTGTCGCAGTCGGCCATCGTGTTGTGCATGGAGGCCCAGATCTTCGTGAACACCAGCCAATCACCGAAGAAGTGATGGCCAAACTAGAGCTGGCCACCCACTTCGCTCCACTGCACATTCCGCCTGCGCTTAAGCTGATCCGGCAAGCGCAGCAGACTTTTCCGAATGCCTTGCACATTGCATGTTTTGACACTGCATTCCACCGCACATTGCCCGCTGTCGCGGCTCGCCTTCCCTTGCCGGCACGCTACTCCGAACAAGGAGTGATCCGGTACGGATTTCATGGGCTTTCCTACGAATCGCTGGTTCACCGCCTCGGCCGCGATCTCCCAAGGCGAACCGTGTTCGCGCATCTTGGAAACGGGTGTAGCTTGGCGGCGGTGCTCGACGGGAAATCCATTGACACGTCGATGGGCCTGACTCCGACCGGCGGCGTTCCCATGAGCACCCGTTCGGGCGACCTTGATCCGGGCGTGCTGCTGTATCTGTTGCGTACCGAGCATTCTCGAGTCGAGGACCTGGAAGAGCTGCTGAACCGTCATTCTGGGCTGGCAGGTTTCTCGGGTGGCGAAAGCGATATGCAAGCTCTGCTTGCTCGTGCCGCCGCCAACGATTGTCGGGCCGAATTGGCCATCACCGCATTCTGCCGCGCCATTCGGAAATGCATTGGCGCCTACGCAGCGTTGATGGGCGGCATTGATCTACTTGTGTTCACCGGTGGCATTGGGGAACACAGCGAAGAGGTCCGCCGCCGAATTTGCCAAGGGCTCGAATTCATAGGTCTGCAGGCGAATGGACAAACTAATACCCGGGTGAAAGTGATGCAGTCAGATGAAGAAGGACAGATTGCAAGACATTGCAGAGCGCTGATTGAACCCGATCGCCGATGAAGGGTGGACAAAGCGTTGATGAGGAACCCGACGCGTTCCAGCAACTGGGCGAAGCTAACCTGGAACTGTTCTCCGCAATCGCTTCCGCTCAGACGTCGCTGTTAACCCGGCGGGTAGCATCGACGGTCAGACGTATTTCTCCCCGATGCCGCATCCGTGACCTGATCACACGAAGAGTTTCTTGTTGATCGGAATCCCCTGCTCGCGGCAATAGTTCACGTAGTGCTGGATGAACCAGAACACATCAAGCGTTTCCAGCAGGCCATCGTTTTCGTCGAAAAACTCGATCGAGCCATTCAGCCAGAACATGGTTTTCATGCCGTTGGGATCATCCGAGAGTAGCGTGTGAATTGCTCCGGGGCTCTCCTGTACGTAACTGCCGGCGCGAGCAACCCAGTCATACTCCAAGTACCGCCAGCTTCCTTCCAAGGTACATGCGAAAACCTTTCCACGATGGCGATGGCGTCCCAGCATGCCGCCCTTCTTCACCCAGAGGATATTCGAATAGAAGTTGTTACGCACATCAAAGGCCAAGTGGCGGATATACACGTTCTCGCGGAAGGGCACGTAGGGAGACTCGTCTTCTCCCGCGCCAATGTGCACATCGGGAAACGCATATTCCTTCACAATCTGGTCGATACTCTGAGGTCCGGTTACGACAGGCATTGGGTTCCTCCTGATTCAGAAAACTGGGTCTGCACAGATAGCTTTGGACTGTCTTGTAAAGCTTAAGCACTTACGGTCCCATCTCAAGGCCCAAGCCAGATGCTTGTGGGGCCAAAGGGGAGCGCTGGGTCGAATACGTTATACCAATTCATCGAGATTATGCCACCGCGGAGTTTGGCAAGTCGCGCGACGCGTCCTGTGGCGGTCTCCGATTTGTAGGCACAAGTGCTCTTCTTGCCAGTAGGAACTATTTGGTGACCGGGTCAGAAATCGTCGGGTAATCAAGTGAGCCATGATTCTTCGTCAGCTTCATGCCGAACCGCTTGACGCTGTGAATCAGGCGGTGTAGTTTCACGCGAATCGAACATGTGTCGCGTGGGCAGGAGGTCGCCCGATGAAGAACAACAAGACGGTTCCTTCCATTCCCAAGCCTGAAGCGCAATTTGGATGGGTGAGAAAGTGCGATGTAGACGCATATCTCGGGCGGAATCTTCCGATTCCGACGCAAGTGGTGTCGAACGAAGAATTCATTCCTCCCGCGCAGAGCCACAAACAGCAGGCGGTCGAGCATGAGTTGCTCGACACGGGAGCCCGGAATGCGAAGAAGTTGGGTATCGACCGGCGACAGTTCTTTCGAACTGCCTGCGGAATGGCCGCTGGATTCGCCGCGCTCAATACGGTATTCGGGAAATTCTTCAGTGTGGATGCGGCGGAATTACTCGAGCCTGCAGCGGTTGCGGCAAACAAGACGGACTACTTCATCTTTGACGTACAGACTCACCATGTGGCAGTGGGACGCCATGTTGTCGGGAAGATGGATTTCGTAGACGCGCGTCGAGTTGCGGCGGAGATTAATCCTGCGTTGCGCGCGCGGCCGCCGAAATTGAGCGACTTATATCTCGAGAACTACATCAAGGAAGTGTTTCTCGACAGTGAGACAAACATTGCGTGCATTACGGGAATTCCAGGACTGACCGACGAAGAAGAGATCTTGCCGCCGGATGAGATGGTGCGGACGCGGACCGTTGTCAACGAGTTGACGAAGTCGCAGCGGATGGTCAGTCACGGACTGTTTTCTCCCGACCTCGGAGCGAAGAACCTCGAGTCGATGCAACGGCAGGCGGAGGTTCTGAAGATAGACGCTTGGAAGGGTTACACGGGTCAGGGGCTTGGTCCGAATAAGGATGGTTGGTGGGCGGATGACGAGAAGGTCGCATATCCAAGCCTGGAGTACAGCCGCAAGTTGAAGGTCAAAAATGTGTGCCTGCATAAAGGTTTGGCGATCGGGATTTTCAACGAGGCTTATTGTCATCCCAAAGACATGGTGAAGGTGTCGAAGGATTTTCCGGACCTGAATTTCCTGATTTACCACTCCGGCCTGAAGACGGTCGAAGATGCGGTCCCGGCGGCGGAAGAAGGATTCCGCAAAAACCCTTATGTGCCGTGGGTTTCGGATCTTTGCAAATACCGCAAAGAGAATCCCCACATGACAAACGTGTACATGGAGCTCGGGACTTCGTTTGGGTCGATGGTCGTCATGCATCCCATGCTGGCCGCCCACGTCTTGGGAATGATCATCCAGTCGTTTGGAGAGGATCACGTATTGTGGGGAACGGATTCGATCTGGTGGGGCTCACCGCAGTGGCAGATCGAGGCGCTGCGCCGGCTGGAGATGCCGGAATTGCTGATGAAGCAGTTTGGATATAAACCTCTTACGACTGAGGTGAAAGCGAAGATCTTCGGACTGAATGGCGCGCGCATCTATGGTATCGATCCGCAGGCGAAGCGAAACCCGATGCCGGGTGACTACATTGAGCGAATGAAAAAGGCCTACGAGGAATTCGGGCCTTCGCCCAGTAACACTCAATACGGATGGGTTCCGGCATAGTAATGGATTCTTCCCGGCGATACGAAATCCGGTTGGTAGCGGTTCTGTTCTTTTCCTGGGGCACGGTCTTTCTCGACCGCATGTCGCAGTTGTACCTGGCGCCATACTTCGCGCCAGAATTCCACCTGAACGAGCAGCAGATCGGAACGCTGGCGTCGGTGCTGGCGATCAGTTGGGCGCTGTCGACATTCGTCTTCGGGGCGCTCTCCGATCGTTTTGGACGTAAGCGGGTACTCGTTCCGGCGATGTTCGCGTTTTCGCTGTGCTCGTGGTTGTCGGCGATGGTGCACAGTTACCACCAGTTGCTCTTGGTGCGGGCGTTAATGGGTTTCGCCGAAGGGCCGACGTGGTCGGTGATAACTGCCCTCATCGAAGAGTCGTCACCTCCGACTCGTCGCGGGAGAAATATCGGCATAGTAGTCAGCGCAGCGGCTCTGGTGGGACTCAGCGCTGCGCCGGTCCTTACCACGCAAATCGCTGCCCGATGGGGCTGGAGGTCAGCATTCTTCCTAGCCGGGGTGCCAGGCTTCGTTATGGCGCTGCTGATCTGGAAACTCATGATTGAGCCGCCGGCCGAGACGCGAGAGGGAATGGAACATCATCGTCCCTCGATCGGAGAATACCTGGCCATCTTGCAGTACCGGAATGTCTGGCTGTGCTGTATTGGCGCTGCTGGATTTATGACGTGGTTGTTCGTGCTCAACGTATTTGCGCCGCTGTACATCACGGAGGTGGCGCATGAATCGGGAACTACTGCCGGATTCTTTCTAGGCGCGAGCGGACTAGGCAGCTTCTTTCTCGGTTTCTTGTTGCCCTCGCTTTCTGATCGGATTGGACGCAAGCCGGTTCTCCTCCTAGCCGCGGCTTTGGCCGCCATAGTGCCGTTGGCCTACATCGTGCCCCCGCTCTATGCGGTCCCCTGGTTGCTTGCAGCGATTGTCTTCATCGCCAACACCGGGCAGGGAATCGGGTCACTCACTCTGGTCCTGGTGCCGACGGAGAGTGTGCCTCCACAATTTCGAGCAACGTCGATTGGCGTGACGACGATGGTTGGGGAAATCTTCGGCGCCACCGCTGCGCCCCTGTTAGCAGGAACAGTCGCCCAGAAACATGGATTGGGTATCACCATGTGGATGGCCGCCGGGGGCAGCGCACTCGTCTTTGTCGTAGGGTTGTTGCTGCGAGAGACGGCGCGTCGAGGCATCCCGGTGAAGGCTGCGGCCGAGGCGATCGGTGGGGACGGCCGCCACTGAAAGGCGTGACAGAGACTGGCGGGTGAAGTATCATTCGCGCCTTGCCTAGTAGATAGCTAGCCCGGAGAAATGACGCAGGTAGCCAAACAGCAGAGCGCCCTCGTTCCCTATCGCAGGGAGGAGCCCGGCAGCCAGCCGAACCTGCTCTATCCCGCTTATCGAGCGACCGAGCGTCGCGCTCCGTCGAAGCCATTAATTCTGTTACCTCACACTCTCTCGGAGATCACTGGCCCGGTGTTCGGGCATGAAAGCATCGGTCAGACCGACGGCGACCTCACCAAGCAACACGCCGGGGAACCGCTGGGCGAAAGGATCGTTGTGAGTGGCCGCGTGTTGGATGAGAATGGCCGGCCGCTGCCACACACGCTGATCGAAGTTTGGCAGGCGAATGCCGGCGGCCGCTATTTCCACGATCGTGACAATCACCCTGCACCGCTTGACCCGAATTTCACCGGAGCGGGAAGGGCATTGACTGACGCGCAAGGAAACTACCGGTTCACGACGATCAAACCCGGCGCATATCCCTGGCGGAACCACGACAATGCCTGGCGGCCGGCGCATATTCACTTTTCGCTTTTCGGGAATGCCTTTGTGACACGGCTAGTGACTCAAATGTATTTTCCGGGAGATCCGTTGCTGGCGTTTGATCCGATTTACCAATCGGTGCCCGAGAAGGCACGAGAACGGCTGATCTCGAAGTTCGATTGGAATACCACTCAGCCTGAGTGGTGCCTGGGATTTCGTTTCGACATCGTCCTGCGAGGGCGGGAAGAGACTCCTTTTGAGGGCCACGCATGAAGCTGCCGGCGACTCCATCGCAGACGGTTGGGCCGTACTTCCATCTCGGCTTGACAGGGCAACGTGCGGTCGGTTGCATTGCAGGTCCCTCCGCGAAGGGTGAGCCGGTGCATCTGATCTTTAGCGTCCGCGATGGCGATGGCAAGCCGGTCAACGACGCCATGATTGAAGTGTGGCAGGCGAATGCGGACGGGAAGTACCACCATCCGGAAGATACGCAGCCAAAAGCTCTGGACGTGTCATGTGCGGGATTCGGCCGGATGGGAACCAATGAAAATGGAATTTGCGAGTTCGACACCATCAAGCCGGGGCGGGTGCCTGGGTCTGGTGAAAAGCTGCAGGCGCCACACCTGGTTGTTTCTGTTTTCGCTCGAGGGTTGCTGAAACGGCTGGCGACACGCGTTTACTTTGGCGGCGATCCTGCGAATGATGAGGATTCGGTCCTTAGGTTGGTGCCTGCGGACCGGCGCAGTACGTTAATGGCTAAACCTGATCCTTCGAACCCGGCGACGTGGCATTTTGAAGTGCATCTTTGCGGAGATCGTGAAACAGTGTTCTTCGATGTGTAGCCGACTATCATTGCCGGTACCGTGAATATTTCTAACCAGCTTTGGGACCAAGCATGGCGATGACACTGATTGACAGCCTCGCCACGACCGATCAACTTGCCAAAGTTTTCTCCGACAATTCCGTTTTGCGCGCGGCACTTGATTTCGAGGTTGCGTTGGCACGGGTGGAAGCGCGACTGGGAATCATTTCGGAGTCTGCCGCGAATGTTATTGCCGAAACCGGTTCCACGGAGAAGTTCGATATTGCCGTATTGACCCGCGACATGCGAGGTTCTGCAACCTTTGGCGTGCCGTTCGTCAAGATGCTTACCGAGCGCATACGGTCCCGAGATCGGGAATCTGCAAAGTTCGTCCACTGGGGCGCAACCAGCCAGGATGTTGCCGACACTACGCTGATCCTGCTGTTGAAGAAATCAAAGCCAGTCCTGCTTGGAGATATTGGGCGGCTGGAACGTGCGCTCGAAAAGTTAGCCGAAGAACACGCCAGTACAGTCATGCTTGGACGAACGCTCATGCAGGCCGCTCCGCCGATTACCTTCGGATTGAAAGCAGCAGGATGGCTGGCAGCAATTCGTCGATGTCAGGTGCGATTGGAGCAGGCTTTGTCAGAAGCGCTAGTTCTGCAATTTGGTGGAGCGACAGGGACACTGGCTGCCCTTCAGGAGCGCGGTATTGAAGTTGGAAAAGCTCTCGCAAAGGAACTCGAGCTCGGTTATCCAGACGCGCCGTGGCACACACATCGCGATCGTCTCGGCGCATTGGTCTGTGCGTGCGGAGTACTCACGGCTTCGCTAGGCAAGGTTGCGCGGGATATTGTTTTGCTTTCGCAGAATGAGGTTGCTGAACTCTCGGAGCCGTCCGGTTCGGGGCGCGGCGGCTCGTCAACGATGCCCCACAAGCAAAATCCGGTAGGCAGTGTGCTGGCGCTGGCCGCAGCAAACAGGGTGCCTGCTTTGGTCGCGAGTTACCTATCCGCAATGGTGCAGGAGCACGAACGCGCGGCGGGTGGTTGGCAGTCAGAGTGGAGCACGGTTGCAGATGTGATTCAAGCGACGGGATCAGCGGTTGCGGCGGTGGCCGAAGCTGCCGAGGGACTCAAAGTTGATGTGAAGCGGATGCAGCAGAACATTGCGGCGACAAACGGACTCATCTTTGCGGAACGTGCCATGATGCTCCTCGGCTCTGCACTTGGCCGGGAAGAAGCGCACAAACTGATCCAAGACGCGACGCGCCGAAGTGTTTCGGAGGGAAAGTCCCTGGTGGAAGTTCTTCGCGAGATTCCGGAGATAACCAATACGCTTGACTCCGACACTTTGGCCAGTCTCGACGATCCGCGCGGCTACCTCGGTGTGGCCGAAGAATTTCGCAAGCGGCTGCTGGCCGGCAAAGATGGTCCGAAGACGTAAAGGAGCGGGACGTGCCATTCGTTACAGCTAACCACACGCGGTTGTTCTACCGTCTTGAAGGTGCGAACGACAAGCCGGTACTCGTACTCTCACATTCGATCGGCACAGACCATGGCATGTGGGAACCGCAGATGCCGGATTTGCTCTCACATTACCAGGTGCTGCGCTATGACACGCGCGGTCACGGTGCATCCGACGCGCCGAATGCCGAGTACTCGATGGAGTTGTTGGCTCAAGATGCGCTAGCACTCGCCGACCGGCTCGGGATTCCACAGTTTGCCTGGTGTGGTCTTTCGCTGGGCGGAATGATCGGACAGTGGATTGCTGCGAATTCCCCCACACGCATTACGGCTCTGGTATTGGCGAACAGCACCGCATTTCATGCTCCAGCTTCGAATTGGGACGTGCGCCGGAAAATCGTGCTGGAACAAGGCATGGCAGGAATTGCCGACATGGTCATGCAACGTTTTTTCTCTCCGGAGACTTTGGCGCGCAAGGATCCTTACGCAGAGGCAATTCGGTCCCTTTTGCTCGGCACAAATCCGGTTGGTTACGCCGGCTGCTGTTCCGCGATACGAGACATGGACAACCGAAGCTTGCTGGGCAAGATTCGTGTGCCGACGCTCGTCATCTCCGGCGGCCGCGACCAGTCAACGCCATGGAATGGACACGGCGATGTGCTGGCCGAGGGAATTCCGGGCGCGAAAGTACTGCACTTGCCAGCGGCTCATTTGTCCAACATCGAGCGGCCACGGTCGTTTACTGCGGGCGTGTTGAATTTCCTGCAGACGTCCGGCGGGATGTCCGATCCGCTGGCACTTGGATTCGAGAGGCGCCGCGCAGTGTTAGGCGATGCACACGTGGAGCGGTCGATTGCGTCGGCCACCGAGTTCACTCACGATTTTCAATCGCTCATAACGCGTTATGCATGGGGAACTGTATGGACTCGCCCCGGACTGTCAGTCCGGACGCGGCGTCTGCTCGTTTTGGCGATGGCCGCTTCGTTGGGCCGCTGGGAGGAATTCCGCTTGCACGTCCGTGCGGGATTGGAGCACGAACTCGAGCCCTGCGATCTTAAGGAAGTTCTTTTGCAACTTGCGGTGTACGCGGGAGTCCCTGCGGCAAACACGGCGTTCCACGAGGCCAGTGCGGAGTTGGAAAGAGGAACGGGCACAAGTCAGGGAAAGTAGTGCGGAGGAGCGATGCCTGCGTCGAGAGTGTGCGTGGCTGTCGTTGCCGTGCTGACGATGGCACTAGCAGGTTGCAATCGAGGCCAAGCCGATCAAGGTCGAAGTGTTCGCTCCGAAGTGGATGATGCACGAATCCGCGCAGCGGACCAGGAGCCGGGCAATTGGCTGAGTCACGGCCGCACCTACAACGAACAGCGCTTCAGTCCGCTTGCGCAGATCACTGACAAGAATGTCCATCAGTTGGGTCTTGCCTGGTATTACGACCTTGATACTCGGCGGGGACAAGAGTCAACACCGCTCGTCATCGACGGAAACATTTACTTCACGACAGCTTGGAGCAAAGTGGTCGCCCTGAATGCAGCGACCGGGGCACTGCTTTGGACCTTCGATCCGAAGGTCCCACCACAGTGGGCGATCAATGCGTGTTGCGACGTAGTGAACCGCGGAGTGGCCGCATGGGGCAACAAGCTGTTCCTTGGTACGCTCGACGGAAGATTGATCGCGCTGGATCGCGCAACCGGAAAGCCTGTTTGGGAAACACTCACGATTGACCGCAACTACCGGTACACGATCACGGGCGCGCCGCGAGTGGTAAAGGGAAAGGTCATCATCGGGAATGGCGGCTCGGAGATGCTGGTACGCGGGTATGTGTCAGCTTACGACGCGGACAGCGGGAAGATGTTGTGGCGCTTCTACACCGTTCCAGGAGATCCGTCGAAGCCATTCGAGAGTTCCATCTTGCAGAAAGCAACCAAGACGTGGACAGGGGAGTGGTGGAAGTTCGGCGGTGGTGGCACAGTTTGGGACTCGATTGTTTACGATCCAGAACTCGATCTGCTGTACATCGGAGTGGGCAACGGCGCGCCCTGGAACCAGCGTATACGAAGTCCGAAGGGCGGCGACAATCTCTTTCTCTCGTCGATTGTCGCGCTGAAGCCAGAAACCGGTGATTACGTTTGGCACTATCAGGAGACTCCCGGCGAGATGTGGGATTTCACCGCCTCTCAGCAGATGATTCTGGCCGATATTGTCATCGGTGGGCAGACTCGCAAGGTGCTGTTGCACGCTCCCAAGAACGGATTCTTCTATGTACTGGATCGAGCAACAGGTGCACTGATCTCAGCCAAACCATACACGTTTATGAATTGGGCAACCGGCGTTGATATGAAAACAGGACGCCCAATTGAGACCGGCATTGCACGCTATCCCGGAAATGATCCGGCGCCGGTTGTTCCCGGACCGCTGGGGGCCCACAGCTGGCAACCCATGTCATACAGTCCCAAGACTGGCCTGGTTTACGTACCGGTGAATGACGTTGGCTTCAAGTACAAGTCGGTGGAGCATTTCGAAGCGACCAACTTTGCTCCCGATTATGGTGTCGATGTGGTCGCAGCCGGCATGCCGCAAGATCCGCAGATCAAAAAAGCAATCCTAAACACGATAAGAGGAAAACTGGTGGCATGGGATCCGGTTCATCAGAAGGCGGCGTGGACAATCGAGCGTCCGGGGCCATGGAATGGTGGCACAGTATCAACTGCCGGCAGTCTGGTATTCGAGGGCACCGCTTCGGGGCAGTTCGAAGCATACCGCGCGGATACTGGCGAGAAAGTCTGGTCATTCGACGCGCAGACCGGAGTGATGGCTGGGCCTGTGTCATATGAAGTTGATGGCCAGCAGTACGTCGCAGTGGTCGCGGGATGGGGCGGCGTCTTTCCCCTGGCGACCGGGGAAGTTTCCTTTCGATCAGGACACGTGCGAAACGTCAGCCGGATACTCGCATTCAAGTTAGGCGGAAAAGTGACATTGCCGCCGTTGCCGGAGGTCGAGGTTGCAAAGCTGAATCCACCGGCTTCGACTGCGAGCCAGGCTAGGATCCATGCTGGCGAGCACAAATTTCAGCGCTATTGCTCGGGTTGTCACGGAGACGTAGCGGTAAGCGGTGGCGTACTGCCGGACCTGCGTTATTCGAGCACCCTAGGGAACGAACAGTTCTTCCAGATTGTTTTAGGCGGAATGCTGCAGCAGAACGGGATGGTGTCCTTTGCGAAAGAGTTGAATCGGCAGGATGTCACGAACATCCGTGAGTACGTGATCTACCGAGCGAACCAGAGCAAACGTGAGCAACAGGCTGAGACCACTGTGGCAAAGTGAATGTGAATTGTTTACGACTAAAGAGTGGCGGCCTGCGGAACCCCTTTTTGCCGGTGTAATTCTCGTTCAATAATGCGGCGGGCGTGTACGCCACCGGCATCAATCTTGAGGTTTAACAACTCCCGCTCGGGACGTCGCAATATGTTTTGCTGCTGCGCTTCAAGAATTTCCATGTCTTCCGCAAAAACGACGGCTTGTCCATCGCGGATGCGAAACGTCAGACCTCGATCATCGATCTGAAAATTCCGCACCATGCCCCAGTGATACCAGGTAGACGTCTCCGACTCGGGGGTCATCAAGTTCACCACGATTCCAGTCACGCCCTTCGAACGATCCCCTTGTGGTGCGCCGGTTCCGGCAAGAGCAACGCCGACATCGATCATGACATTGGCCGGCAAGGAAAACTGACAAATCTGCCAGCGATCGCACTTCGCAAACGAACGCAGGTTCGACGCCCAGAAAGGAGGCGGGTCGATGTCGTACATCCAGCGTGTGACCGTCACTGAGTTCTCATCGGAGCGCGCCTGAATGGGGGCTTCGAGGATTTCATGCTGGCCGATGCTGGAGGGGTGGACGTAAGTCTCGTGCGAAAGATCCATCAGATTGTCGATCAAAAGCTGGTAGTTGCACAGGATGTGGTAGGTGCTTCCCTCGAAAACCCAGGCGGGATCGGAGCACCAGTGCAAGTTAGGAATCGCTGAGACATCGGCTTTGGCCGGATCCCCGATCCAGATCCAGATAAAACGGTGCTTCTCGACGACAGGATAGGTCCGGAGATTGGTGTTTTTGTGTATCCCTTGTTGACCCGGCACCCAGATGCACTGACCTCCGGCGTTGAATTTCAGGCCGTGATATTTACAGACGAAATCATCTCCTTGAAGAAAGCCTTTCGACAACGGCAGAAGGCGATGAGGGCAACAGTCTTCGAACGCCGAAAGAGATCCATCAGTTCGGCGAAAGAGTACGACTGGCTCGCCACAGATCGTGCGGCCGAAGGGGGCGCGCTTGATCTCGTGATCCCACGCGACGGCGTACCAATAGTTCGTCAGGAACATCTTCGCCCCGCTGGCAAGAGCCTAATAAGTTGCATCGGCCAAAACAGGATGTCAACATGCAGGGCGGTTCCGGTTGCAGATTGTGCAGTGTTTATGCGGGTGAGCGGCGGTCCGGCGATGGTGAGAGCGATGCCTACTTGGTGGCGTTGCCTGTAACCGGCGGCCGCGCCGAAGCTTGACAAACAGCCTTATAGTACTGCGGTGACAATTTTCGGGAGTCGTCACGGCCGCGGAGGCAATTGTGTTTCATAGCGATGTAGTCGGGAGCCTGCTGCGCCCTGGTTATCTGAAGGACGCACGCGAACGTCATGAGGCCGCCAAGTTGGGAGACGCCGAGTTCAAGAAGGTTGAGGACCGCGCTGTCGACGAAGCGGTCAGCTTGCAAGAGCGAGTGGGGCTCGATGTATTGACCGATGGCGAGATGCGACGGTACGCGTTCTACGGGCACCTGATCGATGCGGTAGAGGGCTTCGACAAGTACGGCGGCTGGGCGATTCCGTTTCGCGATGAAAAAGGCGAAAAGCTGGTGCTCCAGCGTCCCGTGGTGGTTTCGAAATTAAGGCGCAAACGCCCGCTCTGCGCCGAAGAATTCACGTACTTGCGTGCGCGCACCAAGAAGCCCGCGAAGACAACGATGATCAGCGCGCAGCAAGCCGCGGCCTACTACGATGCGCAGAAATCGAGCGCCGCATATCCGAACGTGGAAGCATACCTCAGCGATCTCGTCGACATTCTCCGGGATGAAGTTGAGGAACTGATTCGCCTGGGATGCACGTACATTCAGATCGATTCTCCGCAATACACCGCGCTGCTGGACCCCGATTTGCGCGAAGGCTATCGCAAGCGGGGAAATGATCCCGACCGGCTGCTGGATATTTCGATCGAGATGGATAACGCTGTTATCGGACACCACCCGGGTATCACGTTTGGCCTGCACCTTTGCCGTGGCAACAATCAAAGCAAGTTCTACGCGGCGGGAGACTACGGACCAATCACGAAGGTCTTCCAGAGAACCCGCTTCGATCGCTTCCTCCTGGAATACGATGACGAGCGTTCTGGTGGGTTCGAGCCATTGCGGCAGGTGCCGGAAGACAGAACAGTTGTTCTAGGACTTGTCAGTTCCAAGAAGCCTGCCCTGGAAACCAAGAGCGAACTTAAACAACGCATACATTCGGCAGCAAAGTTTGTGTCGCTTGATCGGCTGGCACTCAGTCCGCAATGCGGCTTTGCTTCGACCATGGAAGGGAACCTCGTAACGCAGGAGCACCAGGAATTGAAGTTGAAGTTGGTAGTCGATACAGCGCGGGAAATGTGGGGGCAAGCTGCGCCCATCGCCCAATCGGCAGATTGAATCGATGAAGCGCACGAGCGATAGATTTATTGCGCTTGACTCTGGGGGGAAGTTGTGCAAAATACTCGCCCTCAGACGAAACAGCTTTGAGGAACGGACGTTCGATAGAACAGAAGTTCCTGAATTTGTCCGGGGGATTTCCCATCGAAACTGGGCGGTGCAACCCCGGGGTGCTCGTTGTAAGTGGGGCAACGAGGCGATCAGTGTCCGATCCGTTTTCCAAACGAAGTGGTCCGAGCAGGTGAGGCGCGGCGGATCGCGCGGAATGGCCAATTGAACCGTAACAAAAGTTCGAACGTACGTTCGCTCTGAAAGGGAAGGTTATGAGACCACGTTCGTACAGGCTGTTGATTTTGGCGTTAGCGGTCTTGGTGAGTGCGCAGGCTTTTGGGCAGGCGACGATCACGTACGCCCAGTTGAATGGTACGGTTCAAGATACGAGCGGTCATGTTGTGCCCAAGGCAGCGATAACACTACGCTCTCTTGACACCAACCTGACCTACAAAGCTGGCAGCAACGACGCAGGTTTCTACATTGTTCCGAATCTTCCGCCGGGGCGTTACGAGGAGTCGGTCGAATACAGTGGGCTGGGCAAGTACACGAATTCGGGGATCGTATTGTCGGTAGGCCAGACGGCGACGGTGAATGTTACGTTGAAGGTCGCCGAAGTCCATGAGACGGTGGAGGTCACGACCGAAGTCCCCCCAGTTGAACCGACGAGAACGGAACTCAGTCAAGTCATCGATACCAAGCAGATTCAATCGCTGCCCATCAGCGGACGGTTGTTCACGGATTTTGCGCTGCTCACACCGGGTGTGGCAACCGGACGTACGAGTCTGCAGTCGACAATTACGGAATTTGAAGTGACGCGCGTTTCCTTTGGAGGCATGCGGGACCTCAGCAACATCGTGACGGTGGACGGCGCGGACACCATCAATACGGTTACCGGTTCGCAGCGCGCCACTCCCCCGCAAGAGGCCGTGGGCGAGTTTCGAGTCGTGAATAACGGATTCGGAGCCGAGTACGGCCGGGCACTTGGTGGCATCGTGAACATTGTCACCAAATCGGGTACGAACACGCTGCATGGATCGGTGTACGAATATTTTCAGAACAATCGCCTGGATTCCCGCTCGCTTCTGCAACCCGTCCCCCAGAGATTCATTTTGCAGCAGAATCAATTCGGAGCCACATTGGGTGGACCGCTGAAAAAGGATCGCACTTTCTTTTTCGTCAACTATGAAGGGCAACGGCGCGGAGAATCACCGACGTTTCCCGACTTCCTGATCAACAATCTCGCTCTGCTCAATCAAGCCAAGGCGGCGATGGGATTGGCTCCGGAAAACATCAATATTCTCAAGACGAAAGACAACGATTACGGCATCGTCAAGATTGACCATCAAATGAATCCGGCGAACCGTTTGTCGCTTCGATACAACATCGAGGATGGTCGGGACCTCAACCTGTTGGTGGGTAATACGCTCGACGGAGGCGGAATCGGCGCCCCGAGCAGTGGTCATGACGCACTCATCCGCGACCAGTCTTTGGTCGGCACCGTTGCAACCGTTCTAAAGTCGAACCTGGTGAATACAGCCTTGGTGCAATACGCGCGCCGGCATTACGACTTTCCCGGCACCAGCGGCCAGCCGAATCTAGATATACCCGATCTGTTCATGACGGGGCACAACTTCGGCGTGCTCGATGCCATTTTCGAGAGCCGCGTCCAGTTCTCGGATACTCTTTCCTGGGTCAAAGGCTCGCATGCTGCCAAGTTCGGGTTCGATACGAATTACCTGCGAGACTTTGTGGTATGGCCGGGCTTTACGCCGATGCGAATCGTCGTCCCGGGAATCGGCTGCCTTACGGAACTCGCCAATTATGTGAATCCAACGGCGGCGGTACCGAGTGGCGGCTTCTGTCCGACAGACGGCTCCCCGGTTCCGCTCAATGGCGTCCCGATTGTTTTCTGGGGCTCCCCGATTGGAAACGGTCCTACTTCATCGATTCAGGGCACTTCACCGCCGGTGATCCCGACAGACTGGACTCATCCGTACTTGCTGTCGCAGAAGCCGAACTTCTCTGAAACGCTTAATCACAGTTACTGGGGATTTTTTGCCCAGGACCAATGGAGAATGACGCCGCAACTGACATTCAACTACGGATTGCGGTACGACTTTGAGAGCGGATTGTCGAAGCAGGTGTTTCCGACACACTACAACGGGTTCCAACCGCGCATAGGGTTGGCCTACTCGCCGAATAACAAAACGGTCATTCGATCGGGCTTCGGGATATTCGACGATCGCTACAATCTGTCGTTCTTTTTCATCACACAGCCGCAGCGTCCGGTCACCATTCCGGGCGTGACTCTGCCGGGTGTCCGCAAGGGTGCGGATACCGCGACTTGGGCTCTGAGCCAGTTTGTGGCGGCGCCCGGGGCCAACGACCCGAACGGCAACCCGTGGGCCAATGATATTCCTATTGCTGGAAGTCAGGGATTGCCCGCGGATGCGGCGAAGATGTTGCTCACCACCGGACAGGTTCCGCCAACGTTTCTGTTTGGACCTCCTGGAACGCTGGTGCCGGTTGGACTCGGCGGCGTCGATCACAAGAGTCCTATTCCGTACTCTGAGCAGGCAAACCTGGAGATTGACCGAGAGATCGGGCGTGGATTTACGGTCAGTGCCGGCTACATGTTCGTCGCGGCGCACCACCTCGTGCGCGCGGAGAACCTGAATGTGTGCCCGGTGTCCGGCGTGAACGACTCAACGACGTTCTGCCCGCCGAGCAGCCAGGTGACCGGATTCCTCGGCGGCCTTCCTGCCGGTTGGGCGCCGGGCAAAGACTACTTCTCTCCCGTTCCAATTCCGGGCGCTGTGGGTAATCCGCTGTATACCAACGCCGGATTGCTTTACTTCACCGATAACACGGGTTCGTCTGTTTATCACGGTCTGACGGTGCAGGCCGCGAAGAATGCCGGGCGATACCTGCGGTTTAATGCGAACTACACGTTCTCGCATACGCTGGATGACGGGACGTTTACGACATTTGTCAGCACGCCACAGGACTTTTATCGGCGTGATCTGGAACGTGCCAACTCGAACCAGGATGTTCGCCATCGGTTTGTGGCGAACTTCGTAGCCGACGGACCGTCGAACACGTTCCTGCGGAACTTTGAGTTAAGCAATATCGTCACGATCCAGTCCCCGCGGCCTTTCACGATGTTTGTTGGATTCGACGCGAATGGCGATACCAACCCGGTTACCGATCGGGTTGGCAACCAGGGGCGTAACACGTATTGGGGCGACAATCAGCGCACTTGGGATGTTCGCCTCTCGCGCGCATTCCACATCACCGAAGGCTTCCGCATGGATCTCATGATGGATGTCTTCAACGTTTTGAATCGTCAGAATGTCGACGAGGTCAACTCGGTTTATGGGACCTACAATTTCTGTAACAACCAAATTCCACATTCGTACAACGATGCAAATACAAGGGCGATCCAGGCGGGCGGTGTAGCCAACTGTCCGGCCGGTATTGGGGCGCCACCGTTCCCGAGTAATGGCTTCGGGTTACCGAGAACCACGCTCAATCCGCGGCAGATTCAGTTTGCGGCGAAGTTTGCGTTCTAAATTGCAGGAATAGAGGCTGATCTATCCGTCGGGTCAGCCTTCGTGATCAGTTATCGGTAGTGGCCTGGGCGCGTCGAGCAGTCCTCAGTGTTGGAGGGAAACATGACTATTCGCGTCGGTACCGGTTTCGCCGTAGTGTTGGTCGCGGTCTCCCTGATCGCGGTTGCTCAGGATCAGAAGAAACAAGTAAAGCACGTTCCAGCAAAGGAAACGTCCCCTGCGTCCGGGGAGGAGATGTTCAACAGTTATTGCGCATCCTGCCACGGAAAAGATGCGAAGGGTGATGGGCCGGCAGCCAGCGCTCTTAATACACCACCTGCGGACCTGACTGCACTGGCAAAGAAGTATGACGGCAAATATCCCGAGATGAAAGTCACCAGTGTTCTACGGGGCGAAGCCAAAGTCGTCGCACACGGTACCCAGGAAATGCCGGTTTGGGGCCCGGTTTTCTGGCGCATGAGCCAGGGGCATCCAGCCGAGGTGCAGCAGCGGATTGCGAACCTGAATAACTACATCAAGTCCTTGCAGGCGAAATAGCAGCCCTGCCGCGTTTGGGTGCCTGCAATGATGTGGCCGCCAAGAGGCATTCAACGAGTTCCCTGGGCTTAGCAAAAAACGGCGAGTGACTGCAGTCGAGGGTTAGGACTCGGTCGCAGGGAGTCGCCTGATGCATTGCTCTCTGCGCCGGCAGGGTTATAGCGCGATCTTGGACGCATTCGACATACAGGCGTGGAACATGTCCGAAGTTCTCGTCTGAGAGCTGCAGCGGCGTCGCAAAGGGCGCCGTAGCTTGACGGACGAGCAACGAACACGCCCGCCGATAATCTTCTTCGCTGCAATCCGCATAAAAGGCCTCCCGCAGAACCTCGGGGCGGAGTGTTGCCGCCAGATGATCGGCTGAGAACACGACGTTGGGCATCACCACCGCCGCCGTGTCTTTGCTGGCTTCTTCGACGAGGCTTTGACCGTTTCGCAAAAGGAAGGCGCAGATATAAGCCAAAGAGAGTATCTGGCCGGGCCGCTTCTCCGCCGCTTGCGAAATCACCAGTCCGCCCATGCTGTGTCCGGCAAGGATGACCGGTCCATCGCACTGGTCGATCACATTGCACACGCGCTCAACATAAGCGTGCAACGTGACCTGTTGCACAGGCGTCTTGTCTTGTCCATGGCCGGGTAGATCGGGAGTGTGGACGGTGTGCCCAGCACTTCGCAGCTGCTCTGCCACGCGATCCCACACCCATGCGCCATGCCAGGCTCCGTGTATCAGGATGAATGTGCTCAAACGAATCTCCTCAGCCTAAAATTTTTCAGCGTTCTTCCACTCCCACTGTTGATACTGCTCGCGAAGCGCCTTTTTGTACAGCTTGCCGGTGGAAGTGTGCGGGAGCTGGCTAACGAAAACAAAGGCGTCGGGTATTTGCCAGGTGGCGAATTTTGCAGAGAGGAACTGGCGCAGTTGTTCCGGAGCGATTCGAGCCCCCTCGCGCGCTACCAGCACGGCCACGGGCCGCTCCTGCCACTTAGGATGGGGGACGGCGATGACCGCGGCTTCACAAATATCCGGATGCGCAACTAACGCGTTCTCCAGATCGACTGAACTGATCCACTCCCCGCCGGATTTGATCAGATCCTTGGAGCGGTCTGCGATTTTCAGATAACCCTCGGAATCGAGGGTGCCGATATCCCCCGTCCGGAACCAGCCATCGTCGGTCCACTTGGTTCGTTCTTCCGGCAGGTTGTAGTAACTCGATGCCACCCAGGGACCCCGTAAGTGTATTTCTCCCATAGTCTGCCCATCATGGGGCACTTCGCCTGCTTCATTCACAACGCGGACATCGACAAGGGGAACAGGAAGGCCGGCTTTTGCCTGGAAAGCACACTTGTCTTCCTGCGGCAGGTGGCGCAAATGCGACCGCAGCATGTTTGTCGTCGCCTCGGGACTGCTCTCGGTGAGACCCCACCCCTGCGTGACCTCCATATCGTAGCCTGAGAGCTCGCGGATCAACGATTCCGGCGGAGCAGCTCCTCCGATCAGAACCCGCATCGGCCGCAATGTCCATCGGCCGGGGTTATCGCGGAGCCTCTCGACGACTCCAAACCAAATGGTGGGTACACCGGCAGCTACCGTAACCTTCTCTCGCTCGCAAATATCCAGCAGGCTTTCTGGGTCGAGATGCGGTCCGGGGAGCACGAGCTTGGCTCCGGCCATTGCCGAAGCGAAGGGCAAGCTCCAGCCATTCACGTGAAACATCGATACTACCGGTAGAACGACGTCGCAGTGCGAAATCGCGAAATTGTCTACTGTGGTCAGCAGCAGCGTGTGGAGAACCGCTGATCTATGCGTATACACGACTCCCTTGGGTACCCCGGTCGTGCCGGAGGTGTAGCACATCGCGGCGGCTTCATTCTCGTCAAGTTCCGGATATTGGAAACTCCCGCTTGCGCTGGCCAGGAAGTCTTCGTAGTTATCGTGGATCGCCGGGGTGGGCCGCGCGGTCAACGGAACTACGATGACGCGCTCAAAATTGACCGCACTTCGAAACTTTTCAAATGTCGGCAGCAAGATGTCGTCAACGATGAGAAAACGGTCGTTCGCATGGTTCGCGATGTAGGCGATGTCATGGGGAGCCAGGCGGAGGTTCAGTGTATGCAGCACGCCACCTGCTGCGGGAATGCCGAAATAAGATTCCAGATGCGCATAGTGGTTCCACATCAGGGTGGCGATGCGATCTCCCCGCCGGAGGCCGGCACGCTGTAGGGCGTGTGCCAGGGCCCGGGCACGCTGGTAGATTCCTCCCCAGTTGGTGCGGTGAATGGAGCCGTCGGGAAGCCGCGAGAGCACCTCGATTGTCGGGAATATTTTTCCGACCCGCTCGAGCACGTGCACGAGCGTTAGGGGGTACTGCATCATGGTTCCTTGCATGCATTCCTCGGTTATTTGGCCGCGACCTACGCTGTTGCGTTTTGCGTCTTGACAGAAAGCCGACCCCGTCTAGAATGTAGCGCCACGGAGTGATGGGGTCTTTTTTGGCGCGCGAATTATAACGTACGTTCGATAGGCCAATGGCCGGATGTGCACTCGGCTGTGGCGGGGCCTTATGCAAGCACTCGCTTACCTGGAACCTGACATCGAGACTGCCACTTGGGAGGCCATCCAAGGCCTACAGGAAGCGAAGCTGGCCCGGCAGTTGGACTATCTGTACGCCCGGTCGAAGTTTTACCAGGAGAAGCTGGCGGGAATCGAGCGCTCCTCATTTCGCAAGCTGGCCGACCTGCAACGGTTCCCATTTACCACCAAGGAGGAATTGCGGGATAGCCAGGCCAAGTGCCCGCCGCTGGGAAACCACATAGCCGCTGACTTGGACGACGTTATTCGCGTCCACAGCTCCACGGGAACGACGGGCAAACCCAGCTTCGTAGGAATCACCTGCAATGACGCGCGCGTATGGACGGCGATCACAGCTCGCTCGTTCTATACGCAGGGCATGCGCAAGTCCGACATCGTCGTTCATGCAGCTGGATTGACGCTGTTTGTTGCGGGATTGTCGTCGAAGGATGCGGTCGAGTCGATTGGAGCAATGTTTGTCCCGATCGGCACTGGAGCTTCGGAGAAAGCGTTGATAGCGATCCAGCAGTTCAAGGCAAATGCGATGCACTGCACCCCTTCTTACGCGGCGTACTTCGCGGAGTGGGTTCGCCGTGAGGCTGGACTGGAACCGAAGGAGCTTGGCTTGAGGAAGCTTTTCTGCGGAGCCGAACCGGGCGCAGGGATTCCGGCGGTTCGCGCCCAGTTGGAGGAGGCATGGTGTGCGCGCGTCACCGAAGGTCTGGGCAATGCCGATATGGCCCCGATCATTTTCAGTGAGTGCCCGGAGCAATCGGGAATGCACTTCAATGCACAGGAGTACGTCTTTCCCGAAATTATCGATCCGGACACCGGCGAGAGTCTTGCGATCGAAAAAGGTGTAAGCGGCGAACTGGTCTACACCAGCCTGGAGCGCGAATGTGTACCTTTGCTGCGTTTCCGCACACGCGACCGGGTCACGGTTGTCGACACCACCTGTGCCTGCGGTCGCACGAGTTTCAAGC
>Ga0070741_10000786_pt1 | contig 106842 bp, 71 predicted proteins | sample Coa_R1_4_FD_66440 | JGI IMG/M metagenome (GOLD analysis project Ga0070741, IMG submission 66440) | Surface soil microbial communities from Centralia Pennsylvania, which are recovering from an underground coalmine fire - Coalmine... | ecosystem: Environmental > Terrestrial > Soil > Unclassified...
CCGCCACCGGTGCTATACAAACACTTGTGCAAGCCTTTACTTCCGATGGCCAGCAGCTTTGGCAAACCGCCCTCAACTCCTCCTACGCCGGACTCTCCGTCCCCCGACGGTTTCGGCGGCATGATCGTGGCCAGCGCCTGCGACAGCACCAACTCCATCCCGCTCACGCTTATCGGGTTGGCATGTATTTCAGCGTGAACGATGCCGCGCACGCCACAAGCACAAACTACCTAGGTGAACCGAATCCCCTTCCCGCGAGCCTGCCGCTCTATTTGATTCCAAACGGGCCCCCGGGACACAAGCCAGCCGCAGCAGGCTTCACATCTCAGCAGTAGGGAGACCATTTTATGAAAATAAAACGCTCGGTGGTGGCAATCGCGTGCCTCAGCGCAGTAGCATTAGCCTGCCCAGCTCAACACGCGAGCGTGGAGTCGCCCGCCGACGTGGTCAACAGGCTCTGGAAAGCGGCGACAGAAGGCGGCTTACTTACAAAGGACGGCTGGGAGCGGACGAGAGGACTATTTAAGGACTCGCCGCCATGGCCAGGCGATGCGACTGTCCGAGTGGTTTCTAACGTCTGGGGGCCCGCCGGTCTGGCCAAGGCGCACGCGGCGTCAGTAGAAATCATTGTGGGTTTTCAGGACGCAGGGCAAATTGACGCGTCGCTAAGATATTCACCTCCAAAGAACAGCGAAGCGATCAAGTCTGGTGAGGTTTTTCATTTGGCCAAGCTTCCAACTCATTACACGACCTATAAATCTGACGGAAGGAGCCTGGCTATCGATAAAGAGATCGCGGGTCCTCCGGCTTGGCAGATTACCGACCAACGAGGCACGCCCTTCACGACCGTGAACACGGCAATCAGATACGTGCTAGAAATGCGCAACAAGACGGCGGACCCAGTTCTTAAACGGAATGCAGACGAGACAATTAGAAGGCTTCTTGAACTGAACTGAATCTAACCAACAACAGCGGCTACTGCTTCTTCCTTCCGCGCTTCCCGCCACAGCGCGATGTACGGCTGCAGCTCCCGCATCATCCTCTCAAACTGCGCCAAATCGAGTGACTGCGCTCCGTCGCTGATCGCCCGCTCCGGCGCCGGATGCACTTCGACGATCAATCCGTCCGCCCCAATCGCCACTCCCGCCCGCGCCAGCGCCGGCACCAGACTCCGCCTTCCGGTCGCGTGGCTCGGATCGAGAATCACCGGCAAGTGCGTCAGTTCATTTAGCGCCGGAATCGCCGCGATGTCGCAGGTGTTGCGCGTCACCGTCTCGAAGGTGCGAATCCCCCGCTCGCAGAGCAACACTTCCGAATTTCCATGCGCCACGATGTATTCCGCCGACATCAGCAATTCCTTGACCGTGCTGCTCAGTCCGCGCTTCAGCAGTACCGGTCGCCCGCACTTCCCGAGCGCCTTCAGCAGCATGAAATTCTGCATGTTCCGCGCGCCAACTTGCATCATGTCGGCGTACTCCGCCACGAGTTCCACGTCGCGGTCGCTCATCACTTCCGTCACAATCGCAAGCCCTGTCGCTTCCTTGGCTTTCCGCAGCAGCTTCAGGCCCTCCTCCTCCATTCCCTGAAAATCGTAGGGCGAAGTCCGCGGCTTGAACGCGCCGCCGCGCAGCATTTTTGCGCCCGCCTTCGCCACTCCTTCCGCCGCCGCCATGATTTGCTTCTCCGATTCCACCGAGCACGGCCCCGCCATTACCATGAATTCGTCGCCGCCTATTTCGCAGCCGTTCACGCGAATCCGCGTTCGACCCGCGCGAAACTCCTTGCTGACAAATTTGTACGGCGCGGAAATCCGCACCACCTTTTCCACTTGCGGCATGGCTTCGACCGACTCCATGCACGCGGTCACATCTCCCACACCCACCACGCCGATCACCACGCGTTCCTCCCCTTCGATGGAATGAACCTTGTACCCGAAATCCTCGACGACCCTCCTCACCGCGTCGATCTCTTCCCGGCTCGCATGCAGCTTCATGGAAATGATCATGTTCTTCCCCCTCTCAAATCCTTTCTGGCTGCCGTAATCCCGAGCGGAGCGACGAGTCCCCCTTTCCCCCGCGCCACGGCAGACATCGCCACAAAACAAAAAACCCACTCGGGTTGCGAGTGGGTCGGATTTCCTTTGCTTCTGAGTTTCGCTTAGATAGACGCCCCTCGCCACCGGATTGGGTGTGTGGTAAATCGCCAATACGAGTAGGCGGAGCGAATCACGGCCCTCAGTGTACGCATTCCGCCCCTCAAACGCAACGAATTCTTTTTTTGCCCGCCGCCTGGGCCGGCCGTCCGATCGCCCGATCCGTTCGCATCAAAATCTTTGTCGCGCCCGCAGCACGACCGGCACGCCCCGCTCGGAATTCAGCTCAGTCGTCCGCGCCCAGTCCACCTCTGTCAGCGCCACTTCGCCGCTCGTCCCGCTCGGTAGAACGTAGGATACCCGGTCGCTCTCAATCCAGAATTGCGTCACCGGATAGATCGTTTCCGTTCGCAACGCGAGCAGCGTCACCTGCTCGGAATTCATTGCCTTCGCTCCGCTTTGCATATCTGCCGGCGGCGCCGCGTGCTCCCGTGCGGCGAGGTCCGCCAGCGGCCGGCTCGGGACGACGTATCCCGCCGTTGCGACCCGCGTCCCGCTCGTTTCGCTCGAGACGAGGTCGCGCGACGGGATGGCCGCCGCGCGCGGCCCGAAATCCTGCTGCTCGTAAACCGGTGGCCGCCAATCGCGCGAACTGAAATTTGCGGCGCTCAACTTTGGCACTGCCACATCCTCCATAAGCCGGAGCGTGAGCACCTGCTCGCCCTTCAGCGCCGGCTGCGGACCGCGCGCTGGCAGCATCAGCGCTTTCCACGGCCACAGTGGCGGAAACATCCATTCAATCGCGTCGCGCTTGGCATGGCCTTTTCCCTTGATGTCGCCGTCGCGATCCACTTTCTGTCCCTGCGCCGCCACAATCTTCGCGTCCAGCGTGGCGTCCGCGTTCGGCAGGCCGATGCGATCAAAGACGATCTTCAGATAGCCCTTGCCCCAGAAGTGGCCTGGTTCCTTCACCGCATCCAGATGCCCGCCAAGATAGGCTCCTCGGGGGAACGCCGCCCGCCCGAACTCCGTCACTCCGCTCAGATGGCACAATACCGGATCGCCTGCCTGCGCCGTGGCTGACGAAAAATTCGGCTCGCTCATGGTGCAGCGCAGCAGCGTTCCCGCGGGCACGAGCATGTCTGGCTCCCGCGTGCTGGTTTGCGCTTCGGCTTTGGGCGCAACGGCAATCGCGAAAAGAAACACCACTAAAATTAGAAAGGGGATACTGCGCCGCATGGCTCGCCTCCTTGATTGGCGGGGGCGAAGCGTTGATTGTGCGCGGCGTGGGCTGGGGGACGAGGAGCTGCTTCACCCCAAGGTAAATCGAACGGATTCTACGCCCCTGTTTGCGAAGGCGCAAACGAAAAACGCCGCCTCCATCCGAGAGTTCCGTTTCCTCATAACGATTCGCGATCCTGACAAGCTCAGGGCGGCGGATGCGCTGAGGAGCCTTCCGTTTTCAACTCTTGTCCTCGGCATCAGGCGCGGTTGCCAGGCCCCATCGCCCGCAGCAGCCACTGCTGCAGCACCGCAAGAAAATGCGGCTTCACTTCCGTGAACTTCACGCCCATTCCCATATTCGGCTGCGCGTACATGACCAGCGCCTGCGCCTCGAAAAATTCCGCATCCGTATAAATCTTGATCAGCACTCCCGTTCCCTCCGGAAAGGGATTCATCATGTCCAGATAGCACCCGTGCAGCCCGAGTTCGCTTACGCGCGTGGACATCCGCGTATCCGACGATTGCTCGATAAGCTCCGCCGTCGCTATAAATGGGTACCGGGGCGTGCTGCGTCTTTCGCGCTGATCCACAGGTCCTCGTTTTGGGGCGAGCCTTCCCATGTTACCGCCGCCCCAGGGTCCCGGCTCCGTGCGATTTGCCTTCCTGCTCGAATCAGTTACCCGGCATCCGCGAATTTGGCGAATTGGGACCAATCACAACGTTCAATCCGTCCCTCCAAAGCCGGAGGTGCTTTGCCTGCGAGTCCGCGAGCGCAGCATGCTTGCGATCATGGCGATCTGCCCGGAGTGATAGATAACATGTTGCACGATGCCTTCCAGCAGAACTTCGTGTGAATAGTTTCGTCCCGGAACCGTTCTGGGCGCATCCTCGGACGGAAATTTGCGAATGCTTTGCTCGAGAGCATCGCGGCTTTGCTCCCATCGCACCGTCAGTTCCTTCCAGGGGATGGGCGGCTCGGCCCACTCTCTCTCCGGCTCCCATTTGGGCATGGGGCTGCCGGCGAGGGTGTTGCGCACACGCTCGTTCCAAAGGAGCAAGTGCTGGAGCAGTTCGCCAATGGTATGTGCGCCGGGAACCGGCGCGGTTGTGGCCACTTCCGGCGGGATATCTCTTAGGAGCACGCCGAGGGAAGGACCATACCAAGCGTCCTGGAGAGTTGCGGCGCGGTACAGGTCGGCGATTCGTTCCGTTTGGGTCACCTTGTCCATCCGTCAAGCAGTTACACGCTTTGGGGGAGTGTACACCTCTAAGAATAACGGAGGTAAGGCGACCAAACCTAATGTCCATGCGAATGGTAGGTGTGCATACACCGGGTGAAAAAGAGGAAGCGCGATTTACCCGCCGACCCGGCGAAGAATCTTCCGCGGTATTCCTCGGATGATGAGGAGGCTCGATCCGCCGCTTCGTCAGACCAAGCCGTTGGCTCGGGGACTGGCAACTACGCTCATCCCGGAACTCCCTGCGTTGTTTCCTGCGTTCGCTCCATGGCCGCGGGCATTTCGCGCGGGCCCGCAAAGGCTGCGGCGTGATGAAAGTCCAGACGATGCTCCCGCGTGCTTACGCGGGCGCGACCGGGAGTTTCGCGGCCTCCCACGCCGCGATTCCGCCGGCGATTTCGCCGACATGAGCGAAATGCGCCCGCTGCAAAAGACTCGCTGCAATCGACGAGCGATAGCCTCCGGCGCAGTACACCAGCACGGGGCGATTGCCGGCCAGTTCAGAGAGGCGATTCGCGAGTTGCGAAAGCGGGATGCTGACGCTGCCGGCGATCGATTTTTCGGCGCGCTCGCGCGGGGTCCGCACGTCCAGCAGTTGCGGCGTTTCCACCCCGGCCAGCAGCGCGGCGGCGCGCGCCGGGCTAAGCCGCTCGGTGCTCGCCGTTAGCTCCGGACGCCCCTCGAGGCTGCTCATTCCGTTTTCCAGATAGCCCGCCACGTGGTCGAATCCGATGCGGCCCAGCCGCACCGCCGCTTCGGATTCGCGGCCCGGGGCGGAGATGATCACGATGGGCTGTTCGCGGTGGAGCACCGTGCCCGCCCACGTTGCGTATTGGCCGCCCAGACCGATATTGATGCTGCCGGCGAGATGAGCCGCGGCGAATTCTTCCGGCTCGCGCGTATCCAGAATTTGCGCCCCCTCCGCCTGCAAACGCAAAACCCGATCGAGCCACAGGGGCCGAAGTTCGCGCTCGAGAGCTTTCTCGAGGGTCGGACGTTCCTTGCTGTTCAGGACGGCGTCGTAAGTGAAATAAGGCGGCGCTTCCGGCTGGTCGGCGGTAACCAGGCCGATGAATTGCTGTTTGCTCATCGGCTGCAGCGCGTAGTTGACGCGGCGCTGCTCTCCGATGGTGGAAACCGTTTCCTTGCTGATGGCCCGGCCGCAGAGCGAGCCCGCTCCGTGCGCAGGATATACAAGGCTCGCGTCCGGCAACGGCAGCAGTTTCGATTGCAGCGAATCAAAAAGCAGCCCCGCGAGATCGCTGGCGGACCAGCCAAGCGCTACGCGCAGATCGGGACGCCCGACGTCGCCGACAAAAAGCGTGTCGCCGGTCAGCACGGCATACGGTTCGGCGGCGCTGCGCTCGAGATCGAAGACGAGGATGGAAATGGATTCGGGCGTGTGACCGGGAGTTTCGAGGGCCTTCAGCCGAACGCCGCCGAACTCGATGGTGCTGCCCTCGGCAAGCGGCGTGAAGGAATACTCGGCTTGCGCTTTTTCCCCGAGATAAATCGTGGCGCCCAGGCGGTCGCGCAATTCAAGATGCCCGGCGATGAAATCCGCGTGAAGATGCGTGAGGATCACATGCTTGATCCGCAAGCCATGCTCGGCGGCGAACGCGACGTACTGATCCACGTCGCGCTGCGGGTCTACCACCGCGGCGGTCGCGGCGGCCTCGTCTCCGATCAGGTAGGAGGCGTGGGCGAGACACGGCAGATAAAACTGTTTGAAGATCACCGCGGACCTCTGGGTTTGGCCTCGTCTGGACGCGCGACGCTGAACATTGCGCGCGTCTCCAGCCAGCGAAGCGTAGCTCGAGTGAGCAAGCCCGGTCAATTGCCGGGCGCGGAGCAAGCGAATGTTTTCGGGCTTGTGACCGAATGCTCGCGGAAAGCGGCGAATGCGTCGTACAATCCCGGTCCTTGCGGAGAGTACATGAAACTGTACCGGACAAGAGGCGGATGTGTTCTGGAGCGGGAGGAAGGATTCCACTTGCTCGAGGGTGTCTCTTGGGAAAACTTGAGTATTCGCGAAGATCTGCGGGAATTTCTTGCCGGCAGGATTGCATCCAGACATCTGGATGCCAGTCCCCTCGGCAGGATCGAAGAATTGTTGCCCCCCATTGGCGCGCAAGAGGTGTGGGCGGCGGGAGTCACATACTTTCGGAGCCGCCATGCCCGCATGGAGGAATCGAAAGTCGCGGGTGGAGCGGACTTCTACGACCGCGTGTACAGCGCCCAGCGGCCGGAACTCTTTTTCAAATCGGCGCCTCATCGTGTCGTGGGTTACGGCGGGCGAGTCGCAATCCGGAGCGACGCGAAATGGTCCGTGCCGGAGCCGGAGTTGGCGCTGCTGGTCAGCCCTGGGGGAAAAATTCTCGGCTACACCATTGGAAACGACATGAGCTCGCGGGATATCGAAGGCGAAAACCCGCTCTATCTGCCGCAGGCAAAAGTTTATGACCGAAGCTGCGCGTTGGGTCCAGGGATTCTGGTTCGTGAAAGCCCATTGCCGGCATCCACCGGCATTCGTATGGCGATTCGGCGGATGGGAGAGATGGCCTTCGAAGGGGCAACCACGCTGGCGGGGCTGAAGCGCGATCCCAGGGAACTGGTCGCGTACCTGTATCGTGACAACGCCTTTCCCAACGGCTGCTTTCTGCTAACGGGCACGGGCATCGTCCCGCCGGATTCTTTCACGCTGCAAGCAGGCGACGAGATTCGCATCGAGATGGAAGGTATTGGAGCGCTCGTAAACACCGTCGGTTAGGAGCCAGCCGCGCCGATTTCGTGTGGAAAATCTGCGAGCCAATTGGTAGCATCCTGCGCCAGACCGCGTCCGGCCAGGGCGCCTTTCCGGGAAACAGGAGGAGTGGATGAACAAATCCAACAGGCGGCGATTTATGCAAACGCTTACAGGGGCCGCTGCATGCGCTTCGAGCGGCTTGCTCGAGGCTTCCCTCTTCGGCAGGAGTCGGGCCGCAAGCGAGCCAAGTCGCGTCTACGTGGATTCGCGCCGCACCATTTCGCCGCTCGATCGCAACCTGTTTGGTTCCTTTCTCGAGCACCTGGGCCGCGCGATTTACGAAGGCATATACGATCCGGGCTCGAAGCTCTCCGACGCAAACGGCTTCCGCAAGGATGTCATGGAAGAAGTGCGGCATCTGGGCGTGCCGATCATCCGCTATCCCGGTGGAAATTTTGTTTCCGGATATAACTGGCTGGACGGCGTGGGACCCAAGGAGAAGCGGCCGGCCGTGCTGGACAAGGCTTGGAATTCGCTCAACAGCAATCAGTTTGGGACCAACGAATTCCTGACCTGGTGCAAGGCCGTCGGAACGCAGCCGCTGATGGGCATGAACTTCGGAACGGGGACGGCGGAGCAAGCCGCCGCGCTCGTGGAATACTGCAACGTCGAAAAGGGAACCAAGTGGAGCGATTTGCGGCGCGAGCACGGCTACGCCGAGCCGCACATGGTCAAGTATTGGTGCATGGGGAATGAAATGGATGGCCCCTGGCAGATCGGCCACATGTCGGCCGTCGAATACGGAATGAAGGCCGCGGATGCGGCTCGGCAGATGCGCGTGATTGATCCGAACCTGAAGCTGGTTGCCTGCGGGTCGAGCGGCCCCGGAATGCCTACCTATCTCGAGTGGGACCGCCAAGTGCTCGAGCAGTGCTATCCCGAGGTGGACGCGATTTCTCTGCATCGCTATTTCGGCAACTCGCATGAGACGGGCGGCGACAGTTCGAAGTACCTCGCCCTGAACCTGCTGATGGACCGGCAAATCGAGGAAGTCGCGGCGGTGTGCGACATCGTGCGGGCTCGGCAGAAATCACCGAAAAAATTGTGGCTCTCGTTTGACGAGTGGAACGTGTGGTATCGCGCGAATAGCGGGGACGCCGTGAACGGCCACCGGCAGAGCGCTCCGCATCTGCTCGAAGAGGTTTACAACTTGGAGGACGCGTTGCTCGTCGGAGGCTTGGTCAATTCGCTGATGAGGCACGCGGACCGCGTGAAGCTGGCATGTCTGGCCCAGTTGATCAACGTGATCGCCCCAATCATGACCAACGAAACGGGTCTCTACCGGCAGACCATTTATTACCCGTACAGTTGGGGCTTGGAATTCGCGCGCGGTTCGGTGCTGGAGCTGCTGGTCGATTCCTCGTCGTACGACGTCGCGGGAATCGGACCGGTGGCGTATCTGGATGCGGCGGGTTCTTTCGACAGCGACACCGGAAAAACCGCGCTCTTCCTCCTCAACCGTGATTTGAACAAGCCGCGCCAGGTGGAAATCGTATGGGAGGACAGCGCGCCATCGCGCGTGGCCGATTCCTGGGTGATTACCGGCGATGATCTCAAAGCGAGCAACAGTTTTGCCGCGCCGAATCGCGTAGCGCCGCAGGCGTTCGCGAAGCCGGCGATCGCGAATGGAAAGACTCGGCTCGAGTTGCCGCCGCGTTCTTATACCGTCATTCAGTGGTCGGCATAAGACGATCGCGCAAGGACTTTGCGCCGGAGCGCCTTGGCGGCCGTACTTCGCGCTTTTTGGCCCATCAAACGGGATTCGCGATCGCCCCAAGCTGCGCCCTCGGAGCAACGGAAGGAGGCGGCCGTTCTTGAGCGGCTAGCGCTCGCGGAAGTAGCCGCGCTTGTAATAGGGCATGCCGTAGCCCTCGAACTTTTCCTTGGGAGCGAGTTCGACCCGAATCTTGTGCCAGTTCGTGGGTTCTCCGCCTGAGCGGGCGTTGGCGGCGTGTTCGTCGTTTGGCCGATAGGTAAGGACGTAACGGTAGCGGACGGCGTTGCCGATGGTTTGCACAATGCGGGGCAAGTCCTCAAGCTGATGCGCGGTAAACACACCGCCGCCCGTGACTTCGGTTAGAACCTTCAGATTATGCGGCCCCCGGCGTTCGGCCGGGCCGATGTAGTCGCCCTTGCTGCCGACGGCCTGCGCAACGCGGCCCTGAATCCTCACGGGCTTTCTTTGCGGCATTGGAAAAATGTCCGACAGGGCGATCCACGGACCGGCCATAACGGCAAACACCGGTATATCGGCTTCCTCGAGCAGCTTGCGCGTTTCGCGCAAGCTGTAGCGGCTGTGGTTATCGCCGCCATCGGAGATCACGATGATGGCGCGGCGCTTGTTTTCCGCTTCCCGCTGTGCCGTGCGAACTCCCGCGTAGAGGCCGTCGAAGAGAGCGGTGCTGCCGTTCGTGGCCTCAATGAGTTGGGGCAGGCGATGCTCCAGGCCTTCCTGATCGGTGGTGAAGGGCGAAAGACGCCTGACGCGCGTTTCGATGCCGAAAAATGAAAATTCATCGTGATAGGGACCCTGGTCCGCATTGGGATCCAGCAGGGAGAGCGCGGCTTCCTGAACGAACGGAATTTTGCGCCGCATGCTCGAGCTGACGTCGGCGAGAACAACGAAGGAAACCGATTCGCGGTCGCGCTCACAGGAGAGAATGCGCTGCTCGACGCCGTCCTCGAGCACGCGGAAATCGCTCTTCTTCAGATCGGCCGCGACCGCGCCCTTCTGGTCGAAGACGATGACGGGAATCTGCACCAGCTCGACGTCCGCGACGATTCGCGCGTTGACTCTCGTCTGTGCCTGGATATTTCCGCGGAACGCGGCAATCGACACAAAAACTAACAGGGCGACACCGAACAGCGACGCCGGCCGGATGACTCTCATGAACCCCTCGCTTGGCACGGTGTTTTTACATTCGTCTCAAGGCGATGTCAACGCGCGGGTGAGGCCGTAAGTAACAAATTTTATTGCGCTCGCGCAAGCAGTATTTTTCGGCGTTCGCGGCGCAAACGCGGCGTTTTCACTTCTCGAGCATTCGGCGAATCAGGGCGACTTCTTCGGGCATGTACGGCTGGCCATCGCTGCGCAGAATCTCGTGAAACCAGAGTGTCGGCTCGCGATCGGTGTAGGGATGCTGCCAGGAATCCCACGGGAAATACGTTTGTGTTTTTCCGGCCACGAAGCCCCAATTGATCGCCCCGGCGTGATACCGCTTGGCAACCGGCAAGCTGCCTTCAAAGAAGCTGCCGTTTGAGCGCGCCATGTATTCGGTGCATAGAATCGGGCGGCCATACCGCATCAGCCAGCGGATGCGCTGCTCAAATTCAGAGGGCTTGTCGTAGTTGTGAAACGAGATGAAGTCCGAATTTTCGATTTGGATCCGCTCGACCGGAGCGAGCTTCTCCGGCGCGGACCAGTCGCCCCGCCAGACACCGCTGGTCAGCGGCTGTGACGGAGCCGCTTCGCGTGCCCAGGCAAAAACCAGCGGCAGAAGCTCCCGCGCGATTTCCGGCTTATTGTTGATTTCCTCCTTTTGGTAAGGTCCGTTTTCGTTGTCGGGTTCGTTCCAGAGGTCCCAGCCGAGAATGCGGTCATCCTGAGCGAATGCTCCGATGACGCCTTTGACGTAGGCTTCCAGGCGCGGACGCTCGGCGGGGTCGGAAAGCGCGGCGGCCCCGGGACTCTGGACCCACCCGGAGTTGTGCACGCCGGGAACCGGAGCGTGCTGCTTGCCGAGATGCGGATGCGGATCCCAGCACGAATCGAAGAGCACCAAGAGCGGCTTGATGTGGTGCTTTGCGGCGATCGCGAGGAACGTGTTGATGCGTTTCTGGAAACCCGCCGCGTCCTGCTGCCAAAGCAAATCGTGCAGAAAGACGCGCATCGTGTTGAGTCCGATGGATTCGGCCCAGCCAAGTTCCAAGTCAATGCGCTGGGGATCGAAACTCTCGGCTTGCCACATTTCGAGCTGGTTGATGGCATTGGCGGGAATGTAATTGCTGCCGACGAGCCACGGTTGTTTGGCGTACCACACGTTGACCGCGTCTTCGGACCAGCGCGCACGCGGCGAGCGAGGCTTGGCGTGTGATGCGGCGGCGAAAAGCAGACTGAGCACGCAGGCGAGAGAAATACCGGCACGATGGCGCATGGACGATCCCTCCGGAAGCGACGAGTATAACCGTGGCGCTGCGGAAGAGAATTGACAATTTCTCCGGCGCGGCCTAGTTTCTGGTGCGAGATTTCCTCGAGAGCGAACGCGGACGATCGAGCGACCGAGTGCCCTTTTGGGGCCGGGGAAAGCATCATGAACAGGACGAGGATTTTGGCGCTGGCGGCGATGGCCCTGGCCGGCGCCCAAATGTTTTGGGCAGCGCCGCGCGGCGGCACTTCGAGTCTGGGCGTATTCGAGCACCATACGGACGTGGGGCTGGTGTTACATGCCGGGACGGCCGCCTTTGACCGCACCGCGAGAACGTACACGCTGGCGGGCAGCGGCGAGAACATGTGGCTGGGGAAGGACGCGTTCCAGTTTGCGTGGAGGAAGGTCAGCGGCGACGTGGCCCTGGCGGCGGACATCGCGTTTCTGGACACGGGCGGAAACGCCCATCGCAAAGCGGTGCTCATGATCCGCCAGAGCCTGGACGCGGATTCTCCCTACGTGGATGTGGCGCGCCATGGGAACGGACTGACCTCGCTGCAATACCGGCTGGAAAAGGGGGATGTGACGCATCAGATTGTTTCGCATTTTTGGGCGCCAAAACGCGTGCGCATTGCCAAGCGCGGCGATGAGTTTTCGATGTGGGTCGATGCGGATACCGGCGGATGGAAAGAGGACGGCGCGACGCGAGTGACGCTCCGCGCGCCATTTTATGTGGGGATTGGCGTTTGCTCGCACGACAAGGATGTGGTCGAGCGTGCCGTATTCTCGAATCTCCAGCTCGAAGCAAAGTAGCCAAGCTGGGCTGGCGCGTTTCTGCGCTACAATTTCTTCACACTTCCAAACAGCGCAGGGCCTCGAGGACTTGCGCCGGGCGGCGCGCGAGGGTGACTCGCTCGGAATGGCCTGTGGGCGCGGCGTTGCAAAAATGGCCAGACGCACGAGCCGCGGAGAAATTGACGTGAGCGCAACAGCCACGAAATTCGGATTGGCCGCCGCCATCCTGCTGGCAACCACGGTCGCGCCGGCTCGAACGGCGGCGCAGGGCGTTTCGATGGGCTCCCCTCCGCCCCCGAGCGCGAAAGCCGTCAGATGCAATGGGCGAACCATCCCGCAGCTTGAGGACGTCACGGACAAAGCCGGCATTCACTTTACGCACTTTTCGGCCCCGGAGAATCGCTACATCGTCGAGTCCATGAGCGGAGGAGTGCTGCTGCTGGACTACGATCGGGACGGCTGGCTGGATATTTATTTTACGAATGCGCCCACCGTGGAAATGGCGCTACGCGGCGAGAGAGCGCAGGGAGCGCTTTACCGCAACAATCACGACGGAACCTTCACAGACGTTACCGAGAAGGCCGGCCTGAATTCGCCCTGCTTTGGGATGGGCGGCGCCGTCGGCGATTACGACAACGACGGCTGGCCGGATATCTATCTGACATGCCTGGGCGGAAATGTTCTCTATCACAACAATGGAGACGGGACGTTTACCGATGTGACCGCGAAGGCCGGCGTGAGGGATGGGCGTTGGTCCACGGGCGCGGCGTTTGGAGACTACGATGGCGACGGCTATCTGGATTTGATGGTCGCGAACTATGTGGATGTGGACTTACACCACTTGCCGGTCTTTGGGAGCCGGAGCACCTGCAAGTTCATGGGGATTGACGTGCAGTGCGGGCCGCGCGGACTCAAGGGATCGGGGGATTCGCTGTTTCACAACAATGGGGACGGGACGTTCACGAACGTCTCAAAGCAGGCCGGCGTCGATGACCCGAATGGTTACTACGGCATGTCCGTGATTTTCGCGGATTTCAACAATACCGGGCGGCCCGATATCTTCGTGGCCAACGATTCGACCGCCAGTTTTCTTTATCGCAACGACGGCAATGGAAAATTCACAGATATCGGACTGGAATCAGGCACGGCTCTCGGCGAGGACGGCCACGAGCAAGCCGGCATGGGGATCGCCATTGGCGACTTTCTGCACACGGGATTGCCCGGATTCGCAGTGACGAATTTCGCCATGGACAACACCCCGCTTTACCGGAACGAAGGCAACTGGAACTTTCAGGATACCTCCTATCCCTCGGGGATTGGCTTGCCTTCGGTGCCGTACGTGAAGTGGGGCGTGGCCCTCGTTGACCTCGACAACGACGGCTGGCTCGATCTCATCACGGTGAACGGCCACGTCTATCCGCAGGTGGATTCCTTGAAATCCGGAGCGAAATATCGCGAGCCGAAGCTCGTGCAGTTCAACCAGAAGAACGGAACCTTTTGCGACGCCAGCGATCAAAGCGGTCCCGCGATACTCGAGCCGCGCGTTTCGCGAGGACTTGCCGTCGGCGATTTGTTCAACGACGGGAACATGGATGTGGTCGTTGAGGATTTGCAGGGCACGCCCATGATTTTGCGGAATCACGGAATTCCCGGCCAGCACTGGGTGAGCTTTGAACTGGCGGGGACCAAGAGCAACCGGTTCGCGATTGGCGCGAAGGTGAAAATCGTGGCCGGAGGAATGACGCAGACGGCAGAAGTCCACAGCGGCGGAAGCTACATCTCCCAAAACGATTTGCGCGTGCACTTTGGGCTGGCGAAAGCCACGGCCATTGACAGCGTGGAAATTCGCTGGCCATCCGGCGCCGTGGACCGGCTGAAAGACCTCGCCGCGGACGAGTTTTATGCGGTGCTCGAAGGAAAAGGAATTGTGCCGGCGGAGCAGATCCGTCCCGCTCCAAGGCACGCCGCGCCGGGTCCTGCGGCGGCTTCCCTGCGTGGGCATTCGGTGCGATAGTTCGCCCGGTTGTTTGCGGATGGTTTGCAATTCCGCGGGTCTTCCCTCAAAATTACAGCCTCGACCCGGTGCGCCGCGTGTCCGCGCGCACTCTCGCGCTGTTGCACAACACATCCCGAAGGAGCGACATGGAAAAGCCCGCGAAGATTGCGCCCCCCAAAGGCAAATTGGGAGTCTTGCTGCCCGGGATGGGCGCCGTCGGCACGACCTTCATCGGCGGGGTTGAGTTGGTTCGCGCCGGAAAAGCGGACCCGGTCGGCTCGCTGACGCAGATGGGGACCATTCGGCTCGGCAAGCGCACGGAAGGGCGTTCGCCGCTAATCCGGAATTTCCTGCCGCTCGCCAAGCTGAACGACATCGTGTTTGGCGGCTGGGATATTTTTCCGGAAAATGCGTATGAAGCCGCAAGCAAAGCGGGCGTCCTTGACGCCCACCAGTTGGCGCACCTGAAGCCGTTTCTCTCCAAGATTAAGCCGATGCCCGCGGCCTTCGACCGCAACTACGTGAAGAAGCTGGACGGCAAGCACGTCAAGAAAGGCAAGACGAAATACGACATCGCCCTGCAATTGAAAGACGACATCGCGAATTTCAAGAAAAAGAACCAATGCTCGCGGCTCGTGACCCTGTGGTGCGGTTCAACCGAGATTTTTCTTTCGCCGGAGGACGTCCACTCGACGCCCGCTAAATTCGTGGAGGCGATGAAGAGCAATCATCCCGCGATCGCCCCTTCGATGCTCTATGCCTGGGCTTCCGTTACGAGCGGTGTGCCGTTTGGCAATGGCGCGCCGAATCTGACCGTGGATATTCCCGCGATTCAGGAATTGGCTCGCGAGCACAACGTGGCGATCGCCGGCAAGGACTTCAAGACCGGTCAGACACTGATCAAGACCGTCCTGGCCCCCGCCTTCAAGGCGCGAATGCTGGGCCTCAGCGGCTGGTTTTCGACCAATATTCTGGGCAATCGCGACGGCGAAGTGCTCGAGGATCCCGGCTCATTCAAGACCAAGGAAGAATCGAAGCTCGGCGCCCTCGAATATATTTTGCAGCCGCACTTGTATCCGAAGCTCTACGGAAAGATTCACCACAAGGTCCGCATCAATTATTATCCGCCGCGCGGCGACAACAAGGAAGGCTGGGACAATATTGACATTTTCGGCTGGCTCGGTTACCCGATGCAGATCAAGGTCGATTTTCTCTGCCGGGATTCGATCCTCGCCGCTCCGATTGTCCTCGACCTCGTGCTTCTGCTCGATTTGGCCCAGCGAGCCGGCCTGCGCGGCATCCAGGAATGGCTCAGCTTTTATTTCAAGTCTCCCATGGTTGCGCCCGAGCTCTATCCCGAGCACGACTTGTTTATCCAGCTCATGAAATTGAAAAATACGATGCGCTGGCTGATGGGCGAGGAGATGATCACGCACCTCGGGCAAGAATATTATGATTAGCTTTGTTCTCACGGCAATTCTGGTATAATCCCCCCTCGGTTCTGCCAGAAGTTACAGTTTGCGACGGTCGGTGTAGCTGGTACGCTGTCCTTCCTCAAGCGTATAAATAGCCTGCTTCTCCAGCCTCCTCGGAACAGGTATTGCGCCTGGGTTTTGCGCGGACAAGAAACGAGGTCCCTGATGGTTCGCCCTCGCATTCTAATCGCCGATGATCACACGCTCGTTGCGGAAGCCTGCAAGCAGCTTTTGGAGCCGCGGTTCGCCGTGATCGGCGTCGTGGCGGACGGACGAACACTCGTGAAGGCCGCGGACCAGTTAAGACCGGATGTAGCCGTGCTGGACGTCGGAATGCCGAACCTGAACGGCTTGGACGCGGCCCAGCAAGTGAAGGAAAAAGTCCCCAACGTCAAAATCATTGTCTTGACGATGAACGAAGACACCGATTTGGCGAGCGAAGCTCTGCGCCGGGGCGCTTCCGGATATTTGCTCAAGACTTCGGCCGCCGGCGAGCTGGCCGTGGCGATTGAGAGCGCGTTGCGCGGAGTCTCCTATGTGACGCCGCGAATCGCGCAGCAGATGATGGATAACTGGGTGCGCGACCCGCGCCAAGGCCGCGGGAGAACGCTGACAGCGCGGCAGCGGGAAGTGCTGCAATTGCTGGCGGAAGGCCGCACAATGAAGGAAATCGCCGCCATGTTGCGAGTCACTCCGCGAACCGTCGCGTTTCACAAGTACAAAATCATGGAAGACTTCGGGCTAAAGAATAACGCGGGCCTGGTGCAATTCGCGATAAAGCAGCACATCGTCAGCGCGGCGTAGGTTCGCCAGCTTGCGAACTGGGATGGACGCTCGCGTGAACGCGGGTTCACGCCACACGCAAGACTTTTTTCGATTCCGATTAGAGATTATCCGGAAAAACAGGGAACGGATGGCCGCAACCTCCTCAATTCGCATTGAGGGCCGCGCCCGATTGCGGCCATCCGAACGCAATCTTTTTCGCATATCAGCAGAATGCTGTGTACTGGCAAAAATTACAGTTTAGCGGGATTTTCTTGCGCGCGAGGTCAGACCGGCGCGGCCGCGAGCGCCGCTGGGAGTCACGGATGGCCCCGGGGGCGTTCTCAAAAAAAAACGTACATACTGTAAAACTTGACAGTTGTCGAAAGTACGCCCTGCTCGTATCGTCAGGCACATTCCCGGTGGTTCACGGGGTGATTCACAGTGATTGGAAGGGCGCTACCCTCGGCCGGGTTTCAACGGAAACGGGCGCATCGGTATGCCAACGCGTTGTTGTCTGCCGTGGCCTGCATTCTGACCATCTATTGCCTCGCGTACCGCCTGGCGGGAATCCTGCGTTCGCGTGCGATTTTGAGCGAGATCACCGTTCAGCAAAGACCGGAAACATCGCGGAGCGACGTCGCCATACACAACTTCAGCCCGCCGGACCGCGCTTCGCCTTCGTTCCCGGGCGCGCCGTGGAAGCCGGGCAGCGTCTTGCTGCCCGCTGAACCTGATTCCACGGCGTTCAATCAGCAGCCATCCTCGGTCAATCCGCGCCTCGAAGCCCGGACTGCACCGCGCGGACGAATCGCGGCCCACCCATGAATCTGAAACGGAATTTCACGAGCCCCAGTAACTCCCGCCAACGTCCCCCCTCCGGACACGCCAAGGAAGCGCTTGTCTCCCCTGATTCAGGCGCCTTCCAGATCGCGAGCGCCAGAAAACGTGCCAACGCAGCTGCCTGAGGTTTTTGGGCCGGCCGAAAGGCTGGCCGATACTTCAGGAGCTCTGGCGCTCGCGGCCTCTTCACCGAAAGCGCCTTGCCGCGCCGGCTCAAGGCGAGAAGCCTCCGCCTGCCGCGGCGGATTTGGCCACGCCTGGGATGCGAACTTCCGCGGTGATCTCGGTACCCCGGCCGGCGGCGGACCGGATAGCAAGAGTACCGCCCACGAAACGCATCCGCTCGCGCATGCCAGCCAAGCCGATCCCGCTGGAGCGGCTCGCCGGATTGAATCCGACACCCGGATCGGAAACGGTTAGCTTGAGCAGATTGCCTTTTTGGGAAACCGCGATCGAGGCCTCGCGCGCATGGCTGTGCTTCACAACATTATTGATAGCCTCCTGGGCCACGCGAAACAGGCAGAGCGCAACGTCCTCGGGCATGGCTTCGGCTAGATTGCTCGCTTCCATGCTCACGGCAATACCGTGCTGCTCGGATACCTGCTGGCAGAGTTCACGAAGGGCCGCCCGCAAGCCCAAGTTCTGTAACTTGATCGAATGAAGCTGATGCGAGAGGCCGTGAATATCTCGGGCGATCTCATCAATGCCGGTCTGAAGCCTTTTAATGGCGGACGGAAGCTCCTTACGCCGGCCGCGCAAGGAATTGGCAAAGCTGCTCAGCTCGACGCTCAGAAGGGCGAGGCGCTGGCTGATGTCGTCGTGCAGTTCGCGGCTGATCCGCCGCCGTTCATCCTCCTGTGCCTGGATCAGTCGGCCCATGACGCTGTGCAGCTCGAATTCCGTTTGCTTCATGGCCGTGATATCGGCGTTCACGGCAAGGATGCCCTTGGCGTTTCCGGCGGAATCGTGAATGGTCTTGCCCTTGCAGTGGATCCATCGCACACGATCGCTTGCGTCAATCAGGCGGAATTCGAGAGCAAAGGATTCGCCGGTCTGCAAGGCAGCCATCATTTTGGTCTCAAGGGCCCCGCGATCCTCGGGGTGAACGCGATAGAGGAACTCGGCATAGGTGGTGCCGAGGTCGCTGGACTGCTCGGCTGCCGCCAACCCGTGATCGCCGGTCCAGGAGACGTGACCGCTTTCGGCATCGAGTTCCCAAATGCCCGTCCGCGAGGCCTCGATGGCGAGACTTATACGCTCGCGATTGCGTGCAAGGTCCTCTCGAAGCTGGCAAACATCCGAGATGTCCACGGCGATCGAGAAGAAGCCTCGGGGCGAATCAGGTGAATTCCACGGAGCGACGCTGGCGCGCACCCAAAAGCGTGTGCCGTCCTTTCGGACGAAACGCTTCTCGATCTGAAATGCCGCACGGACGCCGCTCGCGAGTTCCTTCAGCAAAGCTTGCTCGGCGCCGTGGTCCGCCGGGTCCACGAAGTGGCTGGCCGGGCGGCCAACCAATTCGGTGCTCGCGTATCCCAGCATCGAGCAGAGCGCGGGGTTCACGAGCTGCAAACGCTGTTCCTGATCGGTGAAAGCAATGCCGAGGGACGCCCCCTCCATCAAGGAGCGAAAGGCGCTTTGTTCGATGTCGCGGGTAGGCATCGAATTCCGTTTCCGGGCCGGGATACGGAACTGCTGAACAGAACTGCAAGGTGACGAATAGTACATGTGGCGATACTGATTTGCAATGAGAAACGGTAAGTACGGGGGGAGTCTCCTCAGCCGCCTAGGCGTGCATGAAAAGAGCGACGGGCATGGCCCGGCGTCCCAAGATCAACTTCTGGCGCTGCTGCGGCGAAGCCAGGTTCTGGCCTGGCGGCTGAAGAATTGCTCGCCGGCAAGCGCGGCATCCACGGCAGCCACTAGGTCCGAAGAGGCCCGCGATTTGAGCACCAGCGCGCTGGCGCCCAGTTCCAGTGCGAACTCCTCGTAGGCGGAGTCGTCGTGGACGGTCAGGAAGACAATCTGCGTGGCGAGCCCGAGCTTTTTGATCTCGCGCGCGGCCGCAAAGCCATCCAGCCCGGGCATGTTGATGTCCAGAATCACGACATCGGGTTTTGCTTTGGCGACGGCGATGACCGCGGAACGGCCGTCCCGTGCGGTGCCTGCCAGGACAAACCGCGGCCGCAACAGCGCGCTGACTTTCTGCAAAACGGCGGCATGATCGTCCGCGATCACAACGCTATGCATTGTCTTCATCGCACCAAAGGAAAAATGTCAGACACTTAGAGCGGAATCGGCGCCCCCGGGTTGTATCTCCGCCGCTCGCGTCCAATCGCCCGGCGCCACGGGAACGCTCAGAACCAAGCGCTCTTTAGCATGGAGGACCTGTGGAAAACAAGGGGACGTCAAGGCGCGGTGACGACGTGCTCTTTGATCGCAAAGCGCACAAGATCCGAGTTTGTTTTCAGACCGAACTCATCCATGATGCGGTATTTGTGAAAGGCAACCGTGCGCGGTGTGACATGCAAGACGTCCGCCACCTCCTTCATGGTGTGGCCTTCGGCTAGCAATTGCAGCACTTCGCGCTGGCGCGGCGTCAGGCTCTTCGGCTGCGCCGGATGCGGGTCGCGCACGAACTCATCCAGCAGCCTCTTCGCCATTTTCGGAGTGATGTAGGACTCCCCTTTCAGGACCTCCTTGATGGCGCGAATCAATTCGCTCCCGGCGGATTTTTTCAGCAAAAATCCGTTCGCCCATCGCTTCATGACCTCCGCTGCGACCGAAGCGTCCTCCGTCATGGTCAGAACGATTAGCTTCGTGTTCGGCAGCGACTGTTTCAGCCGCTCGCCGGCGTCCATGCCGTTCAGCGAAGGCATCGCCAAATCCACGAGGATCACGTCGGGTGCCAGCTTCGGCGCGACCTCAAGCAATGCCCTGCCGTCCGCCACCGTGCCGACCACTTCAAAGTGTGGTTCCAGCAGGTTCTTGAAGGCCTCGACCACGAGCGTGTGGTCGTCCGCGAGGAGTATGCGAGGCCTCACCATCGCTTATCTACGCTCCGTCTCGCGCCTGACCGCCTCTGAGCACGGCAAACTGATCGTCACTTTCACACTGGTTTCTTAAAGCCTAGTCATTTTGCCGCTTAGAGAGAACTGTTAACACTACTAGTTGATGCGAACCGCGGAACTTTGGGTCCGCCTTCGAGCCGCAATCTTCGGAAAATAGAGTGTTTTCGCTGACGAAGGCGCGAGCCTGTTTGCCCAACCCCCGTTTCCCGGCCGCGCGACTCGCGCCGCGCAACCATGCGTCGTCCGGAAGTTCGCCGCTAGCAATACTGCCAGTGTCCGCAAGCGCCGCCCGCCGCTACCTTCTTAGGGGAGGGCAAGCATGCGAGCGGCTTCCGGCGCTACTCAGCTCGGCGGAAGCAGCTGCTGAGTGGCGCGCTTCGGGGGAGCGGTTTTGCCTTTTCCTTTTTTGCTTGACCTTGCGGTTACGGCTGGTTCTATGCTCCCGCAGCCTGCCGTCGCGCAAGACCTCCCAGACTCGGGCCGGGTACACGTTCACGCCCGGCGGCTTCGAGCGTGTGGCCTGCCTCAGAGTTCCGCCGCCTTCCAGCACCTGCTCCTTTTCCGTGAACCGACAAATCCCCTGTGCACGCGGCTGGGCTTGGTACGGCTCTGCGCCTGCGCGGGCCGCCTCAAAGCGGTTTTCACATCCCCAGTCCCCTCGCCGGACGTGGCGAGACAAATCTTGGCGGGGACGGCAACTCTGCGTTCCTCGGTTAGGACGAAACTATGACTCAAGCACAGGGTGGCGCCGCCGAAGCGCGCCTTTCCGTTGATCTTTTCAATGGCCTGCAGAGCTCGGACATCTCCGGGATTCTCTCCACCGCGACCCTTCAATCCTACGACAGTTCGCAGGTCATCTTCCGGGCGGGTGAACCGGCCTCGCATCTCTACGTTATCCGGTCCGGCCGCGTCAAGTATTATCGCGAGACTCGCCAGGGGAAAGAAGTGCTCCTGCGGTGGCTGGGGACCGGAGAGGTCTTCGGACTCGGTACCTTTCTCACTCATCCCATGGCCAACATCGGAACCGCGGAAGCCGTCCGGCATTCCGAGGCTCACGTCTGGGACCACGCCGCGGTGCAGCGAATTGCAACCCAGTATCCTCGCCTGCGAGAAAATGCCTTTCGCGCGGTCTTGAGTTACATCGCTGAATACTCGGACCGCCACCTGCGCCTCGTCGCCGATTCCGCCGCGCACCGCTTGGCCCGAACGGTGTCGGATCTCGGTATGCGCTCCGGGAAGCCCGTAAGCGATGGCGTGGAGCTCGATATTAAGAACGAATATCTCTCGTCCCTTGCTGACGTCGGCCTGTACACAGCCAGCCGTCTGCTGAAGGAGTGGGAGCGCCGCGGAGCGTTGCGAAAAGGCCGCGGCAAGATCCTTATCCGTCAGCCCGAAATGCTGCTTCTGAACGACTAGATCGAACAAAACCGAGGTCCGCGGCGTGCACCGTCGGCTCGCCGCGAGGGGAGGGGGACGGCACGAACGTCCGAGAGCAGCCCCCTGCCCGAATATGGGCCGCTGGAAAGTCTCTGATCGTCACCAGGTCCCGATTCTGAGAACGACGCCCGTGGTCAGGCGAATCCCGTCGGTCGCGCGGATCTGGTCCACATTGCCGAGAAAGGAGTGAGTGTATTCGATCGCGCCCACTCGCCATGCCAGCGCGCGGTGAAACACAATATCGAACCCTCCCCCGAGGGCAAGCGCGACACCGTTTGCCTGGTGTTCCACCGACCACTCGCTCCTTGTGGGATAGTGCGGCAAAGTGCCTTCCCCGTTGTTCCACTCTTTCTTCAATTCCTGCCGTTTCTGCTGATCCACGATTTCATGGGTCACGCGCGTGCCGCCCACGAGCGCTTGCACGAATGGGGAAAATCGATCGGAGCTTCGCGGGGTCCAGCGCGGGCCCGCGGCGTAGGATTCAATGTCGCCGCTCTCATTCTTGGGCATACCAAGGATCGCGCATCCGTTCAACTCCGCCACCAGCTGCCATTCGCCGTTGATCCGCGTGGCCCCTGATCCTCCTCCTCCCGCGCAAGCCCCCCTCCCCGGAAAATTCTGGTAGTAGCTCGAGGCTTCCAGCTCAATCGGGGCAGCCAGCGGATGGTTCTTCTGCCGCTCGCGAAACTCCTCTGCGTTGAACGCGAACATCTTTCCCGCCCGGCCTTCGTTGTGTTCGCGAATCAACTCCTTTCGCAGTTCGTGATTCGCCCCGAATAGGCCGATCCGCGTCTCCCGGTGCCAAGGGACTTTGAAGGCCATCAGGTTTGCCCACGCGCGGCTCGGATTCAAAAAGCACCGCGTGAGCAGGATCAGGGGAATATTCGCGGTGCGATTTTCGAGTCCTGTGATGAGGTAACGATCAGCCGCGTCCTCGCCCATCATCAAGACGGTTCCGGCCGCCGGCGTCACCACGAAGTCCGTAAAGCCAGGATATTCGTGAAGTTGCACATTCCCAAGCGAGGCTTCGCTCGCTGGCCCAAGCTTCCATTGCGTGCTCATCACCGCCGAAAAGCTCAGCGAACGCAGCAAGCTGATCCAATACGCCCGCCCGTCCCCCCATTCGACGGCTGCGTATCTCGGGTCGTTCTCCCGCTGGATGTACCCAAAGACGCTGCCTTCAATCGGGTGGGCGATGTCATTGGTGATAAAAGGATCGCCATCCCCCCAGCCCCGCAGCTCGCCCACGGAGTGAATATAGTCCTGATACCAGCGCCCGTTTAGAGCATCGCGCGTGCCTGTTTCCGTCGCCAGGCGAAACCCGTGCATTACTCCGGTAAAGAAAAGCGCTTCGCGCAGGGCGGTCCGCCATCGGAAAGGCCCCTTGCGCACTTCTTGCCGTGAGCCGTCGTCTTCCGCCGCGCCGATCCCCAGTCCAGCCAGCCGCGACGCGGAATCCGCTCCCAGCGGCAGCGACGGGAGATCGCCTGCAAACTCCAACTCTTGTGCTCCAGCCTGGGGTGCAAGGAAGAGTAGCAGGGAGAACAGCACGACACCGAAGAGCCACTCGAGAATGCTCCCTCGCTCAGGCGCGCTCCGGCCGAAAACCCCCGCTCCCGACGGCAACAGGCCTCCTCGGACGCTTCAGCCTCTGAATCAGGCGAGGTTTCCCCTTGGAGAGGAAAGCACAGTGCTTCCCGGCGGGCGCCGCGCATCTCTCAGCACCCTCACCTCAAAAGGCGCGGACTACGCTGCGGCTTGCAGATTCAGACGCTGACTAGGAACACAGTTTGAATCGGGCGGGCGGCGCCAGGAATACAAAATCCTGCGGAGCGTGGCAGCGGGAAGCCCTTAGAGGACAATCCGGGTGCGGCTAAGAGGCTCGGCACGTTGCTTGCGCGGAGAGAGGAATTGTTGCTTACGCTAGGTGTAAGCCCTCGATGGGGTGACGCCGTTTCCACTGCGTTGCTCTGCCTTAGTCCTAGTACGTTCTGCTTAGCAAAAATGCTGCTCCAAGCTAAATTTTACGTGCTTCTCCCATTTCACTTTCCATCTGCTTTATCTCGATACGTCCCCTAAGCTGTTGATTAAGCTGCGCTACCGCAATCGACGATATCTGGCACGCAGGCTGCTCCACCCTTGTCCAAACAAAACCGAATTTTCAGGGAGGCAATGTGAGTTCAAAGCTCGACATCTTCCGACGCTTGCCGGGTGGGCAGCCAATCTGGATCAAAGCCGTGGAGACGCTGGATCAAGCCAAAGAGCAAATCGCACAACTCGCTAAGTCAACTCCCGGCCAATATTTTGTTTTTGATCCGAATCGCGCGCTGATCGTTTATCCGCACGCCGCAACTTGAAGGGATTTCCTGGCGCTCGAGACCTCTGATTGAGTCCCATGCCAGTGGGCTCCACTTCGAGTTCCGCGAATTTCTGAACCTGCTCGAAGACTTGAGCGCGAAGCCTGTCGGCGCCCCCTCTTTGCTTCGCCCCGGCATGGGGGCGGAGCGAAGTGGGTCCGCTGTTTCCTTTCGCGAAGCGGCCTTCGCAATGTCACGCCCGGACACCCATGTCGCGGTCTACTCTTATGCAAAGCGCCGTTCACTCTCGCGCGGAGGCCGCCGTGGGTTATGTCGAAAGGAATCTGATTCCGGGCGAAACCATTCTTTATCGCACCAAGCGCCATTGGATCGCGGTGCTCTGGAGCGTGGTGACCGGCGCCGTTTTGGAGGTCGCCGGCGTTGCGCTCCTCGTTTACCAACTGGCGGCCCGTCGGCCGGTGCTGCCTCCAACCCTGGGTGCCGCGCTCGCTGGAGCCATGCTGCTCGCCGGCTCGCTCTGCACCGCCTGGAGCCTGGTGCAGCGCAATGCCACGGAAATGGTCGTTACAAATAAGCGGGTGCTGGTCAAGACGGGTGTCGCCACGCGCAAAACCTTCGAACTGTTGCTTTCGCGAATTGAAAGCATCGGCGTTGTGGAACCACTCTGGGGAAGACTGCTCGGCTACGGCACGGTCATTCTCCGGGGAGTGGGCGGTACTCCGGACGAATTTGACCAAATCGCACGCCCGCTCGAGTTCCGCAGCCATGTTCAGCAGCAAATCGAATCCGCGAATGCTCACGCCGGCAGCGCGGCTAGTTGACAAATGGATCGCGGGTACTGAGCGGCGCCTTTTCCCGTTCGCCTGTTTGCCACGCTACTTGTGAAGTTCTCCTTCTTCGCGCGACTCGCGCGCCGCATCTTCGTAGGCCCGCTTCCCCGCGCTCACCGCGTCGCGCACCCGATCTCTCGTTTGGTCCATGGTGTCACGAGCGCTGCGTGCGAATCTTCGTCCTGCCGTGCCCAAACGATCGCTGAGGTCATCCGCGGCATCTCTCAGATGATCGCGAGTGTCGCGCCCGCTGGCCGGCGCCAAGAGCAAGCCGGCCGCCGCTCCAATCCCCAAGCCCGTAAGAAACCCCACAAACCCGCCCGAAGATCGATGTCTCATAGCCTCCCCCAAAGCCACCAAGCTTAGTGGATGCAGCCTGAGCCGAGCCATCCCGTAACCACTGGACAACACTGGCCGCCTCACCCTATTCCCGCGCGTCTTGCTCCGGCTTAGGTCCGATTGAGGACGCTCTGTGTCTTGCGCTTAGCGATTCTTGTCTGACGACTGGAGTTGGTCCAGGTTTTCCCGGGCGAAGCTCAGACGGGGATTGAGAGCAAGCGCTCGTTGGAGGTGAAGCCGCGCTTCCGCGTTTTTGCCGAGAGCCGCTAGAGCGCTCCCGAGATTTGCTTCCGCGTTGGCGTCTTCGGGAGCAAGCTGTACCGCGCGCCGGAAATAGCCTTCAGCGCCCGCGAAATCGTTCTGCATGGCGAGCGCCAGCCCAAGATTGTAGCAGGCGTCGAAATAGTCAGGCCGCGCGCGAAGAGCGGCGGCGAGATACTTCACGGCCGATTCCGGGTGGCCCGCCGCCATCAGTGCGCCGCCATAAGCGTTATTGGCGATCGCGCTCTCCGGCCGGATGCGCAGCGCGAGTTCATAGTGCCGCGCGGCTTCCGTCATTTCCCCGCGCTGCTGAAGCACGGCTGCGAGATTGTAATGCGCCTCGAAGTCGCCGGGATTCTTCTCGATGTTGTGGCGGGCGAGAGCCTCCTGCAAAACCCGGCGCGGATCGCTCGCGGCCGTCACCGGAGCATCGGGCAGCACTTGCAGCCAGAGATGCGCCATTTCATCGCTTGCGCGATTGCCCGCTACGACGCGCTTCGGCGGCGAATTGGGATTCAGCGGATTTTCTTCCGAATTGTCGTACGTGTAGTGCATCGAAACGACCGTCCCCGCTGGCAGATGCACGGGTTGTGCGTACCGATATACCGCCTGCCAGTTCAAGTCCCAGTTCGGAATGTGCAGCAACGATATCTTCTCGCCGTCGGGAAATGTGGCAAAGGCCTGCAAATCACGGCCGAGATAATGCGCGTGCGGGTAGATCGCCAAAAGCTCCACGTCCTCGGGCAGCCTGAAATCGTCTGTCACGACAAAATCGTGAGCGCCCGGCGGAATATCCAGCTTCGCATCGTTTTCGAGCTGCACCAGCATCGGAAATTTCGTGGCCGCTTGATCGGTGAAATACAGCCCTATGCTTGGCTGAATCCATTCAGGCTTCCCGGAAGGCTGCAAATGCACGTTGAGCACCAGGTCTGTTCCGGCGTCGAGCCGCAGCGCCATCCCTTCCGGCTCCTTGCGCGGCACGCTCCCCGGTTTCCAGAAAAGAAAGTGGCTGTCCGGGTCGAAGGCTTCCGATTCAATCTTGAGCTCCATGCCGCCGAAGCCCGCTCCGGGCGTCTTTTCCTGGGCGCGCGAGGATTCCAGCCGGTCCACGAGCACATTCGCATGATGAACGAGCCGCTGGTCGCCCGGACGAATTTCGATCGCGTTCAGCCAGCGCGTTTCCTTCAGCGGAGTGCGAAAGATAAAATTCCAGTATTGATCCGTGCCGCTCGCCGGCAGCCGGTACGGTTGCGGCGCCTTCAGAATGAGATCAGGCTTGCCGAGTTGCCAGCCCGCTGAAAATCTCGGTCTCGGCGGCAGGTCAGACGCTGCGCCCTCGGCCTCGCCATCTTCAACCCATCGTCTGAAAACGCGGATTTCTTCTTCCGTGAGCCGCAGTTCATCGGCGAACTTGAATTCGCCCGGCGCGGGCAGCCAGGGCGGCATGATGCGCGCTTGCGTCACCGCGGCGATTTGGCGCGCGTGCGATTTGGCATCGGCGTATGTGAGCAGAGAAAACGGAGCGGATTCCCCGGGGCGATGGCACGCGGCGCAGTACCGGAAGAGAATTGGCGCAACGTCGCGATTAAACGTCACGCGCGGAGCCGCTGGATTTGGCCCCCGCAAAGCCCGCTCCTGGCGTCGCTCCCCGTGCGCCAGAGCCGCCGCCAGAGCGCACGCGAGCAGCGCGAGAGCGTTTCCCGCCCGCCGCATCATTGCAGGTCGGCGATAACGCAGCCAACCGCTTCCGCCGAAGCTCTCGGTGGCGCGACGCCCTTGACGGCCGCTTCGATCGCGTCTGCCAGTTCGTGCGTGCTGGCCGCGTGCCGCGATTTCCCCAGCGCCGGATAGAGATCATCAATGCGGCCGCGATAAACGAGTTCGCGCTTGGCGTTGAACACCGCGGCCTCCGGCGTGACCCGCGCGCCCGCCTTTTTCACCAGTGCGTGCTCCGTGTCGCGCAGCGCGGGAATCGTATAGCCGAAATCCCGCACGTAGGCCCGAAGGGCGCCCGGACTCTCGGCTCTGTCCGGGAAAACGAGAAAAAACGCCGTGCTGGCTGCATACTTCGTGCTGAGTTGCTGAATCAGCGGTGCATAGCGGTTTGAGATGGGGCAATCCGTGCGCACAAAAACCAGGACCAGGACTTTTCCCCGCGACTCCTGAAGCGGGGAAATGCGCGTCCCGGAGAGGTCCACTGCTTCCTGCGCGCTCACGGTAAAGACCAGCGTGAGACTCGCGAACACGAACGCCAACGCATACCGATTCGGTCGTGCAAAACGCAAAATGCGCCCGCTGCGCCTCATTTTCGCAAGCCCCGCCGCATCCTACACCCGTGATTGGAGGCTGTCCATCGCGCCCCGGAGCTGTCCGCGCGCGGAGTCCGCATCGCCGCGGCGAACGAACCTGTCGCCGCCGGCCGCGCTGTCTTACGGAACGAGCTTCCCGATATAGACGGAAAGCGGCGCCATCGCAATCTCTTTCGTCGAAACTTCCCCGGGTGAATTGCCATCTGTCAGCACCGTGCGCGCTCGGTTCGCGCCCAAGCCTTGCGCTGACAGATCGAGGCTCACTTTCTGAGGACTCCGCGCCATGTTCAAGACCACCAGCATCGCCTCGGTGCCGTCCTTCCGCAGATACGAATACACATTGGGGTTCTGTTCATCGAGCGCGATGTATTCCCCCTCGAGCAGCGCCGGTTCGGTGTGCCGCAAGGCGAGCAGCCTCTTGTAGAAATTCAGCACGGAATCTGGATCCTGCGTTTCCGAGGCAACGTTGTGGGTGGCGTGGCTCTCCGGCACCGGCAGCCATGGCTTCGCTTCGCTGAAGCCGGCGTTCTTCCCGCTCGTCCATTGCATGGGAGTGCGCTCGCCGTCGCGCCCTATCTCTTGGGGCCAGCCGATCTTTCCAATCGGGTCGCGCACGTCTTCTTTCCGCCTCGGGTTGTTGTTTTCCATCCCGATCTCTTCGCCGTAGTACAAAATCGGCGTTCCGCGCAGCGTCAGGTACATCGCCGCGAGCAGTTTCGCGATCTGGTCATTGTGCTGGCCGTCGCCGTAGCGTGTGTACGAGCGCACGATGTCGTGATTGCTCAGGACATACACCGGCCAGCCCCCGGCCGCGTCCACCGCGCCGATGTGCGCGCGATATTTCGCCGCGGAAAGCTCGTCGAAGGTCGTCAACATCAGGTCCATCGGCATCTGCAGTTCGTCGTTGTGCGCGCCGTAGTACTCCTTCAGCTCCGCCACATTGCTCGTCCACGTTTCTCCGATAAGCACCGAACCGTACTCGTTCGCCACGCCCCGCAGTTTCCGCATCACCTCGTGCACTTCCGGCAATTTCTTGTTGTAACGCTCGTCGAGATTCGGCCGGCCGAATTTGTCCTTTCCCGGCAGCACCGGGTCGTCGGTCAGCTTCGGATCCTCGAAGAGCGAATCGACCGCGTCGAGCCGGAAGCCTGCCACCCCCCGTTGGTACCAGAAGCGCGTCACATCGAGCATCGCCTTCTCCACGGCGGGATTCCGCCAATTGAGATCGGGCTGCTGCGGATAAAAGTAGTGGTAGTAATATTGGCCCGTCTTTGCGTCCAGGCTCCACGCGGGCGAGCCGAAAATCGATTGCCAGTTGTTCGGCGGCTGCCCCGGGCCTTTGCCGTCCCGCCAGATGTACCAATCGCGATGGGCTGCCGTGCGCGAGGATCGCGAATCGATGAACCAGGGGTGCTGGTCGGATGTGTGGTTCACCACAAAATCGAGAATCACCCGAATCCCGCGCTCCCGCCCTTCTTTCACCAGTTTGTCAAAATCCGCCAGCGTGCCGTACATCGGATCGATTGCTTCGTAGTCGGAAACGTCGTAGCCGAAATCCACCTGCGGAGAAGGGAAGCACGGAGTAATCCAGATGGCGTCGATGCCCAGCGACCGCAAATAGTCGAGCTTCGAGGCGATGCCATTCAGGTCGCCGATCCCGTCGTTGTTGCTGTCCGCGAAGCTCCGCGGATAGATTTCGTAGAAGACGGCGTGCTGCCACCACTCGTGGCCGCGCGCGTCGCGTTTGGTTCCTTGCCCCGGCGTGCTCAGCGCCAAAACGCCGCACGCCGCGATCCAGCTGGCCAAACGTGTGAGCCGTTTCATCATGACCTCCCGTCTCGCGGCTTCTCTCACCCTGCTCGAAAAGGCGAATGCCTCTCCCGCGCCTACGGCCTTCCGCGAAAACGAATGGTGAGCCTTTGGCGCGGATACGGATCGGTGCCGCTGGACCCGATGGTTACCCCGATTTGCGTCCCCTCGGCTTCCCGTTCCATTTCGCCGCCCTCCACGCTTTGTATCTGCGCCGGATTCCAGACCGAAAGCAAGTAGCTTCTGCCCGCTGCCCCCGCAAGATCCAGGGTCAGTTGGTCCTTCGCCGCGGACCAGCTTTCGGAAAGAATGCGCAAACCCTGGCTCTTTGCGCCCAGCGGAGGCAGATGCGAGGAAAAGCTGACCGCAAAATCATCCATCACGCGAATCCGCAAATGATGCTTGCCTGCGCCAAGCGAAAAATGCACGCGCGCGTGCTGGTCGCTCGCGTTCGGCGCCGCGCGAACCGCTATCGGTCTGCCGTCAAGCAGAGCGTCCCGCACGTTCGCTCGCAAACTCACCGCCGGGGCGAAGTCCACCTTGCAGTCGCCGCTGCCCCCGCTGCGCTCCGCATCCAGGGTGATTTCCTGCTCCGTCCGTCCGAAGCGCAGCGCCAGCACATCGCCGCACGCGTGGAGATTCGAAATACCGAAGCGCCTCCAATCCGCCGGAACATGCGGCGCGAGCGCAACCGAATGTTCGAGCGCATTCGTCTCGAGTCCCAGCATCCCTTTCACGATTGGGCTTACTACCATCGCCGCTGACCAGATCTGCTGCGGCGAACTGGTCGAGAGCGGCTCGTAGTCATCGCCTGAGAGCACTTCCGTCACATGCCCGAGCGAGCCGTCGAACGCCAGCAGTGCATTGGCCCGCAAATTCGCGTACCCCGGCGCAGCGCGATGATAACGGTATTCCCCGGCCGAAGCCCAGCCGGTGAAGAGCGGCCACACCGAGCCGTAGTGATAGCCGCCCCCGCTGAATTTGGGCGAGTTCGCGGAGATGATGCGCATGCCCCAATCGGTTTCTTGGTCAAAGTCGGCAAGCTGCGAAATCATCGCCTCCGCTTTGTTCTCGTCCAGCAAGCCGAACCACATCGGCACCGTGGCCAGCACGCTAGGCTCGTCGATTGCGCGCTGATCCCGCCCGATCGCAAAGGCAAACCGGTTCTTCTCCGCGATCCAAAACGCTTGATTGAGCTGCTCCTTCCGCCGCGCGAAATCCCCCAGCGCTTCGGCCGCCGCGCTCTCATTCCCTGTCGCGTGCGCAAGGCTGGCAAACGCTCGCACGGCTTCCGCGCCGACTCCGCTTTGATAAAACTCGCTCTCGACCGGCAGCAGCGGCCCGCCCTCGACCCAGCCGTGTCCGATTCCGAAGTTTCTTGGCAGCGATTGCGCGTCGTAGGTGGACTGCAAAAACTCATAAGCCTTCCGCAAGCTGTCCCACTTCTCCCTGGCGAAGCCCAGATCCCCGCTCGTTGTGACGTAATCGTTTGCCGCAATAAGATAGAGCGGCGTCGCATCTGCCGATGCATACGGATACGGAAAATCCTTAAACCACGGAACAAAACTCGCTCCCTGCGATATCTCGTGCGGAATTTTTCCATCGTCGCGCTGATACTTGCTGATGAATTCCAGCGCCGTGCGCGAAAGCGAAACGTTGCCGCTCGCGTTCAGCGCCAGCGACGTCCAGAACGAATCGCGGCCGAAATACCACGCGAACCCCGGCCTCTGGCTCTCGCCCGAGCTGCGGTAGCCCGCCACGAGCCCCGTCCCGAGAAAGGGATTCGTGACCAGGCCCTGCTGCATGTCCACCCGCGCCCAGTCATACGCTGCTTGCAGCTCGCGGTCCGGCAAATCGAGCTGCACTCCCTGCTCCAGAAAATCCCGGTAGTACTTCTCCGAGCCGGCCAGCAGCGCGTCCGCCTCGCGCGTCAGTCGTTTGTACGTCCCCTCGGCGTCCGCGGCGCCGCTCGCCGAAGCCGCAATCACAATGAGCTTCCGTTCCTTCCCCTTGGCCGTCGCGCCCAGCCGGAAGGATTGGACCTGCGATTCCGAATAGTTCGTCTGGTATTCCTCGCGCTTCAGCGTTCCGCTCGGGGATCCAACCAGCGCCGCGAATTTCCGCTGCTCTTCGCTCAGATAGAAAGCGTGCTCACTCGCATTCCAGTAGGAATACGTTCCGCCGAGCGCCGCCGGCCACTCAAGCTGAAAATCGCGATGAAATTCCGCCTCGATCTCCAGCGGCTGTTCCGTTTCCACATCGAAAAAAAGAATTGCGCCTGGTTCCTGCACCGGCGCGAAGAGCGTCTCGCTCACCGTGAACGTATCTCCCGCGTAAAGAATCGAAGCGCATTCCGGCCGTACCCGAATCGTCCGCGCCAGCGATTCCGCCGGCAACGCGCGGTTCTCCGTCAGAAACTTCACGTGGAACTCCCGGAAAATCTTCAGCGGATACACCCATGCTTCCAGGATTCCAGCCTCGTTGCCAAAGAGCGCCGCTCGCGTGCCCGTCGCGGCGAGAAATTCCCACGGCCGTGCGGTGCGCGACAGTACAAGCCCTCCGTCCCGCTCTGCCTCCGCTTGCGCGAAAACCTCGTTCCCCGGCTTGGCGGCGCTAAAAACGCCCGCCGCAACCACAATCAGCAGCGCTGCGGCGCTCATCCGCCCCGCCGCCAGAAGCCTTCCTCGGAAGCGTCCTGATTTGCAAGCTTGCAATGCTCGATTGACCCTACTATAGAATTGAAGGCGACGGATTCTAGCACGGCCCGCAATAGAAGGTATCGTCGCATTTGGCACCCACACGCCGCGCCTTTCTCAAATCGCTAAGCCGCACAGCGCTCGTCCTCCCCCTGGAAAGGCTTCTCGCGCTTGCCTGGCCGCTAAAATGGCGCAATCCTGCCCGCCTTCCCGCGCAAGCGCCTCATCCCGCGGGTGCTCCCGCCCGAGACCTCGGACTCACCTTTGTCAACGTCGCCCGCCAATCCGGCCTGAACGCCAAGACATTTTTTGGCGGCGAGCACAAGAACAAATACCTCCTCGAAACCACCGGTTGCGGCGTGGCCTTCTACGATTTCGACAACGACGGCTGGCTCGACATTTTCCTCGTCAATGGCTCCCGTCTCGAAGGCTTTCCCCCGGGTCAGGCTCCTTCCTCGCATCTCTTCAAAAACAACCGCGACGGCACGTTCACCGATGTCACGGAAAAGGCCGGCCTGCTGCACAGCGGCTGGGGGCAAGGCGTTTGCATCGGCGACTACGACAACGACGGCTTTGACGATCTCTTCGTCACCTATTTCGGCAAGAACGTCCTCTATCACAACAACGGCGACGGCACCTTTACCGACGTCAGCGAGAAAGCTGGTGTGGCCGGCAACGGCAAGCGCTGGAACACCGGCTGCGCCTTTGTGGACTACGACCGCGACGGTAAGCTCGATCTCTTCGTCGCGAATTACATTGATATGGACCTAAAGACCGCGCCGCTCCCCGAATCCGGTCCCTGCCTCTACAAGGGCATCACGGTCGCCTGCGGGCCGCCCGGCCTCACCGGTGGGAAAAACATCCTCTACCACAACAACGGCGACGGCACTTTTACCGACGTGAGCGAAAAATCCGGCATTCTCCAGGCCAATGGCACTTACGGCCTGGGTGTGCTCACCGCCGATCTCGACAACGACGGCTGGCCCGATATTTATGTCGCCAACGATTCCACCCCGAGCGCCCTCTATCAAAACCGCAAAAACGGCACGTTCACCGATATCGCCACCGAAGCAGGGTGCGCCCTCAGCGCTGACGGCAAACCGCAAGCCGGCATGGGTATCTCCGCCGCTGACTACGACATGGACGGCAACCTCGATCTCGTCAAAACCAATTTCGCCGGCGATACCCCCTCGCTCTATCACAATCTCGGCGGCGCCAATTTCGAGGATGCCACCTACCAGGCGGGCCTCGGCCGCCACACGCAATACCTCGGCTGGGGTTGCGGCTTCCTGGATATGGATAACGATGGCTGGCCCGACATCCTCATCTGCAATGGCCACGTCTATCCGGAAGTCGAGCAACTGAAAACCGAAGCCGGCTACGCGCAGCGCAAGCTGCTTTACAAAAATCTTCGTAACGGCCGCTTTGACGATGTTTCCTATGACGCCGGAGCCGCCATCTCCGACCCTTCACCCTCGCGCGGTTGTGCCTTCGGCGACTTCGACAATGACGGCGACATCGACGTCGTGGTGAACACCGTCAATGATTTCCCCCAGCTCCTCCGTTGCGATTCGCGCACCGGAAACCGCTGGATCAAAGTCAAACTCATCGGCACAAAATCCAATCGCAGCGGCATTGGCGCCCGTCTGCGCTGTGTTACCCAGCCCCCCGGCGAAACCAAGCCTCACCAGCAAATCGACGAGGTTCGCAGCGGTGGCGGTTATCTCTCGCAAAATGACTTGCGCGTCCACTTCGGCCTCGGCCAAGCCAGCAAAGTGGACCTCCTCGAAATCAAATGGCCCAGCGGAATCGTGGATACCCTGAAGGACATCGCCACGAACCAGATCATCTTCCTCAAGGAAGGAGAAGGGCTGGTTCGCAGCCAGCCCCCGAAACAAGCGGAGCATATACCCAGTGGCAAGAAGCCTTGATCTTCGTAAAAGCCGCGCCGCCATGCTTGCCATTCCTGTCCTGGCATGCGCTTTCGCGCTCACTGCCGCGGAAAGCGACACGCCCCTTTTCGGCAAATGGAAGCGCGCATCCCTCGATCCGATCCTTTCGCCGCGCGAGGCCGGCTGGGAGGCGAGCGGTACCTTCAACCCCGCCGTGCTGTTCGTCGGCTCCGGCGCTTCAGCAAGCGCCGGAAAATTCGTGATGCTCTATCGCGCTCAGGACGCCGCCGGCACGTCGCGGCTCGGCTATGCGGAAAGCCAAGACGGCATTCACTTCACGCGCCGCCCTGAACCCGTGCTCTCGCCCGAAACCGAATACGAACGCGACGGCGGTGTCGAAGATCCCCGGCTCCAGAAAATCGGCGAATCGTACTATCTCACCTACACCGGCTACAACAAACGCGACGCCCAGCTCTGTCTTGCCGTTTCGCGCGATCTGCTTCATTGGGAACGCAAAGGAGTGATCCTTCCCGCGTATCGCGGCAATTGGAATGTCGGCTGGACCAAATCCGGCGCCATTCTCGCGGAAAAAATCGCCGCCAAGTACTGGATGTATTGGCTTGGCACCGCTGCGGACAAAACCGACCAGATGGGCCTCTCCTCCTCCGCCGATCTGGTCCATTGGACCGAGGAAACACAAGCGCCTGTGCTACCGCGCCGCCCCGGCATGTTCGATTCCCGCGTCGTCGAACCCGGGCCGCCGCCGTTTCTCACCTCCCGCGGCATCGCCTTGATCTACAACGGCGCCGATGATCGCCTCGTCTACCGCACCGGACTCGCCATTTTCGACCGCGCCGATCCGCGCAAGCTGCTCTATCGCTCCGATGTCCCGCTGTTCGAACCGGCGGAGACATGGGAAAAAGTCGGCCAGGTGCCCAATGTTGTGTTTGTCGAAGGACTCGTGCGCCGCGCCAACCGGTTCCTCTTTTACTACGGTGCCGCCGATAAATTCGTCGGCGTTGCCGAAGCCCGTGCCGAGTGAACCCCCGCTGCCGGTGCGCGCGAAGCCTCTTCCCGCACGCCGCCTCGCGGAAGCCGCGGGGCATCGTCGCTGCCCTTTCCCGCGAACCTCTCCCCTTCGCGCGGCTCAGTCCTTTTCCCTTGCAACGACGCGCACGCCCGCCCCTTCCTTCAGCTCATTCAGCGCGTCAACCTTCACGCTAACAAATCGCTCGGCCAGCCCGCTCGGCCATCGTACTTCCACCCAGTCGGCCTTCGTTGTGCTGCCAAGCCCAAAATGTACGCGCATATCGTTGTTGGAAATGTAGCTCGAACCGCTGCGCACTTCGTCAACCAGCGTCCGCGCGCCCGCTTTCACCGTGATACGCGCTCCGATACCGTCCCGGTTTGTCCTCAGCGCCCCTCCGCCCGCGCTCGTATCGGTTTCTTTCGCCTGCGCTGTCCTTCCGCGCGTCGTTCGGTCCCACGAGGTCCCAATCGCCTTGAACGCAATCCAGTGATTCCCATTCTGCGCATCATTCACCAACAGGGAAGGCCGCGCATTCATATTGCTGATCACCGCTGACATCCGCCCGTCGTTCCATAAGTCCCCTATCGCCAGCCCCCGCGAAGACGCCGCCTGCGTGATCGCCGGTCCCGCGTTCGCCGAAATGTCCGTGAACGTTCCGTTTCCGTTGTTGTGGTACAGAATCCTCGGCTCCCGAAACGTGCTTCCCAAGTGCTGGCTGTCCACCTCTGGATACACGTGACCGTTCACCAGCAGCAAATCCGGCCAGCCATCGTTATCTACATCGATGAACATCGTGCCCCACCCGAGATATTGCGTGTGCAGCCCGAGCCCCGCCGGAAACGTCATATCATCGAACGATTTGCCGTCCACATTCCGGTAGAGCGTCGAGGTGTCGTCCGAAAAATTCGTCTTGAAAATATCCAGCCTTCCGTCCCCGTCGTAATCCGCCACCGTCGAGCCCATTCCCGCCTGTTCGCGCCCGTCGTCGTTGAACGCTGCCCCCGCCGTCACCGCTACGTCCGTGAACGTCCCGTCGTGATTGTTGCGATAGAGAATGCTTGCCGTGCTGTCGCACGCAACATAAATGTCGGGCCACCCGTCGTCATCGAAATCAAGCGTCGAAACGCTCAGGCCATAGTGCCCGTTCGTGTGGTCGATTCCCGCCTTTGCCGTCACATCCTCGAACGTCCCATCTCCTCGATTGCGATACAGAATATTCTTCGACCACGGCAACCCGCGCGGCCCGCACATTACCGGCACGCCTTTCCAGATGCACGAAGGCCGCTGCCCTGGAGCCGGCGCCGTCGCCAGGTCAAAGTCCACGTAGTTCGCCACCATCAGGTCCAGCTTGCCGTCGCGGTCATAGTCCACGAAGGCGCAGCCTGTCCCCCAGGCCTTTCCATCGCCCGCCACGCCCGCTGTTTCGCTGACCTCCGTGAACGTGCCGTCCCCGTTGTTGTGATACAGCACGTTTTTGCCGTAATAGGTGACGTACAAGTCCTCGAAGCCATCGTTGTCGTAATCCCCCACGCAAACGCCCTGGCCCCAGCCGCTGTGCGCCAACCCCGCCTTCGCCGTCACATCCGTGAACCTTCCGTCATGATTGTTCCGGTACAGGTGGCTGGTCGGCGTGGCGCCCGCGAATTTGCCCTCCAGCGTCGTCCCGTTGACCACGAAAATATCCGGCCACCCGTCATTGTCGTAATCGAAAATCGCCACGCCGGTGCCCGTCGTCTCGATGATGTATTTCTTCGTGTTCTCGCCTCCGAATATGACTGGAGCCGTGAGACCGGCCTTATCGGCAATGTCCGTGAAATGCGCGATCGGCTTCGCGCTGCCCGCGCCGCCTGTTCGGGATCCCGTTTCCGTCTGCGCAGACCCAGCGAGCCCGATCGCGGCCAAAACGCCCCACCAGAATGTCAGGCGCGCGCCGGCTCGCCTCGTTACACTAAGCCTTGCCGCAAAGTTCCGATTCTGCATGGGTCTTCAGGATGGTACGGACCGGTCCACGCGCGGTCAATGCGCAGCTTGTGACTCTCCGTTTTTCCTTGGGAACCTGCTCCTGACTCCGCCCTCGCTCCGCCCGGCGCCCAGCGTGCTACCATTTTTCGGCCCTTCGGGATGCCGCACGCGATGTCAACACGCTTCCCACTCTTGCCGCGAACCGTTCTGCAGCTGATTCCTCTTTGCCTTCCGCCTCTTCTCGCGCAACCGGTTCTCGCCCAGTCGCCGAATCCCTCGGCCAGCAACGCCGCATCTCAGGCCAGCGCCGCCTACGAGCAGGGAATGGCTGCCCTCCGGCGGCAAGATCTGCCCTCCGCGCGCGCCGCGTTTGAAAAGGCCGTGAAGCTTGCTCCGCAAAGCGCCGAAGGTCACAACTCCCTGGCTTGGGTTCTCCTCACCCAGGGCGAACTCGGCCCTGCCATCGCGCAATTTGAATCCGCGCTCCGCCTCAATCCAAGATTTGCCCTCGCGCGCATGAACCTGGCCAATGCCCTTGCCCAAAAAGGTGATCTCGAGCGCGCCGCTCGCGAGGCGCGCGAAGCCGTCCGCCTTGCTCCTCAGGATGCCGAAGCCCACCGCACGCTCGGCCGCATCCTTGACGCTCAGGGCCAGTTCGATGCTGCCGCCGCCGAGCTTCACCGCGCCGTCGCCCTGGATTCGAATCGCGCCGACCTCCGCGACGAACTCGGCACGGTCCTCGCTCAGAAATCCGCCGATGCCGAGGCCGCCGCTGAGTTCCGCGAAGCCCTCCGTCTTCAGCCCGATTCCGCTTCGGCTCACCTTCACCTCGGCGTGCTGCTGTATCAGCAGAAGCTCTTCTCACAAGCCCAGGACGAGCTTCGCGCCGCCGCCAGGCTCGCACCTCGCAATCCCGATGCGCATTTCTACTTAGCCGAAACTCTCAAGGCCGCCGGTGCCGGCGGCGACGCCATCCGCGAACTGCAAGCCTGCCTGGCTCTCAAGCCCGATCACCCTGCCGCCCAGAACGCCCTCGGTTTGCTCCTTCAAAGAACCGGGGACATGGAAGGCGCCGCGGCCGCGTTTCGAGAATTCGCGAAACTCCAGCCGGAAAATCCCGAAGCGCACAACAATCTCGGCCTCGCGCTCCTCCAAACCGGCGACGGCAATGGCGCCATCGCTGAGTTCCAATCCGCCGTGAAGCTCCTGCCGCGCAACAGCAGCTACATCGGCAACCTCGGTGTCGCCTATCTTCAGCTCGCCGATTTCGATTCCGCCCTTGCCCAGTTCCAGCGCGCGCTCGCGATTTCGCCGCAAGACGCCACTTTGCACTACGATCTCGGCCTGACCCTCAAGCTGAAAGACCAGCTTCCCGCCGCCATTGCCGAGTTTCAAAAAGCCATCGAGCTTGATCCCACTCAGGCCGACGCCCACTACACCCTCGGTGTCACGTTCTGGCAACAGGGCAACTTCGCTCCCGCTGCCGAGGAACTCCGCTCCGCCATTCGTGTTCGCCCTGATTACGCCGAAGCGCACTACACCCTTGGGTCTGTGCTCAAGCAGGAAGGCAAGCCTTCGGAAGCCGCGGACGCGCTGCGCGAGGCCATTCGTCTTCAGCCCGATTTCGCTGGCGCGCACACCACCCTTGCTGCCGTTCTCCGGCAGCTCGGCGATAGCGAGGCCGCCGCGCGCGAAAGCCGCATCGGCGCCGAAATCGCCAGGCGCCAGACCGGCCGTCAGGCCGCTCTTCTCGCCACCAATTCCGGTAAGCGCCTCCTCAATGCCGGCGATCTCGAGGGCGCCATCGGCCAGTTCCGCGCCGCCATTCAGTCCGCATCGGACTACGCGCCCGCGCATTTCCAATTGGGTTTGGCTTTGCGCCGTCAGGGCAAGTGGGAAGAAGCCCAGCGGGAACTCGCCGCCGCGAAGCAACTCGACCCGCGCCTCACGGTACCCGCGCCATAGCCTTGTCCGCCAAGACGCGCATGCAGCGGCGGCGCTGAAGCTTGCGTCGAGCAGCCTTCACCCCAGGCTGTATCTCAGCTGAAAATCCGGAAACTCGCTCGGCGCTATGGCTCAATCTTGTGAACTGCCACCAACTGCGTCCCTACCGGCACGCCCCGCGCCACTTTCACGCGAATCACCGCTTCGAACGGCTTCAAATCTCCGGAATTGGAAACCGAAAGCCGCAGCAACAATTCCTCCAGCGAATTCTGCTGGCAAACATACTCCACGGCCGCCTGCGTCCCAATTGTCGTCGTTCCCGCGAGAATCAGCTCCGAGCGCGTCGGATTCAGCCCCTTCACCAGCGCGATCACCGCATAGTCTTCCGTCAGCGGTTCCGTCGAAGGCGTCGCCAGATACTCTTTCGGCTCGCCGGACTCCGGATGCTCATTTACGATCTCCATGTTTCCCGCCCGCGCGCCCGTCTTTACCTGGCGGAAAACGAACTCCTTCGTGCTCGGAATTTCCAGCAATGTCAAATTCTCCGAAGGCGACCCGATGAAAATCAAATCGTTGTTTTTCGCGTCATCCAGGGAAAACAGGCTGCCACGCTTCACGCGCAGTTGCTGGTGCAATTGAGAGAAAACCCCGTCCAACGCGTGCACCGCCAGCACCTCGCCGACTCCCGTATAGTGATCCAGAATCAGCGCGTTCGAATCCCTTGCGCGGTTGTAATACCGCATCCCGATATCCGGCCGTCCCACAAAGGCCGCGTTGCTGAAAATCACCCACGGCTCCTCGGGCCCGTTTAGGAATCCCTTCCAGAAAACCCGGAAAGGCGTCGGCGCATCTGGCGTATTCGTCAGCCGCGCTTCCGCGGTTTTTCGCCCAAACAACCGGTCCGTGCTCACCGCCACCACGGCCGAGAGCAGCACGGCCACCACGATCACCGCTGCAAACCACCGCGGACTCTGCCCGCTCCGCGCAGCGCCTGCCGTCCCCTTCCCGCTCCCGCCCCGGATCCCATTGGCCTCGCGCGAGTGAAACGTCAGCGCGTACGTGCCCTTCGGCAACTCCACTAGGATCGGATCCTCCGCCCCCTCCGAGCTGTAGTATTCGCCAAGTTTCGTTCGCAGCCGGCCCGCTTGCACCCGCACCGTCGAGTCCACGTGCGGGTCGAAGTCCGGCTGCCGCCCAAATACCTCTGTCGCGATTTGATACTCCTTCGGCGAACTCGACGGGTGCTCAAGCGAGTAGCTGGCAAGATACTTCAGCAGTTTACAGAGCGATTCCGAGCCATGCAGGGTGTGGCTCGCCACCAATTTCTCGATCTGAGCAAGGTTTTGTGCTTTCTCAGTCATGGGCCCACCACCGGACGCGTATTGTAACACCGACGTAACTTGCTCGCATCTTTCTGCATTTCATGACTTTATCCGCGGTAACCGTATCAGACCCTCGGAGACTTCCCCTTTAACCAACAAAACTGATAGCTACAAGCAAATTTTCGTCTTTGCCCTGCGAGTCGCTCGGTTCGGTCCCGTGCAGCGGTTCCGCTCTGATGCGCTCTCCGCCAGGGTCGAGAGCAGGCAGCGTCGAGGGGTAGTTTGGGGTGCTCGCTGCGTTCGGTGCGCGCCAGGTTGTCAGTCGCCCTGACCGCCACTTTTCACGCATGCGAAATGAGCAGCTCTGTCGAGGAAGAACACTCGCTTCCGGTCCTAAATTCGGCCGGAGTGGCGGGCTTCGTTTGTTATCAGTTCTTTGGGGTAAGGTCCGTTCCAGGGCAGCTTTTGTTTCCGTTTTTGGCTGAGGCGCGTTCGATCGGGCTTCGTTTCACCAGACCGCGATTGTCGTGCCTTGGTCCTCAGGTTTTTAGGGGCACGATTGCATCGTGCCGGGGGGTTCCCATAGCAGTCCTCGGAGGAGGGGGTAAATGAAGAGACAAACGTTTGTGGGATGCTGCCTGCTTCTTTGTCTGGTCCTCGGAGTCTTCGCCGCGCCGGCTCATGGCCAGGCCGTCTATGGAAGCATCATCGGTACCGTGACGGATTCTCAGGGCGGCGGCGTGGCCGGCGCTAAAGTGACCGTTACATCGCTCACCAAAGGCACGTCCGAGCAGGCCACCACCAACGCGGACGGAAACTATACCGTCACGCACCTCATTCCCGATTCCTACAGCCTCAAGATCGAAGCGCAAGGCTTCAAAGTGTACTCCGTCGCCCGCGTGGACGTTTCGGCGGATACCGCCGCTCACATTGATGCTCAGCTTCAGGTGGGCGCCGTCTCTCAAAGCGTCGAGGTCACTGCCGAAGTTCCTCAGCTCAAGACGGATCGCTCCGACGTGTCCATCATCTTCAATGAGAAATACGTCGAGGAACTCCCCATCCTCAATCGCAACTTCACGAATTTTGAGCTGCTCTCGCCCGGCACCCAGAAGCTCGTCGGCTGGAGCCACGCCGCAACCGAAAATCCCCAGGGAAGCCAGCAGATCTTCGTCAATGGACAGCACTTCAGCGGCACAGCTTACGAGCTGGACGGGACCGACAACCAGGACCCCATCCTCGGCATTATCGTCGTGAATCCCAACCTCGACGCCATTCAGGAATCCAAAATCACTCTCCAGAACTACGACGCTGAGTTTGGCAAAGCAGTCGCCGGTGTCGTCACCGTCCAGACCAAATCCGGCACCAATGAACTCCACGGTTCCGGCTTCTACGACTGGCGCGGTGACGGCCAGCAAGCCCGCGATCCCTTCAAGAACGCGCCCGGCGTTCCCCTCCCCCATGCCAGCTTCAAGCAATTTGGGGGCACCGTTGGCGGTGCCATCATCAAGGACAAGCTCTTCTATTTCGGCGACTACCAAGGCACTCGGCAAACCGGCGGCATCACCAACCAGTTGACAATTCCCACCGCCGTTGTCGAGCAGTCTTGCAATCCCGCGACAAACGCTCAGAGCAGCACGCCCGGCTTCTGCAACCTGAGCGAGTACCTTGGAAATCCCTCCATCAACCAGGGCGGCCAGGTATTCGACCCTCTAACCGGTAACAAGGCGGACGGCTCCGGACGCACTCCTTTTGCCGGAAACCTTATCCCCATCGGACGTATTTCCCCGCAGGCTGCCAACATCCTCGCGGCGTTTCCGAAGCCAACCTCCCCGGGTGTCATTAACAATTTCACCGGCTCCGGTTCCGGTCCTTACAACCAGAATAGCTTCGACACTCGCATTGACTACAGCGCTCCCCACGGTTATCAGGTCTTTGGCCGCTTCAGCTTGGACTACTTCTCCCTGTCCGGCAAAGGAACGCTCGGCCTGTTGGGCGGCGTCGGCTTCGGTCCCGGTGGTCTCAACGGCGAATCCATCACCCACAATTACAGCCTCGCAACCGGCTTCGACAAAGCGATTGGAACCCATTGGCTGACGGACTTGCGCTTCGGCTGGTTCCGCTACAACCCACAGACCGCTTACATCGACGCCAACACCACGCCAATGAGCACCTTCGGCGTGCCCGGCCTGAACCTGGGAACCCCCGACACCGGCGGCCTCTCCTCCTTCTTCTTCGGCGGCAACGGCCTGAGCCAGGGCAACACTTCTTCCTTCGGCGATGGCCTCAACGTGGGCCGTTGCAACTGCCCCTTGACCGAACGCGAGGATCAGTTCCAGGTCGTCAACAACTGGACCCGCATCCTCGGCAACCACCAGATCAAGTTCGGAGCCGACATCCGCTACGCAAAGAACCTGCGTGTGCCGAGCGACGCCAACCGCACCGGCATCCTCAACTTCAACTCCGGTGATACCGCGAACGCCGGCAACGGTGGCCTCGACCTCGCCACCTTCCTCTTGGGCGATGTGACCTCCTTCAATCGTTTTGTGAGCACTAGCCTCAATGCTGCGGAGCGCCAGAAGCGCTGGTTCTTCTATGCCCAGGATACCTACCGTGTCACTCCCAAGTTCACCTTTAACTATGGCCTGCGCTGGGAAATCTACTTCCCGGAAACCGTGAATGGAAAAGGGAATGGCGGCTTCGCCAATCTCGACCAGGGAATCATTCGCGTCGCGGGTTACGGCAACAACAGCCTTAACGGAAATACCGCCAACACTCTGAAAGCCTTTGCGCCCCGCATCGGAATCGCCTACCAGGTCGATTCCAAAACCGTGGTCCGGCTCGGCTACGGACGCAGCTTTGACATTGGCGTCTTCGGCTCCAACTTTGGCCACGTGGTCACTCAGAACCTCCCGGTGCTCGCCAATCAGGATATTTCCGACTCCAGCATCGCCGGGCAATCCAACTTCACCAATGACCGCTCTGCCGTCTTCACGCTCTCTCAAGGTCCTCCGGCCCTCGCGCCAATAAGCATTCCAGCCGATGGCATCCTGCCCCTGCGCGGCCCGCAGAACGCGGTTGATCCCCGGGTGCGCCCGACCATTCAGCGTTTGCCGACCCTTGACGCGTGGAACGCAACCATTCAGCGCCAGGTCACTCCGACCATGAACGTCGAAGTCGCTTACATCGGCAACAAGGGTACCCACGGCTTTGCCGGCAACGGCCCCGCCTACAACGCGAACGAGGTGGCCGTCGGCGGAGGCACCGATTTTGGAGCGGCTGGCTTCACGCCGTTTGTACCTTCCGCGGATCGCCGCCGCCTCTTCTTGAACGGCGTCCCGGCCTTCACTTACCCCAATTTCCTCGATTCGAACGGAAAACCGCTAACCTGTTGCGCCACCGACGTTGGCAATTATTTTGGAAATGATGCCAGCTCAAAGTATGACGCCTTGCAAATAAAGGTCGAGAAGCGCTTTACCCACGGCCTGCAATTCCTGTCCCACTACACCTATTCGAAAGCCTACAACCACGACAGCGGCTATTACTCCGTTGATCCGCGCGTCGGTTGGGGACCCGACGACTTCAATCGCAACCACGTTTTTGTCCTCAGCACCGTTTACGAGTTGCCTTTTGGACGCGGCAAGTCGTATCTCAACGGCATCGGTCGCGCCGCTGATTTCGTCGTCGGTGGCTGGCAGATTTCCAACACCACCACCTGGGGCGGCGGTCTGCCCTTCACGGCAACCATCGGCGAATGCGGGCAGATCGCTGACGCCGGCCCGTGCCGGCCCGATCTGCTGCCCGGCAAGTCCTTCAGCACCGGACTTCGCCGCGATGCCAGCGGCAATCTGACTTGGTTTACTCCGGTTGCGCCTCTCAGCTATGGCGCGGTTCCGGCCAACGTGGATGCCTGCACGCTTGCGCGGCCGACTTCCGGTCCTTTTGCCTTGCCCGCTTGCGGTCACATCGGCGACGCTGGCCGCAACTGGCTCCGCGGCCCGCACGCCTTCTTCTCGGATATGTCTCTTTCCAAGAACTTCGCGATCACCGAGAGGATGAAAGCGCAATTCCGGTTTGATGCCTACAACGTGTTCAATCATCCGGTGCTTGGCTTCAGCTCCACTCAGGGCAACACCTGCGTCGACTGCGCCGGCGGCGGCGTAATTAACTCGATCGAAGCCGATGCTTCACCGAACGCTCCGAACGGCATGCGCCAGTTGCAGTTCGGGCTTCGCTTCACTTTCTAAACGCAACACTCCACCCCAAAGCGGAAAAAGGGGAGCCCGCCAAGGCTCCCTTTTTTTCGTTCCGCCCATGCGTTACGCTAATTCGGGTCTCGTAATGATGAAGTTCGCCAGTTTGCTGTTTCTTTCCCTGCTCCTGCTGACGGTCAGCGTACACGCCGGCGCGCGAATCTCGCGGTGGAGTTTGCCGGCCGATTCCGCGCAATCGCCGCCCGCATCCGCATCTCCCGCGCCGGAAGTTCCATCGCCGAAGCGCGCCGGCGATGCGGAAGCCGTCATTGCCGAGGCGCGCCGCCTTTCGCGCCAGGGCAAGTACGATGAAGCCATCGCGCAACTCGAAACGCTCGCCGCCAGCCGGCCCGCGCTTCGGGGCGTTTCTCATGAACTCGGTCTTGCCTACTACAAAAAGGGTGACTATCTGCAAGCCGCCGAAGCGCTGAAAAAAGCCATCGCGGAAGATGCGTCCGACAGCGAAGCCGTGCAGTTGCTCGGACTCTCGAACTATCTCGCCGGCCGCCCGGCGGACGCCATCGCGCCCCTTGAAAAAGTGCAGACCTGGTATCCGAGCGCGAACGTTGACGCCGCTTACATTCTCGGCATCTGCTACATCCAGACAAAAAACTACGACGGCGCGCGGCGATCTTTCGCGAAAATGTTCGCTGTCCCTCCGGACTCGGCGGCCAGCTATCTCTTTACCGCGCGAATGCTGCTGCGCCAGGATTTCACTCCGGTTGCCGAGGACTACGCCAAGAAAGCCGCCGAGCTTGATCCCAAGCTGCCGCTCGCGCATTCGCTTCTCGGCGAGATTTATCTCTACAAGTCCCGCATTCCGGAAGCCATCGAGGAATTTCAGCGCGAGCTTGCGCTCAATCCGGGGCAAGCTTCCGTTTACTACAAGCTGGCGGACGCCTATTCCCGCGTCCAGAACTTCGACGACGCCGAAAAGCTTCTGCAGCGTTCGATCTGGCTCGATTCGACCTCGACCGGCCCCTACATTCTTCTCGGCAAAGTGCTCGAGAAGAAGGGCGAGACCGCGCTCGCGGTCCGCGCGCTCCAGCGCGCGCTTGCCATGGACCCGAACAATCCCGTTCCGCATCACCTGCTAGGACAGGCCTACCGTGAACTCGGCCAATCCGAAAGCGCCGACCGCGAACTGAAACTTGCCGAGCAGCTCCAATCGCGCCAGGACTCCCACCAGTAGTCATCTCGGCTTCTGTTTTGCGTTCTCCGTGCTCCGGTCCCCCTGCCTTTAGCTTGGCGGCATGTGAGCAGCGCTAATGGGTGCGGGCCGGGGCTTTTTCCGATTCGGAGGCCAGCTTCTCGACGAGGTCGCTGGGCAGCTCGTGGAGCAATTCGAGGAAGACGCCATTGGTCCAGCCGAAGCCGACGATATTCATGTGGTAGCCGGCGGTGACCTGCGTTTCCGACGAACGGGTGACGGCGTTATATTTTTCGCGAATGGTTCCATCGCGGCGGAAGTTTTCCGCGACGGCCGAAAGAAATTCGTAGGAGACGCGGTCGGCCTCTTTGTTGAAGCCGTAACGGCGGAGGCCGTCATCGGCGAGCAACTGATTCGGCGCCCAGGCATAGGGCGCATCCCACTGGCCGCCGGTCTCGTAGGGACTCATCATCAGGCCGCCGGGGCGCTCGAACGTGCTCAGATGCTTCACGACGGCAGCAGCCTGTTCCTGTGTAGCAAGGCCGGCCCAGAGCGGATAGTAGGTTGTGATGTATTGGTAAGTGGAGCGCTTTTCCTTCCGGAAATCATAATCGAAAAAATAACCAGCGCTCTCATCCCACAAATATTTCTGAATATTCGCGCGGCGTTCTTCAGCCCGTTTTTTCCAATTCTCAGCGTCGCGCGTACGGCCGAGGAGTTCGCTCATCCACTCCAAATCTTTTTCGGTCTTGAAGAGCAAGCTATTCAGGCAAACCGGCGCGAAGTGATGCGTGGCGGCGCCGTAGGGTCCGAAGCGAAAGGAAATGTCGAATCCGGATTCGCGCATGGAGCGGTCGCCCTTGTAGAAATCCGAGCTGAGCGCGACATCCGCCGCGGCGGTGCAATGGGGGCGCGACATGGTGCGCGCGGTATCGCAGACTTGCAGGGTGTAGGTTGCGCCCGAGTTCGGCGGAGCGGGCTCGCCCGGGGTTTTGACGATGAGGAAGCCGTCATTCTGCGCGGGGTGCGCCAGAAAAAAGGCGGCGACGTCGCGGTAGTGGCCGGTCTCGTCCTTGACGCTCTCGGGCGCGGGGCCTTCGCCGAAATCGTAATAGCGGGCGAGGCCGGTCGAGCCGGCGCGATGCGGCTCGCTGATCCAGAGCGAGTGGTCCTTTATGGCAAGTTCGTAGGCCCGTCCGAGCCAGTCGCGGCTGGCGCGGCCCGCGGCGGCTTGAGCTTCCCACACGGCGCGAATCATCGAAGTGAGAAACGGCGGCTGCGAGCGCGTGAGGTAATATGTGCGGTTGGCGTTCAGCACCGCGCCGTAGTGCTCGACCTCGAAGAGAAAGTTGTTGACCATGTCCTGTGCGAGATCGAGGCGCCCATCGCGCAGGAGTCCGCGAATAATGAAGTAACTATCCCAGCCGTACATTTCGTTGAAGCGGCCGCCGGGGACGACATATTTGTATTCGAGGTAGAGCAGACCCGGAGGTTCGATGGTTTGCACGGCGGGCTTTCCGATGCCGCTGGCATTGGCGGGCAAGTCGCGCACCTCGACGTGGCAGCGGCTTTCGAGCGGCTTGAGCACATTGGGCACGGCGAACTGATAGGGAAGGTATAGGTGGGGGAGGGTGGTGAGTTTGGAGTCGGTATAGGTCGAGCAGTCGGTGAGCGAGCGGGAGAGGTCATCCCAGCCGTGCAGGATGTAGGCGCGGATGGGATCGAGGCCTGCGGTGGCGGATGGGGGCGAGGTGGTCTTTGGTGCCTGGGCAAGAGCAGACCTTGGGCCCGGGAGTACGCAGAGAGAGATAGTAATAATAAGGATGGAGCGGAAGTACAGGGTGCCGTCCCAGCGCTTGGAAATCGCAGAAGAGGAACGACTTGGAAGGAATTTCAAGCCCGCGGGCCGGGGCGGAGAGCTTGTTGCGACTGCGGTCGGGGTCCGCACCAGAGGCTCCCGCGGGGCTTGAAGCAGGAGGCATCCCGGCGGATAGCTGTTGGGCAGGGTATACGCAACCGCAGCGTTCGCTTGAGCAGGCTGAGATGGGGCTGCGTTGGTTAACCATAACCAGGGCAACCCCCTGGTGATTTTGTAAGTGCGGATTCCGCGGGGCTTAAAGTTCTTTAGAATGAACACTTGCACAAGTGTTGATTCTAAACGAGTTACAAGAGATTTTATGGGACGCAAAAGGTGTGTTCTCTGGCGCTTGTGGCGGTAAACTGCGCCCGCCGAGACAAGGGCACGCCGGCCAGACACGGCAAAAATTATACCGAAATGACATCTTTTGTCAATGGAAAACCTGCTCGCCAAGGGTTCCCTCCGGGACGGTCCGCCTGCCGCGGTTTTTCGGTGGCGATCAGCTCCCTGAGGAATGCTGGCTGATTCTTGCGGTGGAGCTCTAATCCGTGACGTGCAGGGGAAGGCCGACCTTTCCGGTGGATAGGCGGCGCAGGCTTGCGTACTGTTGTGGGACAAGCGCATCCCTGTCCGCACAAACGCCGGGCCGGGAATCATTGTTCTGGATAGGCCACCGAGGGGGCGGGTTTGTGAGGTGTTATAATGCCAGGCAGGGGGCGACACGGTTTCGACGGAAGTTGTCGCGTCCAGAAGGCATGCCGGGGTCCGCTCGCCCGAAACAGAGTGGAAAACGACAACTGCCAACAACAACTTGGCACTTGCTGCTTAATTTAAATTAAGCGCAACGTTCGCCTGAGCCTCGCCTGTGGGTTTGGGGCCGAACGTCATTCAGCGGGCTGGCTTGAGCCTTTCGGTCCGTAAGGCTTAAGCGAGATCATCGGACTAGCCGTCCGCGTTTCTTGCTCGTTCTAAGCGCGGAAGGCGAAAACAACCGAACTGAGCTAAGCATGTAGGCTTCCGGGCGTAGCGCTTTTCGGACGGGGGTTCGACTCCCCCCGCCTCCACCATATTTCCTTTTGTGTCTTCAATGGTTTTCGTGGAACCGTTTGGTTCTGTTACAGCGTACGTCCAAAGGCTTCGGCCGTGCTTCATCTCTACGGCCGCCATTCTAAGAAGTGCCCGTACAAGCAACGTGGGATGAATTCCCATAAATGCCGCTGCCCGATCTGGGTTCACGGGAAAGTGCGCGGTGTCTTTGTCCGCCGGTCGCTCGAAACAGTGAATCACGAGTCCGGCGGTTTGTCCTGCTCCTGCGATACACCGGGCTTTGCATCGGGGACGTGGTCGGGCTTCGCGCGAAGAACATCGGCGACGGAAAAGTCGTCAAGGTGACTGCAAAAACCGGCACCACGGTTGTGATCCCAATGCCAGAGGCGGTAGCCCGCGAGGTCGAACCAGTACCAGGACGTGATTTCCCCCTCCGGTCCGGTCAGATAGAGCTTGAGTCCGCCGTTGCCGATTGGCAACGCTCGCTCAAAAAACTCTTCACCATGGCCGGCGCGAAGGGACACGCACATTGCTTTCGGCATACGCTCAGTTTGAATCTCCTGCGTCATGGGGTCTCCTTGGAGAACGTCGCGCGGCTTCCGGGGAACAGCGCGAAGATCGTGGAAGAGCACTATGGGGCGTGGGTGCAAAGCCGTCGAGACGCTTTGGAGAAAGAAATTGAGAAGGCGTGGAAGTCAGCGAAAGCCGGCTTGTTGGGTCTCTTTAACCAGGCGCGAAAATGCTTGGGCGGCTGCCGCGAGGCTGGCGAAGTCTCTGTCGAAAAAGAATGGTCGGTTCGTATCGGATGCGGCAAGTCCGACCCGCATCGATCTGCGTAATGACGAGAAACGTGAGATAGCGCTGGAGCAGAGGGTCGGAGATCTTATTCATGATCTCGGCGTGCCTGGTTGCTTCAAGGGCAGGGGCTTCGTCGCAGCGGTTTCGCGGAAAACCAATCTTGGCATGCGCGCTCACCCGCTCTGCGGATTTCGGTTTTCGGCGCACACGTATCCGGTGAATCGGCCTGTATTTCCCTTCAGCGGAGGTTTGGGCAATTCGGAAGTGGGGAGGATTTCCGCGAGCTCGGCGGGCGTTGGGCGAGCGCGGGGTAGGATAGAATAAATTTTCCGGCCACTTAAGGCCCGTCAAAGCGGTTTCGATCGCTATCTCGGGAAGGAAAGCAACCGGAGCACGAGAAACGGAGGAAGTCATGGCGACGAATCAAGAGCGAGTGACCCCAGGAGGGCAGGAACGGGCGATTCTGGCGGGCGGATGCTTTTGGGGCATGCAGGATTTGTTCCGGCGCGTGCCGGGCGTGATTTCGACGCGAGTCGGCTACAGCGGCGGCGAGGTGCGCAATGCGACTTACCGCAATCACGGGAGCCACGCCGAAGCCATTGAGATCATTTTCGATCCGGGGAAAGTCAGTTATCGCAAGCTGCTCGAGTATTTCTTTCAGATTCACGACCCGACGACGCTGAACCGGCAGGGAAACGACATCGGGACGAGTTACCGCTCGGCAATTTTTTATACCAGCGATGAGCAGAGGCGCGTGGCCGAGGAGACGATTGCGGACGTCAATGCTTCGGGACTGTGGCCCGGCCGAGTCGTGACGGAAGTAAGGGCGGCAGGCGACTTCTGGGAAGCAGAACCGGAGCATCAGAATTATTTGGAACGGTACCCGAACGGATACACGTGCCACTATGCGAGGCCGCATTGGAAGCTGCCGGAGAAGAGGGCGGAGAAGGCGGGGAGTTCGGGGAATTGAGACGCCGGAGCATAACTCCAGGCCGAGAAGGAATGAATCCGAAGAGCGGAATCGAGTTACCAGCGCATTGGGATTGCGGCGGAAAGAAATCGTTGCCATGCTGTAGTTAGCCGCGCGGGAGGAACCCTCGTGGACATACAAGGCGCACTACGTCAGGAAGAGCGGCGGTTGGCTGGCGAGTTAGAGAAGGTCAGGAACGCCATCGAAGCGCTGGGAAGCGGGCAGAGCAAGAAAGGCCCCGGCAGGAGCGCTGGCTCCCGCGGCACGGTCGCAAAGACAAACGCCGGCACGCATGGTAACGCCGGCCGGACGGGGCAAAGGCGGCTCTCAGCGGCAGCGCGGAGCCGGATCGCGCGGGCGCAGCGGAGGCGCTGGGCGAAAGTAAGAGCCGAGAAGCAAGGCTGACAAGCGCGTACAAATCCCAAGAGCATGGGGTGGGAACAGCCGCTGTGAGATACGGCGCGGGCGAGGTCTGCCTTCACGAGAGCGATTGGCCGAGCGTTTTCATCCAGTGAGAAGAAGGAGAAGGGGGTTCTTGACGAGGGCGAACCCGCATGCGAAGGTACGGCCAATTTGGGGGTGCCCATGCGCATTCGTGTTTCGCTTCCTCGGCAGGCAATGGTTTTTGCGTTGGGTTTGGCGTTCGCGGCGGGGGTAGCCCGGGCGGATGTGACGGGGTCGATCCAAGGGGTCGTGCGCGATCGCACGCAAGCGGTAGTGGCGGGCGCGAAGATCACCGTGACCAACACACAGACAAACTTTAGATCCGAGACAGTATCGGCGGCAGACGGTTCGTATCGAATTTTGGCGTTGCCGGCGGGGACATACAAGCTGACGGTGGTGGCTTCGGGATTCCGGACGTTCACGGAAAACAATGTCGAAGTGAAGGTGAACGATCAATTGCAGATAGACGCCACGCTGGATGTCGGCACGGTGACGGAAGAGGTGAGCGTCAGCGCGAACGCGGTGCAAGTGCAGACGGAAAATACGCAACTCGGCGACGTGATTGACTCGAGGAAGATGCTGGCATTGCCGCTGAACGGGCGCAGCTACATTGATCTGCTGGGATTGCAGGCAGGAGTTGCGCCGGCAAATTCCGGCCAGGCCATTCAGCAGGACCGGCCGGTATCGGGCGGGCTGAATCCCGGCAACATTTCGGTAAACGGGCAACGGGAGACGGCGAATGCGTTCCTGGTGAATGGCGGCGATGTGAGTGAGGGCCGGAACCTCGGCGCGGGCTTGGTGCCAAACCTGGACTCGGTCGAGGAATTCCGGCTGATTACGAACAGCTTCGACGCGGAATACGGGAAGTTCAGCGGCGCGGTGATGAACGCGATCACGAAGTCCGGCACGAACAGCATTCACGGGGACGTATTTGAGTTCGTGCGCAATGACAAGCTGGACGCGAAAAATTATTTCGCGCCGAGTAAGTCGGAGTTGCGCCGAAATCAGTTTGGCTACACCGTGGGCGGCCCGGTCTGGAAGAACCACATTTTCTTCTTTTCGGATTATCAAGGAACCCGGCAGGTGCAAGGCGCGGAAACGGGCCTTGTCACGGTTCCGACGGATGATGAGCGCCAGGGAAATTTTGATCCATCGGCGCTGACGGGATCGGTGGATGGCGCGTATTGGGCGCAAGTGCTTTCACAGCGATTGGGCTATCCGGTGACGCAAGGCGAGCCGTACAGCTTTCCGACTTGCAACTCGAACACACAGTGCGTATTCCCGGTGGACGCGACAACCGGTCTGGCAAACATTCCGCAGGCGGCATGGTCTGCGCCGTCGGTGAATATCTTGCCGTATATTCCGGCGGCGACACTGCCCGGGGACAGCGGCAACTACTCAAACAACAGCGGCCGAAACTCCGTTGTTGACAACAAGTTTGGGGAGCGGGTGGATTTTAACAATCAGAAGACCGGGAATTGGTCTTGGTACTACCACCTGGACAACACGCTCGTGGACAACGCGATGGCGGGATTCGCGAGCGTGCCAGGCTTTCCTGCGACGACGCCTTCGCGGGCACAGCAGTTTGTGATGAGCAACACGAAACCGTTTGGGGCGGCGGCCGTGAACGAAGCGCGAATCAGCTTTTTCCGGACGGTGCTGAACAAGGACAATCCGGCAGGGAGCTTTGCGAGTCTTTCGTCGCTAGGTTTCATCACGGGGGCTGGAACGCTCGGAATTGTCCCGCTTGCCGGTTACAAGGAGTACGTGCCTCAAATTAGCATGACGAACATCGGGCTGAATCTGGGAGTGCCGACACTGAATACGTTCCAGCCAAACACGACTTATATGGCCACGGACGTATTTTCGAAGAGTCTGGGCAAGCATACGCTGAAGTTTGGCGGAGAGTACCGCTACTTGCAGGTGAACGAGCGAAATTACGCCAGCCCGAACGGACAGTTCGTGTTTGACGGCACGGTGACGGGAAGCGACGTGGCGGATTTTCTGCTTGGCGCGACATCCACCATCGGCTCGAATGGGCCCTATACACAGGCGGCTTTGCAACTCCTGGATTCGCGCACGCGGTATGGGGGCGCGTTTATTCAAGACGGCTGGAAGGTGAAGCCGAATATCACGCTGAATCTGGGCTTGCGCTGGGAAGTAAGCATGCCGTGGTACGACACGCAAGGAAAAATTCAGACATTTGTGCCCGGACTTCAGTCCACACAGTTTCCGCTGGCCCCAACCGGGCTGGTATTCCCGGGAGATCCCGGCATTCCCAAGACACTGGCGCCGACGAAATACGGGAACTTCGCGCCCAGACTGGGACTGGCCTATTCGCCGGGGTTTTCCGACGGGGTGCTGGGCAAGATCTTTGGCGGCCCGGGCAAATCGAGCATTCGTGCGTCTTACGGTATCTACTACACGTCGATCGAAGATTTGAATTTGTTCTACGAGGTGGCGGACGCGCCATTTGGGCTTTATTGGACATCGCCCGTGTCGGTGATGTTCGACGAACCGTTCCGGATTCGCGCCAACGGAGCCTCCCTGGGGCAGAGATTCCCGTTCACCGCACCCATTCCGGGATCTCCCTCGAACAAGACGCTGGATTTTTCGATCTACGAACCATTTAATTTCTTTCCCGGATACAACATCCATAACCAGTTGCCGTACGGCGAACACTTCAACTTTTCCATCCAGCGGGAGTTGAGCAAATCAACGGTGTTGACGGTGGCTTACGTCGGCACCGCGGGACATCACCTGATTACCCAGAACGAGGCCAATCCCGGGGATTCGGCGCTGTGCATGCAGTTGAACAACACGCCGGGAGTGGTGGATGTGACGAGCGGAACGCCAGGCTGCGGCCCCGGCAACGAAAACGACGTGTTCCAGCTTCCGGGCGCGGCCACGCCCTGCGACACACTGAGTCCGACGCCCTTGCCAGGATGCGTTTACAGCACGAGACACCAGATTCTGAATCCGAACTTTTGTCCCGGCGGAGCGCAGGTCTGCTTCGGGTCAGGAAACACCAACACGCTGACGACGGCCAATTCGATTTATCACGCGGGAGAAATTACCTTGGAGCGCAAGGCCAGCGACATAACATTTTTGGCGGCCTATACGTTCTCGAAAGCCATCGATGATTCTTCCGCGTTTGGCGATCTGGTGAACTTCGCCGATCCCCGGTTGAGCCGCGGGCTCTCCTCGACCGACGTGACTCACAATTTTGTAGCGAGCTATATCTGGTCGCTGCCCTTCGACCGGATGTTCAAGAACGCGCCAAAGCGTTTAACGCAAGGCTGGCAAATGCAGGGTATAACGCGGTTTTCGACAGGTTTTCCGATCCTGATGAACGAATCCGATGACGACATATCGTTGACCGGAAGTCCGGCCACCGATATGCCGAATCGCGTGGGTCCGGTGGTCATTGTGAATCCTCGGAAGGCGAATCCGGACTGCCCAAGCACGGACACCACGGGATGCTACTTCCTGCCGAGCGCCTTCGCTCCGAACACCACGCTCGGCACGTTTGGCACGGCGAACCGGAGGTTCTTCCATGGACCGGGCTTCAACAACACGGATTTCGGGATGCTGAAGCGGACAGTTATCAGAGAGCAGATGGCGTTTGACGTGAGAGTGGAATTTTTCAACATTTTTAATCACACGCAGTTCGTCAATCCGGGGGGCAATATCAACAGTCCCAGCAGCTTTGGAATCGTGACGCAAGCGCGGGATCCCCGGATCGGACAGATTAGCGCGAAGTTTTACTGGTAACCGGGCGCAGCGCGCCACACAGCTCGATTGGGATTTGACCTGCGGCCCGAACGCGCGTCAAATCACAGCGATGAGATCAAGGCAGCAGAAACGGGTCAAGCCTGTTAGCGTCATTGCCGGGACGGCGCTGGCGCTGTTTATCGGCGCGGCTTGCCCTGGGCGTGTGAGGGCGCAGACCGCGGCAGAGTACCGCCAGAAGGCAATTGAGCTCTCGCAGGCGAAGTCGTGGGACGAAGCCATCGCCGCATACCACAGATCGCTCGAACTGGAACCCAAGGATCCCGAGACGCGCTACGACCTGGCGCTGGCGCTGAAATATAAAGGGTCGCCAGCGGAGGCCATCGAACAATTTGAGGAGGCCATAAAGATTAAGCCGAATTGGGGAGAAGCGCATTACGGTTTGGGCGCGACTCTCTATGAGATGAACGAGCCGGCGGCGGCGCTGAAAGAGCTGCGGTCCGCAGTGACGCTCGATCCCGGGAACTCCGGCGCTCACCGCCTGCTGGGGAGAATTTACGCGCAACAACAAGACTATGCCGCCGCAAAGACCGAATTGCGGCGAGCGCTTGCGAGCAAAGCGTCTCCTGAACTGCATTTTGAATTGGGCGTGGTGGAAGGGCAGCTTGGGAACCTCGATGCGGCGGCGGTCGAGTTTCGGCGCGTCTTGCAAGCGGAGCCTGGATACGCGCAGGGGCACCTGATGATGGGGGTGACGCTGCGGAGACAGGGAGACCACGCGCAGGCCCTGGCGGAATTTCGCAAAGCAGCGGAACTGGATCCGAAGAATCCCGAAGCGCAGGTGGATTTGGGAAAGGAGCTCAAGGCTAGCGGAGACCTGGATGGAGCGATAGCGGCTTTTCGGAGCGCGATTCAGGCAAGGCCTGATTTCGAACCTGCCCACTACAACCTGGGAATTGCGTTGCGCGCCAAAGGCGATACGGAAGCGGGGAAAAGGGAATTAGAGCAGTTGAACGCGCTGCACGACTTTCGGGCTCATTTGGCGGTATCCAAGAAATTGATTCTGGACGGAGTGGAATATCTGAAGCAGCAGAGGGTGGACGAAGCGCTGGCTGTGTTTCAGAGAGCAGTGAGCGAGAGTCCTTCCTTGGCGACCGGGCACTATTACGAAGGTGTGGCGCTGGAGCGCAAGGGGGACCGGTCCGGCGCTCAGGCGGCGTATGAAAAGGCTCTGGATCTGGAGCCGGACTATTCTAAGGCGCATGCAAGCCTGGGGCTGCTCTTCTGGCGAGAAGGGGATCAAGAGCGCGGACTTACGGAACTACGGGAAGCGGTGCTCTCGGATGCCGATTCGGCGGAGCCTCATTACAACCTGGGGTTAGCCTTGGCGCAAATGGGGCGGCTCGACGAGAGCGCGCGCGAGCTGAATGAGGCGATCAGTTTGGATCCGAAGTACACGGACGCGCGAATTCAGCTCGGGCTGGTGCTGAACCAAAAGAACGACCCGAGCGGGGCTGAGAATGTCTTTCGCGAGGTCATCCGCCGCCATCCGGCGTTCGCGGAAGCGCACAACAATTTAGGGCTCGTGTTTTTGCGGACGTCCGAGTGGCGCAAGGCGGAAGCAGAGTTTGCCGAGGCAATTCGGCTGAAGCCGGGCTATGCAGAGGCTCACTACAATCTGGCCATCGCGTTGAACCACGAGGGAAAGGAGGATGCGGCGCAGACGGAACTGGAGCGGGCGTATCAACTTTCGCCCGAATTGAGGAACGCGCCGCGGCCCTAGGGATGCGATTTACAAGACTGGGCGTATTGATTTTTGCGCTGGCTCCGCTGGCGGCGCTCGCGTACGAGGTTTGCGAAGTGACGCCGCCGCTGGCGCAGTTTTCGATTCCGCATGTGGCAAAGGCTCCGGATCTGAACACGGACCCGCACTCGGCGGCGTGGTCGCATGCGGCTTCGGCGTGGATCACCAAGGATTGTTCGCAGAAGCTGGACTATCCGAGGCTAAGGACGGAAGTGCGGGCGTTCTGGACGGACGACGACCTTTATCTGCTTTTCGTTTCGCCCTATACGGAGCTGAATCTCTGGCTTCCCGCGGACAATAGCAAGGACCGTCTGAAGCTGTGGGATCGGGACGTCGTGGAATTTTTCCTGGGGGACGACTGGACGGACATCATGCACTACCGGGAATTTGAAATTGCGCCGACAGGAGATTGGGTGGACCTAGCCATTGATTTGAGAAACGGGAAGTCCGACGCGGGATGGAATTCCGGCTGGCAGCGGTTGGGAAGAATTGATGAAGCAAAGCATGTGTGGTATGCGGCGGCGCGTGTGCCATTGAAATCCGTTAGCGAGTATCCGGTGAAGGCAGGCACGAAATGGCGCGCCAATCTATATCGCATCGATGGACTTGGAGAGGATCCGCAGCGCCATTTCATGTGCTGGCAGCCAACGTGCGTGGTGAACCGGGATCCGAACCACGTTCCCGAGCATTTTGGAACGTTGATTTTCGCGAAGTAGACGAGCCTAGGAGACCCTATGATTGGAAGCGACAAATCAAACCGGCGCGGATTCATGAAATTTCTCGCGGCGTCGCCGCTGTTGGCGCAGATCGCCGCCCAGCAGTTGTATGCAAAATCCGCGGCGGCAGTTGGTCTGGCTTCCGCGGAGAACGTTTATTCGCGGCTCGGGGTGAAGACAGTTATCAACTGCCGGGGAACGTGGACCTATCTAAGCGGCTCGCTGGAGTTTCCGGAAGTACGCGCAGCGCAGCAGGAAGCCGCCAACCACTTCGTGAACATGGTGGAGCTTCAGCAAGCGGCTGGGCGCAGGCTGGCCGAGTTGACCGGAGCGGAATCCGGGCTGATTACGTCCGGAGCGGCGGGAGCCATGGCCGCGTCAGCGGCAGCGTGCATGGCGGGAGCCGATCCCAAGAGGATCTGGCAATTGCCGGACACGACGGGGATGAAGCACGAAGTGATCATGGTCGGCGGGCGCAGCGCATTTGACAGCGCCATTCGGCTGACAGGGGCGAAGCTTGTGCTGGTCGAGGGGCCCGGCGATATCGCGAACGCGATCAACGCGAATACCGCGATGATTTACACGACGGATCTCGGCGAAAAGCTGGAACGCGAACTGGCAATCGCCAAGGCGCACGGCGTGCCGCTGTTGCTGGACGACGCCGCGGGCATTCCTCCGGCGGAGAATCTGACGCTTTACGCCAAGATGAAAATCGATTTGTATACATTTTCCGGCGGAAAGGGCTTGCGCGGCCCCCAGTGCAGCGGCGTGCTGCTCGGGCGCAAGGACCTGATCGACGCGGCGCTGCGAAATTGCAATCCGTGGGAAGGCGCGGTCTGCCGTCCGATGAAGGTCGGAAAAGAAGAAGTGATCGGCTGCCTGACGGCGGTGGAGACATGGCTGAAGATCGATTCGAAGAAACTGTACGCGGAATGGAACGCGCGAATCGACAGGATAGCGAAGCTGGTGGAGACCGTGCCGGGCGTGACGACCAGCGTGTACGTCCCGGACGATGGTAATCGCTACCCCACGCTGAAAGTGTCCTGGGATGAGAATGCCTGGGGATTCACGATCACGGATTGCGTGAAAGCTTTGAGGGCGGGCGACCCGGTGATTGAGGTTCTCGGAGCGGACAATCCAAGCCTGGTCGAGGCGGTGCGGGAAGGGACGCAGAGGCCCGACAAGAAGGAACGTCCGCGGGTGAACCACATCGAACTCGTTTCGATGACGATTCAGGACGGGGAAGAGATGATCGTTGGGCGGAGATTGCGCGAAATTCTCGGCGCGGCGCGCAAGGGGAAAGCCGCATGAAGTGGATCAGCCCCGTGCTCGTGCTGGCCTGCGCGTCTCTTGCAAATGCGCAAATCAAGGCCGTGTCGCCCGGCACGCCGAACCAAAGCTCGATGGCAGTTGGAGCAAATTCCGCCGGTATCATCGCGGACGGATACCTGTATGTTTCGGGCCAGGGGCCACGGCGACCGGACGGCAGTATGCCTGGCGAGTTTTCGGCACAAGCTCGGCAAGCGTTAAATAACATCAGGGCCGTGGTCGAAGCGTCTGGCCTTACGTTGGACCACGTCGTGTATATCCAAGTCTATTTGGAAAATATGGGAGACTACGAGCAGCTCGATCAAGTTCTTGCGGAATATTTTCCGAAAGAACCGCCGGCGCGAGCTGTGATTGGCGTCGCGCGAGTGCCCGAAGCTCCGATTGAAGTGACGGCGATTGCCGTGGCGGACCTGGCCGGCCGGCACGCGGTGTCTCCGCCAAAGCAGAAATCGCGGCCAGGATATTCACCGGCGGTGCTCACGCACGATCGCGCGTTCATTTCCGCAATGCCGGGAAGCGACCCGGCGACCGGAACGGTTCCAGAGGATCCTGCCGCGCAAGTGAACTTTGCGTTGGACCGCTTGCGAGCGGTTGTGGAGAGCGCAGGGTTGAAGCTGGCGAACCTCGTTTTTGTGAACCCGTATCTGACGCGAACGATTCCGATGCGGACAATGAATCAGGAATATGCCCGGCGGTTCGAATTTGGGAACACGCCGGCGCGCGCAACGATCGAGGTGAGCAGCTTGCCGGAAGGAGCGCAAATCGCATACACAGGCATTGGCGTGCGCGATCTCGCGCAGCGGCGGGCGGTCCGGCCGAAAAACATGCCGCCCAGTCCGACGGCGAGCCCATGTGTTTTCGCGGGCAATACGCTCTACTGTTCAGCAAAGAGCGGCTTCATCCCGGGCCCGAACTCGGGCGTCTATGCGGCGGGGACCGACCAGCAGGCTCGACAAACCATGCGAAACCAACTGGACAATCTGGAAGAGGCCGATATGAAGTTCGGCCAAGTCGTCTTCACGACGGTCTATTTGGACGATCTTTCCGATATGCCGCTTTTCGAAAAGGTGTATCGAAGGTTTTTTCCAGCGAGGCCGCCGGCGCGGGTGACGGTGCAGCAAATCGCCCCGGGCGACCGCAAGCCAAACGAAGAGGACCAGTATCCCGACCTCGAGCAGATGTCGCTGATTGCGGTTCGCAGTACGTCCGATCCGTAGGCCCGAGGATGCCTATTTGCGGCGGCGACCAGCGTTCTTCATATAAGGAACAAAGCCGTGAGCCTTCGTCTGAACTTTGTAGACGGAAGTACCCGCGGCGATATAGAGCGTCCCGAAGCCAGATCCGCCCCAAATGAGATTTGCCGGCTGCTCGGGCATCTCAATGGTGCCGAGGTGATGGCCCTCGGCGTCCCAGACCCAGATGCCGCGAGGGCCGGTAACGTAGAGATTTCCCGCTGTGTCCACGCGCATCCCGTCCGGCACGCCATCGTGTTTGGCGCCTGCTTCAGAGCCGAAAAGGCGGCCATTGGAAAGCGAGCCGTTCGGCAGCACATCGTATACGCGGATGTTGCGTTGCTCGCTGTCATCCACGTAGAAGTGTTTACCGTCAGGGGAAAAAGCAAGGCCGTTTGGCTGTGTGAGGTCCTTCGTGAGGAGACGGACGTTGCCCTGGTCATCGAGGCGGTAGACGCCTTGAAATGGGATCTCTTGTGTCTCGCCTTTGACCAAGTCGAGGGTGGGATCGGTGAAGTAGAGCGCTCCGTCAGGGCCTGTGATAACGTCGTTAGGGCTATTGAATCTCTTTCCCTCGAACTTGTCAGCCAGGACTTCGTATTTTCCATTTGGAGACACGGCAATGACCGCGCGCAGCACGCTCGCGCAGTCAATCAGGCGGCGCCTGCGGTCATAGGCATTTCCGTCCGGATCGCCGAGTGTGATGATCTCCTGTTTCGTTCCGTCCTCGCGGACCTTGTAGATCTTGTTCCGCTCTTCGTCGCTGACATAGAGGAATCCGCGCTGGTCCCAGACAGGGCCTTCGGTGAAGCCGAAGCCGGAAGCAAGCACGTGTAATTGTGCATCGCGCCGGAAAAGCGCCCAGAACTTGGGATCCTCGGCGACCAGCCGGTACTCTCGCCGCGGCTGCTGGGCCTTCGCGGAAATCACAATGAGAGTGACCGAGGTCAAAAGCAGGATGACGCGGCATTCGCGAACAGTGATTCGGTTCATGAGGGCTCCCGGGAATCACTCCTCGTTTGAATCTTCCACCCGTTTCGCCGCAGGCCGAGAGCGGGCTGTTGAAGCGAGAAATTTGACGAGATCGTCCATCTCGTTGGAAGAGAGGACCTTTGCATAGTCGTCCGGCATGGGTGATTCCTCGCGACGTACCAGTGCCGCAAGCGAGGCTTTGTTGAGCAGGTGGATCCGCCCGTCCGGCGTGAGAAGCTGAAGGGAAAAGTTATCCTCATTGCGAGCAATGCCTTCGAGCAACTCGCCGCCTGGAAGCGTGGCGATTACGGTGCGATGCCGGGGATCGAGATCACGGTTTGGCGACACAATAGCGGCACGTATCGCTTCCGGAGACCGGCCTCCGGCAAAATCGGTCAGGTCAGAGCCGAAAAATCCGCCTTGGCCCTGGACCATGTGACACTTCGCGCAGGCCGCTTTGCCAAAAAAGAGCGCTTTGCCTCGCGATGCATCTCCTGCGAGCGCCACGCCTGTGCCTGCGCCCTGCAGAGTTCGAAGGTGCGCGACGAGCGACTTGCGAATCGCCGGAGTCAGAAATCGAAACGAAGGCATCGCGGTGTTCGGCACGCCCGTCCTAAGAATGGAGAGAATGGCGGCATCCGAAAGCTGGCGAGCGTGCGGTCGAGTGGCGATATCGGGCGCACGCTCGCCGCCCTTGCCGTCCAGGCCGTGACAACCGGCGCAATTCGTGGTGTAGGCTTGATTGCCGTCTTCTGAGCTCCGCGTCCTGGCATCCTGCGACGCGGCGGATCTCGCGGCTTTGCTTTGGCCCAAGGCTCCCGGCTGGGCCGCGGCGGCCAGCGCCAAGGCGAGAGAAGCACACCAGAAGAAATCCCGCAAATCGCAATTTTTAATTCGCATTTCCGGCGCCGCTCTGAGTTACTTTCGCATGGTGAAAATCAGAGAAAACAGTTCCATGCACGAAAACGTGACGTTGGCTCGTCTATACACCAGGTAGCCCGACCGGTGTCAAATGAAATCGATATTTCCGCCGAGAAATGTTGCCTCGCTGCTCCGGCGGCGTGCTGCGCGCCGGAAATCGCCGGCCGCCGCGAGGCCTTTCGCAGCCAATTCCGGCCTCTTACGATAAGTTTCTCTTTTAATCGTTTTAAGCTTAGTGATACAGTGCGCCAATCGAGCGCGTCCTGGGGGATTTATGCTTTCGATCGGTTGTTTGTCGCGAAGGGTCATGCTCTTAGCCGTTGTTTCCTGTGCCGTAGCGGCCGGCGTGTTGCTGGTTGGCCGCAGAGGCGTGGCCGCTCAGGGGAGTCCCGCGGAGGCTCGTTCAGACCAGGACGATTTGCTGAGCGGATATCGCAAGGCAGAGGTCGCCTCTATATCCGATGCAGCCGAGCAGATCCTGGGAACCAAAATCTACATGTCGCACCGGATGCAGGCGATTTTCCCCGCCAAATTTGCGGGATATGCCGTCACCGTGCTCCTGAAGAAGGATGAAGGGAACAAAGATCCCGGCGCCCTGGCGGGAATGATGGCCGCGATCGATCAAGGAGCGCGGGACTCCGTTTACGTCATGGCGGTCGAAGACGGAGCTGACATCGCGGGCATGGGCGGTTTGATGGGAACAGCAATGCACGCGCGCGGCTATGCCGGAGCGGTGGTGGATGGCGGCGTTCGGGACGTGGCGCAACTGAAACGCATTGGTTTTCCTGTCTATGCTCTGGGCCCCGTACCTTCCACATCGGTGGGACATTACAAGTTTGGGGGAGCGAATATTCCATTGCTCTGTGACGGAGTGCGAGTACAGCCCGGCGACATCATCGCCGCGGACCAGGATGGAGTTGTGGTGGTGCCGCGCGCCAAGGCAACGGAGATTCTATCGCTGGCACAGGAACTGGATTTCAAGGAGCATTCGATGTACCCGGTGATCGAGAAATTCAAGTCGTTGCAGGAAAGCGTTAAGCGGTTCGGAAGGCTCTGAACCGCCGCGAGGAGACGGGCTATGAAGACTGCTCCCAAGCGCACGTATAACATCACTTCGGTGCAGCGCTGCCTGCGGCTTTTGCGATTGTTCTCCGAGGCGCCGGGCGGGCTTACCGCCAGCGAAGTCACCAGAATTTCCGGGCTGCCGGTCAGCACGGTGCACCGATTTCTGGCAAATCTGGAGACGGCCGGGTTCCTCGAATGGAGCCAAAGCGGAAAGTATCACCTGGGAATCGCCAGCTTTTCGATTGGGCATGTGGCGCTCGGGCAACTCTCTGTTCGCCGCCTCAGTTTGCCGTATCTCCGCGCGCTCAGCCAGTACACGCAGGAAACCATTCATCTGACCGTGCGCCAGGGGCTGACCGCGGTGTATGTCGAGAAGCTCGATTCTCCCCAGCAGGTGAAGATTCACTCTCGAATCGGCGCTTCCGTGCCTCTGCACTGCACGGCGGTCGGAAAAGTTTTGCTCGCCTACTTGCCGCAAGGTGAGCTGCAAACGCTGCTGCCGCGAATGGAACTCCGCCGCTTCGCGCAAAACACCATCGGCACGCCCCAAGAGCTCCAGCAGCAGTTGGATCGCGTTCGGAAGGTTGGCCACGCGTACGATCTCGAAGAACATGAGCCGCGGATCCGTTGCATTGCTGCTCCTATCTGGGATCAGACCGGAGCCGTCCAGGCGAGCCTCAGCATAACGGCGCCAGCCGAGCGAATGCCGATTCCGCGGCTTCGGAATCTCGCTCCGGTGATTCAGGAGGCCGGGTTGCAAATCTCTCGCGATCTGGGCTACCAGCAACCGAGCAGGGTACCGCCGAACTCTGAGCCGAGTCCGACCGTACCCGGGGCGGCAAGACAACGTGGTGTTTCGGTTGAGTTCCACTAGGCCGGTGCGATGTGAAAGCGTTCCACGGGCCAGTCTGTTTGCTTGCCGTGACCTGGAGTCTCTGGCTGGCGTGCGCTGCGAGGACTCAGGATCCGGCGGAGAGTCCCGTTTCCGCCGTGATCAATGTAACTGCAGCGGACCTGATTGCCGCGCCGGTCAGCGCGAATTGGCCCTCCTACAATGGCGACTATACGGGCCGCAGGTTTTCGAGTCTCCAGCAAATCACACCGGCAAACGTCTCGAGCCTGCGCGCACAGTGGGCGTTCCATGCGGCAAATTCCGACATTTTGGAAGTCACTCCGGTCGTCGTGAACGGCGTGATGTTCGTTACGGCGGCCAACGACGCTTACGCGCTGGATGCGCGCACCGGCCGGATCATCTGGCACTACTCGCGGCCGATCACGCCAGGGCTAATCGATGACGCGTCGCGGCACTTGAACCGCGGGGTGGGCGTGTGGGGTTCGCGCATCTTCATGAACACAGACAATGCCCATCTATTGTGCCTGGATGCCCGCTCGGGAAATCTGCTTTGGGACGTGCCGTATGCGGATTGGAACAAGAATTACGGCGCGACCGGCGCTCCTCTCGTGATCAACGGCAAGGTGCTCGTGGGAACGTCGGGAGGCGACGACGGAGTTCGCGGCTTTGTGGCGGCCTATGATGCGGAGTCTGGAAAATTTCTGTGGCGATTCTGGACGATCCCCGCTCCCGGCGAGCCCGGTTCGGAGAGCTGGCCCGGAGACAGCTACTTGCACGCCGGTGGCACCACCTGGATGCCTGGTACCTACGACGCCGAGCTCAACACGGTGTACTGGGGCGTAAGCAACGCGTCGCCGGATTTCAACGGAGAGGTCCGCCCAGGCGACGACCTCTATACGTGCAGCGTGCTGGCGCTCGACCCCGATACAGGGCGGCTCAAATGGCATTTTCAGTTCACTCCGCACGATCTGTACGACTACGACGCGACGGAGACCGCGGTGTTGGTCGACGCGGACTACAAAGGCAAGCCGCGCAAGCTCCTGGTGGAAGCGAACCGGAACGGATTCATCTACATTCTTGACCGCGCCAGCGGCGAATTTCTCTCCGCCACGCGTTTCGCGGAAAAGCTGAATTGGGCCAAGGGCATTGATGGCAAGGGCCGTCCCATTCTTGATGAGCACAGCGCAAGACCGACGCGGGAAGGCACCAAGGTTTGCCCCGGTTTCTCCGGAGCCACGAATTGGTTCGCTCCTTCGTTCAATCCGCAAACGCGGACGCTCTATTTCATGGCCCAGGAGGAATGCACGGTCTTGCTATCCGGCCCGCAGAAGTTCAAGGAAGGCGAAACCTATTACGCCACCGGTTCACGCCGCCCGCCGGGAGAGCACGGCGAAAAAATTCTTCTGGCCTTTGACCTGGATACCGGGACCTTTCGCTGGCGCTACCCGCAAGCAAGCGGACGCTGGTCGAGCGCCGGCACCATGACCACGGCGAGCGGCTTGGTTTTCTTTGGCGACAATTCGGAGGCATTCGAGGCCGTGGACGCGAAAACCGGGAAACCGCTCTGGCACTTCAACACCGGACAACCGTTGCACGCCTCCCCGATGACCTATGCGGTCCATGGCAAGCAGTATGTCGCCACAGCGGCCGGGAGCGATATTTTCAGTTTTGCTTTGCCCTAGACAGTTCAAATTCACGATTGCAAGGAGGATCCGATTATGTTCTCAACTGTTGCAACCCGCCGCGGTTTTGCCGCGAGACTTGCTGCGTTGTTGCCGGCCTTGGGATTTTCCGGCGCGGCAGCCGCATCCGCGGTTTCCGCGCAAGCGCCGGGCGTGCAAAAGCTCGACGGGAACGGCAAGCCTTCGGACGGAAAGGGCTTTATCACGCCCTTGATTGTTCACAATGGTTTGATCTATATCGCGGGCCAGGGGGCGCACTCGCGCGGCGACAAGTCGGACGCCGGCAAAACACCGACCATCGAAATGCATACGAAGATGGTGATGGATGGAGTGAAAGCCGTGGTCGAGGCCGGCGGCGGAACCATGGACAGCATTCTTCAGCTTACCGTGTATCTCGCCAAACTGGAGTATTACGATGGCATGAATTCGGTCTTCAAGACTTATTTCCCCAATGGCGGACCCGCGCGGACCACCGTCGCCGTTGCCGGACTCCCCGGAGAGTCGCTCGTCGAAATCAACTGCATCGCAGCCGTGGTAAGGAAGGGAGCGTAGCGCCATGCCCTCTGTGAACCGCTCGAACCGAAGGACGTTTCTCGGGGCGTTGAGCGCGATATCGGCGGCGGTACTTGCGCCACTCAAATCATTGGCCAGCCCGGCCGGCTCCGCCCCGGCGGCGCGCGGAAGCCTCACCGGATTTGGCTCGACCGGCAACGTGTACGAGGAACTCGGCGTTACGACCGTGATCAACGGCCAAGGCACCATGACCGTTCTGGGCGGTTCCTTGCCCCGGCCGGAAGTCGAAGAAGTGATGGCGCTGGGAGGAAAATACTTCTGCAGCATCCCCGAATTGGAGGTAGCGGCGGGAAAGCGCATTGCAGAGATGCTGAAACTGCCTGCGGGTTACACAGCATTGGTGACCAGCGGTGCCGCTGCTGCCATGCAGTCCGGACTCGCGGGCATTCTCACGGGGAACAATCAAAAGTTGATCGAACAGCTTCCTGACCTCACCGGGATGAAAAGCGAAGTGATCATTCAGAAGTCACACCGCAACCCTTTCGACCATCAGCTCCGGTCCACCGGCGTGAAGCTGATCGTCGTGGAGACGGTTGATGACGTGAAGAGGGCGGTCAATGCTCAGACCGCAATGATGCATTTTTCCAACTTCGCCAGCGACGATGGACAGATCAAGGCCGAGGAATGGCTGAAGCTCGCTCACGAAAACGGCGTTCCGGCTTTCATCGATGCGGCCGCGGATACTCCTCCTGTTTCCCGGCTGTGGGATTTTGCCGTGATGGGCTACGATCTCATCGCCTTCAGCGGAGGCAAGGCCATTCGCGGTCCGCAATGCGCAGGTCTTTTGATCGGCCGCGACGAATTGATCGCCAATGCGCTCCTCAACAACAGTCCGCATGAGGACACCATTGGCCGCAGCCAAAAAGTCGGCAAAGAGGAAATCGTGGGGATGATCAAGGCTCTCGAGCTCTTTCTTGCCGAAGACCACGAGTCCTTGAACAGGGAATGGCAGCGGCGCTTGGAGTTCATCGCATCGCAAGTAAGGAAAATTCCGTCTGTCACAACCTCTTTTCCTCCGCTGCAAATCGCGAATCATGTCCCGCATCTTGCGATCAAATGGGATCCAGGCAAGATTCCCGTTACTCCGCACGATGTGGTGAAAGCGCTGCGAGAGGGGAAACCCTCGATCGCACTTTCGAGCGGGGAGCATGGCGAAGCCCTCTCGATGAATTCATTCATGCTGCAGCCGGGCGAAGAAAAAATCATCGCAGCGGAGCTGGTGAAGTACTTGAAGGCTCACGCGGCATGAGCTGCCCGCATGAGACGATTCCCGTCAAGGAAGCAGCACCCCATTGAGTAGCGCGGATACGAGCCGGATGCGCTGGTTGCTGACGTTTTGGCTGTTTGGCCTCAGCGCCGTTGCCTATCTGGATCGCGTGAACATCTCCATTGCGGGAAGCCTGATCAGCGGTGAATTTCGGTTCTCTACGGTTCAGTTAGGCGCTATCTTCAGCGCATTCCTCGCGGGATACGCTCTTTTTCAAACGCCTGGCGGGCGGCTCGCGGATAAACTTGGCTCACGGCTGGTCTTGTTTCTCGGCGTTTTGTGGTGGGGTGTGTTCACCGGTCTTACCGCGATTGTGCCGGCCGGCCTCGGCATTGCCCTGATCGCCTTTATTGGCCTGCGCTTTACGCTGGGCGCGGGCGAAGCCGTCATCTACCCTGCGTCGAATCAGTTCGTTTCGCGGTGGATTCCGAGTTCCGAACGCGGTCTCGCCAACGGGCTGATTTTTTCGGGTGTAGGTGTCGGCGCGGGATTCACCCCGCCGCTCATCACATTTCTGATGTTGCGCTATGGCTGGCGCGCATCTTTCCTCGTCTGTGCGGCGGTGGGTCTGTTCGCTGGCGGCGTCTGGTTCTTAATCGCGCGGAATTCACCTGAAGAGCATCCCTCCGTCTCCGGGAACGAGCTTTCGTTCATCAAGGCCGGCTTGCCGGCTTCCGCGCCGAGCGCTGCGGCCGCGCTCGTGCCCTGGCCACGCATGCTCCGCAACCGGGAAGTGCTGGGCCTGACCTTCAGTTACTTCACCTTCGGCTATGCCGCGTGGATTTTTTTCAGTTGGTTTTACATCTACTTGGCCGGCGTGCGGGGCCTGAACCTTAAGACCAGCGCTCTCTATTCGATGCTTCCGTTCATCTCCATGGCCGTCTGTTCACCTCTTGGCGGTTTGCTCAGCGATGCCATTGCGCGGGCAAAGGGCTGCCGGGCAGGACGATCCGGTGTGGCGGCCATCGCCATGATGTTCGCGGCGGCTTTTCTTGTGATTGGCTCACGAGCGCAAGACACGCGCGTCGCCGTGTTCGTATTGGCGGGGGGCGCCGGCGCCCTCTATCTTTCCCAGAGTTCGTTCTGGTCCGTGACGGCGGAGATTGGCGGCCGGTCTGCCGGCAGCGTCTCCGGATTCATGAACATGGGCAATCAAATCGGCGGAATGATCACGGCTTCGCTGACTCCGTGGATCGCCGCGCACGCGGGTTGGGCCTCGGCGTTCTTCCTTGCGGGGGGCTTGTGCTTGCTCGGCGCGTTCGCCTGGCTGATCGTTGACCCCGGCCGCCGCCTCGAGATGCCGGAATCGCACGGCGCCGGTCAGCCGCCCTCGCATGGTATAACCGAGGGTCAGCTTTCAAGAACCGAAAGGAATCGAAACCCGCTTCGCCCGGAGGCCTGCGATGCTGAGTGAAGAACGCCGCCGCGAGACCCTGGAATTGCTCCGAAGCGACGGCCGCGTTCTCGTTCGCGACCTCGCAAAGCGCTTCCGCACCTCGCTGATCACCATTCGCAAGGATCTCGAGTCGCTGCACCACCAGGGACTCCTTGAGCGGACGCATGGGGGCGCCCTTCCGCTGCGGACGGGTGCCCTGCTGGATCAGTCGCTGCAGGAAAAGGAGCGTTTGCACAAGCGGGAAAAGCTGCGCATCGCCGCCGCGGCGGCGCGCATGATCCGCCCGGGACAGGTGATCATCCTTGATTCCGGCACGACCACCACCGCGATTGCCCGGCACTGCCGCGACATCCGGGGACTAACCATCATCACCAACGCCACGAATATCGCTGCCGAACTCCTCGGGAGCAACACAGAAGTCATTCTCACCGGCGGAACGTTGCGCAAAAACTCGTACTCCCTCGTCGGTCCCTTGGCCGAGGAATCGCTGCGAAAGGTCAGCGCCGACATGCTCTTTCTGGCCGTGGATGGCTTTGACGTCAGCTACGGCTTGACCACGCCGAACCAGCTCGAGGCCCGCGTCAACCGCGCGATGTCCGAGGCGGCGCGCCGCACCATTGTTGTTTGCGATTCGTCCAAATTCGGACGCCGCAGCTTGTCGCTGATCATGCCGGTCTCCGCTGTTCACGAAACGATCACCGATCGCGGAATCGCCCGCAAGGACTTAAAAGCGCTGCGTCAGGCGGAAGTGGAAGTGACGCTGGTCTAAGTTCGGTTTCGGCCGCGTTCACGGGCGGAACGCTGCTCTTGGGGTCCGCCGCGCATGGAAGCTCCCAGTCCTGAGCCGCTCTCTCGCGGCTCGCGGTCCCGCCCGTCTTCCGGAAGGTGAACTGCCGCCCTCGCCGCCGCTTTCCAGGGCAAAAATCTCTCCGCTTGACTTGGAAAGAAATAGTAAGTAAAAGAAGAAAAGCGTAAGTCGCGGATTCCAGGTTGCGTTCGGGGTCTGTCCTTGGAGGGTTGCATGTCGAGTCGCATTCGCCTGGCGGTTGCTGTCCTTGTCGCGCTCTGCGTTCCGCGAGCCGCACTCTCGCAAGCGAACTACACGGCTCAGCTTACCGGTACGGTCACGGATTCCTCGGGCGGTGTGGTAGCCGGCGCGAAGGTGATTCTCACGGACGAAGCGACAAATATTTCCACCGTCACCGTGACGGATACACGTGGCGTCTATACGTTTACGGGATTGCGCCCCGCCTCGTACGCCCTGCGCGTCGAAGCGAACAACTTCGCCGCCGTCGAGCGCAAGGGACTTGTTCTGGCCGTGAACCAGCAAGCCACCCTGGACCTCACGCTTGCGCCCGGTGCGGTTTCAGAAAGCGTGACCGTCACCACGCAAGCCCCGCTGCTCGATGCGGCGGACGCATCGCTCGGCACCGATGTGACGAATGAATACGTCCGCGACATTCCGCTTATCAATCGCAGCTTTTTTGGTCTCGTGTTCCTCGCCGGCGGCGTTACGGAAACGGCCGGCCAGGGAACGCAAGACTCCTATCCCGCGGGCACCAACTTTGTCTCCAACGGCCAGCGGAATGCCACCGCCGAGGTCCGCTTAGACGGCGCTTTGACAAGCGCCCCCGAGCAAGGCGAAGGGGCGACCACCAACGTTTACTATCAGCCTTCCGTCGAAATCGTTCAGGAATTCAAGGTCGAAAATAACAGCTTCTCCGCCGAATTCGGCAACAACGGCGGTACCGTCGTCAACATCGTGTTGAAGGAAGGCGGCAATAAGTTTCACGGAAGCGGCTGGTGGTTTGGGCAGCGCTCCGCGCTCGATGCCAACGACTTCTTCAGCAATGCGCAAGGCATCCCCAAGCCGGATCACGCTCGCGACCAGTACGGGCTCTCGTTCAGCGGCCCCGTCAGAAAAGAAAAAACGTTCTTCTTTTTCGACTACGAACAACTCCGCGAGAACGATCCCGTTCACATTGACGCCTTTGTGCCCACGGCGGCGGAACGCGCCGGCGATTTTCGCAACACGTTTGTCCTGGACAGCAATGGGAATCCGGTCCAGCAGCACATCTTTAATCCCTTCGCGGTCGATCAAAACGGAAATCGCTCCGACTTCACGACGCCCAACGTGATTGATCCTGGCCTGATCGATCCGATCGGGCAGGCCATCATCAATATGTATCCGATGCCTACCTCGAACGCCGACCCCGGGCTCCCCAACTACCACCAGGTCGTTCTCTCGAAGACGTCCGGTCATCAATTTGACTTCAAAGTGGACCACCACTTTTCGGACCGGCAGCGGATTTCCGCTCGCTATAGCAATCTGCACAACCTCAACACGGTTCCGACAGTCTTCGGCGACGGCGATTTCAACGATGGCTTCAACGGCACGACTGACGTCCACAACGCCTCGCTGGAGGACGACTTCAGCCTGACGCCCACGATCATCTGGACCAATCGTTTTTCCGTGGACCGCGCGGTCGCGCCGGTCACGGAAAACTACCCCAGTGTTTCATCGGTCTTTAATCAGCCGGGAGACCAGATTCTGACCCAAGCGAACGGCGCAACCCGCTTCCCCACCATCCAGATGGACAACAATGCCACCTCTCTGTTCAATCAGTGCTGCACCGATACGGGATTTGCGCACACTCTGGCTGCCTACAGCTCCTCCATCGCGTGGGTGAAGAACGGACACGTGTGGAAATTCGGCGGCGAGCAGCGGCTGTTTTACAACAATTTCTCGCAGCCGCAGAATCCCACCGGGTTTTTCCATTTCACGCCGGGGGTGACCGAGCAGACCGTAGGCGCCGGCAATCCCCTGCAGGGAAATTCGTTCGCGAGCCTGCTCCTCGGCTTTCCCGATACGGATTCGCATCTGACGGTCGCGCCTTCGGTGGCTAACAAATCCAAGGAAACCGCGTTCTATTTCCAGGACGACTGGAAGGTCAATTCCAAGCTGACCTTGAACCTGGGCCTTCGCTATGAATGGAGCACACCCTATGACGAGCGCCACAACCACATCCAGTTCAGCGATTTCACGGGCGACAGCGGCATCCCGCTGTCATACACTGCGCAATCGCCCTATCCGGGCATGCCGGACCTGCTCACTCGCACCGGAGATTTGATTGGCACGACCATCTTCGCCGGACCTGGGAATCGGCATGCTCCCGTCGATCGCAACAACGTCGCGCCGCGCCTGGGTTTTGCCTACGCCATGACACCGCAAACGGTGATTCGCGGCGGCGCCGGCATCTATTACGGCCTCAACGTGGCCACCAACTTCCAGTTCGTGGGCACGGCGTTTGGCAATACCACCAATATGCCGGTCACGGTCGACAACTTCCAAACGCGCCTGGCGACGCTCGAGAATCCGTTTCCTCTCGGCTTTTCTTTTCCCCAAGGCAAAGCCGCCGGCGCGACCGCGCTTTATGGCGAGCCCAACAACAACAGCTTGGATACCTTTACCGCGCGCAATGCGGAAATCTATCAGTGGAATCTGGGCGTCCAGCATCTCTTTCCTGGACAGATCGTCATCGGCGTGGACTACAGCGCCAGTCGCAGCACGCACTTGCCCTTCAGTTCGTTTTCCGGCACCGCAAACCGCAATTTCTTGCCGTCCTCAATTCGCCAGGAACTTGTCAACCAGTATAACGCTTGCCTCGCGGCCCCCCCGCCGGGCGGCTGTATAACGCCCACGGTTGCGCTCAATAACCCGGTCGATAATCCCTTCAAGACTCTGTTCGCCACGCAGATCCATACTCCTTCTTCGATTTACAATAACGACCAGATTCCCCTCATCAACCTTCTCCGGCCCTTCCCGCAATTCGATGGTCCTTTCAGCGGACTGACCCTGCTGGGTGCGAGCGCCAGTTACAATTCCATGCAGATTCGCTTTCAGAAACGCGCCAGTCATTACATCAGCTTTGAAGGGAACTACACGCTCTCGAAATCCATCGACAATTCTTCGGCGGGCGCGAACTCCTTCATCACCGCAAGCCTCAGCTCCGGCATACCGCAGGTCTACGATAACTTGAAGGCGGAGAAATCCATCAGCGCCAATGACGCGACTCACCGCATGGTGCTCGCCACGATTGTTGATCTGCCTCTCGGCCGCAACCGATGGCTCGGCCGCAATATGCCTCCGGTCATAGACGCTATCGTCGGCGGCTGGTCGGCCTCCACGGTGCTGACCTTCCAGACCGGAACGCCGATCGCCATCGTGATGGACCCCAGTGCCGCCCTGCTCCTTGACGGGAACCAGCGTCCAAACGTCGTCTGCTCCCAATTGTCCTCAGGCATCAGCTACCATGAAGCCGCCGCTACCGGCCAATCCGTCTTCAATGCAAGCTGTTTTCAGTTTCCCGGCGACGAGGTCCCCGGTAACGCTCCCCGTTATTTCTCGAACCTGCGCAGCGACGGCATTCACAACGCCGATCTTTCCTTCAGCAAGGAGTTTGGCATTCGGGAGAGCATGAAGCTGCAACTCCGGGCCGAATTCTTCAATTTCACCAACACGCCGCGATTCAATCTTCCCGAAAGCACCGGTTTGGGGAACACCGGCTTTGGCCTGGTTACCAGCACGCTGGGTACGCCCCGGCACACGCAGATTGGCTTGCGCTTCGAGTTTTAGGGCGGCCTGGAATGGCCACACGAGCCAAGCACGCACTCTTTTCGGCCGCCGCGTCCGTCTTTTTCCTGGCCTCTGCGGCCGGCGCGCAGGACGCCCAGCAGGATTGGACTCACTTCGTCCGCATCGGAGCCTACGGCCTTTCACCAGCGAATGCCGATTCGATTGTCGCGAACGCCTCGAGGACTCACGTTTTCGGCATCGAGGTAGACAACGATATTCCCGGCCGCTATGAGAGTTTCCTCGATCCGGCCGCGAAGCTCGGCGCCATTCGTGCGGTGGCCGAAAAAGCTCACGCGGCCGGCAACAGAGCATTCGTCTATATTGCTGGGACGGAGTGCATCACCGCCAACGCCGCGAAATCGCCGCATTCCGTCGTCAAGGACCATCCGGACTGGCTTCAGCGCAAACTCACAGGGGAGCCCGCCGTCTTCACCGGCGGGGCGGCATTTTGGATCCGCTCCGGTGATGAAGACGTCTGGATCAGTCCCTACGCCGCCCCGTGGCGCAAAATTTATATGGAGCGCGTTCGCCAAATCGCCGCAACCGGCATCGACGGCATTTACGTGGATATTCCTTACTGGATGACCCACTTCGAGGGCTGGGAAGACTCCTGGGCGAGTTTCGACGATTTTACCGTCGCGGCTTTCAAGCAACAGACAAACCTCGATGCGCGCAGGGATTTGAGGCTCGGCGATTTCTCGGATGCGAATTTTCGCAAGTGGGTGGATTTCCGAATCGCGACCTTCACGGACTTCCTGCGCGAGATTCGCGAGAACGCGCGCGCCGTGAATCCGTCCATCATGGTTATTCCGGAAATCTATCCCGGCATTGAGCAGGAAGCTGTCCGCGTCGGCGCCGACGTCTATCAGCTCTATGGAGTCGTGGACGCCATCGCTCACGAGTACGAGTTCGGTCCCGGCGACCACATGGCTGGCTCCCGTGCTCCATTGGACTGGCTCCTCTATCAGGCGGGTATGCTCTCCTTTCGCGCGTTTGCCGCCGGCAAAGCCACCTGGCTCCTCAACTACTCGTGGGATGGCGACAAGAACATCGACCCGCGCGAGGCCATGAAGACGCTTGCCGCGTCGGAAGTCATGGCCGGCGTCAATTTCTGGGACGCTCCGGGGCACTCGATGGCGGGTTCCAACGACCTTGCGACGCGAACGCTGATTTTTCGCTGGATCGAGCGGAACGAAAAATTATTGTACGCGCCGCGCGCCCCGCTCAGCCCCATCGGGGTGTACTTTTCACCGGATTCGCGGAATCATGATCCCGCGCGCTTTCTGCCGGCTTTTCGCGGAACGCTGCTTCTTCTCCTCCAGGCGCACCGCGAGGTTCAGGTTGTCACTCCCCGGACCCTGGCTTCTTTCACCGGCCCGGCGCTGATTTTGCCGCAGGTTTCGGAGCTTTCGGAAGCGGAGCGTGCGCAACTCGCCGCCTTTACGAATCGTGGCGGCCTTATCTTCATCACGGGCGCGGACGCGACCCATCTTCCGGCATCGCCCGCGGTGTTCCGCTCCGCGGCGATACCGGGGGCGGCCCACCTCGCGCGGCTCGAAAAAGACTTTGCGCAAGCCTCGCAATCGCTTGATCGTCAATTCCTCTCTTCGCTGCCTCGCAATCCCCGCCTCACCCTAGAGGCTTCACCCAGCGTGGTCGCGTATCCTGCCTTGGTGGATGGCAGGCTCCACGTGTTCTTCGTCAATTTCTCCGGCATCGTTCCGCACCAAAAAGTCACGCCCGCGATCGAGAGTTCCGCGCGTATCATGGTTCCTGCCGGAGGGAACGCGGCTCTTTCGTTTCTGCCGTTTCTCGGAATCGAGCGGAAAATCAGCGGCGAGCGCTCCGGAAAGAATCTCGTTTTTCATCTTCCGCCTTTTGACCGTGGTGCGGTGGTCTGGCTCAATGATTCCCACTGAATTGGCGCCCGCCACGCGGCCCGCGACGGGGAGAAGCCGGTGAAGCTTTCGCCGGGAAAGCAAAAGGGGCTCGCGGCGCTCTCCAGCGAACGCGGCGTCATCGCCGCGCTGGCGCTCGACCAGCGCAGCGCCCTCCGCAAGCTCTTTTCCGCCGCTTCCGGCGAACCGCCGGAGACGATTTCTCCGGCTCTGCTCGCCGCTTTTAAAACGCGCGTTAGCGCCAAGCTCACACCATATGCAAGCGCCATCCTCCTCGACCCCGAAATCGGCTTGTCCGCTGCCGCGGCCCGCCATTCATCCGCGGGCCTGCTCCTCGCTTACGAACGGACCGGCTACGACAAATTGGTCCCCGGCCGTCTGCCTGCCACGCTCGAGGGCCTTTCCGTCGCGCGATTGCGGCAGGCCGGCGCGGACGCCGTCAAAGTCCTGCTCTACTACTCGCCCTTCAGCGCGACGGAGACCAACCGCGTCAAATCCTCCTGGGTTGAACGCGTCGGCGCCGAGTGCGCTTCGGCTGACCTCCCCTTTTTTCTCGAGATCGTGTGCTACCACGACGACATGGACGAAAAGGGACCCGAATTTGCCCGCATCAAGCCGGAAGCCGTGACTCGCTCGGTCGAGGAATTTTGCAAGCCTCGCTATGCCGTTGACGTCATCAAAATCGGCGTCCCGGTGAACATGAAGTTCGTCGAATCCTCGAACAATCCCCCCGGCTCCGCCCTTTATACTCGTGAGCAGGCCGCCGCGCACTTCCGCCGCGCTTCCGATGCCTGTTCGCTTCCCTTCATCTATTTGTCCGAGGGTGTTTCGAATGAACTCTTCGCCGAAGCTCTTGATTTGGCGGCCTGCGCCGGCTCTGCATTTTCCGGCGTCCTTTGCGGACGTGCGGTCTGGCAGGATGGCGTCCCGGTTTTCGCAAGGGAGGGCGAAGCGGCGCTCGACCGATGGCTCGAAGAGCAGGGTGTCAGGAACATTCAAAATGTGAACGCTCGTCTCGCCGCGGCCTGCCCCTGGCCGCAGAGACTTGGCGTTCCACTCGCCAGGCCGGAGTAGATGGTTCATGTTTCTCTGCATCAGTCCGAACCCCGCCGTTGATAAGCGCATCACGCTGACGGCGCTCGTTCCCGGTGAAATTCATCGCGCCGCCGCTGTGCAGAGTTTTCCAGGGGGCAAAGCCGCCCACGTCGCGATGACGCTGAAGGCATTAGGCGCCGAACCCCACTGGATCGGCCTTTGCGGTGGACCCGCGGGCGAGCAGGTTCAGAAGGGTTTGCGTTCCCTGGGCATCCGCGTCCATTGCACGCCCGCAACCGGCCAGACGCGCACAAATCTCGAAATCCTGGAGCACGGCGGCCGCGTCACCGAGATCCGCGAAGCAGGAGAAACGGTATCCGCGGCGGAAATCGCCGGCTTCGAAGCTGATTGCAAAAAGCTGTTCGCTGAAGCCGGCGAGACCGCAACCGTAATCTTCTCGGGGAGCCTGCCGCCGGGGGCGCCCACGGACCTTTATGCCACTCTTATTTCCGCCGCGCAGGCTTCCGGCTGCCGCGCCTATCTCGATACAAGCGGCGAACCGCTGCGCTCGGCTCTTTCCGCCGGGCCCGGCTTCGTGAAACCCAACCGCGACGAGGCTGCCGCCCTTTTGCATTACTCTCTCGATTCACCGGCCGAATCCGCGAAAGCTGTCGCGGACCTCATCCGGCAGGGCGCCCGGAGTGCCGCTCTGAGCCTGGGATCCCGCGGCATGTTCTACCAAGCCGCAAACGATTCGGCGCTTCTCTTTGCGCCCGCCCTTCCGTTGCAACCGCGTTCGACGGTCGGCTGCGGCGATGCGGCCCTTGCTGGTTTTGCCTTTGCTCTCTCCCGCGGCCGCCCACCGGACGAGGCCCTGCGTCTGGCCGCCGCCTGCGCCGCCGCCAATTGCCTTGCCGATTCTCCCGGCGGCGTGCGTCCCGAGGTGATTCGGGATTTCGCCTCTCAGCTTCGCGTCGAAACGTTTCTGGCCGCACCCTAGCATTCCCTTGCCGCTCATTCCCGCCCTGTGGCACACTGAAGGCAGAGAAATAAAACGAAATATTCCGTAAACAAACGTAATTTGGTTTCGCACTTGTCCGTGGTCGTCGAGGAAACCCAAATGCCCGCTTCCGGTTCGCCCATTCGCAGCACGCGCACTCTTCCCGAAATACTCTCTCAGCCCGCCGCGTGGCTCGCCTCGCAGCGCGAAGCTGCGTCCGCGGCTTGCTTCCCGTCCGCGCTCCAGAGCCTGCATGACGCTTCAGAACTCCTGTTTGTCGGCTGCGGTTCGAGTTTCTATCTCGCGGAGGCGGCTGCTTCCGCATGGACCCTTCTCGCCGGCAAAAAAGGGCGGGCGCTGCCAGCCTCGGAACTGTTGCTGTTTCCAGACCTGTGCGCGCTCGATTCACCGGGCCTGAAAGCCGTCATCATTTCACGTTCCGGCCGCACATCCGAAGCGATTCGCGCGGCGGACTTCCTGAAGAACCGCCGCAAGATGGAAACCATCGGCATCACCTGCTGCTCCTCTTCGGAACTCGCCGCGATCTGCCATGCCACGGTCGCGCTTCCTTCCGCCGATGAGACCAGCATGGTCATGACTCGTTCCTTCACCTCGATGCTCCTCGCGCTCCTCCGTCTTGCTTGCCCGCCTCCTTCGGGCGGGCTGCTGACCGACGCCTTTGCCTCCGCCTCCGCCGCGGTCGGTTCGCGCATCCAGCCATTGAGCGAGCGCGCCGAATCCTTCGTCCTGCAACACGACTTTGCTGATTACGTCTATCTCGCGCAAGGTCCCTTCTTTCCTATTGGCCGTGAAGCCGCCCTCAAGATGACCGAAATGTCGTGCTCCTACGCGCAGGCCTATCACACGCTCGAATTCCGGCACGGCCCGAAGTCCATTGTCTCTCCGGAGACCTGCATCACCTTCCTGCTCAGTGAGACCGGCCTCGAGGCCGAAACGGAAGTCTTGCTGGAAATGAAGCACTTGGGCGGCGTCATTGTCGCCATCTGCAACCGTGCTTCGCGTTCTGTGCGCCACGCCGCCGATTTTCTCTTTGAGCTTGAGGCCGGCGTCCCGGAAATCGCCCTGCTCGCTCCGTTTCTCGTGCTCCCTCAGTTGCTCGCCTTCCACACCGGCTTGAAAAAGGGCTTCAATCCCGATGAGCCCAAACATCTCAGCCGCGTTGTGATTCTCGACTGAACATGGCGGCCCCTCCCAGCTGCGACGTCAGCGTTGTCGGCGAATTGAATCTTGACCTTGTTCTGTACGGACTTCCGGCGGAATTCGAGCTGGATCGCGAGCATCTCGCCTCCGCCATGAGCCTCACGCTCGGCAGTTCGTCAGCCATCTTCGCCCACAACCTGGCGCTTCTCGGCACTCGCGTTGCCTTCCATTCCGCCGTCGGCGAAGACCCGCTTGGCGAGCTTTGCCTTTCCCGTCTCCGGCAAAGCGGTACCGACGTTTCCGCGGTAAAAAAAATCGCGTCAACCCAAACCGGCCTTACCGTCATTCTTCCCCGCCCGCGCCAGCGCTATATCCTCACCTATCCGGGCGCGATGGCCGTCATGCGTTTCGAGGACCTCGACCTGGACCGCGTCCTTGCGGCGCGTCATCTCCACATCTCTTCCTTCTTTCTTCAGCGCGCCCTTCGTCCGCGCATTCCCGATCTCTTCCTTCGCGCGAAGCAGGCCGGCCTCACGACCTCCCTCGACACCAACGACGACCCCGATGGTCTTTGGGACGTGGACCTGCCGGCGGTGCTGAAGTCCGTGGACATTCTCCTCCCCAACGAAACCGAGGCCTGCCGGCTCGCGCGCCGCGACACGCCCGAAGAGGCCTTGCGCATCCTTGCCGATTACGTCCCGCTGGTCGTCATGAAGTGTGGAGAAAGAGGCGCAATCGCGCGCCGTGGCGCCGGGGAGATCGCCTCACCGGCGGTGCCAGCGCAAACCGTGGACACCATTGGCGCCGGCGACAGCTTCGATGCCGGCTTCCTTCATAACTATCTTCGTGGTCTTCCCCTCGCGGAGTGCCTTCGTCTCGCAAACCTCGCCGGCGCTCTTTCCACCACGCGCCCCGGCGGAACCGAAGCCTTCCGCGACGCCGCTCACCGTCTCGCGTTCCTGCGCCGCTAATCTCTCAAAGGCCGCGGGTGCTCATTGCGCTGGCGCTGCTTCCAGCAGCAAGCTCCCCTGAAAGTCCACATCCAGCTTGGCTGCCGGGCCCTCCGCCATCCCATAGTCCTTTCCGTTCACGTAATCCACCACGTGATATGCCTTTCTTTCGAGGCCTCGCAATTCCACGGCGCCTCTGTATTTCCCCGTTTGCCCGCCGGTTTTTCCCGGAGGCTCCGCCGCATAGAATGCGTAGTACATCTTTCCGTCTTTTGAAATCGCGTATCCTTCCGGCACATCGTATCCATACACATACAAGTCCCGAAACTCGCCTTTTGACAGCATCTTCTCGTTGTACAACCCGATCCATTTCTTCCAGACCGGCTCCTTCGCCGGGCTCAGGAAAACGTTCGCGTACTTCCGTCCGTAGTCCGGCCAGGTGAATTTCGTCCCCAGCACGCCGCCGGTCCCGAGCGTTGAAGCGAAGTCGCTGCCCGTATCTTGTTCTTCTCCGCCGCTCGGTTGCGAAATCTGCGTCAGCTCCACGTGATCGCCGTAAACCGCCGCCGACGGCCCCAGCAGCGCTTTGTACATCTTCATCCGCCGGCGCACCTGCACCGAGCCCACCGGATCCGCTGTCACCGCCTGATCCATGTAACGCAGCCACGCCAGGCTCGGCGGCGTCCCGCACGGGCAGCTCTGGGTCACGCTATCGGCCTTCAGCGCGCGCGTGGTCTCGAAAATCTCCTTGTAAACCTCGCCCATCGCGTTCACGGAATCGTAGGGCGACTTGTGATGATGCTTCGGGTTGTAGCACTTCGGCGTCGCATAAATATTGTCCAGTTTGTGCCCGTCGAAGTCCCAATCCCGAATGAACTTCTCCGTCAGCTTCTTGTAGTATTCGCGAACTTCCGGAACCGCAGGACAGAGCGTTGCCAAATTCCGCGTCATCCGCGCGGGTTTACCATGCTCATCCAGCACGAGCCAGTCCGGGTGCTGCTTCACGACCTCCGAGACCACATACTTGTGCCCGCCGTATCCGTATTTCCCATCCTCCGCCGCCAGCGGCAGCCACCACAGCTGTACCTTGATTCCCTGCGCGTGGAAGTCCTTCACCATGTTCTGAATCGCATCGCCCGGGAACGTGTCTCTCCTGGGCTCCCAGTCCCCGTAATCGTTAAACCACCGGTCATCCAGCGTCGCCCAGTGAATCCCCAGTTGCTTCAGCTTCGGAACCGTCCCCAGCATCTGCTTCGGCGTGACGTCCGACTCATATCCCCAGCCGCACCAGCTCACTGCGTAGTTCTCGTCATTGTTCTTCGGCCGCGCCAGCCCTTCGCGTTCCACGGCCTGTGACCACGTATGCAGCGGCTCGTAGTAGTCGCCCCGGTATACATTCAAAAACACTCGCGGTGTCCCGAAGCTTTCTCCCTTGTTCAGCGTCGCCTCCGCTGGAATCCTGACTCCCGCCTCGACTCTGCCATCCGCCGTGGTGGCCGTCGGGATCGAAACAGGCAAAGGAAGCGTCTCCAGGTGCCCGATGGCCACTCCCGTTGCCCGCGTCCAAAACGCCACCACCGGAATCCCTCCGCCGACTCTGCCGAGATCGTCCTTCACCTCGACGGGCACGCCGAACGGATTTTCCTGGCTGAATTTCGCGGGAATCGCCAGCACGTCATCCTTCCCCCACTTCAGGCTCGATCCGAAGAACGCGTACATTTCGTTTGGCTTCGCGTTCGGGTCGGCCAGACTGGCATTCAGTCTCTGGCTCCCAAGCACGACGTCCTCAAGCTTCACCGCGTTGTCCCCTTTGTTCTGGTAACTCGCCGATACCAAGGCCAGCGATGGAAAATCGTCGTACACCTCGATGGTCAGCACCTCTTCGAGTCCGGTGCTCGGGCTTTGCCCTCGTACGCTGACCCGCTTGCCTGCCGCGCCCAGCTTTCCGCTCGCCTCCGCAACCTGCGCATGCGCCAGATCTCGCGCAAAGTCCGCAACCTCCCCCGCCTCTGTCCTCACTCGTATGCCGGGGCCCTTCTCTTCAAACGTTCTCGTTGTGTTTCCCTCCCGCAGCGCTCCTTGCAAGTCTCCGTTCCGGCCAAGCCGAAACTCCGCCGCTTTCGTCACCACCCGGATTTCGTTCTCTCCGGCTTGCACGGTAACCGAGGACGCCGGCAACGGCTTCTCCGCCGTGGTTTCGCTTTTCTTGCATCCAGCCGCAAAAGCAAGCGCTCCCGCCAGGAACAAAATGGCGCTCCTCCCGAAATTCGTGCTCACGGCCGCCCTCCCCGGAATTGCGCAAAAATCTTCTCCGCGTTCTCGTGATACACCTTTTTCAAAATCGGGTCCGGCAGTCCCAGCCCGTAAATCTCCCATCGCCCGTTCTCCGGATAGTCCCAGTAAGGAAAGTATTCGTCTTCCGTCTCGAGCCACCGGAAATAATTCCGGTACATCTCCGGCGAGGGTTCCGCGTCCGTCCCAAACATGATGCGATCCTGAAACTCCGTGAAAAATTTCAGCGCCCGCCGCGGCTGCCTTCCCAGCTCCGCCTCCCTCGCCCCAAACTCCACATACATGTTCGGATATTCCCTCAGCCACGCGGAAACCGCGTCCAGATTCTCCGGCCAGTTCGCTACGTGCAGAGCGATGAAGGTCGTGTGCGGATGCTTCGCTACGATATGGTTTCGTTCCTTCAGCAGTTCCAGTTTCGCCGGATAGTTCGGCCCATGGAAGCTCCAGGTGGGATTGTGCATCAACTCCTCGTAGCGCTCATTCCTGGCATCGGCCGGAGTAAAGAACGCTTCCGGGTCTGTCGAGTGAATCGCCACGGGAATGCCCAGCCTTCCGCACTCCTCCCAGACCGGGTCCATTCGCGGGTCGTCAATCGCCACAAGTTTTCCGCTCTTGTCGCGAACCCCCAGTCCCCAGTCCTTCAGAATCTTCAGGCCGCGCGCCCCGCGCTTCACCGCGTCATCCAGTTGCGCCACCATCAGTTCGCTGAAGTGGGGATCGTCGATTTTGCTCCAATCCATTTGGGTGAATACCACGAAGCGGTCCGGATAGGGCTTCACCATTTTGTCCAGCACCCCTTGCAGCTTATCGCCCCACATGCCCGTCAGAATCACGATCCTTCTCACATTCGCCGCGTCCATGCGCTTCACCACTTCTGCAGGCGGAATCTGCTCGCCGTGCCCCCCGGCGTCGTCCACGTGGTTGTGCATGTCAATCACATAGAACTTTGCCCGAGCGATCTCGTGGTGCGCCAGGTGGACCATCGGCGCCGGCTTCCAGTCTTTTAAGAGCAACGTCATCTTCTTCTCGGCATTTGGATCTTGTCCGTACTGGATATCCTGTGCGGCTGCGGCCATCGGCAAGCACATGGCTGCAAGCAGAATGACGGCCAACCGGAGTCGATGCGGAAGAATCATGGATGCTCCCGGAGTCTGAGAGTTTCGGTTTGCTACGGGAAAGCCTACTCTCAAACGATATAAAAAGAAATAAAAAGAACACAAACGAAAGCTAGGTCCGCGATATCGCGGGTTCGGAACGAGCCACCGCCAGTGCCGGCCTCCGCGGCCTCTGCGAGAGCGACATCTCACACCGTTCCTGCCACCGGCAGGGAAGCGCTCCCCAATCCCCTGGGACCTAGCCGCTGGTCAGTCCGCGCTCGTAAGCTCTGCCTTCGGTAACGTCTCCTGGGTTGAACGCCTTTGCTTCCCGGGCCCACACGCCACGCCAGCATTTCCCCGCTTGACGTGACTCCGCGCGTTGACTTTTCTTTCCGCGCTCCATAACCTTGTATGTTTCACCTGACGGTTGTCTTGCTCGCTGAGGCGGCCGTGCCACTCATTCTCCCTCGGAGGAAGGAATGCCCGTCAAAGTTGGGATCAATGGCTTCGGCCGCATCGGCCGCAACATCATGCGCACCGCCATCGACGACAAAGACATTCAGTTCGTCGCCGTCAATGACGTCACCGACGCCAAGACCCTCGCGCACTTGCTCAAGTACGATTCCGTTCTCGGCAATCTGCCCCACAACGTTACCCACACCGACGATTCCATCAGCGTCGAGGGCCGCTCCTTCAAAGTCTTCAAGGTCAAGGACCCCGCCGAAATCGACTGGGCTTCCGTCGGCGCCGATATCGTGGTCGAATCCACCGGCCTCTTCACGAAAGGCCCGGATGCCAGAAAGCACCTTCGCGGCCCGGTGAAGAAAGTGGTCATCTCCGCCCCCGCCGACGGTCCGGACGCCACCTTTGTTCTTGGCGTCAACGACAAAACCTACGATCCGGCCAAGCATAACGTTATTTCTAACGCTTCCTGCACCACCAACTGCCTCGCGCCCGTCGCTAAGGTTCTCCAGGATACCTTCGGCATCCACAGTGGCACCATGACTACCATCCACTCCTATACCAACGACCAGCGCCTGCTCGACCTCCCTCACAAGGATCTCCGCCGGGCCCGCGCCGCCGCCATCAACATGATTCCCAGCTCCACCGGTGCTGCCAAGGCCCTGCACCTCGTCATCCCCGAGCTGAAAGGCAAGCTCGATGGCTACGCTATGCGTGTTCCCACTCCCAACGTCAGCGTCGTCGATCTCACCGTCTTTGTCGAAAAGCCCGCTACCAAGGATTCCGTGAACGCCGCGCTCAAAGCTGCTTCCGCCGGCGCCATGAAAGGCATCCTGGGTTACACCGAGGAGGAACTCGTCTCCGCCGACTTCAAAGGCAACTCTCATTCCTCGATTGTGGATGCCGATTACACCAAAGTCGTCGGCGACCGCTGCGTCAAGGTTCTGGCTTGGTACGACAACGAGTGGGGCTATTCCTGCCGTTGCCGCGACCTCATCAAGCTGCTGGCGTCCAAATTCTGACGAAAGCCGCGGGATGCCGACGGAGGCAGCAGCTTCTTGGCGCCGCCGGTCAGTCGTGGCCCGCAACTTCACTATATGGATAAGCTCACTATCAAGGACCTCGATCTCAAAGGCAAGCGCGTCTTCCTTCGCGTGGACTTCAACGTGCCCCTGAAGGACGGCGTCGTCACCGACGATACGCGCATCCGCGAGACGCTGCCCACCCTGCGCCTCGCCGCCGAAAAAGGCGGCCGGCTGGTCTTGGCCTCGCATCTCGGCCGGCCGAAGGGCGGACCCGATGCCAAGTATTCCTTGCGTCCTGCCGCCGCCAAATTGCAGGAGCTCCTGGGCAAGCCCGTCGCTTTTGCGGCCGATTGCATCGGCCCAGGAGCCGAATCGCAGAGCAAAGCGCTTCGCGACGGCGAAATCCTGGTCCTCGAAAACGTCCGCTTCCATCCCGAAGAGGAAAAAAACGACGAGAATTTCTCAAAAGCCCTCGCCGCCAATTGCGACCGCCTTTTCGTTTGCGACGCTTTCGGCTCCGCGCATCGCGCGCACGCTTCCGTTGTGGGCATCACGCGCTTTGTGGATAAAGCCGCGGCCGGTTTGCTGATGGAAAAAGAACTCCAGTACATCGGCAAAGCCATCACGAATCCCGTCCGGCCTTTCGTCGCCATTCTCGGCGGCGCGAAAGTCAGCGACAAAATCGAAGTCGTCGAAAACCTCATGAAAATTGCCGATGCGATGCTCATCGGCGGCGGAATGGCTTATACCTTCCTGAAATCGCAGGGCATCCCCATCGGCAAATCCCTGGTTGAGGAGGATAAACTCGACCTCGCTCGCAAGATACTCGCGGACGCAACGCAGAAGCATTTCAAGCTGCTGCTTCCCCTCGACCACGTCGTCGCGCCCGAATTCAAAGCCGATGCGCCCGCCAAGACGGTCGATATTTCCGCTACTCCCGCCGGTCAAATGGGCCTCGATATCGGCCCCAAAACCGTCTCCGCCTATTCCGCTGAAATCGCCAAGGCAAAAACCATCGTCTGGAACGGCCCCATGGGCGTCTTTGAAATGCCCGCGTTCGCCAAAGGCACTCTGGAAATCGCCAAAGCCGTTGCCGATGCCACATCCGCCGGCGCTACGTCCATCGTCGGAGGCGGTGATTCCGTCGCCGCCGTCCATCAGTCCGGAGTCGCCGGCAGAATTTCCCACATCTCGACCGGCGGCGGCGCTTCCCTCGAATTTCTCGGCGGCGCCACTCTCCCCGGTGTCGCAGCTCTCACCGACAAATAGCATGGCAACCGACCACGAGCGGCTTGATCCTCGTCCCCGTTCCTTCCCGGTTTTCCGGCGGGCTCTGCCGGAATTCCCGGGAATCTGTCCCCTCCCGCTCCGAACGTATTCAGGAGTGCGCCCATGAGCCGCCGCCGGGTCATCGCTGGCAACTGGAAAATGTACAAGACCCTTGCCGAAACGCGTGCCTATTTCTCGGCGTTTCTGCCTCTCGTGCGCGAATCGCGGCACTGCGATATCGTCATTGCCCCGCCCTTCACGGCGATCTCAACCGCTGTCGATGCCGCGAAGGGCAGCAACGTCGACATCTCCGGCCAGAACGTTTCCTGGAGCAAGGAAGGAGCCTTCACGGGCGAAGTCTCCGCGCACATGCTCGCCGAAGCCGGCTGCCGCTACGTCATCATCGGCCATTCCGAGCGACGCCAGCTTTTCCGCGAAACCGACGACAACGTCTCAAAGAAAACGCTGATTTCCCTCGAAGCCGGCCTCACCCCCATCGTCTGCATTGGCGAAACACAGGAGGAACGCGACGCGGGACTCACGGAAGAAGTTCTGCGCCGCCAATTCGACGGGGGGCCCGGCGCGTTGACCGCCGCGGAGTTCTCCCGTATCCTGATAGCTTACGAGCCGGTGTGGGCCATCGGGACGGGGCGTACGGCGACCCCGGAGATCGCCGCGGAAGCCCACCGGTTCATTCGAATCTGCGCGGCTCGGCGCTTCTCGCGCGAGGCGGCCGCCGCGTTGCGGATTCTCTACGGCGGCAGCGTCAAGCCCGACAACATACAGGGTCTGATGGCGCAGGACGAGTTAGATGGCGCCCTTGTGGGCGGAGCAAGTCTCGACCCCAAGTCGTTTGCCGCCATCGTGAATTTCCGGTAGCACAGGCGCTCTGCCGGTGCTTCGGTCGGTGAGCCGAGGTGCCAGCCGGATCGAGATCGTGACGGAACGTGCGGCGAAGCCGTGCGGTTTGTCCAATTCGAGTTTGAGGTGCGTGGTATGGATTCAAAAGCAATCGTGAAGTGGACGTTCTCCATCCTCGTGGGGCTGATGGTCATTCTGATCGGCTTTCGCTTCGCGCCGTGGCTCCTGCGCACATTTTTCATCATCAATTGCCTGGTGCTGATGATCGTGGTGCTGCTGCAAAGCGGCAAGGCCGCGGACCTTGCAGGCGCCTTTGGCGGAGCCGGCAGCCAGACGGCCTTTGGCCCGCGCGGCGCCGCAAACGTGCTTTCGCGCGCCACCACTTGGTGCGCCGTGATGTTCATGGTCTGCGCTCTGGCGATGGTGCTGCGCACCGATAAGGCCGTCGAACAGGGCAGCTCGGTTCTCCAGCAGGTTTCGAAGCCGGCGCAGAGCGCGCCAAAACCCGCCGCTCCCGCTCCGGCCATTCCCGCGCCTTCCGGTTCGACGCCGAGCCCGGCGCCCGCGCAACCGGCGCCCGCTCAGCCAAAGAAATAAGCCGGGGAGAAGTCTCTGAACGGGGACGCCCGGCAAGGTGCAGGAATCGCGTTTCTCGACTATACTGTGTTGTGCTTGCGGTAGTGGCGGAACTGGCAGACGCACCAGCTTGAGGGGCTGGCGGTAGCAATACCGTGGAGGTTCGAGTCCTCTCTACCGCACCATTTTTCTCCTTCTTTCCTCTTCCCTCGGTTTGATTCTTCCGAATTCACTCTTCAATCTTGCCTTTTCCGAGCCGTCTGTCAGGGTTTAAGCGGAGGCGGGGATTTCGCGATTTTGGAGGCGATATCTTCCTCGTAGCTTTTTTCATGCAGGGTTTTTACCTTGGCAAATTCCTGCTGTGATGCCGCGGCATCGCCCATCGCGCGATAGAGACGCGCGAGACGGTAGTGCGGATCGGGATCGGAAGGATCAAGCCTTTCGGCGCGCCGCAGAGCCGCCAGAGCTTCCGGAAAATTTTTCTGTTCCATGAGGATCGTGCCGAGATCGATGTGAGCGATGCGCAATTCGGGCCGGAGTTGGGCGGCCTTGCGCAGCAGCGGCAGCGCCTTGTCGTATTCGTTGCGCTTCATGGCGATATCTCCGAGGTATGCGAGGGCCTGGGCGTTCTGCGGATCGACGTTCAATTCCGCCTCGAGGGCGGGCGCCGCAGCGTCGTAGTCCTTGCGCTTCCAGTAGAGATAGCCGAGGCCGAAATTAACGTTAGGTTCGCGGGGCGCGGCTTGCGCGGCGGCCTTGAATTCGTCGATGGCTTCAAGGGTGCGGCCGAGTCCGTCCAGCGCCTCGCCCATGAGCATGTGAGCGGCGGCGGAATTGGGATCCTTTTGCTCGATGTGCCGGAACTGATCGAGCGCGCAATCGTATTTTTTGGCCCAGAGGCAGCTTTGCGCGAGGACTTGGCGCAATTCCGTATTTTCGGGGTCGGTACTGGCGGCGACGGCCAGATGCTCGGCGGCTTGCGCGAATTTGCCGGAGCCGTAGTAGCTGAGGCCGAGCAAGGTGCGCGCCTGCTGGCTCCGCGGATCGGCCGCGAGAGCCGCGCTGAGCGGTCCCACGGCGGCAGAGAAGCGCCCTTGTTTGAATTCCGCGAGGCCGAGGTTGAGCTGGATGCCGGGGAGCTTCGGATCAAGCGCGAGGGCTTTTCGGTAGGCGGCGGCGGCTTCCGGGTACCTCTGCTGTTTCGCGAGGACGACGCCGAGGCTGGCGAAGGCGCCGGCATCACGAGGATTGCGTTCTGTGACGGCGCGCCAGGCGACAGCGGCCTCGCCGAGCTTGCCTTGCTGTTCGAGGGCGATGGCTTGTGCCGGCGTGGCTTGTGCGAACGCGGCAACGGGCGAAGCGAGCAGCACCAGCAGCGCAAGGGCGAGGCGGGCGCGGACGTAAGGAGAAGGTCGCGGGCCGTGACCGGGTATCTGGGGAAGGGGGGCGAAAGCCGGCTTGGGGAGTTCGCAAGAAGGGAGCAATGATAGCGGGGCGTCGCGGCGCAGCGTAAACACGGCGGAGACTACCACGATTGCGGGTGTTGCCGTCAAGAGTAACGTCATCTAGCTGAATTTTCCCGGGTTGCGCTGCTCGCCACGGACCAGCAGTGGATTGGGATGCCGCCGACAGGGCGCCCGCTGCCTGGGAGAAGGGAATCAGAGCAGGCGAGCCGCCTGCCAGGGCTGAAGGGATCTCGAAGGAGACGGAACGGCTTCGATTGGCGCCTGCCAAGGCCGTGCCGCACGGGATCAAGAGCCGCGATGGCGCTGCTGAATGTTACGGGCTGCCACAGCGCGAGGGAGAGCAAGGGAGGAAGGCGAGTGCCATCAAAGAAAAAGCCCCGCTCGCGGGAGGCGCGAGCGGGGCAGGGGGAAAACAGCTCCCCGGGGTGGTTAAAAGTAGATCTTCGCGCCGAGCTGCAGGATGCGCGGATCAAAGGTGGAGTTGAATTGGCCGAAGTTGGAGTTGCCGAAGGTGGTGTTGACGCCGCTAAATTCCGTGTGGTTCCAGGTGTTGAACGTTTCCAGACGGAGTTCGAGGCGGCTGCCACGAGACTCGCTCAGGCTAAAGCTCTTGAAGAGCGAGATGTTCCAGTTGTCCATGCCGGGGCCGCGAAGAGCATTGTGGCCCAGAGTACCCCAGGCGCCCAACGCCGGGAAGGCAAAGGCGCTGGGGTTGATGTACTGGATGACCTGAGCTTGCGTGGGGCTAACCGCATGCTCGTACGAAATCGAGCCGGTCAGATCAGGCCGATTGGAGCCCCCGACAAAGTTGCCGCCCTGATTGCCGCTAAGGCCGAGGTTCAGAGGCAGACCAGACTCCATGGTTACGATACCCGATACCTGCCAACCGCCGACCGTGCTGCGCACGAAGCGGCTCTGGCTGTGCCGGAACACAGGTATGTCATAGATGAAGTTGACGACGGCCACGTTGCGGCGATCGTAGCCGCTGGGGCCATTGTCATAGACCCATCCGGCGTAGGGATTGGAAACGCCGCCCAAGTCGCCACCGCCGCTGCCCGCTGTCGTTGGATCAACGGCTTTCGACAGGGTGTACATGGCGCGCAGCGTCAAGTCCCGGCCAACCTGTGAATTGAGGTCGACCTGGAGGCCGTTGTAGTGAGTATTGGCTTCGTTCTCGGCCATGTTGATATTGGTGAAACCAGGGTACGTGAGACCCGAGGTCTGATAAGGAGCGTTTGCGGCAAGTAGCGCCCCGAGATTAGCTTCGGGAGGCAGGTTAATTTGGCGGTAGTCGTTTTGATGCCGACCCTGGTTGCCGACGTAGCTGACCGACAGCACGGTCCTGGTGCTCAAGGAATGCTGGACGCCGATACTGTACTGGTAGCTGGCTGGGAGGTTGTAGTTATCCAGGGCCAGGCCCGTGATGCCAGCGGGGTTGATGGGCCGAGCCGCCGCCGTGCCTGTATTGAGAGCAAGGCTCGGGTTGGTCATTTCCACGCCGTTGAGGCTGACCTGCAAGCTGAACGGAATGTTGGGACCGGCGTTGTACATATCGTTGCCCTGGATGCGTTCGTACATGATACCGAATCCGCCACGGAGAACGGTCTTTCCGGCACCGGTCAAGTCATAGGCGAAGCCGAGACGCGGACCGAAGGCGGCCCAGTGATTATTGACGAGGCCCTTCGGAACGCCGTTCTGACCGGGGATGCCGATGCCATTGAGGTAGAGCGGAACGCCGGCAAGGATCGGGTTGGGGCTGGTGCCCAAGCCAGGGCTAGCCGCCGTGCAACCGGGGTCGCTGGCACCGCTGCAGATCGTATTGTTGCTGTCAAAAGTTGCCGCCAAAGAAGGATTGTACAGTGAGGGGTAGAAGTTACCCATACGGTTGTTGGCTTCATAGGTGTGCGGAACGCCATCCCAGCGGAGGCCGAGGTTGAGGGTCAGACGGTGCGTGGCGCGCCAGTTATCCTGGACATAGGCAGCCCAGGAAACGTTGTTCCAGAAGCCGTGGTCTTGAACCGCCAGTTCCTGATAGTTGTTGGGGACGCCGAGCAGAAAGTCCGCGAAATCGAGGCCATTCTTGTTCGGCCCAGAACATATGCTGCAGGTGTAGCTGCCGTCAAAGCTGAACCCACCCTGGGTCTGGCCGAAAAGGTCCTGGACCTTTTTGTAGATGGCCCAGCTACCACCCATCCTGATCTGGTGAGATCCCTTGGTCCAAGAGACATCATCGCGGATCTGGTAGTCGTCGGCTTTATTGCGCCACGGCCAACTGGAGATTTCAAAATGCGTGCCGGTGGTGCCGTTCAAATCAATGTTGGGGATGCGGTTCAGGTTATTGGGTCCGGTGAAGAGGCGGGAATTCGCCGAGTTATACCCCGTCGGAAGCGCCAGGCTGCTGAGGCCGGTGGAGGCAAACGGAATGATGTTGATGCGGTTGCCGTTGTAGTTGAACGCGACCTCATTGATGAGAGTCGGGCTGATGGTGTAGGTGGTGTGGACAACGGCGCTGTAAGACGGGTTGCCGAAGGTGTCGCCCACGGTGGGGACGTTGTCTCCGCTCCACTGGCTATTCGCAAAGTTCTGGGTAACCTGTTCGGCGATGAAGTGGCCGAAGACCGAGAACTTACTCGTGAAGTTGTGATCGATCCGGACCACTTCCTCTTTGAGATTTGTCGGCGCGCTGGTAGCGCCGAAGAATTTATTGCCGTTGGTGGGCTTGGGGAAGATGCCGGCGTTAACCAAGGCGGCCGCGTTCGGATTGATCATGCAGCTTGGAATTTTGTTTCCCGGGAAGGGCTGACCTTGAACGATACCTGCCGGGGCAACGCCGCCCGGGCAGTTGGCAAAAAGGACGCTCGGCGCGACCTTGGTGGCCGACGGGACATTGATAACGGTCCCAACGGAGCTGAAGTCTCCATTGTAGGTAGCGGGATCCGGCACCAACTGGCCGCTGGCCGGAGTGCCTTGAACCAATCTGCGCCATTCCATGTTGTAGAAAAAGAAGGTGCGCTTTTTGTCGGGGTTGTAGAAGTGGCCGAGTGTAACGGGGCCGCCGACGTTGAAGCCGAAGACGTTAAGACGCAACTCCGCAACTGGATTGGGAGCCGGGTTGAAGAAGTAGCGTGCGTCGAAGGCGTCGTTGCGGTTGAATTCCCAAGCCGAAGCGTGCAGCGTGCTGGTGCCGGACTTGAGAACCATCGTCATTGTGCCAGCGGAAGAGAGGCCGTAATCCGCGCTGTAGTTGGAAGTAAGAGCACGAAACTCCGCGATAGCGTCGGTTGAGGGGGCGATGCTCATGCCGCCGGCGCCGCCGCGGTCATCATTTTCGCCGCCGTCCAGCAAATAAATGTTGTGATTTTGGCGCATGCCATTGAATTCCACGCTGGCATTGCCGCCAACCGGGGTGTTGACCACACCGGTAATCTGGCTGGAGGCGCCGGGAGTCAGCGCGGCGAGCTGATAGATGCTGCGACCATTGATGGCAATCTGGGACATCTGCTGGCTGGTAATGACGTTGCTCTGTTCGCCGGAGTCCTGCTGAACACGAATGGCGTTGGCTTCCACCGTGACGGTTTCCGCGGCAGCGCCAAGCTCCAATTGGAAGTCGATGCGGGCGCGATCGCCGACCTGCAGCAGAACGTCTTTCTTTTCCGCCGCTTTGAAGCCGTTGGCTTCGGCCTTGATCACGTAGTGACCGATGTGCGCGTCAGGGATTACATATTGACCGGCATCATTGGTCGTGATGGTCTTGCTGAGACCGGTTTCGACGTTGGTCGCCGTGATCTTCACGTTGGCGATGACCGAGCCCGAAGGATCGGTGACCGTGCCGACGATCGTGGCTTCCTGAGCGAAAGCGAGAATGGGCAACCCGAGAAGAAGAACGCCAAGCACGAGTGCATGGCGTTTGGTGAACTGCTGGATAAAACGACCGAGACCCCAAAAACACAACGAGGAAAGACGGTTCATTCGTATGCCTCCACACCCCCGGCGATTTGGCATCGCCGTTAACGTTCACGGAGCTTCCTCCCCAGAGGCGGCATTTGTCAAGCACTTTTTTCAATTTTCCTTAACAATATCGTAATTGCAGGGCGATTTTCGGCGGGGAAATAGGCGGTTTTTCGGTCCATTTTTCGGGATTTGAGAGCGGAAGGCGCTCGCAGGGGCGAGCCAAGGGCGCCGATAGCGGACTTCTTTATCGAAGTAAAACGATTTCAGTGATTTAGCGGCTGATCTGTGGGATTTTGAAGCGCGGGCGAGGTCCGTTGTGGCGGGCGGCGCCGAAAATGGCGTTTGAAAAGCAGGATGGAGCGAATGGGAAGAAGTGAAGCGTTTAATTTCTTCGCAGGTCTTGAATTTTTGCTGCTTCGTTTCTCAGCGGCCTACAGATGAGGGCGCACGCGGGCCGGCCTGAAGACCGGCCACGCGATGCAGGTGAGGAAAGGGATCCGCAAGCGAGGATTTCAGCGGGCGGCGATGTCGAGTTTTGTGGTGATGAGGTCTGTGGAATTACCGCCAGCCATGATGTCAAACGGGGCAGGCTCGACGACGCGGCGCATGTCGCGATCGAGGTAAGAGAGTTCTTCGGGGCCGAGGGTGAATTCCACGGTCTGTGTTTGGCCGGGATCAAGGGTGATGCGCCGGAAGCCGCGGAGTTCTTTCACGGGACGGGTGACGAGACTGTACTGCTGGTGAATATAGAGTTGCACGACTTCATCACCGCGGAGGGAGCCGGTATTGGTGACGTCCACGGAGATTGTCGCGGAGCCGCGGGGGCCGATGGTTTCCGGTGTGGCCTTGAGATTCGAATACTTAAATGTGGTGTAGCTGAGTCCCCAGCCAAAGGGAAATAGCGGAAGGGTGGAGGCCCCGAGATATTCGCGATGCGCGGAAGGCTTTTGATAGTAGTAGTCGGGCAGCTGGCCGACCGAGCGCGGAACGGTGATGGGGAGCCTTCCGGCGGGATTGTAATCGCCGAAGATGACGTCGGCCATGGCGGTCCCGCCTTCCTGGCCGAGATACCAGCCATCGAGAATCGCGGGAACGTGCTCGGCGATGAAGTTGATGGAATTCGGCCGTCCATGCTGGAGGAAGACGATGGTGGGCTTGCCGGTGGCGAGGATAGCTTTGGCGAGATCGTCCTGATTGCCGAGGAGATCAAGGTCGTCGCGATCGCCGGGATGATTGACGGCCCAGGCTTCGCGCGAGGTCTGTTCATTGCCGCCGAGCGCAAGGATGACGACATCGGCCTTGCGGGCGACGGCCACGGCTTCTTCGATGCGCTTGGCGTTGAGCGCGGGATCGCCGAGCACGACTTTATCGGCGTTCCAATCGGGATCGGATTCCGTGATTTTGCAGCCGAGCGCGTAGAGAACTTCGGCGGAGGAGCCGACTTTGTTCTTGATGCCCTGGAGGAGGCTGACGCCGCGGCCGGGATTGTCGCTGTAGCCGCCGAGATGAACCTCGGCGGCGTTCGGTCCGATGACGGCGATTTTTTTATATTTGCCTTTGGGCAGCGGAAGCAGATGGCCTTCGTTCTTCAAGAGAATGATGGCTTCGCGCGCGGCTTTGAGCGCGAGCTGCCGGTGCTCGGGATTGTTGGTGATTTTTTCGGCGTAGGCGGGGTCCACGAAGGGATCATCGAAAAGGCCGGCGAGGAATTTCACGCGGAGAAGGCGAGCGACGGCGCGGTCAATCTGCGCTTCGGAGACCTGGCCCTGATGAACCGCCTCGATAAGGCTGGGATAGGCGGCGAAGAAAGGGAGTTCGATATCCACGCCGGCATCGAGGGCAAGGCGGGCGGCGGCGGCATTGTCCGGAACGAGGTGATGGACGGTGCGGAGTTCGGTGATGCCGAAGTAGTCGGAGGTGACGGCGCCCTGAAAACCCCACTCGCGGCGAAGAATGTCGCCGAGGAGATGCCTGTTGCTATGGGAGGGAATGCCGTCAATTTCGTTGTAGGAGGGCATAACGTTCGCGATGTGGCCCTGTTTGACGGCGATTTCGAAGGGACGGAGGAAATCATCGCGGACCACGCGCTCGGAGTAGTTGCCGGGACCGACGTTGGTGCCGGACTCGGGCTGGCCGTGAACCGCGAAGTGCTTGGCGGTGGCGGTGACGTGGGATTTGTCGATGAAAGGACCGGGCCCCTGGAATCCGCGGACGGCGGCGAGGCCGATTTGCGAGACGAGGTAGGGGTCCTCGCCGTAAGTTTCTTCGGTGCGGCCCCAGCGAGGGTCGCGGGCGAGATCGAGGACCGGAGCGAGGCACTGCTGGGCGCCGGCAGCGCGGGCTTCGGCGGCGACGGCGGAGAAGACGTCGTGAAGGAGCGCGGGATCCCAGGTGGAAGCCAGCGCGATGGCTTGCGGATAGGAAGTCGCGCCGGGAGCGACGAAGCCATGAAGGCACTCGACGTGAAAGAGGACGGGGATGCCGAGGCGCGTGTTGTCCCGAACCCATTTCTGGACGGTGTTGGTGTATTCGGCCATGGTGCGGGCGTTGCGGCCTTCGCCGGGGCGGGAGATTTGGCCGATGCCGTCCTTGAGGACGATGGCGGCCTGGCTGGGGAGGAAGTTGCCTTTTTCATCGACAAAGAACGTTTTCTGGACGTTACGAAAGCCGGGGTTTTCCCAAGCGCTGCCCATTTGGGCGACTTTTTCTTCGAGGGTCATGCGGGAGAGGAGATCGGCGATGCGCTGCTCGATGGGGAGCTTGGGGTCGCGGTAGGGAGGCGTGCTTTGCGCGGTGACGAGAGCGGCGAAGAGCAGAGTGAGCGCGAGCGAAAGGAGCGATACGGGGACGAGCAGGCGGGTTCGAAGGGCGAAGGGCATGCAGCCTCCAGAGTTGTGGGAAATCGGCGATCGAGCGTCCGAGCCGCGGGGTACTGTACATCAGCGTGAACGTTTACGCTAAGGATTTTCGCGAATTCGTTCCGGGCCAGGCAGGGTCGGCCTCAGCCGGGAGGAGGACCGTAAGCAAACGCATACGTACTGGGCGCATGCAATCTGGATGCGCTGTGGCTTGCGGAACGGCGCGGCAGGACCGGGAGTACTACGTTTGCGGGCGGCTGGTGGTACGAGCGGGCTATTTTCATTTCGAGGCACGTTATCTAAGGTATCTCTAATGTGGAACTGGTTCGTACTCGTTACATCGGTGGTCTCGTGCGCGCACCAGTCCTATTTGCTGGCGCGCACGTTCGCCATGCCCTTTTGGTTCGCTGACCGACAGCCCTCCTAGTGGCTGCGAAAGCAACGGCTGCGCGTCCGCTTGGGAATGGCGCGGCCGCCGGGTATCATTAATTCCCTGCATGGATTTTCAGCTTACGGAAATCGAGGCGCGCGTTCTCGGTGCGCTCATTGAGAAAGAAATCACCACGCCGGAATATTATCCGCTGTCGCTGAACGCGCTGGTGAATGCCTGCAACCAGAAGTCAAACCGCGAGCCGGTGATGAATCTGGACGAGGACGCGGTGCGAGCGGCGCTGCGGTCGCTTGGCGAGCAGCATCTGGCGCGCTCGGCGGCGAGCGAATCCCGCGTTTCGAAATACGAGCACCGGCTCAACGAGCAGTTCAATTTTCACCGCCACGAAATCGCCGTGCTCTGCGTGCTCTTGCTGCGGGGACCGCAGACGCCGGGCGAGTTGCGCAGCCGCACGGAGCGCATGTACGCGTTTGAGGACCTCGATTCCGTGCATGCGGCGCTCAATCTGCTGATGAAGCGCGAACCGCCGCTGGCGGCCGTGCTTCCACGACAGCCGGGCACCAAGGAAGCCCGGTACACGCATTTGCTTTGCGGCAGGCCGGATGGCGCGCCCGCTTGGTCCCCGCGCGCTTCGGAAGCGGGCGAGACGCAGGAGAAGCCGGCCAATCGCCTCGAACGGCTCGAAGCGGAAATCGCGCAACTTCGCGCCGAGCTGGCCGCGTTGCGCGAGCAATTCGACGCCTTCCAAAAGCGGTTTTCGTAAGACTTAGGCTTGCGATACCAGCCGTGCGCAGCCGGGATGAGCCGGCGTGGCCCCGCCAACAAGCTGCCAAACAAGCCCCAAACACGGACTTCTGAGCGTATTTCCTTTGCGGACGCTTACGGACGGTTCGTGTGATTGGCGCGGGCGATGGAGTTTCCGTGCCGGCAATACCGGGGAACGCAAAATGGCCAGCTGGCGGCCCGGGCAGCTTCCAATCCGGTCAAACTGCAAAGGCCCGTATTGGGCCGCCGTGTGCAGTCACTCTCCATCACGGAGACCTAGCCGCCAGCCACGCCGTAGAATGTATCCGCTCGGGCCTGCAAAGCTCCATCGGTGAATCCATGTAGCCAGCGGGCCCGTTTCTGCCATTGGTCGCTGCCGCGAATTCTCGTTCGATGGCGCCGCTTCCGTTGGAATTCGCAGCGTGTCTCCCTGCAGAACGGTTGTGGACTGCTCCGGCCCGCCGTTCACACGGAAACCACCGAGAGCACTTTGTTGCTACCAATCGCGGGATCGCCGCCCATGTTGTCGTCGGTCACATCCACAACGAGCCGTCCGTCCTGCACTATCCCTTGCAGCCGGCGCGTTAGGTCGTTGTATTCATTCCCTGATCCATAGAAAGCCGCTATGATTTGCAGTCGCGGCGCTTGTCTCTGCTCGCCGGCCGCATCTGTCGTTCCGAAACCCGGGATTTCCGCCGGTGGCGGAAATCCCGGGTACCTGTCTGTCGCCGCTCCCGTATCGAACGCTCGTGGATCGAGCGTGTCCCCGTCCTTGTACGTCAAGCTTTTCTGCTCGCTGGCCTCATTACCGGCGGAGATGCGCAGTGTCTTTTGCTGCCCGGGAGCCGGGTCGAAGCCCAGGGTCACGCTGTCCACCCGGACTTCGCCGTTCGCGTTCGAGTAGAGCACTTGCCGCAGCCGCCGCGTCACATCCATTCGGTGCTGCCCAGCACCCCAATCGGCGCGCTTTACTTCCCACTGCGATTGTCTCTCGGCCGCCTCTTTAGCGGTGCTCTGCGAGGCTCCGCACGCGGCGTGTCCGGCCACTCCGGCAAAGACACCAATCGTCGCGGCCATCCCGGCAGCTTGAACTATCCGCGAAATTCGCGCGGCCGCTTTTCCGTGCTTCAAATTGTCCTCCGGCGTGCTACGCTCCGGTCGCGCAAGTTACGTCAAAGGCGGCACGGCCGGCCGCAGTCTCATCCTCCTTCGCATCGCGTGTGGCTGGAACTGTCATTGCTGCCAGATGGCGGCGCGGCTGAATCAGCGACTGGTCGAGCCTGGCCTCCGGCCATGAGGGCCAAACTCCGCCGGAGGGTCCTTTCGCTTCGCGCTACACCCTTAGCCGCCGGCCGTGCCGGATTTCGTTCCAAGCTCCCGCAGCAGAAACAATCTTTCGCGCATGCGTGTATTCTATGCTTTGCGAGTATGAGTTTTCAGGATTCGGGAATGGCCACACCAGGCGATCCCAACGTGCCGCATGCGATGGATGCGCCGGATACGCCGGACGGGCCACGCGGTGGCCAGCGCGTTTCGCTCCATGTCGCGGCGGGTCACAAGCAAATTGGCCTGCTCTATCTTTGGCTCGCACTCGGCGCCGTTTTTCTCGGAATGCTCCTGTCGCTCACGCTTCGCATCGGCGTCCCGGCGGAATTCGCGAATTCACCCGAACGCGGCAGCCTGCTTGCCGTGCTGCACGGTTCGCTGATGGTCTTTTTTGTTTTGACCACGGCGCCGCAAGCCGGCTTCGGCACGTATTTTCTGCCGCTTCAGATCGGCGCTCGCGAAATGGCTTTTCCAGCGCTCAGCGCGGCCGGCTTCTGGGCCACGGTGGCGTCGCTCGCCGGGATGGTGAGCGCGTTTGGCGTTCCCCTGAACGCCGGTTTGAATCTCTGGATCGCGAGCGCCGCGATTTTCTGCCTTGCGGGACTCGCCAACGCCATCAATTTCAGCGTGACCGCCATCGACCTGCGCGGCGAAGGCATGACGCTGCCGCGCCTTCCGCTGACCGCGTGGGGCTGGCTGCTGAACGCGCTGCTCAGCTTCCTGATCTACAGTATTTTGCTGGCGGCCTGCGCGCTGCTGCTTTCCGATCGGTTTGCCGGCACTCACTTTTTCGGCGTCTTTTCAGCGGTTGGCGCGCCGGGCGGTCCGGCGCTTCCGCCAGAGACACCGTACGGAGTTGCCACGATGTGGCAGCGTCTCTTTTGGTTTTTCGCGCAGGCCGAAGTGTACGTGGCCATGCTGCCGTGCTTCGGCATTGTCACGCATCTGCTGGCCACCTTTTCGCGGCGGCCGGTATGGCGGGAACGGGCCGTTGTACTGGCGCTCTGCGCCGTGGGCCTGTTCGGATTCTGCATCTGGGGCGAGCATCTGTTTGCAAGCGGCCTCAATCCGTTTTCACCGCTCGTCTTTGCGCTGCTCGCTTCTTCTCTGGGCGTTCCGGCGCTAGTTTTAATCATGAGTTGGTTCGCCACGCTTTGGGGAGCGCGCGTTAATCTGAGCACGGCGATGCTGTTCGCGCTAGGCTTCGTTTCCTTGTTTCTCTCGGGCGGCCTGAGCGGCATCTTCCTGGCGCGGCACGATCTCCCGGCGGACGCGAGCACCGACGACTTCATCACGGGGCATTTCCACCTGGTCATGGGAGTCGCAGCGACGTTTGCCATACTGGGAGCGCTTTTCTTCTGGTTCCCGAAATTGTTCGGGCGCAGGCTGAACGAGCCGCTCGGGAAAGTACACTTCTGGCTGACGTTTGCGGGCGTCTACTGCGTGTTCATACCGATGCACTGGCTCGGCCTCATCCATCACGCGGAGATGTCTTCGTGGACGCGGACGGCGGCCGTGCAGATCTGGGTCCCCGCATTGCACGGGTTTATCGCCGTGGCCGCGCTCGGGACGGTAGCCGCGCAAGTCATCTTTCTGGCGAACTTCTCGCTCAGCTTGATCGCCGGCGAGCCCGCAAAAGAGTGCAACCCGTGGCGGGCGACAACTCTCGAATGGAGTGTGCCGTCGCCTCCGCCGCGCGACGACTTCGGCGCGCGTGCTCCGGCGGTATATCGCGGAGCTTACGAATTTTACCCGCCGGGCCAGCTGCCGCAGCCGGCCATTGACTTCGTGCCGCAGCACCTGGCGCCTGAACAGGCGCCGGCGCTGCTCCGGCGGGAAGAGCATTAGGGAAAGAAGGGCAAGACCATGCCGGGCACGGCGGTAGAAGAACTGGAAATCATCATTGACGATACCGGGGGAGGCGGAGGGGGCAAGCCGCCGATGCGCGACGGCGGCGACGACGATGACCGCAATCGCCAGCCGGATGACGACTCGAGCGTTCCAAGTCCGCGGCGTTACTACACGGGAATCACGCTCGCGATTATTTCGATTCTGATGTTTTTCATGGCGCTTTCCGCGGCGTTCATTTTGCGGCGCGCCTCCGCGAACACGTGGACGCCGGTTCGCGTTCCTCCCCTGATGTGGTTCAGCACGTCCGTGCTGCTGGCAAGCAGCTTCACGCTGGAAGTGGCGCGCCGGAACTTGGGACGCGGCAAGTACTTCGCGTTCCGCCGCATGTGGGGCGTCACCATTGTGCTGGGCTTTGCCTTTCTCGGAGGGCAGATTGGCGCATGCCGCGAATTGATCCGGCAAGGCGTTTACATGGCGAGCAATCCGGCCAGCAGCTTTCTTTACATTTTTACCGGAGCGCACGCGCTGCATCTGCTCGGGGGCATTTGCGTGCTGCTTTTCGTGGCCACGCGCAACTTCGCGAAGGCGAAGATTCCGCGCGCGGCGGCGGCGGAAATCACGTCCTACTATTGGCATTTCATGGATGTGCTGTGGCTGTTTCTGCTCGCGCTGATTTTCTTCGGCAAATGAGACGGCGCGGAGCCGCGCCCTGAATGTGATTCCGATCGCAGCGGGGAAACGGCGTTTGCCGGCGGTCCTTCCAAGCGTTAACACCCGGGAGCGCGCACGGGCCGCGACGCGGATTCCTCGCTTCGCAGGCATGACGACTGACGACGGGCGGTGACTCGGACAGAGGGTCAGTAGCGCGCGAAAAATTCCGAAATCGCCCCGGCGACCCGCGCGATCTGCTCCTTGCGCAATTCCGGATACATCGGCAGAGAGAGCACTTCTTCGGCTGCGCGCTCCGCGTTCGGAAAGTCTCCGGGCCTGTAGCCGAGCGAAGCATAAATCGGCTGCAGGTGCAGCGGCACGGGGTAGTACACCGAAGTCCCGATCTTCCTCTCCGCCAAGAATTGCCGCAGAGCATCGCGGCGCGGCGCGCGAATCGTGTACTGATGGAAAACGTGTTCGCAGTGCTCGGGAACCGCCGGCAGGACGACGCCTGCGACCGGCGCGAGCAACCGGCCGTACTCCGCGGCGTGCGCTTGCCGCGCGCGCTGCCAAGCCGGAAGGTGACGAAGCTTGACCCGCAGGATGGCCGCCTGAATTTCATCGAGGCGGCTGTTCCAGCCGGGCTCGCTGCTGACGTATTTGCCGGTCTGGCCGTGATTGCGCAGGGTGCGCAGGCGTTCGGCGAGCGGCTCCGAGTTGGTGACGATCATGCCGGCGTCGCCATAGGCGCCGAGATTCTTCGTGGGATAGAAGCTGAGGCATGCCGCGTCGCCGAAGGACCCGGTTCGGCGGCCCCGGTAGGTGGCGCCAATCGCCTGGGCGTTGTCCTCGATGACGGGAAGTTTGCGCGAACGGGCGAACTCGAGAACCGGCTCCATCTCCGCGGCCAGACCATAGAGATGGACGACGACGATGGCGCGCGTTCGCGGAGTCACGCGGCGCTGAAGTTCGGCGGGATCGAGGTTGAAGGTCGCGGGCGAGATATCGGCAAAGACGGGGTTGGCGCCGAGGGCGCTCACCGCGCTGCCGGTGGCCACAAACGTGAAAGGCGGAAGAAGAACTTCATCGCCCGGGCCGACGCCGCACGCGCGCAAGGCGAGGATCAGCGCGTCCGTGCCGGAAGCGACGCCGATGCCGAAAGCGGATTCGCAGAGCGCGGCGATTTCGGATTCGAGAGCGGCTCCTTCGAGCCCAAGGATGAATTGCTGGGAAGACAGTACGCGCTCGACGGCGCAGCGGATTTCCCCGCCTATCGCGGCGTACTGCGACGCCAGGTCGAGTTGAGGAATCGCGGAGGGCGAGGAGACCGGCTGAGTCGTTGATGTCATGGCACGAGAAATCAGTATAGGTCAAGAGAAGACGGAAAAAGACAGGAGAACGTAGGGAGAGCGCAGAAAGCACGGTGCGGAGGACGGAGACATCGAGAGATTACAGGCGGAGGATCGCGGAAGGTCGATGGGTCATCTGGTCAATCGAGGAACGGGAGCGAATACGCTTATAATCGTGTATTGCTCCGGCGATCTGAAAAGCGGCTACGAGGAGCATTTCGCGGAGTCTGGTTGCGCGACGCGAAGAGGCTGCAGACTTACTGGCGCATACACGGCCCGGAATGGGAGCGGCATGACATTTTTCGAGTTCATCAGCAGCTCGAATCTTGCGAAACGATGAAATTCGCGCAGCGGACGAATTGGGATTTGCGGCCGAACGAGCTGGCGGAAGCGCTGGCGAAGCACCGGGCGGCGGGGAAGCCACTGATTGACTTGACGGTCTCGAATCCGACGGAGTGCGGATTCGAGTACGAGACGGAAAGGATTTTGGATGCGCTGCGAAACGCGGCGGCGATGCGTTATGAGCCGGATCCGAAGGGAATGCGTTCGGCGCGGGAAGCCGTGGCGCGGTATTACGCGGACCGCGGAGACAGCGTTTCTCCCGATGACCTGCTGCTGACGACGAGCACGAGCGAAGCGTACTCGTGGATACTCCGTCTGCTGTGCGATCCAGGCGATGAGGTGCTGATTCCGTCGCCGGGATATCCGCTGTTCGATTTTTTGGCGGACATCAACGACGTGAAGCTGGCGCGGTATCCGCTGTTCTACGATCACGGCTGGCACTATGACCTCCACGCGCTGGAGCAGGCGATTACGCCGCGGACGCGAGCGGTGATGGTGGTGCATCCGAATAATCCGACAGGGAACTACTGCAAGCCGGAAGAGACGCGGCGGCTGAACGAGATTTGCCTGGCGCACGGCCTGGCGATCGTGGCGGACGAAGTTTTTCTGGATTACGCGCTGGATGGACAGCGGCGGGCGAGCTTTGCGACAAATGGAGCCGGAGATGGCGCGTCGCATGGCGGACTGAGCAGGCGGGCAGATCCTGGAGAGCTTGGCGGAGTTGGCGCCCGAAGCAACGTTGGCGCCAGCGATGCGCCGGATGTGGTCCGGCGCGTGCCGCTGACGTTTACGCTGAGTGGAATCTCAAAAATTTGCGGGCTGCCGCAAATGAAGCTGGCGTGGATGGTGGTGTCGGGTGCAGAGGAGGAGAAGGCGGGAGCGCTGGAGCGGCTGGAGATGATTTCGGATACGTATTTGTCGCTGAACGCGCCAGTGCAGCTCGCCTTGCCAACCTTGCTGGAGACGAGGCATGGATTTCAGCGGCAAGTGATGGAGCGGGTGCGAACGAATGTGGCGGAGATCGACCGTCAGTTGGCTGCCGGGAACGCGTCACGGGAGGAGGAGGATTGTTCCGCGCGGTCGCCCCGAAGCGCTGCATGGACGCGGTTGGAATTGGAAGGCGGCTGGTGCGCGGTGCTGCGGGCCGAGGCGGAGACGGGAGAAGAAGACTTCGTTGTGAAGCGTTTGGCCGGCGGATTGTGGGTGCATCCAGGGAGTTTCTACGAGTTAGGCTCGTGCGACGTCGTTGTGAGTTTGTTGCGAGCGAACCGCGATCTCAATGCTTTATCTCAACACTTCGTGCACATGTGAATTTTGGTACGGAGCACTTGTTGCATCCATATTTTGGAATAAAATGTTCTAAAGCAGACACGCGGCTTATCTTAAGTTCGTAAAATATCAACGCTTTTCCAGTTGAAAATAATATACTTATCTGATTTTTGGCTCAAGTATGTCAAAGTGGAAAGAGTGGAGTACGCCTTGCAGTGTGTCAGCCTGCAAGTGTCGTTGTCTCAAGAAATAAAATGACATAGAAAGACCGACAGCGTTGCGTCGCTGACGGGGAACCAGGAGGAAGTAGATGCGCAATTGGTTGCGCTTTGTATTGATGTTGTCATCGGTGATTAGCGTCGCAGTGCTAACCAGCTCTTGCTCAGTTGCCCAGACGAGCAACGGAACAATTGCAGGTACGATCGTGGACAAAACCGGCGCGGCTGTCCCGAACGCCACAGTTGAAATTACTAGCGTCGATCGTGGTGGCGCTCCGCGCACGGTCCAGACAGATGCTTCAGGGCAGTATCGTGCCGAAGCGCTGCTGCCCGGGAAATATTCGGTTGTTGTGAAGAAGGCGGGGTTTTCCGACCTAAAGATTGCAGGGATTGAGGTCAAGGCTTCTCTGACGGCGACGGCAAGTGGCACGCTGGAAGTTTCGGGACAGGCGGCGACGGTTTTGGTTGAAGCGTCTACCGGGCAAGAATTGCAAACGCAATCCGGTGACCTCACGGCGAACATTGCGCCGGTCGAAGTTCACGAACTTCCAATCAACGGTCTGAATCCCATCGCGTTGGTGCTGACGCAGGCGGGCGTGCAGGATCCGGGCGGCCGTGGATTAAGTAACGGGGTAAATTTCTCCGTAAACGGAACACGCCCTCGCGCGAACAATTTCCTTATCGATGGCCAGGACGACAATGATAATTCGATTCAGGGGCAGGCATTCCAGCCGACCAACCTGGAGGCGATTGACGAGGTTACGATCTTAACGAACTCGTACGGTGCCGAATTTGGTCGCGGAGGCGGTTCGGTGACCAACGTAATTTACAAGGGCGGCACAAACGTTTTTCATGGGTCCGCGTGGGAGTTGGCGACAAACTCAGATTTGGCGAGCGCCGCGCACGAGAACCTGTTTCAGAACGCCTGCGAGGCAACGGGTACTTGTCATCCTGTCCAGGTAGACAATACGTTTGGTTTTGCGTTTGGCGGACCTATCAAGCATGACAAGTTGTTCGTGTTCGGCTCATCGCAGTGGGATCGGTTCCGTTCGACGAACAACGGAAGCCCGATTACGGCGCCCACGGCAAGCGGGGTGACCGAACTCCAAGCGCTTGGTTCTCCGAATGCCAATTTTCTTCTTGCCGCGTTCAATGGGTTGGTTGCGCCGACGGTGACAAAGAGCATTCCGATCGGAAGCGTGAACGGCGGTCCTGATCGTGGGTCAATCGATTTCGGAAGAGTTCAGCGTTCTGGGATTGGCGAAAAGCAAAATGACCGTCAATGGGATGTACGTTTGGACTTCACGCCGTCCGACAGAGACGCTCTGATGGCGCGTTACTATCGCGACGACTTCTCCTTGTCGCCGGACCTGTTCAATTTTCCGACGCAGCTGCAGCCTTTCGACTCCCAGCAAGGTGGTCCCTCGCAGAGCTTCGCGGGTGGATGGACTCATACTTTTTCTTCAACGGTATTGAATGAGTTGCGCATTTCGTACACTAATATCGGCTTCACATTTGGCCCGACAGGTGCTACCGCGGCGAATCCTTTGTCGCAACTGCCGACACTGACTATAGCTGGTGTATCCCAGAGCGGAGCTCCTTTTCCGAGCTTGGGTTTCCCGAGCAATTTGCCGCAGGGACGTGCTCACAAGTCTTATCAATACCAGGATGCTTTGAATTATACAGTTGGCCGTCACACGTTTAAGGGTGGCGTCGATACGAACCACCTTTCAGTGGTCGACGCGATACCTTTCAACTCGCGAGGCACAATTACTTTTCAAGCCAGCTCCACGGCGGGCTCATGCGGGGCCATTGCGTGCACCGGCCTGGCGAATTTCATCGACAACTTCACGGGTCCCGCTGGGGCGATCTCGAAGGTTTTTGGCAGCCCGATTCTGCAACCCTTTGTGACAACGTATGCGCCATACGTCCAGGATACGTGGAAGATGAAGGAGAACCTCACCTGGACGCTGGGACTGCGTTATGAGTATACGGGCACACCGGAAAACGTGCTGCAGTTCCCGGCCATCCAACCGGGCTTGAACATTGGACTGGCCGGGGCATCGTTCCCATCGATGTACTCTGCGAAACAGCCTTCCGATAGGAACAACTTCGGGCCGCGCGCCGGCGTCGCGTACACGCCGCACGTATTCGAGCGGCTTTTCGGGCATGACAAGACCGTGATCCGCGCAGGCTACGGAATTTTTTATGATTCTCTGTTCACAAACATTTTGGACAACACCGGGGGCACACCGCCAAACGCGGTGGGCGGCACTTTGACCGGTACGGCGGCACAGAACAACGGTCGAGGCATTGCGAATGCGACTGGCCAGCTAAACGCCGTCGCACCCATCCTTAATCCCCTGGCAACCGTGGATACGATTGCCGCAAACCTGAGAAACCCGATGACGCAGCAGTGGAATTTCGATATCCAACGCGAACTTCCGGCTGGCTTCGTTCTTACTGCGGCCTATGTGGGAACTCGGGGAGAGCACCTCTATGTAAACCAGCAGTATAACCCCGGCCAGAACGACGTCCGACTAAATCCGGCGCTGGGCTCGGTCGTGGTCAGAACCAACGGGGCAGATTCCATTTACCATGCGGGACAACTGACGATTGACCGCAAATTCAGCAAAGGCCTATTGCTGCGGGGCGCGTACACATTTTCGAAGCTTATTGATGACGCGTCGGAGGTGTTCACCATCTCGCAACAGAGTTCCTTTGCGGAAAACCCTTTCAATCAGGGCCAGGACCGTGGCCCGTCGCTGTATGATCGGCGCCAGCGCTTCGTTTTAACGTACATCTGGGATGTTCCATACGTGCACCGCAACGAAGGAGCGTTCCGTGTCCTGCATGCCTTGACCAGCAACTGGCAGTGGTCAGGTCTGGCGACCTGGCAGACAGGTCAGCCAGAAACGATTATTACTGGTGTCGACAACGGTCTCGATTTGAATGGGACGAACGACAGACCGAATTTGGTCGATCCCTCTCTTCCGCAAGGCGATTTCGCACGGTACGCAGTTCCCGCATCAGGGACGCTCGGGAATCTGGGTCGCAACACTTACACCGGTCCGAATACCGAGTTCTGGGACACCGCTGTAGTAAAGCGTATTCCCATACATGAGCGCCACACGCTAACCCTTCGCGCGGAATTCTTCAACGCTCTCAACCACGCGAATCACTTCCTGCCCGACCTGAACTTGGCAGACGGACCTTCGACTACTCCCGGAGACGGGGGCTTTGGCGACATTGTCCCGACGGTCCAAGGGCAGCGGCAGATCAAGATATACCTGAAGTATTCGTTCTGATTCTAACTAACCTGCTCTAAGGGAGGGGAGACTGCGATTCTCCCCTCCTTTTATTTTGTAAGCGATAGGTGAAGGGCATCTTGTGTGGGCGAGGTGGAGTGGAGCACTGTGCCGGATGGCGGGGAGGGAGGCACAGTGACGCAGCAAGAACGGAGCAGGAAGGCGCGAGCGAAGTGGCGG